>Ga0208179_1000373_pt1 | contig 30711 bp, 52 predicted proteins | sample Malvired_Geostar_FD_184238 | JGI IMG/M metagenome (GOLD analysis project Ga0208179, IMG submission 184238) | Marine viral communities from the Global Malaspina Expedition - Malaspina viral metaG DeepMed_Geostar (SPAdes) (version 2) | ecosystem: Environmental > Aquatic > Marine > Oceanic | place... | reverse complement strand
CTGGCTTACAACAGGCTGGTCAGTTGGGTCAGCAGGGTTATGGCACGATGGGCAGATTGATGGGACAGCAGCAAGGTGCTTTAGGCGCACAAGGTCAGGCATTTGGTCAGATGGGCCAGATGGGTGCCCAAATGGGTCAGCTTGGTACACAGCAACAGCAACAAGCTCAAATGGAGCAGCAGTTGCAGTTCCAGAGGCTACAAGGAATGGAACAGGCTGGTGCTCGTACTCAGCAGGAACAGCAACGTGATTACGACATCGCTTATCAGGATTTCCAGAGACAGCAACAATGGCCTCAACAGCAGATAGGATGGCAGTTGGGTGCTATGCAGCAGTTGCCTTATCAGAATACGCAGGTAATTGGTGATTATGGACAGGCTCCAAGCACTGCTTCGGATATTGCAGGAGCGGCTGGTGCATATAGTCAGTATCAAGCAGATCAAACTGCGGCTGGAGACACTACTGGAGATCCTGCTGCTGACACCTATGCAGATCAATCTAACCAGATAGACGATCTCACAACGGAGTTTGATACGCCTGATCTCACAGAGACGCAAGTACCTGGCGTTGCCCACGGTGGCTACTTATCAAGCAGTGGCATCCTAGCACCATATCATAAGAAACTTATAGACGGGCTGTATGCAGGCGGGAGGATCAATTACTAATGACTATTCTTGACGAGAGACGTTACGTTGATTCAATGACCCGTAAGGAGGTAGCGGATGCCCTTAAAAATGGTCATCCATTAGTTCCTGGGTACATGCTTGGAGTTCGTGCCAAAGAATTTGAAATTAATGATGCACTGCTTAAAGTTTTAGAACAGCAAGCAGGATTGCCACATCCTGGCACATCTATTGTTGATAAATTGGAAGCGTACTTACGCAATCCCGATCCAGCAGAGCGGCAACCCGGAGAGGCGCAGCCCCCAGGAGGACCGCAAGGTGGTCCGCCAGGAGGACCGCCAGGTGGACCGCCGGGTGGACCACGGCCCCCAGGACCAGGGCCTATGCCACAAGGTGGACCGCCCGGAGCGGGTGGCCCGATGCCCGGACCTAGACCACCCGGAGGTGCAGGTGGCCCCATGCCCGGAATGCCGCGAGGCCCGCAGGGGCCGGGTGCGCCAATGGCTTATGGTGGCATGATACCGGGATATCAAGAGGGATCATTGGTCGATGACTATGTTGATGAGCGTGATTCTTTCGGTATTGGGGATGCACTTATGTATCCCCTTGAGCATCCAATAAAGAGTGCATCTGCTCTTGCATTAGCTAAAATGTTTGGGCCAAAAAGAGCCAGAGATCTTATGTCACTGCAAGGTCTGCGTAATATACAGGGTGCAGGTGGATCATTGATGGGAGGCGTGGGTTCTCTGCTTAGATCGGGTGCTCAGAAACGTGGTCCTGTTGGCTGGGCTTCTAGGGCTTTAACAAGACCTTGGGGGTCTGGTGGTAAAGCTAAGGAGATGGCGGCACAGACTATGGTAGATGCAAATCGCCAACTTGGTCGTAGAGGCTTAGGTAAGGGAATACTTGGAGGTCTTGGTGCTTGGTTCTTGAACCCCTTTGGTGGCGGAGATGGTGGTGAGCCAGATGTAACCGGAGATGCAACTGTACCAGAAACCAGACCACCCGGAGGTGCAGGTGGTGGTGCAGGTGGTAGGGGCGATTACGGCAGTTGGCTGGAAAACGAGATTCGTGCGATGCGTACCCTCGCTTCAACGCCTACACCCGAAGAAGAGGCTTATTACAAGATATTAGCAGACCGCGAGAGTGAATTAAGCGGGCAACGTGATAGGTATCGTGCTGCTGGACAAAAGTCTGCTCAGGCTGATGCATTGATGGGTGTGAGTGAGTACTTGGGCCGTCGTGGCAGACCTGACCAAATAACCATGGGTGGTGTAGGTGCGCTGATGAGAGAAGGTGCTCGCGGTAGACAAGAGTATATGGACGAGCTTGGACAATCCGCATTTGATGTAGGAAGTCTTGGTTCTGAACAAAGAGCCGCAAGATCAGTGGCTGGCAGGGAACTGCTCAACACTGAGCTTCAAGCGAAGATTGAGGACCGAAAGGCTGAACATAGAATGAGGGAAATCATGGCACAGATTGCAGGTCAGAATCCGCAATATAAGATGCAAGCACTTATAACGCTCCTTGAACAGCAACAGTTTGACCCAGAGGGAGCGGTAGCCAAGGCTATACAAAGACAGTTGTATCGATTGGTTGGCATGTCAGCCGAAGATCTTCAGCCTGTTGATATAAAAGACGCTCTCACATCTTAAATATGAATTATGCAAGAATGGTTTACTTTACCAGATGGGTCATCCCTTCATGTGCCCGCCAGTGCATCCCGAAATGAAAAGGATAAGATACTTGCAGATCTTGCCCAGAAATTTCCTAGCTATTTCGGTTCAGCACACGGCGTAAAAAGGTCGAAAGGCTGGCGTCATGCTGTAGGGTCTGTTTGGCAGGGCATAGAAAACATCCCTCGCGGTGCAGCTTCTGTACCGTTGATGGCAGCGCAAGGTATAGCAGCACTTGCTACACCACATAAAGACACGGGAGTTGAAAAGGCACTCCGTGGTCTGGAAGACCATCTTTATAGTGGCATAGATCCAAGATATGCACAGGATAATTTGTCAAAGCTGGGCCTTGGGCTGGGACAAGCTGCCGGATTCATAGTTGGTGGTGAGCTTGCAGCATTAAGCGGTATAGCCAGAGGACTTCCAGCTTACTTGTCGGCTAGAGGCGTTCCGGCATTCCTGGCATCAACCGCACAGAGAGGTGCTGCCGCAGCCGCACTTGGTGCAGGCGTCAACACTGGTGATGCAGCCCGCAGAATCGCTGAATACGAAGAACGTACTGGCGAAGATGTGAATATGTTCAAGGAAATGGGGGCGTTGGCTGCCGCTATTCCTATGGGCATCACCGAAGCATTGCCACTCTACGGTGTGGCAGGTGCTACTGGAATTCTTGGCACGGGAGTCCGCAGGAGGCTCCTCGCTGAAGGCGCAGAGGGTGTAAGCAGTGGCATATTCAGGGGTGCTCTCAAGGCGGCGGCAGGTGAGGCGTTACAGGAATCGGGAGTCGAGCTTGGGCAGACGGTAGTAGCCAGAGCACTCTATGATGACGATGCACTCGCTGATCTAGGCACAGATCTGTGGGATTCGGCCATTATCGGTGGTGAGGTAGGTGGTCTCTTGAGTATCCTCACTAATCTCGCCATGCGTCCGATGGGCAAAAGATTGCATGGCACTGATTGGGTAGCTGAAGAGGCTATAGCCAGATCTGTAAGGGAGAGGGATCTGGACGAAACCGATAAGAGGCCACTTTCCGGTGTTATCGGTAACCTTGATCCAGAAGCTGGAGAAGTAACGCCTGAAGAGGAAGCCAAGCTTGGCTCTATTCTTGATCTGTCGCCTGAGCAGTTGGAAGAGAGAAGGGCGCGTCACATAGAGCTACACACAGAAGCTATAGAAAACCGTGGTGATCCGTTTTCTCAATTCTACGATGGTGCTCCTGCTGAAATGATAGAACAGGAAGCTGCCAGACGCGCTGATCTCGACTTGGCGTATGAAACAGAGAGAGCACAGCGTGTTGAATCCGATAAGGATGAAATCAAGCCTGTACTGGGCCTGTCTTTCACCGAATTGGACATGTTTGGCTCACAGCCTATTGAGGATATCATAGGCAGAGTAGGGATGGAAAATGGCGTCCGTTCCGAAATAATTCTGGATGTGTTCACGGCAGACAGGATCAGCAAGCTTGGACAGGATGTCAGGAGTGATCTGAGACGGTTCGTTATCAAGAATTCGTCCCCCAACAACAGATACAGCAGTGGTGCAGTTGCTGGTGCTATTGCTGGTTCTTGGGGCAACTTCATGTATGAGCAGACGGAAGAGAGTGCAGACAATCTGTGGGGTGGCCGTGATCTTCCGTCAGAAGAGCGTAAAAGAAATGCGGTAGCATTTATTGCCCAGACATTGCCCCCCGATTCCGTAGGAAGGCGACTGCTTGAAACCAAGGAATATTTAGATCCTGCCGATGTTAATGCAATTATCGTGGATGCGTCTCAAACGGTTAAATACCAAGATGGGGTGAGTAGAAGGGGTAAGCCCATTTATAGAACAGACCCGATTATGAAGGGCCTTGATGTAGACAATGTCTGGGATATGATTTACGGATTCAGGGGCGGCGTCGATCTGTTTCAGAGCATCCAAGATAGGTTACCTGATTTATCTACAAGTTGGGTAAAAGATGCTGCGGGCAACTTTAAACTTAAAATGTCCGATCCTGTTGTTGAAACAGAAAATGAATTAGTGGAAGAGGCGGTTAAGAAAAAGTCTTGGACTACGCCTCAAAAAACAAAAGGTATCATTCGTAAGATGTTTCTGGCAAAGCGTATCAGGTTGCCATTGAGTAAGGCACCCGGAGACCGAACAGGTGCCGTGAACCCGGAAGATGTACATTGGGGCAGTCCACCATTTACTTCATTAGTAAGAGCAGTTACTGGAGTAGATACTATTGAAGATACTAGTAAGTATAGAACCACAAAAAGTGGTCCAGATGGTCCGGGGAATGCTCTCAGGAAGGCGTTGATAGGCCATATCGCTAACCTACCAAGATTAGGTCAGATCACGGTATTACCCGACTTAACAAAGCCTGCATATACGGCAGACCATTTTCGTTCATTTATCGCATACCTGAGTGATAATAAAAAACACAGCCTTATTGAGATTTCTACATCAATCCAGAATAGGGAAGGACAAATAGAAGAAACAGAAGGAGAGCTACCTATAGAATTTATGTTCGATGATGTAAAAGCGAGACAATTACTTAGACATGCAGTTGAAGCCGGGTATGTGGAATCGAATAAAAAGGGTTCACAAATCAGGCTGAAGGAAGATTCACGGCCTCAAACTATTGTTGAGGAAATAGACACTTCTGAAGCACCTACTGATGCTGATGCGGCAGAGATAGAGGATACGGAAGTAACGAACGCGAAGTCTTTGGAGGAATTGCAAGTAAGGGTTGCATCCCTCACAGAAGATCTCAAGGCACGACTTAAAAGGATGGGTCTCAAGGATGTCGATCTGATCCTGACCGCTGATGCCGATTCCATGGTATCAAGTGTCGAGTCTGTTATGGAAAACCCGGAAAACATGCGTGATGCCTATGCCATGCTGGACGGTCCCGTTGCCAGGATCATGGTCAATCTGTCTGCTGTAGATCCAAATAACACGCTGACATCCAAAGAGATCATACAAAAGCATCTAAATGAAGAAGTTTGGCATGCATACCGTAGGTACGGATACATGTACCAGCATGAATGGGACACGCTCAGAAGCTACGCGCTACAGAATGTTGTTGCGCCCGAAGTTAATGAGAAAGCTAATGCAGAGGGTCTCAACTATGTGGAACTGGCACTTGAGCTATCAGACGCCGAAGGTGTGCCGCTAAATCCGCAGGATGCGGTAGAAGAAGGCGTCACAATTCTAATGGAGGGTCTGGCACAGGGCAGGCTCCCAAGAAGCAAGACTGCTGGTAAGGTTGGCACTATCAGGGACAAGATGACCAACTTCGCCAAGAATGTGATCGATTCAGGGCGTACAGCCAATCTGGAAGATGTCTTCAGCGTTTATTCATTGTTTGAGACAGGCAAGATAGGACGCAGAGGCGCAGGCTTAGGAAGACTCAGTGAGGAAGCTCCGGTGAGGTCGCTGTACCACTCTGAATACGCTGACCCGGAGATGCTTGAAGAACTCAAGTCTGCCGTCGTTGAAGGCGACGAAGCCAAGCAGAAGAAGATTGCAGGGCAGATTGCTGAGGAAAAGGTTGTTATGCGAAGGGCCGCAGCCCTCCCAAGAGAGATGTCTGCAACAGACAGGATATTGAACAGGGTTCTTTTAGACAGGGAGATAGGGGCAACGCCCAAGGGCGACATCCCTGTTTTAGGCAAAAATGCGACAGATCTAGCTCTGGAGGAAATCTTCAGGGAACGTGCTGGTGATGCGCCTTATCAGATGCCGTCTGCTGTAAAATACAGGCTGCGTAAGCAGGACAACTGGGTTCCCGACGCTGATTTCAGGGATTTAGCCAGCAAATATATGCCGGATGATGCATCTTCGGATTTGATGCCCGGTGAAATCCTTTTTCAGTCTACACCTGAAATGGGCACGACCTTTGAAGAGACAAGGACTGCTTACAACAATATATCTGAGAAATTCCTTGGGTTTTTCCCTAAGAATTGGCAAGGTTGGAGAGACTGGGTAGCGGACAGGTCGATTAATCTTGAGATGCAGGAGCGTATGGTCACGGGACTGCATGACGATATAAGGGCTAACGCAGAGACATCCGCGATAGCTGCCGTGCGATTCCGTGATGCTGCCATGAATTTCTTCGACAGCGTTCTTAAAGACGGGAATATGACCTATGTAGGTTCCGATCTTGATAGCGGCTTCTACAAGGTGATTCCTGACGGCGGGAAAACGCTTCAAGAATTCTTGTCGATGCTGCGTGGTCCAGAAACCAGAAAAGCATTCAAGCTGTATTCCATCGCCAAACGTATGGAAAGAAGAAACTTTGACGAGCGTATGGAAAGAGCGCAACAGCTTGTAGCGGCTCACGAAGCGATAGAGCCAGCCTTGATTCAAGCTGTTAAAGATGCCGAACTTACTGGTCCATTCGCTGTCGAGGAGTGGATAGCACAAAATGGTGCTCCACAGGGCTATCTCACCCCAGCTAATTTAGCCTTCTTCAAGACTCGTTCCAAGGAATTAAAAGCGTCATTTGGTACTAAGGGAACGTCGAAGATTGAGCCGGAAGACATAGAAAAGATTATCAGGGAGGTTGAGTCATCTGCTCCGCATGTAGTTGAAGCATGGGACGAATTCCAGAGACTCAACGGATATGTAATAGATTGGGCTTTGAGTGTAGGCCAGATCACGCCGGAGATGGCCGAAGTTTTCAGGGATGACAATTTCGTTCCTTTCTATCGTGATATTGGAATGACATCAGCATGGCCCATGGGAGGCAACGGAAGGAACCGATCCAAAGCCCGTTCTCTAGGTATCGGTCATATGAGGGAAGCTGATGGCAGTAGCATTTTCGATGAGGCAGTCAAGGATAGTTACGACCTCGCTAATATGGATATTGTTGCAAGCATTGTTCAAAACCAGCAAGCCTCTATCAGAGATGGCATGACCAATGTGGCGGCTTATCGTGCAGTTCGTGATGCCAGAGAACTGACTGAAAACGGATTTGGTGTACAGACAAGGCGTGTAACCAAGGCTGGCCCAGACACATTGAGGATACTTGTTGACGGCGAGGAACAGTATTGGCAGATGGCCGATCCTAAACTTACGCAAAGTGTCATGCTTATGGGCTTCAGCCCCGACAATGTATTCTTTAAATCGCTGCGTGGTGCAGGGAGGTTCTTGAGGGATGCTGTCATCAACTACCCTGTCTTCATGTACCGAAACCTGATGAAAGACGGCCAGCAAGCTTGGGTGGTGTCCGGCAGTGACGAGTTTTTACCAATTTATTCGTCTGTACAAAAACTATTTGATTCGGACATGCTCCCGAAAGCTCGTATGGCGGGAATAGCGACAGGCGGCAACATCAATGCCGACGTAATCAGCCAGCTAACCGGGCAAGAAGAGGAATACTTACTTAGAAAAATAGACCGGAGGGTGCGAAGAAACGTAAGAGCGGAAAATCCGACATCGATACTCGACTATGCAGCAGCTTCATGGCGAGCCTATGAAGATTTCAGAGATAAAAGTGAGGCTGCATCGCGTATGGCGGTATACGACCGCACCCTCATGGAAACAGGTTCCGAAGCCCAAGCTGCATTAGACGGCTTGGAGATCATGAACTATGGCAGGCGCGGTTCAAGTGTACCACTGAACGCTATTATGGCTGGCCTTCCGTTTATGGGAGGTATGATTCAAGGCACGGATGTGCTCTGGAGAGCACTCAGCGGTTCCCCGGATGCGCCCGGAGCACAACATAGCGGGAAAACCGTTGAGCAGATGAAAATGAGGGCGTGGAGACGGGGTATGATGATGTCGATGGTCGCCGTGCTCCATCATCTATTCTGGTCTGATGACGAAGACTATCAGTCAGAAGATGAAGCGGTGAAGATGAACAACTTCTTCATACCTATAGTGGGAACGGATCTAAAGCTGAGACTTCCAATCGCCTTTACCACCGGAGCAATCTTCAAGGCACTACCTGAATCTGTACTCAGGCATCTTATCGAAGAGGATTATGATCTGTCTGATGTATCACTGGAAATACAAGATCAGTTAAAAAGAAACCTTGATATACACATAGCACCGCAGGCTGTACGACCATTTTGGAATGCCGTGCGTAATTACGATGAATTCAGGCGTGACAAGATTGTACCAACTTGGATGGAAGATCTGCCTCCTGAAATGCAGAAAACCGATTGGACGAGCGATACGTCGGTATTGCTGGCGGGTCTGTTCAACTGGCTACCGGAAGGCATGGGCGGCGCAACTCTTAGCTCGCCCATGAAGTTGGAGAACATGATCAGGCAGTACACTGCATATGTGGGAATACTTACAACGATGTTTACCGACAAGCTGATTCGTGAGGTTACCGGGAAAAACTTAGCTGGCACCCGACATGACTGGAGCCGTCCAGAAAACTGGCCTGTTCTAGGAGATATTATTGATGAAAAGGGTGGCGGCAGGGGATATCTGGAAGACTATCAGAAGCTTGATGATGCGGTAAAACTTTATCTGAGGAAGGTTAGGATACTTCAGGAAGAAGGCGACCGCGAAAAGTTGCTGGAATATATGGATGAAAATCGCGGGTTGGCACGAATACATCCCCAGATGCTTGCTCTTGGAAGATATATGACGAAATGGCGCGAACGCCGTGACTTTATCATGGACAGCAATCTTCCTCATGAGCGAAAGGCTGAATTGCTTGACCAGCATGTAGAAAATCAAAATAAAAGATTATCCATTATCTCCCGTCTAAGGGTCAGGTCCAGAATATGATTAGAGAAATCTTCAAAGACGAACGTGGCACCCCTAGTGCGGCTCGTGTATTCTTAGCAACAACCATGCTGTTTACCGGACTCATTATTGTTCTGGATTCTTTAGTTTGGGATGTACCAGAGCCTGCTTACGCTCTCCTTGGGAGCTTAGGCGTGGGCCTTCTCGCATGGACGGCAGGCCCAAGAATGGCTGCATACATTGGCCCCCAAATAGGGGCTGTTGCATCAGGTATTGCTCAGGCAATCAAAGGGCCGCAACGCCCGGATTTGTTAGACAACGATGTAAAGTTTAGAGAACATGACGAGAAGTGATTGGGTCACCTTGTGTGATGCTCGACTCAAGGGTTGTGGTGTTACGAACTTCAGTGCGCTGGAGATTTGTGATGTAGGGCGTACTGCGTATGGGGTATGCCTGTCCGCTCCCTCCATTGAAAAGCTGGGCAATGCACTACAGTTGATTGATGTCCTTGAATGGGTACGGAGGGCTGACGGAGAGGCACCCATATTGATCAACAGTTGGTATCGTGACCCGGAATACAATGAGACTATCGGTGGTGTGTCTCATTCTATGCACATCACGTTGGGTGCCGCAGATATTGTCAAGGTGGGGTGGTCGCCTTCAGATGTTGCCGATTTGATTGATGACAGCCCATGGAAGAAGCAATTAGGCTTGGGCAGATATAATTCGTTCACCCACGTTGATGTTAGAGGCATGATAGGCAGGCCAGCACCTGCCAGGTGGGGCAACTAATGAGCCTCACTACTCTTAACGCCTATCAGCAAGGCGGCCCGGTCCTCGACAAGCTTAAACAGCTATGGGGATATCAGGAGGGTGGGCCAGTTGGGCCAAGTCGGCGCGAATTTCTCAGGAGAATGGCATCTGGTCTTGGTGGCCTCTGGGCATCTGCAAACCTTCCGGGTATCGGTGATAGACCTAGAATGTCCGAAGCGCAGTTGGACGATTTTATTCGCCGTATGTTAGACGTTAAGATACCTCCCCATATTCTTGCAAACTTCCCCACTGCTGCATCACTAAAAGCCGACGTTAATTTGCTGAATGAGTTGGGGATGACTCCTGAAGAGGCTTATGAGAGGAGAATGAATCAGGGGATGGGTCGTGACGAGTTTATGAGAGAATTGCGGGGAGAAAGAGACTTGCTGAGGGAAGGAACTAGGAGGGAAGAAACTAGGATAGTAAGGCGATATCGGCCAGAGTTATGGATGGGGCGGGCAGGAAGAGGGCTGCTGATGGGTCTTGGAGCACTTGGCGGCACGGCAATAGATCTTTTAGCTGCTCCAACCCAGCTTGGTTCAGGTGAACAAGCATGGGTCAATCCTCCTACTGAATACGATTTAGGCTATTTAGGAGATTTACAAGGAGGTGCTGATCTAAGCCCAATTCTTAATGAATTGAGGACTGGCACTCCAGTTGAACGCCCGATGTCGAGTCGGGATTGGGAAAGACGCCGTACCAGTGAAGCTTTTAACAGACAGCTTAGAGGCAACTAATGAGCCTCACTACTCTTAACGCCTACCAACAGGGTGGCCCAATACTCGACAAGCTTAAACAGCTATGGGGGGGTATTAGGAGTAAGGCTGACGATCCAAGTTTAGGATATATCGGGGCTTCTATGCTTCCTGGCATAGGTGAGGCCACGGACTTGGTCGAGATAGGAGCAGGGCTACAAGACCGTAGTCCGGGCCGTATAGGGTTGGGTCTAGCTGGTCTTGCGCTACCGTTTGTAGGTGCCCCGGCTATAAGGAAGTTTTTGAAGGGATTGCCCATGGATGAGGCCAGTCGCTTGAAACGGGCTGAAGACATGGGATTTGATCTGGATGTGTACCACGGAACTCATTCCACAGAGGGTCTAGGGCGGGGTGATTGGGATTATTTAGATCCTAATGCTACTAAACATCCCGGAGGTATACCGAATCCTGAAGGTACATGGGTGGCCCGTAACCCAGAATACGCTGATGAATATACGGTGCCGCCATTGAGTAAGGAACGCGACAGACAAACAATATTGGCGGGGTTAATGCCTTACAGAGATGCTGGTGGTCGCATGTACCCTCTCAAGGTACGCAGCAAAAAGATTTTAGAACAAGGTTCCCAAGAATGGAATGATTTAGTTGAGGAAATTACGGGGCGTCGGGACATAGGTATGCTATGGGCTTCCCATATGGATGAAGTTCTTGAGGGAGCGAAACGTACGGGGTGGGAAGGCATTGGATTTGATCACCTAAATCCAGAGGGAACGATGATGATGTTTGATCCCAAAAACATCAGATCTCGCTGGGCTACGTTTGATCCAGCTAAAGCAGGAAGTAGAGACTTACTAGCTGGTATAGGAGGTCTAGCAGGTGCTAGGTATATGTCTAACGCGCTTCGTGAGGACCGGGAAAATTAATGGATTGTCCCCGTTGCGCTTCAGGCAATGACAAAGATGAACGATTCTGTTGGTTGTGTGGCTGGGACTTCAACAAAGGATCGGAGATTTGTCATGAATGTGGTATTGAAATAAAAAAGAACGAGGAATGTACTGTTTGTTTTGACCCCACATCAGGATGGGGAGATTGGGAGACGCCAAGGGAGGGAGATGAATGAAGCATATTGTCGTGTGTGTAGGAGACACTCACTGTGGCTCCACGGTAGGATTGTGCCCGCCAGAGGGGTTGGAGCTAGATGACGAAGGACTTTATCTGCCGTCGAAGGCTCAGAATTGGCTCTGGAACAACTGGGAGGAAGCTTGGGGTAAGGTCAAATCAGTTAAAAGAAAGAATAGAAAAGCAAAGCTACATCTGATTCTCAATGGTGATCTCATTGATGGAGATCATCATCGTACTACCCAGATCGCAACTGGCCTGACAGGCGTACACATGAGGTGTGCGATGGAATCACTCAGGGTTCCGCTGGCACTCAAGCCTAATACAATACATGTCCTTAGAGGTACGCCCAGCCATGTTGGTAGGGCAGGTGGATCGGAAGAGGGAATTGCACGGGCACTGAAGGCGGCAAGCTGGCCTGTAGTAGGAGACCCGGATACGGGGATGAAGTCCTCATACTCCCGTGTCATACAAGTTGGTAACACCAGATTTGATATCAAGCACCACGGAAGGATGGGAAGACGGGCACATACCAAGGGTCCGTACATGAGGTGGTTTGCACAAGATATCTTCTTCAACCACATGATGGATGGGGATGATCCTCCTGATGTAGCCATCCGAAGCCACTTCCATCAATTCGCTGATAGTGGACGCATCCACAAGATTAAGACGAGGGCTGTGGCCCTCCCGGCATGGCAGTTGGCAACTGAATATGTGCACAGAGTAGCAGAGTCCTTGGCCGACATAGGACTTGTATGGTTTGAGGTTGACGATGATGATTATGACATGAAGACCGTACTCTATAAGCCCGACAGGCCAACGACTGTGGAGGTGTAGATGGAAAGGGTTACCGAATCGGAGTTACTTGAACAGGTAAGGGATGCCCTGGTTTTTACTGAAACCGAAGACGGCGCAATGTCCGTGCTTCAGTTGGCGGAAGCGTTGAACATGAGCGCGAATGCTGTGCGTGATCGGCTACGGAAGCTCATTGAAGAGGGTATTGTGCAGACAGTACGAGTGAGAAGAAAGAAGATGAATGGCATTGTTTCTCCACAGATAGCCTATGCCCCGGTGAAGAGTGATGAATCCTAAGAACATAGCCGTAGTGATCGGAGTCATGATCCTATTGGGATTAGGCTTCTCTTATGTGGAGTCATCGAAAGCGGATGCACTGATCGCAGAAGAAAGAGTTAGGGTTCTTGAAGTAGAACGTGCAGAGCTTGAACGTCAGGTCGAGGAGGCACTCCAAGACTACGAAGTTCTCATAGATAGTCTTGATCATGCTCATGATTCTATTGCTGAAGTCAGAGCACAGGCTGCTGAGAGGGCCTCAGATGCCTCTAGAAGCTTTGAGGAAGGGGTTGGGGTACTCAGAGATAGCCTAGAAGCTTATGATGGCTTAGAAACGATCCTTAACGAAATTGAATATGATCACAGAATCGAAGTGCAGGCTTACCAGGAGCAGATAGAAACCCTTGAGGCTGACAAAGCTCTTCTGTGGCAACGGGTTACAGCACTTGATTCGATGTGGATCAAGGAGCAGCAGGTCAACGATGCGCTCAGGCGTGAGATCACGGCCTTGAATGAAGAGGCAGATGCCTGGGAAGCTCTAGCCACTCCCAGTATCATTAGTCGCGTTAAGGGAGCGGCTCCCTATGTCCTAGCGGGCGTTGGAATTGGAACATTGATAAGCTTTAATCGTAGCCCCTCGTAAGCTTACAGAATACATTAGAACACATATGAATATTTCTACCATGTGTTGCTGTGAAGTCGGTAGTTCCAATTGTTGTTGCCTTCTTGGTGGGCTGTGCGAGCCTGCCCTCAACCACTGATCAATATAGAATAAGACTATCTATTCAAAATGATTCGTGGGAAGCATCCCGTGCGCGTGTACTATGCGGTGATGGAACGCACATAACGAACATCAATGGACTAACATTCGTTCAAGTAACGAATCGAACAATCCGAATACCACCCCATTGTGAGTCGATTAGACTAGTGGTGATGGGCTATGGTATGGAATCGACATCGGACAGCAGAGTGGTTATAAGCAGTGAACTGGTATGTGCCCGCATCAATTCACTGATGCAGACGGTGTGGAATATTGGCTGTTAGTCGGCAGCTTAACCAGAAAGCCAGGTGTTTTATCACCAACCCATGATCCAAGCTGGTTGTATTCGTAGAACTCTACAGCTTCTTCAAGTGTCAGCCCGTCATCTACAAGCTTATCTATAACCCCGTCTTTATCATAAAGAACAATGGGTTCAGTCCCGAATCGCTCTAATACACCTACGACACAATCATCATAGCCGTCCATCACCACCACTTCTTCAAGTCCCAATTCCAGCAACTGTTCCTTCAGTGCCATATTAAAGATACCAGTCCTTAGAGTCATCGACATGAAGTTTATTGTACACCCAATGGGTGTGCCCAGCCAACCATCCGTATTTGGCGGCGTAACGCAAGGCTACCAGGGTGGACGCCCCTAGTATCAATGTGAGTGCGCCAATCCTAGCTAACCTTTTACCCCCTAACACCGTTACCTCCTTGCATTAACTCGTTGTAGTCAAAGCGTTTCCGCAGTACGTCATGTATAGTAATCATTTGTTTCTTGTGCGCCTAGTTTTTATGGTAACCTTCCAATGTGAAGGGGTGCGCTCCACATTTCCTTTGCTTCTCCACCGTGCCAAGAGGTCCAGCATGGCGACTCCTGAGCCTCTATGAGAGATTGCGAATGATCGATCAGTGTCTCCTTGCTTACAAAGCCAGTTAGAAAGCATCGACCATAACGTTCACCAAGACGGAGGAGACTATTAATCTCCTCAACTGCCTCAGTCGCAACCAACGTCTGCGTGATGTTCTGTGTGTCTCTCATCTTCGATTCATAAAGAGGATAGAAAATCTGAGATTCATAATCTGAAGAGAGATCATCTTCAATTGCCTCAGATCTTTTAAATACCTTAAAGTCACGGCGTTCAATTGCGAGTTCGACAGAGTCGTTATCCGCCTTTGGAATCCTTGACGTTTTCACTGATATAGTGTGCGCCGATACAGGTGGCGTTCGTACATCAGAGTCCTCTTTAGGCCACTGGTCGAGCGCAGGACCAACGACCAAATCCCAGCCAGGATCTGGCTCCAGATTGCTGTCCCTACGCACCTCATCATAGGCAATCACGCAGTTGCCTCTGTTAACCAGAAACTGAGCTACCGCAGCGGAGCCGATCTCACCCATAACAATGTCATCCAGACGTTCAGTCAGGCCACGAAGGTTCATGTTACTACGATCAATTGTATGCTGGACACGACGGCAAGCCCAACGGGTTGCTCGTTCTACCCATGTTTTATCAACTGCCAATTTGATCATAACAACCCTCATGAGGGTTATACTTTAGTTCCACCAAGGCTTTGTTTTAGGGGCCTCCAGTCGCTCCTTCTGCCCCGTGAAGTCATAGCTTTCTATGATATCCTTGAACATCTGGGTAACGCTAACACCCCTGCTTTGCGCCTCTCGCCTTATCATGTTGAGAATTGTCCGCTCAAGGCGCAGCAGGAATGCTTCCTTAGAAGGGGAGACCGTCATCCTCTTCCTCTTGCTCAACAGGCTCCTCGACAGGCTCCTCAGTCGTAACTCCGTTGGCCTGCTTTAGCTCTAGCCTCATGTACTGATAAGGCTTGCCGCTGTCACGGCCTGTGCGCTCCCACATAGCTACCTTGAGGTGGGGCATTGTTCCGCTCTTGGCCTCCTCTACCATGGCCTTGAGGAAGGGGCGCGTGAACTCAATGATACCCGTCATAGTCGGGTGCTTTGAGCTACTCGCAAACCTGTTCTCAAAGATGGAAAAGTCCAGCTTGGGCTGATCGGCATACTTGTCTGCGTCTGCCATTAGTTGTCCTCCTTCGTGTCATCGTTAAGTAGTAACAAGGGTTTTTCTGCTTTCTGCAATGTCTTGACCAGTGATGTCAGTGCCTCCACATCAAGATCGGTTACCGCAGATTTGATCTGAGCCTTGGTAGCATCATCCGGTATCCATCCACCGTCATTCAGCTTGTGGGTCAGTGCAATCAATTCATCCTTGAGAGCACCAGCATCCGGCGACTCCACTACTGGCTTCTTCTTTTTCTTCTTCTTCGCGGCTTTCTTCTTCTTCTTGGGCTTTACGGGAGCCTCAACAATCTGCTCAACACTGATGTTGGGCGGGACATCTTCGCCGCTGTACAAATAGTGTCCTAAACCCAGACTTGCCAGACATTTTACTAAGCAACGCATTTTTGCGTCAGAAATTGCTCTGGCATCAGGCCCCATAGGTCTGCCGTCAGGACCAACAGAACCTATGATGGCGTTGTTCCGGTAATCCATAACCGGAAGCCACATCTCCCGCTTGACCTCTCCGATAGTGATTGAGCAACAGACTGAACAAGAACCGTCCTCATAAGTTGTGACATCTCGTGTCACGTTGTCCTTGTCAGTCATACCGTGCCATTTGACGGTAAGCTCAGGATAATGAGCCATGGCATAGGCCCAAGCGTTGGCCCATGAAAGATAGCTCAGTTCGATACTGCCCTGTCTCCGCTTCTCAGTGTGCTTACTTACGTCGATAGCAGACAGGGTATTCCAAATCTCACCTGCTGTTGGACTCTTAGCTGGCATTTCCTTCTTCTCCTTTGTTGGGACGTAAGTCCATTAAATCGGTTAACTCCTCAAGGTCTTCCCCCCGTTTCATTAACCCTTCCAAATCGCCTTCGCTTACTTGTACACCAGCGATTTTTCCGTCTTCGTACACAAGGGGTAGGAGATCCTCAAGTGTTTCCATTAACCGCTCACCCTTCTTTACAATGTTTCTTGATTCTTCTAAAGAAAACTTTGATCCATCACGTTTGCGAGGTGCCCTCATCCCCTTTCTCCTTTCCACTGTGGACAGTGGTCTGATACTGAACACCAAGACTCACAACGCACGAACTTCGCGCCCCCTTCTTGAATTGAGAAAGCTCTCCCAGGCTTCTCTTTTTGGTTGATATAATTGGCGGCTTCGCTCAGTGAGTCGAATGAACGTGGTTTAAGGCCACCACCAAGCACTGAATAGCCCCCTCGCGCCCATCGCTCTTCGGGGGTACATGGTAAGGTGTTTTCCATCGTGTGAACCCTTACACGGTCTTCTACGAACTTGTCCTGCCGTTCGTCACGCCACAGAGGAACCTTGATAGGCACGATGGGACTCTGTGGGTAATCATGTTTCACTGCTGCACGGGATTGAATCCAATCACGACACAATCCTACGATAGTGAGACTCGTAGCCGTGATGTCGTTCTGTCTCAGCAACCAAGCATAGATATTCAGTTGCTGTTCCCAGTCGGTCTTCAACCCTTTTTGGATGGTAAAGACACTCGTCACCTTGTAATCGGTAACAGCACCATCAACCAGCATATCAATAGCACCAGATATTCTGATACCATTGCACTCAGCGAAGAACCGATCCTCGCACCTCCCCTCCCCGTACTGCTCCAGAATGTTGTGGACACCCTTACCCAGAAGCTTCCACCACTCGTCACGAACATCCGTTGTGATAGAGTCTTCATGCTTTTTCGTGAGCCGTACAATCTGAGGAGGCTTCAGCAACTCAGTAGCAGAGAAGTCAGCCTCTCCCTTGGTATAGGGATCTCCCTCAACGGCTCTTACAAAAACATCAGGTGCCCCATACTCGTTGGTAAGGGACATTACTCAATCCTCCATACCCCTACTTGGGCCTCAGTATCAGGGATACGCCGTACAGTGTATCTGCTGTCTGTGGTGTTGCTTAGACGGTGAGCCGTGCTGCGAACAGACCGCTCGTGGTTCTTGTCTTCACAGTCAACAAGAAAGCACTGCCCTACCTTGAGGCTCCTGAACGGATAACTGCGTCTTTTCCGTGCTTCAGGAATAGGTAGGTTGTTTATGATTTTGTACATTACTCCTCCTTTTAAAGAACTCTCCAAATACCAATACCGTATTCAGTTACACGCACTGAATACTTCCGTCCGGTTCTCCGGGCCACCCTACCTGCATAGGCCCTGATACCGTTCAGCTTTTGCTGCACCTCATCAGAATCAAGTGGTAGCTCAATGAGGTCTCCTACCTCTATGGTTTCCAGAGGCAGGTCCGCCCACTTACTTCTTGGGCCGGGATTCTTGGGGGGCACTCCTACCCCCTCATAGACCCTGAACTGGGTACTCAATATTCCTCCTTCTTACATGTAAGATACAGGCTTAGTTGCCCCTACTGCCTTGCCATGTTATTCTGAATCCCCTAAAAGGGTTCAGTGTATGATAAGCAAGTGGCGAAAATCTCGCAAGACTATTGACAAAGATGTGGCGAGTCTTATGATCAAGGGCGAACCAGCCTCCAAAGCCAATTCTAGGAGACTCGTCGCTATCGGTGGAAAGCCACGCTTTATCAAGTCTAAAAAAGCTCTTAACTATGTTAAAACATTTAACCAACAGTGCCCTACAAGACAAGAATTATTTACAGAAGATGTGTTTGTTGCTATCAAGATATATTATGCCACTAGAAGACCAGATTTAGATCCTTCACTAATACTAGATTTACTACAGAACTGTATATATCCCAATGATAGATTAGTTAAGGGTCAGTATATAGAATGGGGTTTAGATAGAAACAATCCTAGAAGTATAATAGTAGTATCAACACTAGATAACAAGAGTTTAGTAATAGATGAGTTAAACAAGTTAGTTTCTAAAGGGGAGTAACATGTCACAACAGGTAGTTCCTGCTATTGAGCGAGTAGTATCTACACTGGGTCCGGGGCAATATAAAAAGTTCTGTCCAGAGTGCAGAAACAGTCGAACAAGACATAAACATGACAAGTCATTATCAGTTAAGGTTGACAACAAGGGAGTTCAATACCATTGCCATCATTGTGATGCCAGCGGTGGGTGGGTTAATGACAGGGAATGGTCCTTTGAGACTGTACCTGTGATCACCAAACCAATTACCAATCTTCCCAGTGAGGACAACGAGACGGCAATAGAGTATCTGAGGGGCAGAAACATCACAGATCCTGTTATTGATTCTCATACTATCACTGGCACCTATCGCTTCAATGGGAAGACTGTTCCGGCTGTCGGATTCCCTTATCGTGACGGAGACTTGGTCAACGCAATCAAGTGGAGGTCCGCTGATAAGGAAAAGAGGTTTTCCCAGGAGAATGTCTGTGAAGATTTCTTCAATATCGATTACTATGTCGAGGGCAACGATCTTCTGATCTGTGAAGGAGAGCTTGATGCTCTGGCTTGGATCAGCAGTGGTGTCCCAGACAACGTCACTGTCGTTTCCATCCCCAACGGTGCTCCGGCCAAGGTCAGAGATGGCAGGATAACACCGGAGGATGACAGGAAGTTCGCCTATATCTGGAGAGCTAAGAGCGAAATTGAATCGGCTCCCAGAATAATACTTAATACCGACAACGACGGTGCGGGGAATGCTCTCAAGGAAGAGATCATTCGCAGGATCGGCAGTTCCAAGGTGTGGCTGATTGATCTGGAAGATCACAAGGATGCCAGTGAAGCTCTGGATGTAGAAGGAACCGCATACCTTGTCGGCCAGTTTGAGGATTGCCAGCCCGTACCTACCATAGGTCTCCACGGTGCTGAAGTATTCAGTGGGGCAGTCCTCGACCTCTATGATAACGGTCAGTTGCGTGGTGCCAGAACCGGACTGTCCTCTCTTGACGAGTTCATTCAGATACCGCCCGGTATGGTCACTGTTGTTACTGGCTTCCCGTCCAGCGGTAAGAGTGACTTCGTGGACCAGATCTGTCTTAACCTCGCTCAGAGCGTGGGATACAAGACTGTCTACTGTAGTTTCGAGAAGCCGCCTGAGTTGCATATCATGCAGCTTGCACAGAAGCTCACGAAGCGTCCGTTCTTCGATGGTAATGGTCAGAGGATGAGTCCCGAAGAGCGGGATCATGCTCAACGCTGGCTCAACGAACATTTCCTCTTCATGGACTACAGGCGTGACGGACCCACGACGATAGACGGCATCCTCGACATAGCCTCTGCGGCTGTGATGCGTATGGGTTGCAGGATCTTGGTCATCGATCCCTATAACCACCTCACGCTGTCGAACAATCTCAAGGAGACTGATGAGATCTCCGGCCTCCTCACTCAGGTGCAGCAGTGGGCCAAGGGCCATGACGCCCATGTGTTCTTCGTGGCTCATCCTACTAAGGTCTCACCTGACAGGCGTATGGGCCGTAAGACTGTAGTGACGGGCCACGACATCGCCGGATCAGCGGCTTGGTTTGCTAAAGCCGACATAGGTATGACGCTTTGGAGAGATCCACATGACATAGATCCTCCCGAAGCTCACATATGGAAGGTTCGTTGGTCTTGGATTGGTAAACATGGTGTGTGTCCATTGAAGTTTGATAGGTCAGTCGGGTGCTGGAGTGATTTTACTCCTAGTCTTGATGGTGAGGATTGGGACTTCTAGTACAACCGTTGCCTTGCCTCGCCCTACCTGACCTCACCTCGCCCTACCACACCCAACATGGCCCGGCCTCACCTTGCTACTATGCCTTACCTCGCAATGCCTAACCACGCCGTACCGTGCTGTACCGCGCCCCGCCTCGCTACTATGCCTTACCATACCATACCCTGCCTAGCCAGGCCTCACCCCGCCAAGCCCTACTCAACCCAGCCCTACCTTGCCGTGCTACTATGCCTTACCGTACCAAGCCCAACCTCGCCTAACCATGCACTGCATTGCCGAACCTAACCTAAGATTGCCCTGCATCGCCTATCCGTGCCGTACCACGCAACGCAATGCCCCACCTCAATACGTTGCATCGACTGCTCAGGATGATTACGTTCACCTTGGCGATGTAACGCATTCCTCCTTTTGTGTTCTCGTCTAAGTGGGTGAGATAAAAAAATTGGTTTGGGTTTACCCCTTTTTTCCCATTCCTTTCCCCCTGTCCTAATCGGTTGCTCCCCGGTCAGCACAGGGGGTTTTTCTTTTAAGCCACTACATCTATGATTGCTTTTGCGATCTTCTCTCCTCCGATAGCACTTGGCTCAATTGGATTAAAATAATCCTCACGCTCAGTACATATCGTCCTGAGATCGATTACCGGACAGTCTGAGTCATTGGCACACTGTATGATGACATCATTAAACAGGCGAGCCATTGTTGTCATGACTTTCTGCTCCTGCACAGACTCAAACGCACCATTGTAGATTGTACATACGACGGTTGGCAGAGAATGCGAGAGCACCTCGTCCAGACATTTGCGATAGTTTTTCTTAAAGACATTAATGATATCTGATATACTTCTTACGGCATCCCATACATCCAAAGCAGGGCGTTCAAGAATATTGATGTTCATCAATGCGTCATTGCCGCCAACACTAAGAAGTAGATGAGTTGCGTCAAGCAGAAGCAAACGCTCTAACTGCTTAGGAATATGACTTGTTGTATGCCCGTCTGTTGCAAGTCGCGTTATGACTCCGGCCAGTGTTGACTGCCTTAGATGTCCCTCTACGGACAACTCACCTTTTGTATAGTTTTGGTTGTCTATAGTGGAGTCACCAAGAAGTACTAAGTGCATTAATTACCTCCTTTTATTCAGTTACAAACCATATAAATTCATAAATGGAATGTCTCACTCTCTTCCACCAACTACGCTTCAGTGCATCAGCACACGGGCTGTGCATCATCAATCCACTGGCATGAGTCGGGTTGTCCCAGCACTCAAGTAGGTGGAAGCAGTCCTGCTCCAAGCACCCATACAGATGCATTGCCCCTTCACCGGATATTAATTCAGGGCTGTGCCCATATATCCGTGCTCGTTTCAGGGCATCTTTCTTCACACGCCTAGCTTCACGAGTTCTCATCGGCTTCCTCCACTACGTCATAGATATGTGTCGTGTAAGATTCTAATATCCGTATCACATACTCACGAAACTCCTCGTCTACCTTGTCCCCTATCCTACGCTCTGCATCACGGGCATCTTCGGCTTCGATAGTTTCCTTGAAGTCCAGACCCACCCTGAACCACACTGTAAAATTTTTCATGACCCCACCTCACTGTCTACATAAAAGTCCCACTCGCTATCAATATACTTTAAGGTAGGTGCCTTTTCTTTGTCGATAACAGCCGTAAGTTCCGCTTGACATATATCTGTAGCCAAGTCTTCGGCCCCTGCTTCATCTTCGGCTTCAAGTTCTACTGTCCAGTAGTCCTTTGCTACAACCGTCACTTGAAATTTAGGCATTAGACCTCCTCCTTTAGTTGCTCCTCAATACTCTCCAGTACCTTGTCTGCCTCTTTGCGTAATTTTAATCCACCATGTACATTTGCGTTGAGAGACTCAGACATCAGATTGGAATACAGTTTTATCTTGTCCAATAGATCTTCTATCTGCTTCATCTGCCCTCCCATTTCCAATCGAATATGATGTGGTCCATTGAACTCTCATCCCATGCTGGCTTACCGAATAATTCATCTTCCTTCACTACATGGGAAGACCATGCCCAATCAGATGGGGCGATGCTGCACTCAATAATAAACTCCACCTTTTCTTCTCGACTCATGTCAGCGATGTCTTCTTCGATTCTTTCCATGATTGCTTCTTCGCCCGGATGGCTCATAGCTCCTCCTTACTGAGTTTCAACCACTTTAGGGCAGTGCGATGCTCTGCCCACAGGCCATTGGGAATCCTGCCATGGAATCGTACTGCTGACCTTACGAGTTCAGGGTTAGGATGGTCATGCATGATGTGATGTGCAACTGGACCTATCAGCCTGATCGTTTTTGTTTTAAACGCGCCGATATCGCCCAGCCATTTCTTCGCAGGAACACATTGTTCAAGCCATTTGTTACCACCTGCATGACTGATCTCCCACCCAAGCTCTTCGGCAAATGGTATCAGGCGTTCCATGGCCTTGTGGAGAGACTTGGTTCTCCGGTTCATGCTTCCTTCCTGACGCCGTCCACGATGTGGGAGTCTTTAGGCAGCGCGTCCTCTATTCCCTCGCAGAGTCCCCGTGCTTGGGAGCCGCGCCCGCCGTATGACTTGTACTTGGCATCAAGTACACGGGCTATGCCGAACAGCCAGTCCAGATTGTGGATGCCGTAGAGACCATCAACTCTTTCGCCATCAACAAAGATGGCATGTTTGCCCTCGCCTGACTCATTCCATCTCCAGTAAGGGCAGACAAAGACTTCGGGCACCCCACGATCCAAGTAGTAATGGACGGACATGAGAGTCCATCCGTCTCCGTCCAGCAACTCGTCAGAGTTTTCCTGTAGTGCATCCACTAATTCCTGATACTCTTTATCAGTGTAGTGTCTTGGATGCATAATGCACCTCCTTTAAAGGTTTACGTTGATACAACCGTTGCCTTGCCACACCATACCCGGCCCAACTCCACCGCGCCTATCGACGCCACTCCATACCGTGCTACTATGCCTTACCTTGCCTTACCTTGCCGAACCTGACCTGACCGAACCTCACCTAGCGCCGCCATACCTGACCTTGCTACTATGCCTTACCATGCCTTACCATGCCCAACCGGGCCGGACCCCGCATAACCCCGCCATACCGCGCTACTATGCCTTACCTTGCCTGACCAGGCCTAACACCACCAAACCCGGCGATGCCCAACCTAGCTTCACCGTGCCCTGCCTGACCTTACCTTGCCTGACCGCGCCTTGTTAAGAAGCTATGTTAGCCTTCTTGTTCCTGATCGTACTCTTCCCAATGAGTAACGACATACTTACCAAATGACCCTTTGCATGAAGGACGGAAGTCACCCAGTCCTATACGCATTCCAGCAGCGTCTATAATCTGACGCGCCAGCTTGAGGTTCATTTGCGTGGCGTCGATCTCCAGCGTGAAGTTCAATTTCCAGTCATTGAAACACGCTCTGTGCCTCAGAATGCGTCCGCCCGTTGCCGGAATTCTTACCGGACGGGTATCAACATCCCATGGCTCCTCGTGGATGATCGGCAGTACGATCTCTGGGATGGTAACAAAGGCAGGCCACAGTGATGTCTTTAATGTGGTGACCTGTCTTTTACCTATCTTGAAATCTCGTCCTGCGTCCATCTGACTGCGAAACAGATTGGTAGCAGGCACAATCGGTGTCTCATTATCATTATCTAGATAAAGAGTCCTGAACGCTTGCTCCCTTGGGCTATCGTTCTGACCAGCAGCGGCAGCCCGTGTACCGCTTGTTGCGTCCATTGCCGCCTCATTCGTGAAGCGGTTGCACAACAGGGGTGTTACCCCCTCTACTGAAACTGCGATGCGAGCTAATTGCATCGTTCCTCCCTTACATTAAACTGCTCCTTGCCTAGCGAGGCGAATCCCCGCCAGGTACTGCTCACTAAGACTTCAGGGCCTCCTCAACAAGGCCCCTCAGTCTAGTGATCTTTGTGAGAGCACTCCGTGCAGCAATCTGTAACTGTCCCTCTTCGATGTTCTCCCATCTGTTGAGCGAACAACAGCTACATTTGGATTTCTTACCGTTCAGTTGGTATGAGAAATCCTGTAAGTCATGCTGCACACTATCTAACCATATGAGATCCTCATGTTTAATTGGCATTGTACTCTCCTGATATATCATCAAGGAAAGCGTCTACTATATTGCTGTCTTCAACACGCCGCTCCAACTCCTTAACCCAGATGGGTAGCACTTCCATTATGCCTTCTTCTGTTTCAGGATCATATTCGGATATGGCACCAGCCTTCTTGAGCTTTTTGTATACCACTTCTATAAGCTCCGGTGTCATTTCATGACCTTCATTCAGAATGAGCTTAAACCCATCTAGCAGGAGTTGCTTGTCTTCCTTAGCTATACCCAGCATGGCAAAGACAGCACCTTCACTCCAAAACCTTGGCATTAGTTAAGGCTGGTCCAGTCCCTGAGTCGCTCAGTTAAGGTATAGTCTTCAGCTATAGCATCAGGTTCTAGTGTGCTGACATCTTCCAACGACATTTCAGAGCCGTGACACAGAACGTCAAGCATTCTGTGCAGCTTGATTGTACGATTGGGTAATGTCAGTGCATTAACGCCCTTGAACACCTCAGTGTAGGCGTTGAGAAGAGTCCATCCGGTCCTAACACGACCATCATTGAAGAACTCTTCGTGCGAAGGTGTCCTGTATTCCTTTAGAACTTTTGGAATGTAGGAGTTAGCCATGACATGCTGATCCACGCTACGGATCAAGAAGTCATGCACCTCAGTGTCGGATGGGGTGTGCTCCTTATACACCTCAATCCTCTGGTCTTGCAGTATCCGCATAGCTTGGACCTTGGAGAATGCCGTCTCCACCAGACCACGCAGGTCACGCAAGATGTACCTAGTGTGCTTTCTTCCAATCATGACCTCTCCAGAGAAGTCCAGATTGGAGCACACCATGACGTATGTTCCGACTGCCATGCCTGCCGCAAACATCTTATTATGAGAGTTGCGTAGACCGATAGTCAGGTCATAGTCTGGATGGGACTCGCCATTCTGGATGCGCCATACGGCAAACATCTCATTGTCCTCATGGAACAAGGCGTAGTCCGTATCCGTGATGTTCCACTGTGCCCCTACCACTACATCCCGCACGGTCTCTACTAGCGTCCCGTGTGGAATAGGGTAGTGAGTTTCAGTGGCTTCGGGAGTTGTTGTCAGAAATATTTCCGGTTCTGACACTATGGTGTTTCTCCCGGCTCCTAATATGCCCATTGGTTACCTCCTTTAAGGTAGGTGGGCGGAAAACTGGGCCATTTGCCCAGTAAAAATCATTAAATAGTCGGCTCCTTTCTTGTATGTAAGATAACATCTTCGGAATCGCATTCGATCCACACTGTAGCACCACAAGAGAGTGGTTTGCCCGGTGAATATACTACTTTTGATGGCCCATTGATAGACACTTCATCTGTATAATCATTGGACTTATAAGTTTTTACAGTCAGCACAGGTTTACTGCTGTCAGGATGCTTACGGTTGTATTTAATGTGGTGCTGATTCACATGAATTACTGTTTTCACCCAATGCCTCCTCATCACCTATATAGGGTATGTGCCTACCATCCAACTCAAGCTTGAAGCATCGCAAGCATCGGACGAATTGATCCATTACTCCCGGCCAAAAGTAGGCACTGTCCTGTTTGCCTTGCCACCCAGGTTCATCTTCCCAGTACAGACTTCTACGACAATCATGGCACTCCATCATACTGACCTCCTTGTTAAGGAACTTTCTACTCAGTGATGCCCTTTATATTCTTTGGGTCATCGTATCTGTAGACTGACCAGTCATCGAAGACTGCATTAGCCCCTTGGTAACAGTCATCCAAGTGGGATTCCCATCTGTTGATGGCCGTGTTCAGTACTCTAACTATATGTACTAACGGCACCCTGCTTGGGCAGTACGCAACGAACTCACATGACTCTGAGTCCCAGATGATTTCATCAGAGCAGAAACGTCTGAGCCATCCCTCTGCGGAATAGCTTCCTAACTCCTCCCGCTCACCTGCACCCCATCCTTCTCCGTTGCCGAACCCCTTGGTGCTACCAGTCAGGCTCCACTGCACTGACCCGTCATCTTTCGTATTCCTTTCGAGATGTAAATTGTACGATAGATCCCGGTCAGCATACTTACTGTACTTAATTGACTTGTGTTTAGGGTTATAGGTTTGGTTCCTTGAAACATCTACTTGAAATTCTCCCATTATTCCTCCTTATGATTGGAATTGAACGAAAAGTGGTAGTCGCAGACTTGGATGCCCTTTATGCACCCACATTCCGTGTCGGTCTCGACCTCGTTTAGCCACGCTTTGACCTTTGTTTTTGAACCGTGGCTGTTGTGTGGTATCTCCCAGTGTACATATCGGACGATGTCTGCAAGACCCGCCAGACTGTTGTTATCAGCACGAAAAACTGCCTCTGTTAAATCATTCTCCAGTACAGCGGTAACGAAGTGACCGTGTGTGGTGCGATTTGATGCATAGTCCGCTATCGCCTCAAGGATAGGGAGTGGTGCCTTGGGATATTTGCCTTTCAACAACATCGCATGTCCCCAATTCACTGGAAAATTCATACCTCCTCCTTGTTAGTGCCTTGGAATGTGGTGAACTGTAAATCCTGAATCATCCTCCTTGGCTTTCCTGCCCTTGGCCTTGAGCCAGATGATTGAAGGGGCAGGTTGCAAGAATGTCAGATCGTGTTGGTCACCATCGACTATGGGGTAGCCCCATGATGGTGGCGCACCGGAGAAGGGGTCCGCAGTACCGCAGACTGCTACTCTGGTGCCATTAGCAAGCATTTCCTCGCACACTTGCCAGTTGGTTTCCGAACGACTGAACGTCAGATCGTAGTTGGATGGAATGTTGCGTCTGTTTTCCAGTTTTGTGTAATCATAGAATTGGTAGTCCGCAAATAATTCCATCAGGTTGGGGTAACCTTGGACTGGAATGCGTTCCCACCTCTGATCTGAGGTGCCGTTGAGTCTGATCACTGGGATGAGATCTTTTTTCCTGGCATACCGGATACCTTTTTCGATCTCATCGACCAGTTGATTCATGTGAGCTTCACGGTTTTCCATGAAGTTGACTGTCCGATTGTACTGTGCCTGTTGGACGGTGTTCATCACCATACGTCCTGAGTTGTGGCCCAGACACAGGTCCAGACACGCATCACTTGCCATAGCGCACATGTTCCAACCGGATTTCTTTCCTGCCATGAGGTACTGAACCATGGTGAAGTACCCTAGTTGCTCCCCCTTAACAGTTTTTGCACTACTCGTTAGTAGTTTCACTGTTGTGCTCCAGTACTGCGGTCTCACCGTTGACCGTCATATTGATTTCGCCAGTCAGGTATGCGACAGACACCTCATCGGGTAGTCCTTTGTAGCTTCGCATAATCTCCAAGGCATAATCAGGATCACTCCTGTACACATTCTTGCACCACCGGAGTATCCCCGGAGTGTGCATCCCTTCATCACTATGCAGATTATAAATCATTCCTCCTCCTCCCTTGGTGAACGAACTGATTCATCGTGAGAACGCTTGAGTGATTTCACCCATTCGGTACGTTCTTCAGGCGTCATATCCCTTGTCGGATGCAGGTCATCCTCTAGTGCATTCACTACCTGCCTGTACCACTTCGGTCGCTCCATCCATTCCCATAGATCAGTCACTGTTTGTCTGCTCCGTTGAGTTCCAAATGTTTCCATCCCACGCATAGCCCCACTCTGCCATATCTGTATGGCTAGGGTCATCGCACCGACAAGTTTCATCCTCGCGATAGTGCCCTGGATCAAAAATGAAATGGGGACAGTTGCCGATGCTGGACTGTTGAATGGTCCTGACATGGCGGACAGAAAATACACCCCCCTCTAACTTCCCTTCACTAAATTCTACCATAATACCTCCTCCTAAGTGTCTGCTTGGGTCCATCCGCTTCTATCCATAGCCATCTGGATACGTCTTGGCAGAACAACTAGCCCATCACATACATCACAGCATCTACCGTCATTGATAGGCTCTGCATTGTTGCCTTGATCCCACACCACCTCTCCTGTTGCCGGATGCAACAGTGGGCTTATGTCTTTACCGCAGATTGAACACTTCATACTTCCTCCTTGTTATGAGGCAAAAAAGCTATATATCCTCCGCAACATCTTGGTGTATCTGCGTTGCCAGATACCGATTCTACTAACGTCCTGCATGTACCCGATTAATTCATCGGGCTTCACCCAGCCTTTGACGTATCCGCCAGAATGCACTGGCTTTTTCCCGTCAAAGTCCCACCACATGGTATCGTCCTCATTCCACGCAGCGATCTCTGCATCCTTGGATGACAGATCTTTCTTAGCGAATGCTTCCATGAACGTCATGCCACGGTTGGCGTTGTAGGTGCCCGGTGCCCATGTGACTGACACTGTCCACCCATTTTCAAATGTGATCCAGAATCCGTTGGACCGCACTCGTTTGGCAGACGGGTCTTGCTCGACTACGGCAGTACATTGAAACACGACTCCCCCTTTCTATCTTACATGTAAGATAGTTATGAGTGATGCGTTGCCACCTCTGATCTAATGCCAGACTCTTTGGCCTGATCAAGTAGTTCGTATACCATATTTTTACATTCTTTCATAAGCTGATTGTGCTCTTCCCATAATTCTTTTTCCATGGCAATATTATGGAATCTGCGGTACTGCTCAGATTGCAGTCTCAGATTGACTGCTCTATCGATCTCATCAAATAGATCGTTGACATCACCTACAAATGAATGCGCCATACTAATCCTCCCAGATCATAAGGACGACGAAAATAAATAGTATTAATAACAGTCCGAATCCTAGCATTTATACCTCCTGTTCTTACGCTTGCGGGCTGCCCGCATAACGGATTCAGTTATACCAAACAGCACTATGCATATGAATAAGAACACTCCACATACCACCACAAAATCCAGATCCTGCTCATACATTATGCACACTCCTCCTCCTCCACTCTTACGACATCAAGAAGTTTCTGTAATTCCACTGCCCTTGAGGAAAGGATATCATCATCTGGGTCCGCATCTTCAAACGAACGATAGTAGTCACGGATCAGTGTGATCAGCCTTATTAACTCCTCTATTGAGCGAGCCATTGTCTCAACATGAGGGCAAAAAAGACGCTCAACCTCGCTGAAGTTCTTTAGAACATCTTCGACATCTTTATCTATCAATGCCCAACGATGCCGACCTAATTTCTCAATGTAATATCTCACTCCTCCTCCTTTTCCAACTCCTGTAGCAAGGCGCGGAGTGCCTTAACCTTGGGTTGGAGTTCATTCAGTTCCTTAGTGCCCCGCCATAGCTGATGCTTCATCTCTGACACCAGTTCGCTTTTAGAGTATCCGTGAGACACGAGACCATATATTCCGGCATTCTCTTTCTGCATTGAGAATGTGTGGCCGGTGTACGGTGAGTCTTTTTCTTCGATGTAGAACTCACCTGATCGTGCCAAGATTTCCGTGGTGGTTGGGGGTTCCACATACTTAACGTAGTCGTTATTCACTACTCCTCCTCTTCAGATTCACAACGCCAGCAGGGAATGTCCCTGCCATCTTCGGGGTAAAGATTAACACCGTGGTGGCACTCATGCTTTGCGTGTCCCCGCTCCCTTTCTTTGTCGAGACAAGCTTCACAGTAGACTGGCTCACCATGGTATCCAGTAGAGCCACACTCTTTTGTTATCTCAACGTATCCCCATCCACGGGGAACCATATAATTAGCTTGGTTAGTGCATCCTAGCATCGCTACTCCTCCCTAAAGAAACATAGGTGCGGGGAGTCGAACCCCGAATCAGTACGTCTACTGACTGCGCCCCATCTCCTGCGCCACCTACGATTTGTGAGTGCTTAGAGGCGTCTAGCCTTTTCAAACACCTCGTTCGCCTCCTTCACAAACCTTTCTACCATCCCAACGAACCTCCGAACGTCGGCACAAGGAAGGGGAACACCCTTCCTCATATCCCACTCCATCCGTTCCACCTCTGCTGAGATAGCCCCTCTCGTACCCAAGTACCGATCCCTCAGTTTGCGTTCCATGAACGCCTCCTGATTCTGTTTGCGGGCAAAAAGCATGTCCGCTGTTACGGGTCTAACATCGGAGTTAGAACTATTCTCATTTGCGCCCTCCTTGTTTAGGCACTAGACCATCTTTGGTACTACGAAATGCACAAGCATCAACACAAGCACACTGCCGCTTGGATGCTCCACCTATATCTGAGCAGAATCTGATTCGTTTGTAGTATGTAATGGCTCCATGCAAGTAACGCATGCTACGCAGGTAGCGTTCATAAGCGAGTACCGACTCACCATCCCTGCGTAACCTGTTTTGGATTATGACTGGCTTACAATTACAAGCCACTACTTCTCCTCTTCTTCTGACTGGAAACGGTGCGGATATACAAGCTCTTCCAAGCCACGCCAACCGTATCGGTAGCCTTCAAGATCTTACATGTAAGATGTTAAACGGACTTGAACGGGGACTTACTAGAAAACTTTCCGCTTTTATGAGCGTCATGCTTAGCACCGT
>Ga0208179_1000372_pt1 | contig 30718 bp, 23 predicted proteins | sample Malvired_Geostar_FD_184238 | JGI IMG/M metagenome (GOLD analysis project Ga0208179, IMG submission 184238) | Marine viral communities from the Global Malaspina Expedition - Malaspina viral metaG DeepMed_Geostar (SPAdes) (version 2) | ecosystem: Environmental > Aquatic > Marine > Oceanic | place... | reverse complement strand
GTCCAGGCTGTTGAAGATTTCCGCCATCATCTCATGCGGATCGCGGCGGTTGGAGCGGGCGAGGTTGCTCATGAACTCGGTGCGCAGCACGCGCTCGACGTCGTTCAGAATATCCTTCTGCACCGATTCCATGCGCAGCATGCGCATCACCACTTCCATGGCGAAATTCTCCGGCAGCAGCGCCAGCACCTTGGCGGCGTGCGCCGGGTTGATCTTCGACATGACGACGGCGACGGTCTGCGGATATTCGTTTTTCAGATAGTTCGCCAGCACCAGCTCGTTCACATTGCCGAGCTTGTCCCACATGGTGCGGCCGGCCGGGCCGCGGATTTCCTCCATGATGTCGCCGACCCGGTCGGGGTCGAGGACCTTGTTGAGCAGGCGTTCCGTTGAATCGAAGCTGCCGACCAGCGAGCCGGTCGAGGAAATCTGCTCGGCGAACTCGACGAACAGCCGCTCCACGATGTTGGAGCTGACGGTGCCGAGATTGGCCATCACCTGCGAGACTTCCTTGATCTCCTCGTCCTCCATGAGGGCGAAGATTTTCGCGGCATGTTCCTCGCCGAGGCTCATCAGCAGGATCGCCGCTTTCTCGGGCCCGCCCAGCGAGCGGTAATCTTCTCTCACACGCATCGTCTTTTTCTCCCGGCCGCAGCTTGTCCTGCCGCAGCCTCATGGTCTGCCCGCCCGATGGCCGCCCCCTGGCCCGGCAGGATCAACTCTGCTCCTGATACATCCAGTTGCGGATGATCGAGACGGCCTCATCCGGATGCTTCTCCACGATCTCGCCGATCTTGCGCAGCGAGGAGGCGCGCACGCGGCCCTCGACACGGCTGATGTCGATCATCGTATCGAGCATATCGTCCTCTTCCTCTTCCGGCAGGGCCAGGGCCCCCATGCCTTCGGGCGACATCTCCATACCGGGCATGCCGGGGCCGGTCAGGGCGGCGGCAGCGCCGGACTGGTCGCGCAGCATGCCGGCCGGGCCGCTGAGGATCGCGCCGGCAGCCGGCAGCGATTCGAACAGGCGGCTCAGCACCGGGCGGACGACCAGCAGGATGACCAGCAGGCCGACGACCGCCAGCACGATGATCTCGGCCAGCTGCAGGAAGTCGTTCTTGGACAGGCCGAACAGGGTGGAATCGGCGCCCATGCCGATATCGTCCAGCGGCGCGAAGCGCATGTTCACGACTTCGATCTGGTCGCCGCGGTTGGCGTCGAAGCCGATCGCCGAGCGTACCAGCGATTCGATCTGCTCGAGCTGCTGGGCGTTGCGCTCCTCATAGACGGCTTCGCCGCCGTCGCCGCGCACATAATTGCCATCGACCAGCACCGCCACGGTGAGGCGGCGCACGTTGCCGGTCTCCCGCACGGTGTTCTGGACGGTGCGGGTGATCTCGTAATTGACGGTTTCCTCGGTGCGCGAATCGCGGCTGCTGGAACCGCCGCCGGGCTGGCCCTGCTGGGCTTCCGGCAGATTGGTCTGCACCGTGACTGCCTGATTGGCGCCGTTTTCCGTGCTTTCGCGGGTTTCCTCCACATTCTGGGTGGAGCGCACGACCTGGCCGTCCGGGTCGTACTCCTCCTTGTTGGTGACGATGCGGTCGAAATCCAGGTCGGCATGCACTTCGGCGCGCACCTTGCCGAAGCCGACAGTGCGCTCCAGCAGCATCTCGATCGCCCGCGCCGTGCGGCTTTCATAGGCGATGCGCCGCTCCTCGGCAGTGGCCGACAGATGGCTCGGATCGTTCGGGTCATCGACGCCGCGCGCCAGCAGGCTGCCCTTGTCGTCGATGATCGACACTTTTGTCGGGGTCAGGCCCGGCACCGCGGCGCCGACCAGATACTGGATCGCCTTGATCTGCTCGCGGTCGAGGCGCTGTGCGCCCTGCATGCGCAGCGCGATGGAGGCGCTCGGCTCCATGCGTTCGCGGCTGAACAGTTCGCGGCGCGGCATCACCAGATGGACGCGCGCCGAGCGCACGCCGCGGATCGAGCCGACAGTGCGTGCCAGCTCGCCTTCGAGCGCGCGCAACTGGTTGATGTTAAGAACGAAATTGGTGGTGCCGAAACCGTCGGATTTGTCGAAGATCTCGTAGCCCATCGAGCCTTCGGTCGGCAGGCCCTGCTGGGCCAATGACATGCGCAGGGTGTTGATCTGGTCGCCGGGCACATAGATTTCGCTGCCGTTCTGGCCGCGCAACTCGAATTGCGCGCCGCTTTGCGACAGGTAATTCACGACCTCGCGGGAATCTCCCGGCTCCAGGCCCGAATAGAGCAGCTGCATGCTAGGCGAGGCCAGACGGCTGGTCAGGAAGAACAGGAAGGCGATGAGGGCGACCGCAACGCCGCCGAGGACGGCGAGACGCACGGCACCAAGATTTCGGAAGAATTGCAGAATCGGGTTCACGGTTAGCCCTTCCTCGCCGCTATGGCCCTGTCTTTGAGTGGGGCCCCTGTCCCTGGTGGGGCCCTGCCTCTAGATGAGGCTCTGGTCGTCTATGACCCTGTCATCGCCGGAACGGCCCGGCTTTCGGTTCTTCGGCTTTGCTTCCCCGGCTTGCGTTCCGGCTCTCGTGGATGCCTGTGCGTCCTGAATTCTGCGCAACTGACCACGTTATCCGGCCGCGATGTCGACCATCCAGGCGGCTGCAAATCCGGTAGTCAGTAAATTACCTAAAATTTTAATTACAATGAAGTGATTTACGCGCCGCGCTGGCCGACCAGAGCCGATTTTACCCCCACTGTTGCAACTAGGCAACTTTTGCCTAGGACAGATATATCAGATGAATCAGTGAAAGAACAATCCTTTATGGCGTGTTTCTGGATTATTGCATGAATTTGCGATGACCGGATTCGGCAAGGCGCCGCTAAACAGAATGGCGGATGCAGTGTCTGGCCTTCACGGACGGGTTGCGCCATATTTCGGTTAACCCTCAGGTTAGGGCTGCGCAAAAGCTTGGGAGTGATGGGCATGGCGGGCAAGACGACGCAACTGGCGCTGGTTTCCGACGATAAGAAGGATGCGCCGGCGGACAGGCTGGCCTATCTGAAGGCGCTGGAGCGCCGCGTGCTGTGGCTGTCGCACTGGCTGATCCATAATGCCAACCATGTGCGCCCATCGCGCGACGGGCTGAAGGTCGGCGGCCATCAGGCTTCCTCCGCCTCGGTGGCGACGCTGATGACGGCGCTGTATTTCGACATTCTGCGCCCTGAGGACCGGGTCGCGGTGAAGCCGCATGCCAGCCCGATCTTCCACGCCATCCAGTATCTGATGGGGCGGCAGGACCGCGCCGCGCTGGAGAATTTCCGGGCGCTGGGCGGCGCGCAATCCTATCCGTCGCGTACCAAGGACAAGGATGAGGTGGATTTCTCCACCGGTTCGGTCGGCCTCGGCGTGGCGATGACGCTGTTCGGCTCGATCACCCAGGATTATGTGCGCCAGCATTTCCCGGAAAAGGAGAAGGCTTCGAAGCCGGGCCGGATGATCGCCGTGATGGGCGATGCCGAGCTGGATGAGGGCAATATCTACGAGGCGCTGCTGGAAGGCTGGAAATACGACATCCGCAATACCTGGTGGGTGATCGACTATAACCGGCAGAGCCTGGACGGCGTGGTGAACGACCAGCTGTTCCAGAAGATCAAGGGCTTCTTCGCCGCGGTCGGCTGGAAGGTCGTGATGATCAAGTACGGCAAGCTGCAGGAGGAGGCGTTCAAGAAGCCGGGCGGCGAGGCCTTGCGCAACTGGCTCGACGATTGCCCGAACGACCTCTATTCCGCGCTGGTCTTCAAGGGGCAGAACGGTGACCCCAGCGTGTGGCGCAGCCACATCCTGGCGGATCTCGCCGGGCATAACGGCATTCCGCAGCTGTTGGCCGACTATGATGATGAGGGCCTGCACCTTCTGATGACCAATCTGGGCGGCAACGACATGGCGGCCGTGCTGGAAGGCTTCGCCCAGGCCGAGGACGACACGCCGCACTGCTTCATCGCCTACACCATCAAGGGCGCGCAGACCCCGCAGGCCGGCCACAAGGACAATCATGCCGGGCTGATGAGCGTGGAGCAGATGGAAAGCTTCAGGAGCCAGATGGGCATTGCCGATGGCGCGGAGTGGGATGCGCTGGACGACCGCGACCTGCCGGTCGCCAAGCTGCGCGACTTTATCGCCAAAGCGCCCTTCAACCAGCCGGGCAGCCGTATCAAGCAGAGTGCGGCAGTTGCCGTGCCGGACGATTTCCCCACCGTGAAGGCCGAGCGGATTTCGACCCAGGCCGCTTTCGGCCATATCCTGAACGCCCTCGGCAAGGGGCAGAGCGATCTGGCCGGGCGCATCGTCTCGACCTCGCCCGACGTCACCGTCTCGACCAATCTGGGCGCCTGGGTGAACCAGCGCGGCATTTTCAGCCGGCGGGCGCGCGACGATATTTTCCGCACGGAAAAGGTCGTCTCGGCGCAGAAATGGGCGCGCTCGCTGACCGGCCAGCATATCGAGCTGGGAATCGCCGAGAACAATCTGTTCATTATGCTGGCCGCCCTTGGCCTCGCCGGGCCGCTGTTCGGCGAGAAGCTGCTGCCGGTCGGCACGCTGTACGACCCGTTTATCGCGCGCGGCCTCGATGCGCTGAACTATGCCTGCTATCAGGATGCCCGCTTCATGCTGGTCTCCACCCCGTCGGGCATCACCCTAGCGCCGGAAGGCGGGGCGCATCAGTCGATCTCCACCCCGCTGATCGGCATGGGCCAGCCCGGCCTGACCTATTTCGAGCCGGCCTATGCCGACGAGTTGGCGGCGATCATGCGCTGGGGCTTCGGCCATATGCAGGCGCCGGATGGCGGCTCGCTCTATCTGCGGCTCTCGACGCGCGGGCTGAACCAGCCGCAGCGCCCGCTTGCCGGTGATTTCGCCGATCAGGTGGTGGCCGGTGCCTACTGGCTGGTCGAACCCTCGGCCGAGTCAGAAGTGGCGCTGGTCTATTGCGGCGCGGTGGCGCCGGAAGTGATGGAGGCGCATGCCGCTCTGGCCGAGGATATGCCGGGCCTGGGCGTGCTGGCCGTCACCTCGCCGGACCGGCTCTATGGCGACTGGCACAAGCAGACCGAGGCACGCCGCAAGGGCCAGCCGGTGCAGCCGACCCATCTCGACCGGCTGCTGGCACAGGCCCCGGCGGCCGCGCTGGTGACGGCGCATGACAGCCACCCGGCCGCCCTGTCCTGGATCGGTGCGGCAGCCGGCCGGCCGGTGCATGCGCTCGGCGTCACCAAATTCGGCCAGTCCGCCGACCTGCCAGACCTCTACCGCGTCCATGGCCTGGATGCCGACGCGATCATCGACGCGGTCGCGACGGCGTGTCTGGGGCGTATCGGGGGGCGTCTGAACTGAGCGTACCGCCGCTCTGAACTTGCCCCTCCTTGGCTTTCTGCCGCCGGAATGCTACCTGTAAGTTGCAATCAGAACTTACAAATAAGTCAGATCAAGGGAGTTGCCTGCCATGCTTGTCGGTGTGCCGAAAGAGGTGAAAATCCACGAATACCGGGTCGGTCTGGTGCCGGCCTCGGTCCGTGAACTGGTCGAGCATGGGCATCAGGTAATGGTCGAGACCATGGCCGGACACGGCATCGGCTTCGACGATGCCGATTACGAGGCTGCCGGTGCCAGCATTGCGGGCAGCGCGAAAGACATTTTCGCGAAAGCCGACATGATCGTGAAGGTGAAGGAGCCGCAGCCCGCCGAGTACAAGCTGCTGCGCGAGGGCCAGCTGCTGTTCACCTATCTGCATCTCGCCCCCGATCCCGTACAGACCAGGGGGCTGATGGAATCGGGTTGCATCGCCATCGCCTATGAGACGGTGACCAGCCAGCGCGGCGGCTTGCCGCTGCTCTCCCCGATGAGCGAGGTCGCCGGGCGCATGTCGATCCAGGTCGGCGCGCACTGCCTGGAGAAGGAACGCGGCGGCGCCGGCATTCTGCTGGGCGGCGTGCCGGGCGTGCCGGCGGCCAAGGTGACCGTGCTGGGCGGCGGCGTTGCCGGCACCAATGCGGCGCGCATGGCGATGGGGCTGGAGGCGCATGTCGTCGTCATCGACAAGAGCCTCGACCGGCTCTATCAGCTCGACGAGCGTTTCGGCTCCGAACTGCACACCATCTTCGCGACGCGCGACGCCATCGAGCAGCATGTACTGTCCAGCGACCTCGTTATCGGCGCCGCACTGGTGCCGGGAGCTGCGGCGCCCAAGCTGGTGACCGCCGACATGGTGAAGCGCATGAAGCGCGGCTCCGTGCTGGTCGATATCTCGATCGATCAGGGCGGCTGCTTCGAGACCTCGCGCCCGACCAGCCATGCCGAACCGACCTATGTGGTGGACGAGGTGGTGCATTACTGCGTCACCAACATGCCGGGCGCGGTTGCGCGCACCTCCACCGTGGCGCTGAACAACGCTACATTGCCGTTCGCGCTGGCGCTGGCCGACAAGGGCTACCGCAAGGCGCTGGCCGACGATATCCATCTCCGCAACGGCCTGAACGTTCATACCGGCCGGGTCACCTACAAGGCCGTCGCCGACGCGCTGAACCTGCCTTACACCCCGGCGGAGGACGCGTTGGCGCTGTAGGGCAGTCTCGGTTGAGTGGGGTACCAGTTTTTGGTATCCTGCCTGCCGTCAGAAAGGTGGCGCCATGTCCCGTAACACCTCGGTTTCGCTCGGCACGCATTTCGCGGGCTTTGTTGATCGAAAGGTCAAGGAAGGCCGCTATGGCTCTGCGAGCGACGTCATACGCGCCGGGTTGCGCCTGCTTGAAGAGCGGGAGGCCAATCTTGCGGCATTACAGGCGGCTTTGATCGAAGGCGAGGAAAGCGGCCTCGCGCAGCCATTGGATGTCGAGGCCTTCCTAGCCGAGCAACGTCAGGGCCGATAAGCCGGGATGGCGCCGGGATGACGCCGGAATGATGTATGTACTGACGCCGAGGGCGCGGCGGGATCTGGCCGATATCTGGCGTTATTCCAACGAACGATGGGGCGAGGAGCGGGCCGACGCCTATGTGCGTCAGATCGCCGAGTGCTGTCTGCGTCTTTCGGAAGGGGCGCTGATCGGCGCCGACGCATCGTCAATCCGGCCCGGCTACTGGAAATGCCGGGTCGGTTCACACCTGCTCTTCTACACAGTTCCGGCGGATCATCCCCTGCAGCTTGTCCGCATCCTGCATCAGCGGATGGACATCACCGCCCATCTTTAGCGCAGGAAGCGGCCGAGATGGGTTTCGACGTTGCGGGTCAGCGTCGTGTCCAGATCGCGCAGGGTGGTCTCGGTCAGCTCGTACCAGGCGCGTTCCCGGTCGTTCAGCGTGATGTCCTCCGGCACGGTGCGGCTGCGCTGCACCCGTGCTTCCGCCATGCCGATGCGCGCGCCGCGATTATCGAGGATTTCCAGTACGGCCTCGACGGTCGCGGTGTAGCGCTCCGACTGCTCGTTGGTAAGGCTGCCCCGCAGGCCGGTTGTGGTCTTCAGCTTTTCCTCGACGATGCTGGCCTCTTTCACACGCAGCACGGCACGGTTGAACTGGCTGCCGGATGCCGTCAGCCGGTCGCTCGCCCAGCGTTCCACCGTGCGCCCGGGGTTGACCGGCACCAGATGCTCGACATGCGGGCGCGACAGCGGCTCGCGATATTCGTTCACCACTTCGATGGATCCGACATCCAGCCCGATCTTCGGCTTGCCCTGAAAGGTGATGTCGGCATAGCGCGGCGCCGGGTCCGGCGTGGCGCAGGCGGCCAGAACCAGCGAAAAGAGGGCCAGCGAGAACAGGGCAAGGCAGCGTGAAAGGATGGTCGTCGGGCGGAACATGGCGGCTTCCTTGAACGTCACGGGCAAGCGCGCTTGCGGTACGATGGCATGTCCGAAGCGCGGGAGACCAAGAATGCGGCGGTGGCAGCCATCTGGCAAGACGGCCTATTGCCGCCCTATTGCGGCGGCGTTTCTTCCGCCAGCGCATCCAGATCGGCATCATCGTACCGGTACGCACGGTTACAGAACTGACAGGTAACGACCACGCAACCGTCCGGTTCCTTCATATCATCCAGTTCCGCGCGCGGCTGGGCAGCCAGCACGGCGCTGACCCGCTCCCGCGAGCAGCGGCAGCGATCCGTCATGATGTTCGGCTCGAACACCCGCACACCATCCTCGTGGAACAGCCGGAACAGAAGCTCAGGCGGCGGCAGGGCCGGGGACAGCATTTCCTCATCCCGGGCGGAGCTGGTGAGGATGACAACGCGGCGCCAGCCATCCTCCGCCTCGTCCTCGGTCAGCGACTGCCATATCCGGTCGGCCTGGCTGCCGCCGCCGCCCTCGGCGGGCATGCGCTGGACCATCAGCCCGGCCGCCCGCCAGATGCTGCCGCCTTCCGGCAGGGCAACACGCTCGCAGGCGGTTTTCAGGCAGGTCTCGATCTGCTCGGAATCCCGGAAATAGGTATGCGCGCAATCCGATAGGGTGGCGCCGGTCAGTTCGACCACACCCTGATACCGTTCGGTATGCGCGCCCTGATCGACGGTGAAGGCGAGATACCCTGCGCCCAGCAACCCAGGCACCGAGCGGTCGATGCCGGCGCCGCTCTGGGCGCGCGCCGCCGCCGCCGCGGCGAAGCGCTTGGCGTCGAACTGGGCATAGCCGCGCAGGTGCCCGTCCGAGGTGACGTCGGCAACCAGCAGGCTGATCGGCCCGTCGCTCTGGATCTGCAGCGTGAAGACCCCGTCATATTTCAGCGCGCCGGCCAGCAATGCCGCCAGCGCCAGCGCCTCGCCCAGCATGCGGGCGACCGGTTCGGGGTAATCATGGCGGGTCAGGACGGCATCGACTTCCGCGCCAAGCCGCACCATGCGCCCGCGCAGGCCCAGGGATTCGATCTGGAAGGGCAGCAGCATGTCTTCGGTGACGCCATGCGCGCCGGGACCGGCGGATGCCATCACGTCAGGCACCAGCGCAGGATGCCTTTCTGGCCGTGCAGCCGGTTTTCCGCCTCGTCCCAGACCACGGATTGCGGCCCGTCGATGACCTCGGCGGAGACTTCCTCGCCGCGATGGGCCGGCAGGCAATGCATGAAGATCGCCTCCGGCTTGGCGTGGCGCATCAATTCCGCATTCACCTGATAGGGCTGCAGCATGTTATGGCGGCTGCCGGTATCGGCGTCGCCCATCGATACCCAGGTGTCGGTGACCACGCAGTCGGCGCCGGCCACGGCCGCCTCGGCATCATGTGTGACGACAATCCGCGCCCCCTGGGCGCGCGCCCACTCGATGAGGCCGGGATCGGGGGTCAGCATCTCCGGGCAGGCGATGCGCAGCTCGAAATCGAAGCGCGCCGCCGCATGAATCCAGGAGGCGGCGACATTGTTGCCATCGCCGCTCCAGGCCACGACCTTGCCCTTGATCGGGCCGCGATGCTCCTCGAAGGTCATCACATCGGCCATGATCTGGCAGGGGTGGCTGCGGTCGGTCAGCCCGTTGATGACCGGCACGCTGGCGTTGTCCGCCAGCTCCTGCAGGATCGCCGGGCTGAAGGTGCGGATCATGATCGCATCGACATAGCGTGACAGCACGCGCGCGGTATCGGCCATGGTCTCGCCGCGCGAGGACTGGATATCGGCGGTGTTCAGCAGCACGACGTCGCCGCCCAGCTGCTTCATGCCGACCTCGAAGGAGACGCGAGTACGGGTCGAGGGCTTCTCGAAGATCATCGCCAGCGTCTTGCCGGCCAGCGGCTTGTCGGCCTCGTCGCCGGCCTTCAGGGCTTCCTTCATGGTGCGGCCGCTATCCAGGATATGCCGTAGGGTGCCGGTGTCGATCAGGTCGAGATCGAGGAAGTGCTTGGGGTGCTTCAACAGCTTGTTCATCGAACGATCCTCAGTCCGCCAGCTTGCGGGCGGCCTTTTCCATCATGCCCATCGCCTCGCTCACCTCGGCATCGCCGATGGTCAGCGGCGGCAGCAGGCGCACCACATTGTCGGCCGCGCCGACGGTCAGCAGCCCCTGTTCGCGGAACGCGGTCTGCACATCGCCGTTCGGCATCACGCATTTCAGCCCCAGCATGAGGCCGGCGCCGCGCACTTGCGCGAACACGGTGGGGTGGCTGGCCACCAGCCCTTCCAGCCGGGTCCAGAAATCACGGCCGACACGATCCACCTGGGCCAGGAAAGCCGGGTCGTTCACGACATCCATCACCGCATTGCCGACCGCCATCGCCAGCGGATTGCCGCCGAAGGTGGAGCCGTGCGTGCCGTATGTCATGCCCTTGGCCGCCTTCTCGTTGGCGAGGCAGGCGCCCATCGGGAAGCCGCCGCCGATGCCCTTGGCGACGCCCATGATGTCCGGCGCCACGCCAGCCCATTCATGGGCGAACAGCTTGCCGGTCCGGCCAACGCCGCACTGCACCTCGTCGAAGATCAGCAGCAGGCCGTATTCGTCCGCCACGGCGCGCAGCTGGCGCAGATAGTCCAGCGCTGCCGGGCGGACGCCGCCCTCGCCCTGTACCGGCTCGACGATGATGGCGCCGGTTTCCGGCGTGATCGCGTTGCGCAGCTCGTTCATGTTGCCGAACGGCACATGGTCGAAGCCGCCGGCGACCGGGCCGAAACCGTCCAGGTACTTCTTGTTGCCGGCGGCGGCCAGCGTCGTCAGGGTGCGGCCGTGGAAGGCGCCCTCGACGGCGATGATGCGCGCGCGCTCCGGCTGGCCATTGGCGGAATGGTATTTGCGCGCGACCTTGATTGCGCACTCCATCGCCTCGGCGCCGGAATTGCCGAAGAACACGGTGTCGGCGAAGGTCGAATCGACCAGCCGCTGGGCAAGCTTCTCCTGCTCCGGCACGCGGTACAGGTTGGAGACATGCCACAGCTTCTCGGCCTGTGCCTGCAGCGCCTTCACCAGATGCGGGTGGCAATGGCCCAGCGAGTTGACCGCGATGCCGGCGGCGAAATCGAGATATCGTCGGCCATCCGTCGCGAACAGATGCGCCCCCTTGCCATGCGAAAAGCTCAGGTCAAGCCGGTTGTATGTGGGCATGACGGCAGGAAGCATCGATTTATCCCTTCCCATCGGTAAAAGGGTTGCAACGCGACGGAATTTCGCGAAAGGGCGCGAGTATCCGCGCCTGCCCGGAGGATGTCAATTACCGTTGCGTTGCTTTATTAGGGGGCGCTCAAGCTTTCAGCTTGTAGCCGCTTTTCAGCATCGTGTAGCTCACCGCCAGCAGCGCGAGGTTACAGCCCGTCATGACCGCGATGCCGGCCAGCGGCGGGGCGTCGGCATGGCCGATGAAGCCATAGCGGAAGCCGTCGATCATGAAGAAGAACGGGTTCACATGGGCAAGCTCGTACCAGATGCCGGGCAGCCGCTCGGTCGAATAGAAGGTGCCGGACAGGAAGGTCAGCGGCACGATCACGAAATTGGTGACGGCGGCAATATGGTCGAACTTGTCGGCCCAGATGCCGCCGATGATGCCGAGCAGCGACAGCAGCAGGGCGGCGGACAGCGCATGGAACAGCACGAATTCCGGATGCGCGAAGGTCACCGGCACGAACAGCCACATCGCCAGCAGGGTCGAGCAGCCGACGGCCAGCCCGCGCGTCACCCCGCCCAGCGCGAAGCCGGCGGTCAGCTCCGCCGGCCCCAGCGGCGGCATCAGCGTATCGACGATGTTGCCCTGTACCTTGGCGACGACGATGGAGGAGCTGGTATTGGCGAAGGCGTTCTGCGCGATCGCCATCATGATCAGGCCGGGCGCCAGGAATTCGGAGTAGGAGACGCCACCGATCACCATGTCGCCCCGGCCCAGCGCCAGGGTGAAGACCAGCAGGAACAGCAGCGAGGTCACCATCGGTGCCGCCACGGTCTGCACGAAGACCTTCAGGAAGCGCCGCACCTCCTTCTGGTAAAGCGTCCACAGGCCGAGCCAGTTGACGCGGCCGATGGCCCGGGGAGCCAGAGGGCGCGGGGCCAAAGGAGGGTGGGCAAGCTTGGACATGCTGGCTCTCGATTGCGGATCTCGGTACAGGCAGAGGCGCACAGATAGTCCCTTCGGCTGTGCGGGACAACCCGCCATGCCACCACCTTCTGGCCGGGACAGCCAGAAAATGGCAGCATGGCCGGCATGGATAACAGCGCCCCAAAGCCGAACAAGCAGCCGACGAGACCACCCCGGAAAATCCCCCGCAAGCCCAATCCGGCATCGCTGGAGCGGGCGGCCCTGCATTATCTGGAGCGTTTCGCCAGCTCGGCGGAGAATCTGCGCCGCGTGCTGCTGCGCAAGGTGGAGCGCGCGGCCCGGCATCATGAGGATATCGACCGCGAGGCGGCGGCGGGGTGGATCGACGATCTGATCGCCCGCTACCGGCGGACCGGGCTGCTGGACGACAAGGTCTATGCCGAGGCGCGCACGACCAGCCTGCACCGGCGTGGCGCGTCAGTGCGCAAGATCAGGCTGAGCCTCGCGCAGAAGGGGGTGGCGATGGCGACTGTCGAGGCGGCGCTGGAGGATCTCGGGGAGCGCGTGGAGGGTGATGTGGAGCTGCAGGCCGCCATTGCGCTCGCCCGGCGGCGGCGGCTGGGGGTCTATCGTCTGGCCGCGGCGCGCGCCGACTATCGCGACCGCGATCTGGCGGCATTGGCCCGGGCAGGATTTTCCTACGACATCGCCCGCCGGGTCATAGAGGCGGAGGATGAGGCGGCCCTGATCGCCCTCGTCGATGCGGAATAGGCGCTGTCCAATTGTGCGGGCCAATGGTTTTCTTCAGGAAATGCTGGAATCCTCTGGCCTTCCGGACTGGTTTGCGCAAACAATATTAGAAGGCAGCATGAAGGTGCTTTTCGTCGGTGTCTTGCCGCCAGAACTGGCTTGCTTCTTGCTTGGTGAACGGCGTGGCCGGGCCGGCCCGATCCGGGGGGCAGCCGGCCGGAGATTGTGATCGGGGATGGTTGCCGGTGATCGTTAAATGCCCACGAGGCTGTGTTTGATGGTCGGATATTTTAAGCGTGCGAAGATGCTGGCGGTCATTTCGGCCGTGCTTATGCTGACCAATTCCTGCGCCGGACCGGCGCATATGGCAGAACCGCCACGCGATTTCCTGGCCCGCGATGCCGCGCGAATCTTCACCGCCGGCTATGACAATATCAGCGAATATTATCTGGACCCGGTCGATCTTCCCAGCCTGGCCCTGCATGGCATGCAGGGGCTGAGCCAGCTTGATCCGAATTTTGCCGTGACGGCCTTGCCGGATCGGCTGCAACTCACCGTCGGCCGTGCGGTGATCGGCGAGTTTCCGGTGCCGCCGCAGAATGATTCGGTGCATTGGGGCATGCTGACCGCCGCCGTCATCCTGGCCGGCCGGTCGTCCTCTCCCATACTGGCGACGGCCGAGCCGGAGCGGCTTTACCGCACTGTGTTCGAGGCCAGCCTGAAGGATCTCGACCGGTTCTCGCGCTATGCCGACTATTCGACCGCGCTCGACAACCGCGCTCAGCGCGAGGGTTTCGGCGGGATCGGCATCTCGCTGCTGCCGGACGACAGCCAGATCATCATCGCCAATGTGATGAAGGATACCCCGGCCGAGCGGGCCGGGCTGCGTGCGGGAGACCGCATCACCAGGATCGACGGTGTGCTGACCGAAGGCATGAATGTGCATGATGTGGTCAGGCACCTGCGCGGCGGCATCCACAGCCCGGTCGATCTTGGGCTGGCGCGGTCGCGCGGACATGGCACCGAATCGGGTACCGACACGCTGCATGTCACGCTGCGCCGTGCGCGCATCGTGCCGACAACCGTCAGCCTGGAACGGGTCGATGACATCGCCATCATCAAGCTGCACGGTTTCAATCAGGATACCGCGTCGAGCCTGAGCCGGGAGATGACCGAGGCCTGGCGCAGCATCGGGCCGCGCCTGTCCGGCGTGATTCTCGATCTGCGCGGTAATCCGGGCGGGTTGCTGGATCAGGCGGTGTCGGTCGCTGACCTGTTCATCGCCAGCGGTCAGATCGTCTCGACGCGGGGCCGTCACCCGCACAGCCTGCAGCGCTATGACGCGCGCAGCGACGATATCGCCCAGGGGCTGCCGCTGGTGGTGCTGATCAACGGAGCCTCGGCCTCCGCCTCGGAAGTGGTGGCCGCCGCCTTGCAGGATAGCGGCCGGGCGGTGCTGGTGGGGTCGCGCTCCTTCGGCAAGGGATCGGTGCAGACCGTGGTCCGCCTGCCCAATGATGGCGAGATGATGCTGACCTGGGCCAGGCTGTTCGCGCCGTCCGGCTATGCCTTGTCAGGTTATGGCGTGCTGCCGTCGGTCTGCACGGCGAACTACACCGACGATCCGGCACAGGTGATCAGCGATTTGCGGCGCGGCGCGGTACGGCCCGCCAATCTGCTGGTCGCGCGCCGGGTGGTCTCGGAGCTGGATTCGAAGCGCCAGCAGGAATTGCGTGAGGCCTGCCCGTCGAAGCCGGCGCACAACGAGATGATCGACATGGATGTCGCCCGTCTGCTGCTGCGCGACGGCGAGCTTCTGGGCCGCATGCGGGACATGTCGGTCATGGCGGTGGCGCTGAAGACGGATTGAGGCTCTTCAGCGGCGCTTATGGCTTGACAGGAAGTTTCCGGCCTGTATGTTCTCGGCCTCTCACGCAACCCAAGCGAAATGGGATCTGCCGTCATGGCGAAGTCGAACACTCTGCTCATCAAGCTCGTCAGCAGCGCCGACACGGGCTTCTTCTACGTTGCTAAGAAGAATCCGCGCACCATGACGGGCAAGCTGGAACTGAAGAAATACGATCCGAAGGTGCGCAAGCACGTCGTGTTCCGCGAATCGAAGATCAAGTAAGCGCGTTTCATCCGCGCTTTCGGTAAAAGGCCGCCTTTCAGGCGGCCTTTGTCGTTTGGGAGTCTCGTTTAGGCGTCGTTTTGGGGGGCGCTACACGCCCTTGCGGTGGCGCTTTGGCTGATCTGCCGGCGGTGCCTCGCCCCAGCGGCGGACCGCGCCGACCTCCAGCCCGAACAGGTCGAGCACGCGGCCGACACTGTGATCGACCATCGCCCCGATGCTGTCCGGCTTTGCGTAGAAGGCCGGGACCGGCGGCGCCACGATGCCGCCCATCTCGGTCACGGTCATCATGTTGCGCAGATGTACGGCGGTCAGCGGTGTCTCGCGCACCATCAGCACCAGCCGGCGGCGTTCCTTCAGCACCACATCGGCGGCACGGGTCAGCAGGCCGGAGGTGACGCCACTGGCGATTTCCGCCAGCGTCTTCACGGAGCAGGGGGCCACCACCATGCCCAGCGTGCGGAACGAGCCGCTGGAGATCGCCGCCCCGATATCGGCCTGCGGATGCCAGTAATCGGCCAGCGCCTGGACATCGCGCAGCTTCCAGTCGGTTTCGTGCGCCAGCGTGATCTCGGCCGATCTGGAAATCACCAGATGCGTCTCGACCGGCTGGTCACGCAGCAGCTGCAGCAGCCGGATGCCGTAGAGCGCACCGGACGCGCCTGACAGGCCGACGATAAGGCGTTGCTTTTCCATGCCTATGACCTAGCGCGCTTCATCCTTCCGGTCCAGTGCGGCAAACTGCCCGAAACAGCGGAAGGCGGGACGATTGTGAGGCTTGCAACAGAGGCGTAACATACCCACGTCGAATTGGTAGAGTTCTTCTGAACCAAGGAGGTTGGATATGGCAACAGCCAATAGCCGGATCGACGCCCTGAAGGTCAAGCACCAGCAGATCGACAATACCCTCCAGTCCGAAACCAGCCGCCCCCTCCCGGACGACAGCGCCATCGCCTCGCTGAAAAAGGAAAAGCTGAGGCTCAAGGACGAAATCAACCGTTTGGCACATCATTAGGTATCTGGCTCCAAGCCGCCTGGCCTTGCTCCCGAAAGGGCGATAAGTCCTTTCGGGGAAGGCCATGTGATGCATGAATCTGCGTTTTCCGCATAACGGACTTGCGGGAAAGCCGCAGAAACAGTACCGGTAGCGCGTAATCCCATCGCGCTCGGCTGGACACTGCCGGACAGTCCGTTTATGTCTCGCCCGACGCTACGCAAAGGATCGCGGAAGCGGTATTCTATGCCGCTATCCGCCCCGATCCGCAGCCATGGAGAATCGCGACCGTGACAGGCACCGACACGCTGAAAACCCGCCGTACCCTGGTGGTCGATGGCGACGAGTACGAATATTACAGCATCGAAGCGGCCCAGAAGGCCGGGCTTGGCGACGTTTCCCGCTTGCCGATGTCGCTGAAGGTTCTGCTGGAGAACCTGCTGCGCTACGAAGACGGGCGCACCGTGACGGTCGATGATGTGATGGCCATGGGCCAGTGGCTGAAGGACAAGCAGTCCAAGCGCGAGATCGCCTACCGCCCGGCCCGCGTGCTGATGCAGGACTTCACCGGCGTGCCGGCCGTGGTCGATCTGGCCGCGATGCGCGATGCCGTGGCCGCGATGGGTGGTGACCCGCGCACCATCAACCCGCTCTCGCCGGTTGATCTTGTCATCGACCATTCGGTGATGGTGGATAATTTCGGCACCATGACCTCCTTCGAGGAGAACGTCGATCACGAGTTCAAGCGCAATGGCGAGCGTTATGCCTTCCTGCGCTGGGGCCAGAAGGCGTTCGACAATTTCCGCGTGGTGCCGCCGGGCACCGGCATCTGCCACCAGGTGAACCTGGAATATCTGGCGCAGGTCGTGTGGACCGGCAAGGATGGCAACCGCACCGTGGCCTATCCGGACACGCTGGTCGGCACCGACAGCCACACCACCATGGTGAACGGCCTGGCCGTGCTGGGCTGGGGCGTGGGCGGCATCGAGGCCGAGGCGGCGATGCTGGGCCAGCCGGTTTCCATGCTGATCCCCGAGGTTGTCGGTTTCAAGCTGACCGGCAAGCTGCGCGAGGGAATGACCGCGACCGATCTGGTGCTCACCATCACCCAGATGCTGCGCGCCAAGGGCGTGGTCGGCAAGTTCGTGGAGTTCTTCGGCCCCGGCCTCGGCAATCTGTCGCTGGCCGACCGCGCCACCATTGCCAACATGGCGCCGGAATATGGCGCGACCTGCGGCTTCTTCCCGATTGACAAGGAGACGCTGCGCTATCTCGCCTTCACCGGCCGTGACGACAAGCGTGTGAAGCTGGTCGAAGCCTATGCCAAGGCGCAGGGCATGTGGCACGACGAGACCTCGCCCGATCCGGTCTTCACCGACGCGATGGAGCTCGATCTCGATACGGTGCAGCCCTCGCTGGCCGGCCCGAAGCGCCCGCAGGACCGTGTGCTGCTGTCCGACGCGGCGGCGTCCTTCACCAAGGCGATGGCCGAGATCGGCGCCAGCGGCAAGCAGGTGCCGGTCAAAGGTGCCGATTACAAGCTGGAAGACGGCAAGGTGGTGATCGCGGCGATCACCAGCTGCACCAACACTTCCAACCCCTCCGTGCTGATCGCGGCCGGCCTGGTCGCGCAGAAGGCACTTGCGAAGGGCCTGACCTCGAAGCCGTGGGTGAAGACCTCGCTGGCGCCGGGTTCCCAGGTGGTGACCGATTATCTGGAGGCCGCCGGCCTGCAGAAATCCCTGAACGAAATCGGCTTCAACCTTGTCGGCTATGGCTGCACCACCTGCATCGGCAATTCCGGCCCGTTGCCCGAACCCATTGCCAATGCGGTGGATGAGGGCGACCTGCTGGTCTGCTCCGTGCTGTCGGGCAACCGTAATTTCGAAGGCCGCGTGCATCCGCAGGTGAAGGCGAACTACCTGGCCTCGCCGCCGCTGGTCGTCGCTTACGCGCTGGCCGGCACGATGAAGCTGGACCTGACGACCGAGCCGCTGGGCACCGGTTCGGACGGCAAGCCGGTCTATCTGAAGGATATCTGGCCGTCGAACCAGGAAATCCGCGAAGCGATGGAGAAGTCGCTGACCGCCGAGATGTTCAAGCGCCGCTACGCCAACGTCTTCGAGGGGCCGGAGCAGTGGCAGGCCATCGACACGCCGGAAAGCCTGACCTACAGCTGGGACGACCGGTCCACCTATGTGAAGAACCCGCCCTATTTCCAGGGCATGTCGAAGACTGTCGAAGGCGGCTTCTCGAACGTCTCCGGCGCCCGTGTGCTGGCGCTGCTGGGCGATTCGATCACCACCGACCACATTTCGCCGGCGGGGTCGATCAAGAAGGACAGCACGGGCGGCAGCTACCTCATGGAGCACGGCGTGCCGCCGGCGGAGTTCAACTCCTACGGCGCACGGCGCGGCAATCATGAGGTGATGATGCGCGGCACCTTCGCCAACATCCGCCTGAAGAACGAGGCGGCCGGCAACACCCAGGGCGGCTTCGCCAAATATGTGCCGTCGGGCGAGATCATGTCGATCTACGACGCCTCGATGAAGTACCAGGCCGAGGGCACGCCGCTGGTCATCGTGGCCGGCAAGGAGTACGGCACCGGTTCCTCGCGCGACTGGGCGGCGAAGGGCACCAACCTGCTCGGCATCAAGGCCGTGCTGGCGGAAAGCTTCGAGCGTATCCACCGCTCCAACCTGGTCGGCATGGGCGTGCTGCCGCTGCAGTTCAAGGATGGCGATACCCGCAAGACGCTGGAACTGACCGGCGACGAGGTGATCGACATTTCCGGCATCGGCACGGGCATCAGCCCGCGCATGGATGTGCCGGTGACGATCCGCTATGCCGATGGACGCACGAAGCAGATCACCGCGCTGTGCCGCATCGATACTGCGGACGAGGTCGAGTATTTCCGCAATGGCGGCATCCTGCACTATGTGCTGCGCAACATGGTGAAGGCGGCCTGAACGCCGTTATCGCATCATTACAGGGTGAAGGGCGCCAGCATGCTGGCGCCCTTTGTTTTTATTTTTAGCTTGTAGTGGCGCCGCCGGATTTACACTTCTTTAAAGTGAAGAGGGTTAGTATCCCCCTGTTCCGCGCGGAAGAGCCGTGCTGGAAGCGTCAGGCTTCGTTTTTCCTTTATGTAGTAGGCCGAATAGGCTAACCCTACAATTAATAGCGGCTGACGCATTTACCTCTGTTTTATCGGCGACGCCCGCATGCAACACCTGACTGTTGAACACAGTACCGTTTATCGCTACGCCCGCCCTGTGCGGTTCGGCGAGCACCGGCTAATGTTCCGCCCGCGCGACAGCCATGATATCCGGCTGATCTCGACCGGCATCAAGATCACGCCACCGGCCGAAATCCGCTGGCTGCACGATGTTTTCAACAATTCCATCGCGATCGCCTCCTTCTCGGAGATGTCGGACCGGCTGGAGTTTGTGAGCACCATCACGCTGGAACATTATGGCGGCGATTATCCCGACCTGACGCTGGCGCCCTATGCCCGGATTTTCCCCTTCACCTATTCCGGTGAAGAGATGGCGGATCTGGGCCGCACGCTGGAACGGCATTACGAGGATCCGGAACATGAAGTTCTGGAATGGGCGCGCCAGTTCCTCAACCGCGAAGGCGAGACCCACACCTACGACATGCTGATCGCGATGAATTCGGCGATCAATGCGCGCTTCTCCTACGCAAGGCGCTACGATCTCGGCACCCAGCCGCCGCTGGAAACGCTGCGCAAGGGCAGCGGCAGCTGCCGCGACTTCGCGCTGCTGATGATGGAAGGCGTGCGCAGCCTGGGGCTGGCCGCCCGTTTCGTCTCCGGCTACCTCTACGACCCGGTCATGGATGGCGGTTCCGAATCCATGGTCGGCGCGGGTGAAACCCATGCCTGGGTCCAGGTCTATCTGCCCGGTGCCGGCTGGGTGGAATTCGACCCGACCAACGGGCTGATCGGCGGCGCCAATCTGATCCGTGTCGCGGTGGCCCGCGATCCGTCCCAGGCGGTACCGCTGCAGGGGGCGTTTTTCGGCGCCGCCAGCGACTTCCTCGAAATGGATGTGAAGGTCAAGGTCACCGCCCGCAAAACCGGCCAGGGCAGCGGCCAGCCATCGCGGCCGCTGGTGGCCATGCTCTAAAATCAGCTCTGGGCGGTTGCGGCGAAGGTTCGCTCCGCCGGGAACCGGACGGTGACGATGGTGCCCACGCCGGGCGTGCTGTCCAGAACCATGCTGCCGCCATGCAGTTCGACCATCGATTTGGTCAGCGGCAGGCCCAGACCGGTGCCGGCATATTTGCGGTGCAGGCCGCTGTCGATCTGGGTAAAGGGCAGCATCGCCTTCTGCAGGTCGCTCTGGCTCATGCCAACGCCGGTGTCGGCGACCTTGATGGCAATACCGCCCGCCTCCAATTCAGTGGACAGCGTGACCGTGCCGCCCGGCCCGGTGAATTTGACCGCATTGGACAGCAGGTTCAGCAATATCTGCCGCAGCCGCTGGCGGTCGCCGCGCAGGCCGGGGATGGTATCGGGCAGGGACTGCACCAGCGTCAGCTCGGCGCTTTGCAGCCGCGGCTGCAGCAGTCGCGTGCTGGAGTCGAACAGTTCCGACAAGGCGATCACCTCGTCGATCATGTCGATCTTGCCGGCCTCGGCCTTGGAGAGGTCGAGGATGTCGTTGATGATGCGCAGCAGATGGTTGCCGCTGTCATTGATGTCGGTCGCGTATTCGCGGTAGCGAGAATCGCCCAGCGGGCCGAACAGCTCGTCGCGCAGGATTTCCGAGAAACCGATCACCGCGTTCAGCGGGGTGCGCAGTTCGTGGCTCATATTGGCCAGGAAGTCGGACTTGGCGCGGCTGGCGGTCTCGGCGCGGTCCTTGGCCTCGTAGAGCTGGATCTCGGTCATCTTGCGCGCGGTGACGTTGGTCAGGGCGCCGACGGTCCGGTATATCCCCTCCGGGCCGCGCAGCCCGGCGCCGCGGTCATAGACCCAGCGGATGACGCCATCATCGCCATGAATCCGGTATTCGCAGGCAAAGCGCTGATTGACGCCGGCCAGATGTGCCTCCCAGGCATGCCGGTAGCGCGGCAGATCTTCCTCATGGACGCGTTCCAGCCAGTGCGCCCTGGGCACCACGGCCTCGTCGCCGAGGATGCCCGCCACCTCCCGGAAGCGCGAGGAGACGAACAGCACGTCGCCCTGGCTCTGAACCCATTCATAGACACCTTCATTCGCGCCGGCGAGCAGCAGCGCGTGCCGTTCCTCGCTGCGCCGCAGGGCCTGTTCGGCCAGCTTGCGCTCGGTGATGTCGGTGGCGCCGCCGATCAGCCGGATCACGCGGCCGCTGTCGGGATCGATATCGGGCCGCGCATAGACGCGCAGCCAGCGCACCGTCCCCATGGGGTCAATGATGCGGAACTCGTCGGTGGCCGGATGGCCTTCCATGATGCGCTGCCGGCGCTGGCGTAGCATGCCGATATCCTCCGGATGGGCATGATGGCCCCACCAGACGTCAGGCACCTTGTTGGCCAGCGGGATGAAGGTCTCGCCGCCCAGCGATCCCGCGTTCCATTCCAGATTGGCGGTGCCATCCGGGTCGATGCGGTAGGAATAGACCATATCGGAGGTGAGTTCCGAGATCACCCGGTAGCGGTGTTCGCTCGCGTCGCGCAAGGCCTCGTCGCGCTTGCGCCCGGTAATGTCGCGGCCAACCCCGCGATAGCCGGTGATGGTGCCGGACTCATCACGGATCGGCACGCCCGAGGCCTGGACCCAATAGCGCTCCCCGTCCGACCCCAGGAAGGAATATTCGAGATCCTGGAACGGCTCCCCGCGGTCCATATGGGCCTGCAACTTCCTGGTGAAGTCGGGGTCGGCATCGATTGAGGCCAGCAGATCGTGGCGATTGCGGCCCAGCAGCGTTTCCTTGGACCAGTCGCGCTCGACGAACGGGCCGGTCAGCCGGCGGAATTCCAGATAGGTATAGGTCTGGGTCATGTCGGTTTCCCAGAACCAGTCGGCGCTGCACTGGGCGAAATCCTGGAAGCGTTCCTCGCTTGTCTTCAGCTCCTGCTGAATCCGGTAGCGCTCCGTGATGTCGGTGTAGATGGTCACGAAGCCGCCGCCGGGCAGGGGCGTGTCCTTGATTTCCAGAACCGTGCCATTCGGCCGCCGTCGGGCGAAGGTACGCGCTTTCACTTGCATGGCGCTGGCCACGCGTGAGGCCACGATCTTCTCGATGTCGCCGGGTCCATGCTCGCCGCGCTCGGCATTCAGGCGAACAAGCTTCTCGAACGGGTCGCCGATGGCGAATCGGTCCGGCGACAGGTCCAGCAGTTCCAGGAACCGCCTGTTGAAGCTGGTGACGCGCATGTCGCCATCGACGATGGCGATGCCTTCGGCCATATGGTCGAAGGTCGCGCGCAGCATCGCGGCATTGCGGTCCGACACGGCCTGCGAGCGTGCGCTGTCGGTTACGTCGGTACAGACGCCGCGATAGCCGGTGAACCGGCCCTGGGCGTCGAAGCGCGGATTGCCGCTGGCCCGGATGAAATGCCGTTCGCCCTGCGGATCGACATACAGGAAATTGAAATCCCGGAACGGCTTGTGCGCATTGGCTGTTGCCAGCTGGCGCTGCCAGAGCGGCAGGTCGAAGGCGGCGTTCAGCACCTCGAAGACGGAACGGCCATAGACCTGCTCCGGCGGCAGGCCCAGCAACTCCAGCCCGCGGCTGGAGATCATCGTGAAGCGATGCGCCGCGTCGGTCTCGTAGATCCAGTCCGCGGCGATATCCAGGAAGTCGCGCAGCCGGTTTTCCACCGCCTGCAACTGGTTGCGCAGCAGTGCGTTCTGGCTCGCCAACTCATCCAGATGTGTCAGCGGGTATATCGACACCGACTCCGTCACACAACGACCCTTTCGCCAAATCTTTGGCACATGCCAGTAGAGCCGAGGCTCTGCCCGGAATCATACATGAAAGAGAGAATAGAGGAGATTTCTTAACAAAGACTTAGCCAATAAGATCGGGGTACCGCGCATTGTGTCGCCCGTGCGGCAGCCGGCCACAAACTTGCCGTGCCACCCCCACATCCCTGCCATGCCAGCGGCCTATCCCGGACAGGTCATGCGCCGCTCGTGCCGTTATATGGGCCGGTATTGTTCCGGATTTCCGGCCGGGGCGGGGGCATGACGTCATCATGCGAGAGAGGGAAGTGACATGCTGGATGCGCTACGCCGTCGCAAGACGGAAGAAAAGAACGATTCCGATGGAAGGCCAGAGGGCCGGCCTGGCAGCCCGACCCAGAGCCCGCCCCAGAGCCCTACAGGCCCATCCTCCCTGCAACAGAAGGCATCGACCATGGAAAACAGAAAGCCCAGCAGCCCGACAGGCGGCTATATGCCGGTTCCGGACCGCCGTCCGCCGGCCATTCCGATGCCGTTCGGGGGGACGTCTGCGGAGAGCGAGGAGGAAGGCAGCCGGCTGATCGTCGGCCGCAACATCCAGCTGAAGGGGGAGATCACGGCCTGCGATACGCTGGTCGTCGAGGGCCGGGTCGAGGCCTCGATGAACAGCCGGATGATCCAGGTTTCCGAAGCGGGCCTGTTCGACGGCGAGGCGACGGTGGAGACGGCGGAGATTGCCGGCCGTTTCGAGGGTACCCTGACGGCGCGCGGAAGATTGCTGGTGCGCTCCACGGGAAAAATCACCGGCAAGGTCCGGTATGGGCGCGTGGAGATCGAGGATGGCGGGGAAATCGCCGGCGAGATCGGCGTGCTGTCGCTCGACAACAAGGAAAAGTCCGGGACCAGTCCGGCAAAGGCAAGCGATCCCGTAACCGGACCGTCCAAACCATCGGAACCGAATGGTTCAACATCCCAGCCTGCTGCCAAGGCGGGTGTCGGCTGAGTTCGATGGCGGGAGGAATGGTGGAGCCGAGGGGAATCGAACCCCTGACCTCTAGAGTGCGATTCTAGCGCTCTCCCAACTGAGCTACGGCCCCGCCGGTTGGAAGCGGCGATATAAGAGAGATCGTCCGCCCCTGTCAAGCGCGGCGGTGCGGCAGATTCCAAAGAACTGCCGCACCGCCGTCTTCACTGCCGTCAGACGGCGGCGACGATACCGATCTCGACCCAGAAATCCGGGGTGGCGAGGTTGGATTCGACGCAGGCGCGCGCCGGGGTGTTGCCCTGTGCAACCCAGGCATCCCAAACCGCGTTCATCTCACTGAAGAAGCGCATGTCGGTCAGCCAGATGGTGGCGGACAGCACCTTCGTCTTGTCGCTGCCGGCTTCGGCCAGCAGCGCGTCGATGCGGTCCAGAATGTTCTTGGTCTGCTCGGTGACCGACTTGCCCGGCGCGTCGATGGCGACCTGGCCGGCGAGATAGACGGTGTTGCCGTGGATCACGGCCTGGCTCATCCGCGGGCCGCCCTGGAGACGCTTGATGCTCATTTCCTGTATTCCTTGCTTGCTGATGGAAAGACGGCCGGCGCCGGAGGCACCAGGCCATAGGATGTGGGGCCGCATGGTGCGTCAGGCGGGCGCGCCATGCAACCGTCGTTGGGAGTATAGAAGCATGCGTCAGGTGAATTCTGCGGTGAAGCCACGGGCGAATGGCGATATGCTTCGCGTGACCCATGTGGCGAGCGGGCGGAAAACGGACCGAAACGAAAAAGGAGCGGCAAAATGACCTTCCGCAATATTCTGGTACCGATCGAGGACAGCGCGCTGCTCCCCTCCATGCTGCAGTGCGCCTTCCTGACGGCGAAGCGGTTTTCCGGCAGCATCGAAGGCATGCCGGTGCGCCGCGCCCTGCTGGAGGTGGTGGCCGTGGGGCCGGATGGTTTCGTTGGCGCGACCGCCCATCTGGTCGAGGATTTCGAGCGTGACGAGGCGACCCGCGCGCAGCGCTGCAAGGACAAGTTCGTCAGCTTCATGGGCGACCATGGCGTCACGCTGGTGGAGCCGCTGACCGCGATGGACAGCGTCGTCGCGAGCTGGAACGAGCAGGGGGCACCCGGCGATGCCGTGGTAGGCAATCGCGGCCGGCTGTTCGACCTGATCGTCGTCGGACGACCGGCGCGCGACACCAGCACGCCGCGCATGAGCACGCTGGAGGCCGGCCTGTTCGACAGCGGACGGCCGCTGCTCATTGCCCCGCCGGAGACGCCGCAGGCGCTGGGCGAGACCGTCGTCATCGCCTGGAACGGCAGCACCGAGACGGCGCGCACCATCGCCTTCGCCGATGCGTTCCTGCGGGCCGCGAAGAAGGTCGTCGTGTTGTCGGTCGAGGGCGCCATGGTGCCCGGCCCGACCGGGGCGGAACTGGCGCAGTACCTCACGCGCAAGGGCATTGCCGCCGAACCCAAGGATATCCTGAACCCCGACAAGCCGGCCGGCGAGGTGATGCTGCGCGAGGCGATGGCGCTGGGCGCCGACCTGCTGGTGAAGGGCGGCTATACGCAGAGCCGGGTGCGCCAGATGATCTTTGGCGGCGCCACCAGCCATATTCTGGCGAACGCAGAGATGCCGGTCTTCATGGCCCATTGAGGGCAGGCGTTTTCCCTACCGTCCGCGCTTCGGTGCCTTTTTGCCGCCCTGCCGGCCGCCCTTGCCGCGGGCGGCGGGCGGTTTGCCGCTGCGCTGCATCTTGCGGAAGGATTTCTTGCCGGTCAGCGGCCCGCCGGGCGCACCCTGGGTGCCGCCGCTCAGCAGTTCGAACAGCAGGCCGCCGGTCACCTGATCGGCCTCCGCCAGCCGTATCTCGACCCGGTCGCCCATGGTCAGCGTCAGTCCGCGGGCGCGGCCGACCAGCCGGTGATGCGCCTCGTCATGATCGTAATAATCCGCCGGCAGGGTGCGGATCGGAATCAGGCCGTCGGCCCCGGTCTCATCCAGCGTGACGAACAGGCCGAAGCGGGTGACGCCATTGATGCGGCCCTCGAAGCTGGCGCCCACACGGTCGGCCATGAAGGCGGTGACGAACCGGTCGATGGCGTCGCGCTCGGCATGGGCGGCGCGGCGCTCGGTGACCGAGATATGCTCGCCGATCTCGTTGAAGCGCAGCATTTCCTCGTCGCTCAGCGCACCCAGCCCCAGCTTCAGCCCGCGGATCAGCGCGCGGTGCACCAGCAGGTCGGAATAGCGCCGGATCGGCGAGGTGAAATGCGCATAGCGCTGCAAGGCGAGGCCGAAATGCCCCAGATTGTCCGGGCTATAGACCGCCTGGGCCTGGGAGCGCAGCACCAGCTGGTTCACCATCTGCTCGTTCGGGCCGCCCCGCACCTGCCGCAGGATGCCGTTGAACTGCTTCGGCGTCATCTTCTGGCCCTTGGCCATGTTCAGCTCGATGCCGTGCAGCACCTCGCGCAGCCCCTCCAACTTCTCCGGGTCCGGCTCGTCATGCACGCGGTACATGCAGGGCAGGCGCAGGCTCTCGATGGTCTCCGCCGCGCAGACATTGGCGAGGATCATGAACTCCTCGATCAGCTTGTGGCTGTCGAAGCGGTCGCGCAGGCGGATCGCCGCCACCCTGCCATCCTCGCCCAGCACCACCTGCCGTTCGGCGAGGTCCAGCTCCAGCGTGCCGCGTGCGCGCCGTGATTCGTCCAGTGCCTTGTAGGCGCTGAACAGCGGCTTCAGCACGGTTTCCACCAGTGGCCCGCTGGTATCGTCCGGCCGGCCATCGATGGCGGCCTGGGCCTGCTCATAGGTCAGCCGCGCGGCCGAGCGCATCAGCCCGCGCACGAAATTATGCTTCAGCTTCCGGCCCTTGGCATCGACCCACATATGGACCGCCATGCAGGCGCGGTCCTCATGCGGGCGCAGCGAGCACAGATCGTTCGACAGCGCCTCCGGCAGCATCGGCACCACGCGGTCGGGGAAATAGACCGAATTGCCGCGCTCATGGGCGCTCTTGTCCAGCGCGTCGCCCGGGCGGACGTAATGCGCCACGTCGGCGATGGCGACCATCAGGTGCCAGCCGCCGGGATTGTTCGGGTCGGGGTCGGGCTCGGCGAACACCGCATCGTCGAAATCGCGGGCGTCGGCCCCGTCAATGGTGACCAGGGGAATCCCGCGCAGATCCTTGCGCTTGCCCAGCGCCACCGGCTTCGCTTTTTCTGCCTGTTCCAGCGCGGCGGCCGGGAATTCTGTCGGAATGTCGTTGGTGTAGATCGCGATCAGGCTGATCGAGCGCGGATTGCCGGTCGAGCCCAGCAACTCGATCACCCGGGCGCTATGCAGCCCCAGGCGCGGCGCGCGGAGGATTTCCGCCAGCACCAGATCGCCGGGTTTCGCCCCGCCGGCATCGTGCTTTTCGATGCGGTATTCCTGGCGGTGCTTGCGGTCGGTCGGGCGCAGCACGCCGCCATCGCCTGACAGGTCATAGACGCCCAGCACCCGGTTGACCGGCCCGCCCAGCTTGCGGATGACACGGCCTTCGTAAAGATTCGGGCCGACCCGGCGCAGCTTTGCCAGCACCCGCTCCCCGGTCGTGACGGACGGGCTGCCCGGCCGGTCCGGCGCCAGCAGGATGCGCGGCGGCTTGCCGGGCTCTTTCCAGACGGCCGGGACACCGACCGGCTCGCCATCGGAATCGATTTCCGTCACCTCGACCACGGCGATTTCCGGCAGGCTGCCCGGCTTCGCCACCTTGCGCTTGCGGCCGCGATCGACGGTGCCGTCCGATTCCAGCTCGCGCAGCACCTTCTTCAGCAGCATCCGGTCATTGCCGGTGATGTTGAAGGCGCGCGCCACCTCGCGCTTGCCGACCGGCACCGGGCTTTCGCGGATGAAGGTGGCGATCTGCTCGCGCGTCGGGAAGGGCGCTTGCGGTTTCCTTGCCACCTAGTCGGCCTTCCAGGGCGGGGACTGTCCGTCGTCGGCTGCTGCTGTCTTTTTCGGGGCGGCCTTCTTGGCCGCCGGCTTTTTGGCCGGGGCCTTTTTCGCCGCCGCTTTCTTAGCGGCGGGTTTCTTGGCTACAGCCGTCTTTTCCTCACCATTGGCGGCGGCTTTCTTCGCCGGTGCCTTTTTGGCAGCCGTCTTCTTGCCCTTGGCGCCCTTGGCTGGCCCTTTGGCGTCCAACAATTCGACTGCCTGCTCGATGCTGACCGAGTCGGCATCCATGTCCTTCTTCAGATTGGCGCGTACGCCATCATGCTGGACATAGGGGCCGAAGCGGCCCTTGTGCAGGGTGATCGGCTTGCCGGATTTCGGATGCGCCCCGACCGCCTTGGCGGCGCTGCCCTTCTTGGTGGCCAGCAGATCCATCGCCCGGTTCATGCCGATGCTCAGCACATCCTCATCCTTCGGGATGTTCACATAGGTCGCGCCGCGCTTCACATAAGGCCCGAAACGGCCGATGCCGGCGGTGACCGGCTCGCCCGATTCCGGATCGCTGCCGATCTCGCGCGGCAGCGACAGCAGCGCCAGCGCGCGCTCCAGCTCGATATCGCCGGGCGAGACGCCCTTGGGCAGGGAGACGCGCTTGGGCTTCTCTTCCTTGCTCACCGCCTCGCCAAGCTGGATATAATAGCCGTAGGGGCCCTTGCGCACGGTGACCGGCAGGCCGGTGCCGGGATCGCGCCCCAGTTCCCGCGTGCCGCCATCGGGCAGGCCGCCCTCGGCGCCGTCGCCATCGGTCGGGACTGCCAGCGGTCGCGTATAGCGGCATTCGGGATAGTTCGAGCAGCCGATGAAGCCGCCATTGCGGCCCAGCTTCAGCCCCAGCCGGCCGGTGCCGCAGGTCGGGCAGGCGCGCGGGTTGCGGCCGTCTTCCGTCTCGGGGAAGAAATGCGGCCCCAGATCGGCGTCCAGCGCATCCAGCACCTGGGTGATGGTCAGATCCTTGGTGCCATCGATGGCGCTGTGGAAATGGTTCCAGAAATCGCGCAGCACCTGCTTGTAGTCGATCCGCCCGCCGGAGATATCGTCGAGCTGGTTTTCCAGCTCGGCGGTGAAATTGTACTGGACGTAGCGCTCGAAGAAGTTCGACAGGAAGGCGGTGACCATCCGGCCGCGATCCTCCGGCACGAAACGCCGCTTGTCGAGGCGGACATAGTCCCGGTCCTGCAGCACCTGCAGGATGCTGGCATAGGTCGAGGGCCGGCCGATGCCCAGCTCCTCCAGCTTCTTCACCAGGCTGGCCTCGGAATAGCGCGGCGGCGGCTGGGTGAAATGCTGGTTCGGCGTGACCGTGCCGAGACCCATCGCGTCGCCCTTGGCCATCGGCGGCAGCAGGCGGCTTTCATCATCCTCGGCCGGTTCGTCACGGCTTTCCTGGTACAGCGTCAGGAAGCCATCGAAGGCGACGATGGAGCCGGTGGCGCGCAGCGTGACCGTGCGGTCGGGCGTCGTGATGTCGGCTGCCGTCTGGTCCAGCAGGGCGCTTTCCATCTGGCTGGCGACGGTGCGCTTCCAGATCAGCTCGTATAGTTTCAGCTGGTCGGGTTCGAGCGTCCGGGCGACATCCTTAGGCCTGCGGAACAGATCGGTCGGGCGCACGGCCTCATGCGCTTCCTGGGCGTTCTTCGCCTTGGTCGAATAGGCGCGCGGCACCTCGGGGACGTATTTGTCGCCATAATCGCGGCCAATCAGCCCGCGCGCGGCGCCCACCGCCTCGCGGCTGATCTGCACGCCGTCGGTCCGCATATAGGTAATCAGGCCCTGCGTCTCGCCGCCGATATCCACGCCTTCATACAGCCGCTGGGCGACCTGCATGGTACGGCTGGCGGAGAAGCCCAGCTTGCGCGAGGCTTCCTGCTGCAGGGTAGAGGTGGTGAAGGGCGGCTGCGGGTGCCGCTTGACCGTCTTCTTCTCCAGCTCGGCGACGGCATAGCGGCCTTGCCCGGCTTCGATGGCGGCCACGGCGCGCGCGGCGGCGGCCTGGTCCTTCAAATCCATCTTGCCGAGCTTCTTGCCGTCCAGCTGGGTCAGGCTGGCATTGAACTTGTCGCCGGCCTTCGTCGTCATCTCGGCGACCACCGACCAGTATTCCTGCGCCCGGAAGACTTCGATCTCGGCTTCGCGCTCGCAGACCAGCCGCAACGCCACCGACTGCACGCGTCCTGCCGAGCGGCTGCCCGGCAGCTTGCGCCACAGCACCGGCGACAGGGTGAAGCCCACCAGATAATCCAGCGCCCGGCGCGCCAGATAGGCATCCACCATCTCGCGGTTCAGTTCGCGCGGGTTGGCCATCGCCTCCAGCACGGCATTCTTGGTGATCTCGTTGAAGGTGACGCGCTTTACCTCGACGCCTTTAAGCGCCTTGCGCTGCTCCAGCACCTCGCGCACATGCCAGGAAATCGCCTCGCCTTCGCGATCCGGGTCGGTGGCGAGGAACACGCGCTCGGCGCCCTTCACCTCCTTCATGATTTCCTTCACATGCTTCTCGGAGCGCCCATCCACCTCCCAGATCATCAGGAAATCCTGGTCGGGATCGACCGACCCATCCTTCGGCGGCAGGTCGCGGATATGGCCGAAGCTGGCCACGACCTTGTAGTCGCTGCCGAGATACTTGTTGATCGTCTTGGCTTTCGCGGGGGATTCGACAATGACAAGATTCATGACAGGGCCGCGTAGCCTCTTTGGTTTGCGGGTCAGGCCGGCATTGGCTCAAATCCCGTTTTCAGTCGGTCGTGAACCGCAACGAGACCTGATTGCCCGGATGGCGTTCCAACCGTCCCGCGAGGTCAAGTTCCAGCAGGATCGTCAGGACGATCGATGCTGACAATTGGCACTGGCGGATCAGTTCGTCAACAGCGACGGCGGAAGGCCCTAATAGTTCAAGGACTTGTTTGCGGGCGTCGGTGAGGTTCTCATCGCCTGTGCTGGCGTTTGGCGACCGGTCGAACAG
>Ga0208179_1000369_pt1 | contig 30817 bp, 26 predicted proteins | sample Malvired_Geostar_FD_184238 | JGI IMG/M metagenome (GOLD analysis project Ga0208179, IMG submission 184238) | Marine viral communities from the Global Malaspina Expedition - Malaspina viral metaG DeepMed_Geostar (SPAdes) (version 2) | ecosystem: Environmental > Aquatic > Marine > Oceanic | place... | reverse complement strand
ACAAAAGAGGCTATAAACTTGAAAAGATCAAAGAGCTTACTGCTAAAGCTTATGCTGTAGCATCAAAACGAAAGTGGCTTGTTTTTCTAATAGGTATTGCGCTAGTTGCTTACCTTGTGATATCAAGTGGTGGCCTTGGCGGTCTTGGTGGCGGTGGTGGTCCTGAGTGTGTCCTTCATGCCCAGGGCAGGAGTGACCCAGCGTGTGGCCCAGGCGGTGGAGAATCTGGAGGAATATACCGAAGGCGATACCTATTCCTCTCTGGGCATTCGCCTGGAAATGTGGCGGGCCGGTGCCCGCTTGTTCCGCGAGAAGCCCATTCTGGGTTGGGGGGAAGGGCGGTTGGAAGCGCGCCGTGACCAATGGGTGGCTGAGGGGCTTTACGATAAGGGCATCAGCCGTTACGACCAGCTCCACAACGACCTGATCGACACCGCTGCCCGCCGTGGTCTGGTGGGGTTGAGTTCGTTATTGCTGCTTTACGGTGTGCCGCTCGTGCTGTTCGCCACACACTTGCGGCGTCGCAGGGATGTTCAGGGGCAGGCGTTGGCCTTGTCCGGGGTGATCGTGGTGGTGGCGTTCATCGGTTTCGGGCTGACGCAGTCCCTGTTGCGGGATGTGCGCGGGTTGTCCGGCTTTCTCGGGATGCTGACGGCGTGCTGGTGTTTGTTGAAGGCGACACCGGAGGGTGCGAGAGAAACGGCGCAAAGCTGATTTCTGAGCGGCTGTGGGGAGCTTGCCGGGCGGCGCTCCGCCTGGAAGTGAATCCTGGCACCGGAAGCCGCATTCGCCAGCGGGCTGGCTCCCATGGATTACGCCACGGAGCCGCTGTGGGAGGCTTGCTTGCAAGCGAATTGCCAACGGCAGGGAAAATAATTCGCCGCCAAGCGGAGCGCCGCCCGGGCATCTCCCACAGGGGCTTCGTAGTTGAGGTTTCCGTGGGAGCCAGCCTGCTGGCGAATGCGGCTTCCGGTGCTGGGGCAGTTGGAACGCTCCGGCTAGGCGGCGGCGTCGCTCATCAGGCTTTCATAGGGAATTCTCAGACCGTGATGGAGACGCCGGATCATATTCAGGCTGAGCCCTCTTTTCCGGTTCAAGACTTCGGAAACCCGGCCACTGGAACCTATGTAGGGCTCCAAGTCCTGGTTGGTAAGCCCTAATTGTTCCATGCGGAATTTAATGGCTTCAATTGGATCGGATGGACCGATGGGGTAGTGCTCATCCTCGTACTTCTCGATCAGAATGGACAGTACCTCCAGCTCATCGGCTTCCTCCGAGCCTTCTTCGGCGGTCCACAGCTGCTCCATGCGAGCAAAGGCGCGCTCCAGATCGGCGTCGGTATGGATCGGCTGAATATTCATCATATCGTCTCCGCATCAACCTCATCATACTGAGCGTGGGTACCAATGAAGCGTACCCAGGCAATCTGTTTGTCATACCGGATCGCAACGATCACCCGGTATTTGTTCCCCCCTATATTGAAGACCACACGCCCTCCTTTAAGCATGCTGGCTGTGGCGATGTCGGCCTTCAGCTCATTCGGGGTAGCCCATGTCGCTTTTAGCAGCATGTTGTACCACTCGATGAGAGGCGTTTGAGCGTCGCTGTGCCTCGGCTGTTCCCAAAACGCCTTTACCGTCCGTTTGGCGATGACTCTCATCATTCCTCCCTTTTTGGGAGAAAATACGCTCTCCCATATTGGGAGTCAAGTGAACTGTCTGGACGCTTCAGAACTTCGCCTGTCCGGGCAGCCACAGCACCAGTTGCGGGAACAGGGAAATCAGCACCACCACCACCAGCATCACCGCCACGAAGGGCAGGGCGCCGCGCAGGATGTGGCCCCATTGCATGCCCGGCGGCGCCACGCCTTTGAAATAGAACAGGCTGCCGCCCACCGGCGGGGTCAGGAACGCGGTTTGCAGCATCACCGCCACGCAGGTGATCACCCACAGCGGGTCCAGATCGTATTGCCGGATCAGCGGCAGGAAGATCGGGAACAGGATCAGCACGATGGCGATCCAGTCGATGAAGGCGCCGAGGACGAACGTGAGCACCATGATCACCAGGTAGACGCCCCATTTGTTCAGGTTCAGATGGCTGACGAAATCGACGATGATCTGGTCGCCGTCCATGCTGTGGAACAGGGCGGTGAAGCACACCGCGCCGACAATGGTGACCATCGCCATGGCGGTGATCTTGGCGGTTTCCTGCACCGATTCCTTGAGCATGGTGAGGCTGAAGCGGCCGTAGGCCACGGTCATCAGCAGGGCGACGAAGGCGCCGACGCCGGAGGCTTCGGTGGGGGTGGCCCAGCCGGAGAAGATCGAGCCGAGCACCGCCGCCACCAGAATCACCGGCGGCACCAGATTGACCAGCGCGCCGCTGATGCGTTTGCCAACCGGCATGGCGGCGGCTTCTTCCGGGCTGAGCGCGGGGCCCCGTTCCGGGTAGCGCCAGCACAGCCCCAGCACGTACAGCACGTAGCACAGCGACAACAGCAGGCCCGGCACGATGGCGGCCAGGAACAGCTTGCCCACCGACAGCTCCGCTTCATTGCCCATCACGATCAGCATGATACTGGGCGGGATCAGTACGCCCAGGGTGCCGCCGGCGGTGATCACTCCGGCGGAGATTTCCTTGCGGTAGCCGTATTTTTCCAGCACCGGGGCGGCCAGCAGCCCCATGGTGACCACCGAGGCGCCGACGATGCCGGTGGTGGCGGCGAAGATGGTGGAGACCACGATCACCGCCACCGCCAGGCCGCCGCGGACCGGGCCCAGCAGGTAGCGCAGCGATTCGAACAGGCCTTCCGCCACCGCCGATCGCGACAGGAAGTTGGCCATCAGGGTGAACAGCGGGATCGCCACCAGGGTGTAATTGTTCATGGTGGAGAACACGGCGCTGACAAAAATGTCGATGATGCCGGTGCCCCAGCTGGTGAGACCGAACAGCATGGCGATACCGCCGAACACGAAGGCAATCGGGTGGCCGGTGGCGATGCCCAGCAGCAGCGCGGCGAACATGCCGGCGATGATCCAGACTTCATTCATGTTGCGCCTCCGGCTGGTCGCCGCCTTCGATCAGTACCAGAAGGTGTTTGAGGGTTTCCGAGAGGCCTTGCAGCGCCAGCAGGGCGAAGCAGACCGGAATCACCGCCTTGAACGGATACAGCGGCGGCGCGAAGGCGGTGTTGCTGGTTTCGCCCATGGACCAGGAATACTCGGTGAAGGCGATGCCGTGGACCGCCACGGTGATCACGAACGGGAAGAACAGCACCAGGTAGCTGACGATGCTGAGCAGCGCTTGCGCTCGTGGAGCCAGGTGCTCGTAGAGCAGGTCCACGGAGACGATGCTGCGATGCAACAGGGCATAGGCGGCCACGATCATGAAGTGGAAGCCGAACAGCATGGTGATGGTCTCGAAGGCCCAGATGCCGGGCGCGTTGAAGACCCGGCGGCTGACCACTTCGAACACGGTGACCAGCATCATCGCCAGCACCGACCAGGCGCCGATGCGGCCGACCCAGTCGCTGATGCCGTCGAGGATGCGGATAAGGTGGCGTATGGCCTGCATGATCAATCCAGCCGGTAGCCGTTGAGTTCATTGGTGCCGAAGCTCCAGGGGCCCTGCATGCGACGGTAGGGCGCGTAGGCTTTGAGGTAGGCCTGTTGGCTTTCCAGCACTTCCTGGAAGTCCGGGTTCTTGGCGGCGATGTCGCGTACCGCTTTGTTGACGAGGCCTTCGATGGTTTTCAGATCTTCGTCGGGCATTTGGTTGACTTCGATGCCGTACTCGTCCTCGAACCGTTGCGCGGCGACACCATCCATGTAATTCCGGTTGGCGCTGGAGCGGGCCATGATCGCTTCGCTGGCGGTGGCGACGATGTTCTGTAAGTCCTCGGGCAGCTCGTTCCAGGCGTCCTTGTTGATGGCGATGCCGTAGACCGCCGCGCTCTGGTGCCAGCCCGGGGTGGACCAGTATTTGGTGACGTCCTGCAGGTGCAGGATTTCGTCGGAGTCCGGGCCGCCCACTTCGCCGGCGTCCACCACGCCCCGTTGCAAGGCTTCATAAACGTCATAGACGCCGATGGACACCGGCGAGGCGCCGAGCTCGGTCATTACCCGGGTCTGGATCAGGCCGGCGATACGGACTTTCAGGCCTTTGTAATCTTCCAGGCCGCGGATCGGCACATTGGAGCGAATGCCGGACTCGGTGCCCAGGGTGGTGATCGGGAAATAGACCGTGTTGAACTGGCCGTAAATGCGGTTGTATTGCTCCAGGCCGCCGGCGGCGTAGATCCATTGGAAAAAGTCAAAACCGCTGAAGCCCATGACATGGGAGCCGAGCAAATCGAAGGCGGTGTTCTTGCCGGACCAGTAGTTGGGCCAGTCGCCACCGGCTTGCACGGTGCCTTTGCTGACGGTGTCGAGCACCTGGGTCGGGCTGACCAACTGGCCTTGGGAATAGCGTTTGATTTTCAGGCGGCCGTTGCTGAGCTGATCCACCAGGTCAACGAATTCCTGTTCGTATTCGCCGGAGCTGGAGGTGTCGCTCCAGGTGCTGACCATTTTCCAGGTGAAGGTTTCTTGGGAGGTTGCTGTGCTCTTCTCGGTGTTGGTATCGGCGGCATCACCGGCTTCGCTGGAGCAGCCGGCCAGGGTGAACAGGGTGAGTGCGGTGATGCCGATCAGCATTGTTTTGATGGGATTCATGGAACGCTCCTGGATTTGTTTTAGGAATGGCGTTGGTTGATTCGCTTTGTTCTGCCTACGAAGCCGCTGTGGGAGACTTGCTTGCAAGCGAATCGCCAACGGCAGGAAAGCAATTCGCTGCCAAGGCAGCTTCCCACAGCGGCTTCGATTAACTCGTCGTGGGCACCCACTGCAAAAAGCAGACACCGCTGTCCTCGTCGTGCTGAAAGTGCGCTTTCACACGCACGCCGCATTGAATCTTCTCCACGTCTGCGCCGAAGGCGTTGCCGAGCAGTCTTAAGCCGTTTTCCAGTTCGGCGACGACGATGGCGTAGGGGAGGTGGTCCTTGAACCAGGGGTGGGGCGCGCGGTACACCACTGAGTAGGTGTAGACCACCGCCTGATCGGGCATCACCGGCCAGTGGAAACGATCGCCGTGGCACTGTTTGCACAGGTCCCGGGGCGGCCATTGCAACTGACCGCAGGCGTCGCATTGCTGTACCCGCAGTTGCTGGTCTTTCAGGCCCTGGAAGTGAGCCTGATAGAGCGGGTCCTCGATGTCGGGCAGGGGGCGTTGAACGGGGTTACCCATGGTGTCCTCGCTGGGTCCTGTGACCATTAGTTGTGCAGGATGGCGATGGCGCCGTCGCCGAAATCGCCATAGCCGGTGACCAGGCCGATATGGGCGCCGGCCACCTGGGCCTGGCCGGCGTCGCCGCGCAGCTGGCGAACCGCCTCCACCACATGGTTCATGCCGGAGATATGCGCCTGGGAGAGCAAGCCGCCGTGGGTGTTCAGCGGTAATTCTCCGTCCAGGGCGATGCGGCCGTTGGCGACGAAGTCCGGCGCCTCGCCGCGCTGGCAGAAGCCGATTTCTTCCAACTGCCGCAGCACGATGAACGTGAAGCAGTCATAGATCTCGGCGAAATCCAGTTCGTCCAGGCGGATGCCGGCGATGTCCAGCGCCCGCGGTGCCGCTTTGCCGATGCCCATGCCGAGAATGTCCGGGCGATTGCTGAGATCGTCCGGGGAATCGGGATGGCCTTCGGCGGTGGCCGCCACGTACACCGGCGGCTTGCCACCGGCGCGGCGCGCGGCGTCGGCGCGGGTGACCAGAATGGCGGCGGCGCCGTCGGTTTCCAGGCACACATCCAGCAGCTTGAACGGCGTTACCAGCATCGGGGAGGCGTCGTAGTCTTCCCGGCTCATGGGGCGGTCGCGGAACCAGGCGCGTGGATTCAGATGGGCGTGACGGCGGGTGTTCAAGGCCACCGTGGCCATCCCTTCGCGGCTGGCGTTGGTTTCATGGAACCAGCGGTTGGCGTGCAGGCTGTACCACTGCATCGGCGCGATCATGCCGTAGGGGTATTCCAGGTTGCGGCGGATGTCGTCGCCGGGCCACACCACCCGGGGGCCGGAGTCGGTGGCGCCCAGGCGCATGCTGCTGTAGGCGTTGCGGCCGGCGCTGACCAGCACCCGTTCGGCGATGCCCGAGGCCACCGCGTGGCAGGCCAGGTGCAACCCGGCCACCGGGCTGGCGCCGCCGATCTTGATGTGGGCGTGGAACTTCAGATCGGTGATGCCCAGGCCGGCGACGAAGTCCTCGTTGGTGCCCACCCGTGAGGTCATCACCAGGCCATCCACCGCGCCGCTTTCGATACCGGCGTCGGCGCAGGCTTTCAGCGAGGCTTCCATCAGCAGTTGCAGACCGCTTTTGTCGGTGCCCCGGGTGTATTCGGTTTCGCCGATGCCGGCGATGGCGGCGGTGTCCGGTTGATAGCGGCTCATGACGCGGCCCCGGTGTTCAGCCCCAGTTTATCCATGGCCAGGGTGCGCAGTGCCGGCTTGTCGAACTTACCGGTGAGGGTGATCGGCCATTCTTCCCGTGTCACCGCCACCAGGTGTTTAGGTATCTTGAAGCCGGCGATGCGTTCCTTGCAGAAGGCTTTCAGGGTTTCCAGTTCCAAATCCTTGCCGGGGTGGGTTTCCACCACCGCGGTAACGGCTTCGCCCCAGCGGTCGTCGGGAACGCCGACCACTTGCACGGTGGCGATATGCGGGTGCTGTTCCAGGAACATTTCCACTTCCCGCTGCGACACATTCTCGCCGCCGGTTTTCACCATCTGCTTGAAACGGCCCCGGTAGTAGACGTTGCCACCGGCGTCTTTCCAGCCGTAGTCGCCGGTGTGGAAGAAGCCTTCGTCGTCCATGCTCTCGGCGGTTTGCTTCGGCATCTTGTAGTAGCCGAGGAACAGTGACCAGCCGCGCACGCAGATTTCTCCGGGCTCGTCGGCGGCGCATTCACGGCCGGTTTCCGGGTGCACGATTTTTACTTCGCAGCCGGGGAAAGGACGGCCGTTACTGTTCTTGCGCACGACCTCGTCGTTTTCTTCCGGCGGCACCGCCACCGAGGTGCCTTCGGTAAAGCCGTAATGGTGGGTGACAGAGGTGTGGCCAAAGCCCAGTTCGCGAACTTTGTCGTACCACTCGGGGCCGCAGGCCAGCATGATGCGGTCGACCTTGCTGACGTCGGTATCGGCGAAGTCCGGGTGCGCCGACATGGCCCGGTAGTGGGTGTCGAAGCCGCCCATGCAGGTGATGCCTTCCTCGCGGATCAGCTTCAGGGCGTGGCCCGCTTCGAAGTAATCCATCAGCACCGTGGTGGCGCCGAACAAGGCGTTGCCCAGGGTGGTGTAGATACAGCCGCCGACATGGTAGAAGGGCGACATGCCGAGCTGGCGGTCACCGGGTTTCATGCGAAAGGTGGATTGATAAAGGTGCCCGGCGATGGCGACGTTGCTGCCGTGGCTGCGCAACGCCGGTTTCGGGAAGGCGGTGCTGCCGGAGGTGAACAGAATATAGGACGGTGCGCTGGGGGAGAGCCGGGCGAACCAGGCTTCCACTTCCGATGGCCGCACATGGGCGCCGGAGCGCATGACGTCGTTGAAGTCGAAACAGCCATCGTGGGTGCTGCCCGCCGGGCTCAGCGTTACCACGGTTTTCAGATGGGGGAAGCGTTGGCTGTGCAGGAAGCCCGGCGCGGCGCCGACCCGTTCCGGCAGCAGTTCGGAGAACAGGGCCAGATAGTCCACGTCGCGGAATTCGTCCATGGTCACCAGCGCCTTGGCGTCGGCGCAGCGCAGTACGTGTTCCAGTTCCTGACGGCGGAATGTCACGTTGATCGGCACGATCACCGCGCCCAGCAGACTGATGGCGTAGGACAGATAGAACCATTCCGGCCGGCCGCCGATCAGGGTGGCCACGTGATCGCCGGGCCCGATACCCAGGTTGCTCAGTCCCTTGGCCAACGCGCAGGCCCGTTGGTATTGCTGTGCGAAGGTGATCGATTCTCCGTGATAACGCAGCGCGACACCGTCCGGCCATTGCTCGGCCGCGTCCCGGGCCACGTCGGGAATGGTTTTGTGCAACAGAGACGGCTCGCTGGCCATGATCGGTTCTCCTTGTTGGCGGGGAAGGGCAGGCTCGACTGACCGGTCAGCCTAGAACGGGCGACACTCCTGTTCTTGCGTCAACTGGCTAGACGTATGCGGGTGAGGTGGCTGGCTCCCACAGAGGAGCTACCAAGCTTCCCACATCGGCTTCGTAGCCCTCTCCGTGGGAAACGATTAAGGTAGCAACCACTCCAAGCATCCAGGACGCGTACAAAGGAGAAGGAATCAAGATGGCGACGGTATTGGTCACCGGTGGTGCCGGTTATATCGGCTCTCACACGGTATTGCTGCTGTTGGAAGCGGGCCACCGGGTGGTGGTGGTGGATAACTTCAGCAACAGCAGCGCCGAATCGCTGCGCCGGGTGGAAGCTCTGGCGGGCAAAAGCGTGGCGCTGGTGGAAGGGGACATCCGTGACGGCGGGCTCATGGAGCAGGTGTTGCGGGATCACCAGGTGGAAGCGGTGGTGCATTTCGCCGGCCTGAAGGCGGTGGGCGAGTCCGTGGCTCAACCGCTGCGTTATTACGATTGCAACGTGGTGGGCACGATTCGCCTGCTGGAGGCGATGGAGAAGGCTGGCGTGCGCCGTTTGGTGTTCAGCTCTTCCGCCACCGTCTACGGTGATCCCGCCACGGTGCCGATCCGCGAGGATTTCCCGCTCAGCGCCACCAATCCCTATGGCGCCACCAAGCTCCACATCGAGGATATGCTGCGCGATCTTTATCGCGCCGAGCCGTCCTGGGGGCTGGCGTTGCTGCGTTATTTCAATCCGGTGGGGGCGCACGAGAGCGGTCGTATCGGCGAGGATCCCAACGGCGAGCCGAATAATCTGATGCCTTATATTGCCCAGGTGGCGGTGGGCAAGCGTGAGAAACTGCGTGTATTCGGTGGTGATTACAACACGCCGGACGGTACCGGCGTGCGGGATTACATCCACGTCATGGATCTGGCCCAGGGCCACCTGGCGGCGCTGGAGGCGCTGACCGGTCCGGGGCTGATCACCACCAATCTGGGCACCGGCCAGGGTTACAGTGTGCTGGATATGGTGCGGGCCTTTGCCCGCGCCAGCGGTCGCGATATTCCCTACGACATCGTCGAGCGCCGGCCCGGTGACGTGGCGGTGTGCTATGCGGACCCGGCTCACGCGGAACAGGTACTGGGCTGGAAAGCCACCCGTGGCGTGGACGCCATGTGCGCGGACCATTGGCGCTGGCAGGAGAGTAATCCCGAGGGGTATCGCTAGGCGCCGTCCCGACGCTTTGTAGGCTTTTTGCGGGAGCTTGCCAGCAAGCGAATTGTTGCGGTGATTGGAGACAAGACCATTCGCCAGCAGGCTGGCTCCCACGGAGAAGCTACAGAGCAGCAGCAATGCAATCCCGCTGGCGTGTGATGCGGGTCGGTGATACAAGGAAAGGACGCTTTGACCAGACCAAGGAGGTTGCCATGACGCGTTCATTGGGGATTCTGGGAGCCGGGGGGCACGGCAAAGTCATCGCCGATACCGCCATTGCGTCGGGGTGGCGCAAGATCGCTTTTTACGATGACGCCTGGCCCAGGAAGCAGACCAATGGGCGCTGGCAGGTTTCTGGTCGCAGTGGCGAGCTGCTGGAGGAACTCGGCGCCATGGATTCGGTGACCGTCGGTATCGGGCGCAATAATCTCCGCTTGCAGAAACTGTCGGAATTGCTGGAGTCGGGGGCGACCCTGGCGACCATCATTCATCCCCATGCGTCGGTGAGCCGGTTCGCGGAGATGGGCGCGGGCAGCGTGGTCTTCGCCAGCGCCGTGGTTAACGTGGATTGCGTGTTGGGCATGGGCTGTATCGTCAATACCGGGGCCACGGTGGATCGCGATTGCCGGCTGGCCGCTTGTGTCCATGTCTGTCCCGGCGTGCATCTGGCCAGTGATGTGACCGTGGGGGAGGGCAGCTTCATTGGCATTGGCGCGGTGGTGAAGGAGGGGGTCACCATTGGCGCTAACGTGGTGGTGGGCGCGGGGGCCGTGGTGCTGCACGATGTGCCCGACGGCGTCACCATCATGGGTGTGCCGGCGCGATAAGGAGCCCGTTTTCCCCCGATGACTCTGGACACTTTTCAATGGGCCAAGGTCGTGGCCTCCTTGGCGATGCCGGTGTCGCCGGTATTGCTGCTTCTGATCTGCGGCACGGTGTTGCTTTGGTGGGGCCGGGCGCGCCGTTGGGCGCTGGCCATGGTCACCATGGGCACGGTGCTGCTGTTACTGTTCACCATGCCGGGCACCGCCCGCTGGCTCGGCGGCTCTCTTGAGTATGCTTATCCGCCACTGACCACGCCGCCGCCGGCATCCTGGGTGGTGGTGCTCGGCGGGGGCGCGCTGGACGATCCTGCCTTGCCGCCGCCTTCCCGATTACGACCTCATTCCCTGGCCCGCTTGGCCGAAGGGGTGCGCCAGTTTCAACTGCAGCCCTCGGCCAGGCTGATCGTATCCGGAGGCGCCCCGGACGCTGCTCCGGACACCGTGACCTCGGCGGATGCCATGGCGGCGGTGGCGATGGCCTGGGGCGTGCCGGAGGAAGCGATCTGGCGCTCCCCGGATGCGCTGAATACGGAACAGGAAGCCCGGGCGGTGGCCCGCTGGGTGCCGCCGGAAGAGCGGGTGATCCTGGTGACGTCGGCGCTGCACATGCCGAGGGCGCTGGCGCTGTTTCGCCAGCATGGCATTGATGCGGTGCCGGCGCCGGCCGGGCCCTACTGGACCCCGGGGCTGGGGCGGGCTCACTGGGGGGACCGTTTGCCAGGGGCGGAGCCGCTCTATGTGCTGGAACTGAGCTGGTGGGAGAGGCTGGGTGCCTGGTGGCAGGGGGACACGCGGTAGTAACTGCAGCTTTCCACAGACAGGACTACGAAGCCGCTGTGGGAGCCCGCCCTGTCCGTGGGAGCTTGCCTGCAAGCGAATCTGTTGGGGACCAAGAGCCCGTTCGCTTGCAGGCAAGCTCCCACAGCGGCTTCGTAGCTATGTTCAGGATATGTGGGGAAATATGAAATAAAATGCGCCTCTGAAAGAGGCGCGGAATGCGAAATCAAAAGGAGATAATGTCGTAAAGAAAGCTTTGATCATCACGCTCCGGCCACATCCATGTTGTTGCTCATCCATTGCGCGATAATCCGAGCATGCCGCGTCACCACGCCGATTACAATTACCAAATGTTGCGGAGTGTTGCTTCCTGAGCCGACGTTGCTCTTTCCCCTGTTACAAAAATGTCGTTTTCGAACACTTCCTTGGGTATTAAACCTGCTATTATATCGCCCCTTCGCCGGAAGGATTCGGTCAGGTGTTGTCAATCCCCTGAATGGGGGATTTTCCTGCTCAGCCGGTTGCTGTAAAAACGTTAAATTATTGCAAAAACAGCAGGGCGTCGTGGGTGCGTCACAAAGAGTGTCACGCATTCACATTTACACTCGGTTTACCTAACGCGCGGGCTATAAAACGTTACGTGCGGGCCTGGAAGTGTGAACTGCATCACATGATAATGGCTCTCTTTCGTTGACATCGAGACGACTAAGGACAGGTCCTATGCATACCGCTTCATCACCACTGCACAGTGCCGTGGCTCGGGTGCTCAAGTGCTCCCGCTGGCAAAAAAGGGCCATCATGCTGATGGCGGACGCGGTGGCACTGCCGGTAATGTTGTGGACCGCCTACGCCTTGCGTTTCGGCAATCTGTTCCCGCCAATCGAAGATGTTTGGCTATTCCCGCTGACCGTGCTGGTGGGGCTGCCCGCGCTCTATCTCCTTGGATTTTACCGTTCCATTGTCCGTTATCTCGGTGCCGAGGTGGCCTGGTCGGTGGTGCTTGGCATGACCGCCACGGTGGTGGTTTTAGCGAGCCTCTCCTATATGGTGCCGGCGATGGTGCCACGGTCCGTGTTTTTGATTTTCTGGATCCTGGGCGTGCTCTATTTGGGATCCAGCCGGTTTTTGGCACGGCGGTTCCTGTACCGGATTATGTCCGGCTATTTTACCACCGAGCCGGTGGCGGTTTATGGCGCCGGTGGCGCCGGAGGACAATTGGTTACCGCTTTACAGCAAGGGCGGGAGCTGCATCCGGTTTTAGTGGTGGATGACGATCCGGGTAAACAGGGCACCTTGCTCTCCGGTGTGCCGGTGGTGGATCGCCTGACCTTGAAACAGGCGGTGGCGGAAGAGCGTATTCGCACCGTGTTGCTGGCGATGCCGAACCTGTCCCGGCAGCGTCGCATGGCGGTGGTGAGCTGGCTGGAGAAACTGGATGTGCGGGTGCAGACGGTACCGGCCTTCGCCGATATCGCCAGCGGCAAGGCGCGCCTGGAAGAGATTCAGGATGTCGCCATCGAGGATTTGCTGGGCCGCGATGCGGTGCCGCCGCGGCTGGATCTGCTGAGCCGCTGTATCAGCGGTAAGCATGTGATGGTGACCGGGGCCGGTGGCTCCATCGGTTCCGAGTTGTGCCGCCAGATTCTGAAGTTGAACCCGAGCTGCCTGGTGTTGCTGGAGCAGAGCGAGGTGGCGCTGTACGACATCGAGCGGGAACTGAGCGGGGTGCTGCGGGAGAGCGGTAAGGACATCGAGCTGGTGCCGATGCTGGGCTCCGTGGTGAACCGGGGGCTGGTGAAGAGACTGTGCGAGGAACGGCGCATTGATACCCTTTATCATGCGGCCGCCTACAAGCACGTTCCCATTGTCGAGGCCAACCCGGACGCCGGGGTGCGCAACAACATCATTGGCACCCTGGCCGCCGCCGAAGGGGCGCGGGATGCCGGGGTGCGGCATTTCATTCTGATTTCCACCGACAAGGCGGTGCGGCCCACCAACGTGATGGGGGCCACCAAACGCTTCGCCGAACTGGTACTGCAGTCCCTGGCCAGCAGCAGCGACAACACCATTTTCTCCATGGTGCGGTTCGGTAACGTGCTGGGTTCTTCCGGCTCGGTGGTGCCGTTGTTCCGCAAGCAGATCATGCAAGGTGGCCCGGTGACGGTTACCCATCCGGACGTGATCCGTTACTTCATGACCATTCCCGAGGCGGCCCAGCTGGTGATTCAGGCCGGTGCCATGGCCAAGGGCGGTGAGGTGTTCGTGCTCGATATGGGCGAGCCGGTGCGGATCATGGATCTGGCCACCACCATGATTCGTTTGATGGGGATGAGTGTGCGCGACGCCACCAACCCGGACGGTGACATTGAAGTGGTGTTCTCCGGTTTGCGTCCTGGTGAAAAGCTGTATGAGGAACTGCTGATCGGTGAGTGCTCCATCGAAACCGAGCATGAGATGATCATGCAGGCCCACGAAGAGAAGTTGACGCCGGCTGAGATCAACGAGGCGTTGGACCGTTTCCGTACCGCGCTGGAACGCGGTGATCAGGATGCTCTGCGTGCTCTGCTGCGTTCTTATGTGAACGGCTACCAGCCACGTCAGGATGACGACGACGCTCTGGTTCTACGGCCGACCGCCGATCAGGCCGTGCACAAGAAGGCGGCTCCCTACAAGGCGCCTTCGCCAACGCACTGAGTTCCTTCAATCTTTTCTCGAGCCGCTGCTGTAGGAGCCTGCCTGCAGGCGAATCTTTTGGGCCTGAAGCCCATTCGCCTGCAGGCAGGCTCCCACAGCGGCTCGAGAAACAAGCCGTCGAAAGGGCGATCACATTCCCAGCGGATCATTCAAAAACCGTATCGCCCGCCGGTCACGGGTATAAGCCACATTGAGCCTCAACCAGGGCGAGGCCGTTTCACCGGGCAGGAACAGATGCCCCGGGGACAGGCTGACGCCGGATTGCCGGGCCAGATCCACCAGTTTTTGCGAATCCGCCACGCCCGGATAACGGGCCCAGATGAACATGCCTCCCGCCGGTTCGGAATGCACCTCCCAGCCCGCCGACCGCACCAGGTTGAGGGCGGTGACCATTTGCGCTGAAAGCCGAGTGCGCAGCCGTTCCACCAGCTTGCGGTAGGCGCCGTTGTGCAACATGGTCATGACCACCTGCTCGGAGAAACGGGAGGCGGAAATGCTGGTCAGCATTTTGATGTCCACCAGCGGCTTGATCCGCGCCGGTGCCGCGGCGATAAATCCCACCCTCAGTGAGCTGGAAAGGCTTTTCGAGAAGCTGCCGAGATAGATCACCCGCCTGAGGCCGTCGAGGGCCGCCAGACGTAGTGTCGGCTCATGTTGAAAGTCGGCATAAATATCGTCCTCGACGATCTGGAAGTCGTGCTGCTCCGCCAGTTGCAGGATGCGGTGGGCAAAGGTTGGCGCCAGAGTGGTGCCGGTGGGGTTCTGGAACACGCTGTTGGTGAAAAACAGTTTGGGTTTGTGGGTCTTGAGCAGGTGCGCCATGCGCTCCGGGTCGGGCCCGCCGGCCAGCCGAGGCACCCCCACTACCTGCACCTGCTGCAGCTTCAGCAGGCCGAGCAGATTGTAGTAACCCGGCGATTCCACGAACACGGTGTCGCCAGGCTTCAGCAGCAGCCGCACCAGCAGGTCCAGAGCATGACTGCCGCCGCCGGTAAGCAGGATCTGCTGAGTGCCGGCGTCGATACCGAGCAGCCGAAGGCGCTCTCTGATCAGTGAACGCAACTCCGGGGTGCCGAGGGGCGTGCTGTAATCGAGGATACCGGCGCTGTCCTGGCGGGTGACCTGGCGGATGGCGTAGGAGAGGTCTTCCACTTCCAGCCAACTGCCCGGCAGCCAGCCGCAGCCGAGCTTCAGCGTGGAAGCGTCGCTCTGAAACAGGCTCCAGCGATCGTCGGCGACCTCCTCCTCGGAGACCGGCTCGGTGCCGGCCAGCATTCTGGCGGCGCCATCCGCCACATAGAAGCCGGACCCGGGCTTGGAACGTACCAGCCCCTGAGCCACCAGGCGTTCATAGGCTTCAATGGCGGCGTTGCGGCTCACATGCAGTTCACTGGACAGGCGGCGTATGGAAGGCAGGCGGCTGCCGCCACCGGCGCCGTTTCGCACGATCCAGTGGCGGATTCCGTCTTCGATTTGCTGCGCTATGGGAAGCTCCGAGTCCGGGTCCATATCCAGCTTCATGCCAAGTCCTTAAGGCCGTTGTGGGAAGCTTGCTTGCAAGCGAATTCTTGTGGAGCCCCGATTCGCCTGAATTCAGAGGCCGCTACAGGGCCACTGTGGGAGCTTGCAGGCAAGCTCCCACAGTGGCTTACAGACCGCGATACCCGCGACCGTTACCGGAAAACCCGGAACAGTTCATCAATAACCAGAGCCAAGTGTACCTTACCGTCGAATCCGGCGAATACGACCATGGTGTGGTCCCGCCCAGGTCGGGGCGCGCATGCGTGCCCGAGTGAGGCGGCCCATGTATCCCGTTTTCTCAAGGTCCGTTATGCGCCGTTTCGACGCCCTGCGTTTGGCTTTTGCCCTCTGCATCATCACCTCCGCTTCCAACCTCCAGGCGCCGCTGTATAGCGCCCTGGCCGCCAAGGACGGTGTTGGCGTTGGAGCCACCACGGTGGCTTTCGCTTGCTACGTATTCGGCATCATCCCCGTGCTGTTGGCGTTGAATGGCTTGTCGGAGCGGGTAGGGCGCAAGCCGCTGATTCTGGCGGCGCTGGTATTGTGCCTGGTGGCGACGACGCTGACCCTGGTCGCCCCGGGAATTCTGGCCCTGGGCGCCGCCCGTTTCCTGGTCGGGGTGGCCACGGCGCTGGCCTCCAGCGTGGCGCCCGGTTACATGTATGACCTGTTCTCCGGTGGGGACCACCGGCGTGCCGCCAACTGGGTCACCGCCGCCACCTCTCTGGGCTTCGGTCTGGGCCCGGCGGTGACCAGCCTGTTTTTGCTACAAGCCAGTAGCCTGACACCGCCCAGTTTTCCGCTTTATCTGCTGGCCGCGGCGCTGGCCTTTGTGCTGGTCGCTGGCCTGAGGGATGACGCGGCCAGATCAAGCCTAGCGCCGCTGGCCCGGCTACCGTTCTTCCCGGCGGGTTCGTTGATCTTCGGATGGGCGATCCTGCTGGCCTGGGGCACGGTGGGGCTGGTCATCGCCATCCTGCCTTCGGCACTGCAAAGGCACGGACTGAGCGAGTGGTCCGGCTTCGCGGTGCTGGCCACTTGCAGCTGCGGTGTACTGTTCCAGCCCCTGGCCCGGCTGCTGCCATCACGCATTGCCACCCGTATCGGATTGCTGATCCTGCCGGTGGCCTACGCTCTGATCGCCTGGGGAGCGCTGCACGGGCAATTCGCCGGCGTGCTGGCGGGCGCGGTGCTGGCGAGCAGCGCCTGCTACGGCTTCATTTACCTGGGCGGCCTCAGTGCCGTGCTTGTGCTGGGCGACGAACGCCGCGCCGCCGCCAGCGCCGGGTTCTTCCTGATGGCCTACTTCGGTTTCATCCTGCCGGTGATGGTGACCGGGGTGCTGGTGGACCTGTGGGGGCATCAGGTGGCGCTGACGGCGTATGGAGCGGTGTTGGCTATCGGGGTTCTAGCGGTCATTGCTTCCCTGCATGGTGAGCCCGCCACAGCGACGGGCCGTCTGGCCGCGAATAGCAAGTAGATTTGCCGCCAAGGCGACTTCCCGCGGTGGCTTCGTAGTTCCCCCGCTGTGGGAAGCTGGCTTGCCAGCGAATACGGCGCAAATTCATGTCTCCAAGGCCATGGTCTCCCCCGAGGCACTTCCTTAGAGTGCAATGTCCCGTAAAACTTGTGTGATAGCGCGAGGAGAGCCGGTTCGTCCAAGGACAGGGCATGGTCAAGTAGGTAGAATTCGTGGTGCTCATTTCTTCGGCCGTGTCTAATGATTGCGCCGCGACTCCCAGAACATGGCGAGATGAGGGGATGGGTGCCCTGTATATTGTGTGAAACGTATTGGTTAGGGGAAGTGACAGATGATTTCCAAGGCGGTGATTCCGGTGGCTGGGCTTGGTACACGTATGCTGCCCGCTTCCAAGTCCATTCCCAAGGAAATGCTGCCGATTGTGGACCGGCCGGCTATTCACTGGGTAGTGGAGGAAGCCGTTCAGGCTGGTATTACCGAGATCATTCTGGTTAACCATGCTGCCAAGGGGGCCATCGAGGACTACTTTGACATCAACGCGGAATTGGATGCCCAGCTTCAAGCCAAAGGCAAGGAATCATTACGTCAAAGCCTGCGTAATGTGATTCCGGAAAACGTCAGCGTGATCAGCGTTCGTCAGCGTGAGCCGCTGGGCCTTGGGCATGCGGTACTGCAGGCCGCTCCAGTGATTGGTGAGGAACCTTTCGTGGTGATGCTGCCGGATGTCTTATTGGAGGCAGCGGATGAGGGCGTGGATCTGGGGGCGATGATCGAGCGCTATCAGAACTCTGGTGCGGCACAGGTTATGGTGGAACCCGTACCCATGGATCGGGTCGATCAATACGGCGTGGTATCACTGGAAGGACCCGCGCCAGTACGTGGGGAAAGCCGTGTGATGAACGGGGTGGTTGAAAAACCTCACCCCGAAGATGCGCCATCCAATTTATCCGTGGTGGGGCGTTATGTTCTGCCCGGTTCGATCATGGCTTTGCTAAAAACAACACGGCCAGGTGCTGGCGGCGAAATCCAACTGACCGATGCCATTGCCGAATTGATTGGTCAGGCCCCGGTGGAAGCCTATGCGATGACGGGCAAAACCTTTGATTGTGGCAATAAAGCGGGTTATCTGGAGGCTTTCATACACTTCGCTCTCAGGCATCCTGAGTTGGCTCCGGTGGCCCGGGACATCGTGGAGCGGCATTGTGCGCATTGATGTAGTTGGAGATACGCTGTGCGCGGCGGTAACCGCGGCGGCTTTGGCACAGACCGGCCATCTGGTCACATGGCTCTTGCCTGAAGGGCACTACTGGCAAAGCTTGCAAAACGACGGAGAGGGCTACCACGAACCCGGTTTGATGGCACTGGTTCGTGAGCAAGTCGAAGCGAAACATCTGACGATACAGGCCATGGGAGGACTGCCAGGGGAACCCGCTCCCGCGGTGTTTATGGCGCTGCAACCGGGTGCTCGGGAATTGGCGGACGCAGTCCTTGCCTGGCTGGTTCAACGGCCAGGATGTGAGGTGTTGATTAACCAGAGCGTGTTTCCAGTGGGAACCACTGAGGAGCTGCGGCAGGGAATGACAGAGCGGGGTGAAGCGATACCGGTGGTGTGCTTGCCGGATACGTTGCAGGAAGGGCGGGCCTTGCAGGGGTTTACCCGGCCGGAACATATTTTGCTGGGATGTGACGACGCGGCTGCAGAAGGGATGATTCGCGAAATTTTGCGGCCATTCAATCGACGTCAGGACGTCATCCAGGTGATGCGACCCCGGGAAGCCGAATTCGCCAAGCTCGCTATCAGTGGCATGCTGGCCACTCGTCTGAGCTTTATGAACGATATGGCCCTGCTGGCGGAGGAACTGGACGTTGATATCGATGTTATCCGGCAGGGTATGGGATCGGACTCGCGCATTGGCGAAGCCTACCTGTATGCCGGCTGCGGGTTTGGCGGGCCCGGCTTCAGCCGGGACGTGATGAGCCTGACCGATACGCTGCGCAGTCGTCGCATTGATGCGGAACTCCTGGAGCAGGTGCTGCAGATCAATGAACGTCAAAAGGAAGTTCTGTTCCGAAAATTCTGGCGACACTACGAGGGTGAAGTCTCTCAACGGCGAGTTGCGCTTTGGGGCGTGGCATTTAAGCCTGGCTCGGACCGGGTGGACAACGGCCCGGCTCTTCGCCTGATAGAAGCATTGTGGGCCCAGGACGTGGAAATTCATGTGCATGATCCCCTGGCACTACCGGAGCTGGCACGCTGGGCTGACGGTCGGGGTCCTTTGGTGCTACACGAAAGCAGTTACGATGCTGTTCACGACTGTGACGCTTTGATGGTGGTTACCGAATGGAAGGAATACTGGAGTCCGGATTGGCTTGGCTTAAAGGGGGTGATGAAAGTACCCCTGATTCTGGATGGGCGTAATATTTACGACCCGTCCTATGTCAAGAGCAAGGGCTTCCAGTATTACGGTATCGGGAGGGTATGACAGTGGCATTGCCTCTCCATGACACTTCCATGGCGCGTCAGGCCGAAGCGACATTGCGTGAACATGCCCAGTTTGCTAGAGAATGGCATCTGACGGATCTTTTCGCCAAGGATGCCAATCGCTTTGATCACCTGAATCTGCGTGCCTGTGGTTTGTTGGTGGATCTCAGTAAACAACGCGTCACCCTTGAGACCCTTTCCCTGCTGCGAGCCTTGGCCAGGGAGCGTGGGCTGGATCAATGGACTCAGTGTCTGTTCGAGGGCAGGGACGTGAACTGGACCGAATCCCGGCCTGCCATGCACTGGCGTCTTCGCGAGAGTGAGGCTCAGGCGCCGGAAGTCCACCAACAACTGGCGTTGATGGAACGCATCGTCAACCGGGTTCATTCAGGGCAGTGGCGAGGGTGTCAGGGCGATGCTATTACCGATGTGGTCAATATCGGTGTGGGGGGCTCCGACCTGGGGCCTCTGATGGCTTCGGTCGCTCTTCATGAACATTTTCCATCGGTCGGTAGACGTCCTCGGGTTCATTTTGTTTCCTCCATGGACGGCAGCCAGATTGCGCCGTTATTGGACGAACTGAACCCGGCCACGACTCTGATGGTGGTGTCGTCGAAGTCGTTCACGACCGTGGATACCCTGAGTAATGCCGCTACCGCCAGGGCCTGGCTGACAGGTGCCTTTCCTGATATGAACGGCGCGGCTCTGCGATGCCATTTTATCGGCGTTTCCGCACAGCCGGAGCGCATGACGGAGTGGGGTATTCACCCGGATAACCAGTTGCAACTCTGGAACTGGGTGGGAGGGCGCTACTCATTGTGGTCCGCCATTGGCCTGCCCATTGCCTTGACCACGGGCATGGATTATTTCCGCGAGCTGCTCGCTGGCGCCCATGACATGGACCGGCATTTCCGGGATACCCCTTGGGAAGAGAATATCCCGGTGATGCAGGGGCTCGTTGACGTCTGGAATCTTAACTTTCTCAATATAACTGCCCGGGCAGTACTGCCCTACGATGGCCGCCTCAAGCACTTGCCCGCGTACGTTGAACAACTGGAAATGGAGTCCAACGGCAAGTCCGTTACCCGTGATGGTGCCACGGTGAAGTATCACACTTGCCCAGTGATCTGGGGGGAAGTGGGCCCGAACGCTCAGCACGCCTTTTATCAATTATTGCACCAGGGCACACAGCCGGTTGCCTGCGAATTCATCGTTGCCGCGCGCCACGGTCGTCGTAACGGCAACAGTGCGGAATTGCAACCTTTGGAAGATCAGCACCGCCTCACCGTGGCCAATTGTCTGGCCCAATCCAGATTGTTGGCGCTGGGAGAGAGTGCGTTGCCGACCAATGAAGAATGGCCGGCCTTCATGCACTATCGCGGTAACCAGCCGAGCACGACCATCATGCTGGAGGAGCTGGTTCCACGGCAGTTGGGAGCGCTCATTGCACTTTATGAACACAAGGTATTCGTCCAGGCGGTGCTCTGGGGCATCAACCCATTTGATCAGTGGGGGGTGGAGATGGGGAAACGCATTGCCAAGGACATGGTCCAGGTGCTGAGTAGCGGAAAATCCACCGATGAGCTGGATGCTTCCACCCGCGCTCTGGCCGACTATGTCCGTCAATTACAAGACATTTGAAGGGGCTCGTGAATGACCACCGTTTTGTCTGATACTTTGTTCCGTGCCTACGATATTCGCGGCATTTTCGAAGAGACATTGACGGAACCCGTCGCGGAGTTGATCGGCCGGGCCATCGGTTCGGAGGTTATCGACAGAGGAGGGCGTTGTGTCGCCGTGGCGCGTGACGGCCGTCTCTCTTCTCCCGCACTGTTGGATGCCCTGGCCAAGGGGCTGCAGGCCAGCGGTTGTGACGTAGTGGACGTAGGGCTGGTGCCCACGCCGGTATTGTATTTCTCCACCTACCATTTCCAGGACGCGGATTCCGGCGTGATGATTACCGGTAGCCACAATCCGCCGGACTATAACGGCTTCAAAATCGTCATCAGAGGTACGACGCTTTCTGGTGACGCCATCCAGGCACTGAAGAGCCGGATCGAACAGCGGGGGTTCTCGGAGGGGCACGGGGCGCGGGAGCAACGGGAAATTCTTCCTGCTTATCTGGCGGCTCTGAAGGCGCGGCACCAACTGGCGCGCCCGTTGAAAGTCGTGGTGGACTGCGGCAATGGTGCCGCTGGTGTGCTGGCGCCGGAAGCCATCGCCACCCTCGGCTGCGAGGTCATCCCCCTCTATGCCGAAGTGGATGGTACCTTTCCCAATCACCACCCCGACCCGGGTGATGTCGAAACCCTGAATGATCTGATCGATACTGTTCAGCGGGAAAGAGCCGACCTGGGGTTGGCCTTCGACGGAGACGGTGACCGCCTGGGTGTGGTTTTACCGGATGGAAAGGTCGTATTCCCGGATATCCTGTTGATGGCCCTGGCCGAGGACCTGCTCGGCCGGGTGCCGGGCGCCAAGATCATCTTCGACGTCAAGTGCACCGGCGCACTGTTCGACGTTATTCGCAATACCGACGGTGAACCGGAAATGTGGCGAACCGGCCATTCGCTGATCAAAGCCAGGATGCGGGAAACCGGTGCCTTACTCGCCGGCGAAATGAGCGGCCACATCTTCTTCGCCGAAGACTGGTATGGCTTTGACGATGCCGTTGTCGCCGCTGCCCGGATCCTCCGTATCCTCAGTCATCATGACGGCGACGCCGTCAGCTTCTTCGATCGCTACCCGAAACTCTGCACCACCCCGGAAATCACCATTCCCGTGACCGAGGAAACCAAGTTCGCCATCGTTGAATACATGCAGAACCGCGCCGATCTGGGTGAGGGTAAACGCACGGTGATCGATGGCGTGCGTATGGATTATGAGGATGGCTGGGGGCTATGCCGGGCTTCGAATACGTCTCCGAAACTGGTGACGAGGTATGAGGCTGTAGATGAGGAAACGTTATCGAGTATTCGACATTGCTTTGAGACTGCGATCGCTAAAGCTATCGAAAAAAATGGCCTATAATATCCCCTGCTTACATAGTATATGGCTGCCTAGAGAGGAATAGCGGCGTATAGTGCCAAGCTTTGAGCAAGTTCCAAATTTCAAAAAACTTCAATTGAAATAACTGATGGCCTAGTAGCGCTATCAGAGATGATTTTTTTGGAACAGAGTTTAGAAAATGCATTATAGCATGAGGGATGAAAGTGCGCTGGACTCTAACAATGTGGATTAAAGGGCACCAAAGCCAGTTACGACAGTGCGAATTGTTCGCAGTACAATGAGTATATCGAGACCCGCTGAAAGATTCTTGATGTAATAAAGATCGTGCTCTACTTTCTCTCTAGTGGACTCAGTGTCAGTCGCATACCCATTAGAAACCTGCGCCCAACCTGTAATGCCTGGCCGAACAATATGTCGATAGCTGTAATAGGGGACATCTTGCTCGAACTGTTGTACAAATCCCGGTTGCTCTGGCCGAGGACCTATCAGGCTCATATCACCTTTAAGGACATTAAGAAACTGAGGGAGCTCATCAATCCGGAACTTACGAATGAATGCTCCAAGCCGTGTAATGCGATGAGCGTCTTCATCTGCGAATTGGGGATGTTTGCAATCATCAGGACGCATTGAACGAAATTTATACATACGAAAAACGCTGTTGCCCCGTCCTACCCGTTCCTGAACAAATATAGCTGGTCCGGGGGAATCCATACGTATCAGAAGTCCGATTGCGAGGAATGTAGGTAACAAAATTGGTAGTAGCAGGACGGATACGGCAACATCTATAGCCCTCTTTGCTACCAAATATACGGGGGAAGGCTGCAAAGCTCCTAAGTCAACGCTTTTGAGTTGATTTAGGCTAACCTTTCCTTGAATTGCCTCAAGGACCTTCCTCCCATCTAAAACAGGCAGGCCGGCGATACTGCAATGACTAACAAACCGAATCCAATCGTCCTCAAGCTCAGCGTCCATGTCGACCACCACCGCGTCGAAGCGGCAGTTACCTAGATCGGGCTGAGTTAAAACTCGCCACTGAATATTTTGATGGCTGATGTTGTCGCCATAGAGATCGGAAGGGACGATTGCCAACTTCAAATGCCGGAATTTTTGACTAATTTTTACAGATAAGTATTGGATGTTTAAAAGTAATAAGATCCCGAGAAACAATGAGGTTCTGGCATAGCTGACACGGCATAAAAGCACAACGCCCAGGACGAGGCAGGCGGAAAGCAGGGCGACGCCCAGTGTATAGGTGATAGTTCGACCGCCGGTGAATTTGGCGATGTGCTGGCCTAGAAAGACGTTGATACCGTACATGGCAGCTAGCAGCACCAATGTTATAGTCTGATTTTCGTCTTCGGGCAGGCTTTGATAGCTCAGAAATTGGGAGCCAAGCAACAAGGCGCCCATAGCCAAAAGATGGCCAACCGCTGGGTTGAGAACTAATTTTTCGTACCAGCGGTTGTGTCTTAACGGAGAGGAGGCTTGTACGGAATAGTCTTGCACGGAATCGTAGTCCTTCATGAGCTGATAAGGCATCAAATCCACGGTTGCTCTTTACGTTCTGAAGCCGGAGGGAATCTTACCACAATAGGCCCGTCGAAAAAGAGGCTGTCGAGACATTTCAGGCAGGTCGGGGTGCTTCCATAACTTAACTATGACACACTCGCCAGCCTCCGAGGTGCTTGGGTATTCACCAGATGAATGTATTAATTGTATCTGGTACACGGCCGGAAGCGATAAAAATGGCGCCAGTCATTGAGCAAATTCGCTTACAGGACACGTTACAAGGGAAAGTCTGTGTCACTGGGCAACATAGGGAAATGCTGGATCATGTACTCAGTCTCTTTGGGATCATCCCGGATTATGACCTGAATGTAATGAGACGACCAGGGCAGACGTTATCTGCCATGGTCAGCTGTATTCTGGAAGGTCTTGATGATGTCATTAGCGATTGCCATCCTGACCTTGTAATGGTCCACGGTGATACCTCCACCACGATGGCAGCGACATTAGCGGCATTTCATCATGGAGTAGCAGTTGCTCATGTTGAGGCTGGCCTGCGTACAGGTGACTTGACGGCTCCTTGGCCAGAGGAAGGAAACAGGAAGGTGGTCGCTTCGCTAGCTTCTCTTCATTTCGCTCCGACGGAGGGAGCCGCTCGCAATCTTAGCGACGAAAATATTCCAGCAGAAAAGATTCTTGTTACTGGTAACACGGTTATTGATGCTCTGCTGACGGTGAGAGATATGCAGGAACAGGATCCTCTTTCTATTTCAGAGTTTAAAAGAAAGTATAACTTTATTCATGATGACAAAAAGGTGCTGTTGGTCACTGGGCATTGCCGAGAGAGCTTTGGGGAAGGGTTTCAGAGAATTTGTGATTCAGTTCGCATATTGGCCGAGATGAACCCGAACGTTGACATCGTTTACCCAGTTCATCTTAATCCAAATGTGACAGGGCCGGTGCGAAAGCACCTGAGTGGGCTGGACAATGTTCATCTTATTGAACCTCAGGACTATTCCCCCTTTGTTTATCTAATGAATCGTGCTGATGTCATCTTGACTGATTCCAGTGGTATTCAAGAGGAGGCTCTTTCCCTAGGAAAGCCCGTTCTGGTTATGCGTGACACTACTGAACGGCCGGAGGCCGTTGCCGCGGGAACGGTCCGTCTGGTGGGTACGAATGTTGACCGTATTGTCACTGGAGTGCATGAGTTACTTAATGACCATTTCGTTCTTGAGCGCATGGCTTCTGCTCATAATCCTTATGGAGATGGCCGGGCGGCAGGCCGAATTGTAAAGCATCTGCTTGCCTGGCGTGATGGAGAGAGCTTGGAGAAAAGATGAGGAAAGACGAGGTGGGATCCGGTTATCCCGAAATGAGCAGATGGACGCTCAGCCAGAGAACAGGAGAAAGATTGGCTCTGGCGATATATACCGTTATCGCCGTTGCCATGTTGGTATGGCCGTTCTCTTATGAACTGTTTAAGAGTCAGCTGGTGGGATTAATCCTGCTCTTACCTATCGCGCTAAGGACGAAATTATCATTTTCCATAGCGAGAAGTATGGTGTCCTGGAGCTGGGCAGTCTATCTGGTTCTATTTTTTGGCGTTGCGCTCCATTTATTGCTTGGGGAGAATAACTCGGAGCTGCCCCTGTTCATGGTCTATGTAGTGAAGGTTCCCATTGTTTACTGTGCGGTTAACCTTACTTATCAAACATTGTTGTCCTCTGGTTGGAGCCGGGGACAAGCGCAATGTTGGCTATGGGCTGCAGTTGTTGTACCTTTGATAGTGACACTATGTCAGCTTCTTTTCCCATCCTTTCACAACTGGTCTATTGACGTCCTTGGGGGCTTCAGAGTCAGTGATGTAATCGCGCGGCACGCGGAAGGGCATCCATTTCGTTTTTTTGGGCTGAACGGTTTTTTGTTTGCTTCCCATGCTGTCGCCTATGGGTTCTGTGCCCTGGCTTTGTGTATTGTTAGAGGTCAGTTGGCCTCCCCAATCATTCGAGCCGGGCTTTTTTTGGTTGAGATGTCTTGTCTACTTATGGCTCTTTTGGCTGGTAGGAGTGCGTTGCCGTTGGTTGCGCTTTATGTTCTGTATAGTCTTTGGGTGGCAAAACAAGGCAGGGTACGTTTTCTTCTGGTTGTATTTTATATAATGTTCTTTGCTCTGGCTGTATTGATTTTACAAAAATCCGATGACGGTAGAAAATACTTATATTGGCTCGCGGAGCCTGTGCTGACATCTATAGAAAAAGGGCGCCTGGCGTCGCACTCGGTGGATGAAACTCTTGATTCCTATGCGGGAATTAGTCGCTCTGAAAAAGAGAAAGGATGTCAGTCCACCATTAAACAAATCGTTGGTTGTGGCGTTTACTTTCGTAGCAATGCAGAATATGCAAAGGTCGGATTGGTGGCTAGTGATTCCGGCTATGTGCGCTTTATATATGCGGTAGGGTATTTGGGGCTGGGGACTTTTATTGCCTTTCTTATTATGATTTTATGTCAGGTTGTTGTTGGGAGAGATTGGCTTAAAAAATTAAAAGAAAATTTATTTTGCGTGTTTTTTTTAATTTATGGTTTTGTGTTTTTGTTTAAATCTGAATGGATGTATCAGAATTACTTTGTTTTTTATTATTTCTTGCTTGTTGTTCTGAGGAAAGAGGTGGTGCCTGATTATGGAAGTAATGTTCGTGAGAGCGTTCTTGCCTCATCTTGATTCAAGAATGAATAAATACGTGAGAGCGTTGAAGAGAAAGGGGTATGAGTCTCGGTTCATTGGCTGGATCCGAGAAAATGAGGAAATTGAAGGTGACGAAAAAAGTCTGTTTTATCGGCGTACGGCCCTCTTGGGTGGTAGGTGGCGTAACGCACTGTCTTTGTTTGGATGGAATTTTTTTGTAATAAAGTCATTAATTAGGTCTCGAAAGCGTACGTCGGTAGTGCATGCGGTGGATCTTGACAGCGCACTGGCTGCGTACATTTTTTGTTTTATCTTTCGGACGCCCTTCGTTTTTGATATCTATGATCACTATGCCGATACACGAAGTGTAAGAGGATTGCCTGGAAAGCTTGCCTCCAGTATCGAACGCTTCCTGGCTCGCCGTGCCGATTTGACTTTGTTAGCGGATGAGTGCCGTTATCATCAACACCTATTGTCACCAGCTCCACATATTATGGTGGTGGAGAATGTGCCAGACTTCGAATGGCCGGTAACCCCTATTTCAAATCTTCCGAGAACTCCTTTGAAAATAGGATACTTCGGGGTCCTTGAGCCAATAAATCGTGGCCTCGAAAATCTCCTCCGGGCTTGTGCAGACTGGGACGGTGTCGAGTTACACATTGCAGGATATGGACCTCTTGAAGGCGAGGTAATGGAATACGAGAAGCGTCACAGCAATGTGGTCTACCATGGTGCACTCTCTCACGAGCGGGGGCTGCGTGTGCTTTCGGAGATGCATTGTGTGGTTGGCTTTTATTATTTAACGGTGCCAAATCATCGCTATGCTTCACCGAATAAGTACTATGAACACCTATTTCTTGGCCGGCCTCTGCTAACAACGAAAGGAACGCCTCCAGGAGATAAGGTGAATAGCGCGCTAACCGGGTGGAGCTTGGAGGAGGGAGAGCAACAAATAAGAAATTGGTTGCACGGTGTGATGTATGACGATGTTGTTGAGCGTGGCCGGCGTGCCCGTACCCTATGGGCTGAATATTATGAAGATTACTCATTGAGGGTCCTGGAACACGAATACTGTGGCCGGCTTATGGAGCTGGCTAAATATGGATAATATGCAACCTCTCGTTTCGATCATTATGCCCGCCTACAATGCAGAGGCCACTCTGGAGGAGTCCATTAAGTCGGTCCTCGCCCAGACATTGCAGGATTGGGAGTTGATTATTGCTGTCGACGCCGCGACGGATGGAACCCTTGCGATTGCCCTTGGATGGCAGAATAAAGATAGCCGAATTCGAGTTATTTTTGAAGAAGTAAACCAAGGGGTGGCAGGAATCCGGAATTTAGCGATGGCGCAGGCAAGCGGTAAGTATATCGCTTTCCTTGATAGCGATGACTTGTGGCTTCCCGAGAAACTCTCAATGCAGCTTTCCTTTATGTCGGAATCTGGCGCGCGGGTTTGTTATTCGGCATATCGTCGTTTTGATAAACAAGGGCCGCTGAATATAGTCATGCCACCTGATCGAGTAGACTACCCGCGCCTACTTAGAGGCAATGTGATTGGTAATTTAACAGGGGTTGTTGAGAGAAGTTTAGTTGATGGTATCTGGTTTGAGCGCGTTGGTCATGAGGACTATCTGTTTTGGTTGAAAGTTCTGGCGCGAGCGGGAGTCGCCTACCGTGTTCCTGGAAATGCTCCGATTGCGGAGTATCGTGTTGCGGAAAATTCATTGTCAGCAAATAAGGTAAGGAATATGCGTTGGCAGTGGCATATTTATAGAAAAGAACTTGAACTTCCTTTGGCTCAATCTCTTTATTTTATGGCTAGCTATGTGATTCTGGCGTTTTATAAGAGGGCTGGTTTGCGCTCACTTTTTTTCTCTGTGAAACCCGGAGGGAAATAGTGCGTTTTTGCTTGACTAAGGTTCCTTCGTTGCGCTCTTATTCGAGTCTTCGGAGTCTGTTTTGGTTGATTTCTGAGAAAGCAGTACAGATTGCTTTTTCCGCTATTTCAGTTGGGTTGATTGCCAGAACGCTTGGCGTCGATGCTTTCGGCGACTTTCAATATGTGCTTTCGGTATTGTTTGTCTTCTCTTCTATCGCTTTATTGGTTGGTTCGGAAGTGGCGGCGCCGATACTAGTGGAAGCTTCCAGCAGAGAGCAGCGCAGGCAGGTTTTGGGGTCGCTATTTGGAGTTCGTCTGATTGTCGCTGGTGCCGCTTTTCTGGCTCTGATCGTGTGGGCTGTTATCGTCGAGCAGGAAAACTATTCGACACTCCTGGCCATTTTGGCATTATCTCTCTTGATAACCGAGCCATTTAACGTCTTTCGATTAATAAGAGAAGTTCAGCAAAACACCCGCATCATAGCATGGATAAGAATCGCCAGCTCTTTCCTTAAAGTCATTCTTGTTTATATTTTGTACCGTAAAGAAGCGACTATTCTGGCATTCGCTTTATTGTATTCTGCGGAATATTTTTTTGTTGCATTTTGCTACTTTTTCTTTGTCAGGGAGGAAGGTAGGCCGTGGAATTGGAAGGTGGTAGCCGAAAAAATGATTTATTTTGTTCGTCATGGTTTTTTTGTTTGGCTCGGCGTGCTTTCAATGATGGCTATTCAGCGCTTGGATCGTGTGGCGATGGAAGGTTGGTTGCCTTCGGAGCTATATGGCCAGTATGCGGCTGCACTCAACTTGGTCGATAGCGCATGGTTTTTCGGGCCAGTCGCTGTAGCCGCATTGGCTCCCTCTATTGTTTACAGAGATGATTCTTTTTTTTCAGGAAAGGGAGCATTAAAATTTTTAGCCATGATGATGTTAATCGGATTAAGCGTTGCGATAGCGGTTTCGCTATTCGCACCATTTATTGTGCCCTTAATTTTTGGGCAGAATTTTCAAATTACTACAACGGTCGTTCAGGTCAGTATTTTTATACTCATTCCTGGATTTGCTGCACTGAGTTTGGATGCCGTATTGGTTAAGAGTAAACAGCATCGAATGGTGACTTTAAAATGGTTGGCTGGTCTGATAGTGGCTTTAAGTATCCTCTTCATGCCATGGCAAGGGATGTCATGGGAGCGGGGGCCTTTGGCGATTTTTGCCGGTTACTTAGTCAGTTTTCTATGTGGTTTGGTAGCTGCAGTACGCTATTTTGTTAGCTCAAGGAATCTCGGTGACGCTGGTGGCAAAGATGAGAATCGTACAGCTCTATGACAGTTTTTGCGAGAAAGGCGGGGTGGAGCGCGTCGTCGCATTGCTGCTGAATGAATGGGCCAAACAGGGGCACGATGTAACTTTGATGGTGCGATACGGGGAGATTGATTCGATTTATCCCCTAGTTCCTGAAGTTAACCTGGTTACGTTGGGTAGGCGAGCAGCCAAGACTCGAGTCGCGCGAATAGTGAACTATGGTCGTGATGTGACAGCTTTACGTCATAGCCCTGATTTGACTCAGGCAGACGTTGTGATTGCGAACGGGCCGTGGTGTGGGTTGTTGGCCGTTTTGGCACTAAAAGGAATTCTAAGAAAAGGAGAGGGCCCCAAAGTCGTGGTGTGTGATCACAATAGCCCGTCAGCTTTCGGTTGGGGTACTCGCTTCCTTAGTCGACTTCTATACCGGAGAACGGATTGCATCGTTGCTCTAACACAAGCCCAAGTTCCCTATTATCAGGATGTTGCACGGGAGATCCGTGTAATCCCCAATCCGGTAGAATTACCTGAGTCGCATGTGGAAGAGAGAGTGCGAAACCCTGACTTTGTGCTAGCAATTGGACGCTTGTCACGTCAGAAAGGGTTTGATCTCCTTTTGCCGGCCTGGGCGCAGGTAAGCAGAGAGGTACCGACTGCAAAACTTGTTATCGTAGGGGAGGGGGCTGAGGAGACGTCCTTGCGGCAGCAGGTGAGCGAGTTGGGATTGGGCGCGTGCGTGGAGCTGCATCCATTTACGGATGATGTTACTGCTTATTATCGGCAAGCAACTATATTTGTTATGAGTTCAAGGTTCGAAGGATTACCTTTGGTCCTTTTGGAGGCACAGGCTCATGGTTTACCCATTGTTTCATTCGATTGTGAGTATGGGCCTCGCCAGGTTGTCACTCATGAGAAAAACGGGCTTTTGTGTCCTCCTGAAGATCCTGATGGACTGGCGACCGCCCTTATTCGCCTATTGAAAGACCAAACTTCCAGAGCGGTGTACTCCTTCGCTGCCCAAGAAGCTGCCAGGACCTACTCGCTGCCAGCTGTTATGGAGTATTGGTCGCGATTATTCGAGGATTTGCAGCAGTGATGCCAGTTGAGGGCTGGGATGGCCTGCTGTTTCGCTTCTCTGCCCTGCTGTTCAACCAGGTAGCCGCGTACTGATGCGATGAGTAAGCGGCCTTGGCCACTCAATCCGCGCACAAAGAAAAAGGGCCTACCCAATGGATAGACCCTTTTCTATTTGGCTCCGCCTGCTGGACTCGAACTAGGCGAATTC
>Ga0208179_1000366_pt1 | contig 30930 bp, 28 predicted proteins | sample Malvired_Geostar_FD_184238 | JGI IMG/M metagenome (GOLD analysis project Ga0208179, IMG submission 184238) | Marine viral communities from the Global Malaspina Expedition - Malaspina viral metaG DeepMed_Geostar (SPAdes) (version 2) | ecosystem: Environmental > Aquatic > Marine > Oceanic | place... | reverse complement strand
CAAAGCCACCCTTCGCGCGGGCGTCGCCGCGATGCTCGTCACCGGGCTGTCGGCATGCGCCGGCGGTCTGTTCGGGGGCTCGGATGAGAAGACGACGCCCAGTATCGGCGATCGCACGCCGATCCTCTCGCGGATCGAATCCGGTGCCGAAGTCGATCCCGCGCTTGCGAGCGTCTCGGTGGTCCTGCCTCCCGCTCAGACCAACAGCGAGTGGGCGCAGGGTGGCGGCACCGCGAGCAAGAACCAGGGCCATGTCGCGCTGGCCGCGCAACCGAGCCCGGTCTGGACTGCCACCGTCGCCGGGTCGAGCAACCGCCGCCGGCTCGGCGCCGCGCCGGTCGTGGGGGGCGGGCGGCTCTACGTCGTCGATACCGCCGGCAATGTCTCGGCCTTCGACGCGCAGACCGGAGGGCTGGTGTGGAAACGCGACTCGGCGCTTGCCAACGATCTGCAGGACGTCGCCTTCGGTGGCGGAGTGAGCTATTTCAATGGCCGCCTCTACGGCACCAATGGCGCGGGCGAAGTCGTCGCGATGGATGCCGCCACCGGCAGCGAATTGTGGAAGGTGCGCCCTGCGGGTCCGCTGCGCGGTGCGCCCACGCTTGCCTTCGACAGCGTCTTCGTCATGACGCAGGACAACCAGATTTTCGCGCTCGATGCCCGGACCGGCGAGCTTCAATGGCAGGAATCGGCCTCCGCCACCCAGGCCGGTGTTTTCGGCGTCGCGGCTCCGGCGGCAGGTCAGGGCACGGTCATCGCCGGCTACAGCTCGGGCGAACTGGTCGCCTATCGCTACGAGAACGGACGCACGCTGTGGGCCGATGCACTGGCGCGGACCAGCATCTCGACCTCGGTCGGCTCGCTGACCGATATCGATGCCGATCCGATCATCGACAACGGCCGGGTCTATGCGCTTGGCCAGGGTGGCCGGATGGCGGCCTACGAGCTGGTCACCGGCCAGCGAATCTGGGAACTCAACCTCGCCGGTATTTCGACCCCGGCCATCGCCGGCGAGTGGATCTTCACCCTCACCGACGATGCCCGCCTGCTCGCCATCGCCCGCTCGACCGGCAAGGTCCGCTGGCTCACCGAGTTGCCGCAGTTTCGCGACATGGAAGACCGCAAGGGTCCGATCTACTGGCAGGGTCCGGTGCTCGCCGGGGGCAATCTGTGGACGGTCAATTCCGAAGGCCAGATCTATCGGATCGGCGCGAGCGAGGGTTCGGCGACGCTGTTCCACGATCTGAAACAGCCGGTCACGCTGCCGCCGATCGTGGCCGACAACACGCTCTACGTCATCGACGACAGCGGGCGGATAACCGCCTTTCGCTGAGTCGGCTGCGATTTTTGCGCACCGTTAACCATTGTCCCGCTATGAAAAGCGGGCAATGACCGCGCCAGATCCACCCGAAATTCCGGCCGCGCGCCCGGTCAGCGATGTTTCGCCTGTCGTGGGCGTGCTCGGCGTGGTCAGCCTGCTGGGCTGGTTTGCGATCTGCCGCCAATGGCCGGAGATCAGCACGGCGTTCGACCTGCCGGGGCCCCGCGCGCGGATGGACGGCGTCTATGCCGTTCTCACCGGACTGGTGGTGGCCTGCCTGCCGATGGTGGTCTGGTCGCTGCTGGTCGACAAGGTCCACCTTCGCCCCTCGACCGGGATCGACTGGTCGCTTGCCCGGACGCGAAAGCCCGACGCGGCGCGCTGCGTCACCAAGATCGCCGGTCTGTGGACCACCTGGGCGATCATCGCCGGGCTCTACTGCGTCTCGCGCTGGTACTGGTCCGGCAGCTATGAATTCGCGATGTCGGTGCTCACGGTCAGCATCGTCCCGCTGGCGGTGCTCTCGATCCCCTATGTGGTGTGGCTCGACAGGGTGCTGGTCGAGCCGCGCGACCATGCCTGGCACTTCGGTGCGCTGCTCAGCGGACGCGGCGAATGGGACCTGGAAGAGGTCAAGAAGCACGGCCGCACCTGGCTGATCAAGGGCTTCTTCGCGGCCTTCATGATCTCGATCCTGCCTCCCGGTTTCGTCGCGGTGGTCAATGCGGATTTCGGCTCGATAGCCGGCGATCCGGTGCAATTGGGCGTCGCGCTGCTGCAGTTGATGTTCGTGATCGACGTCCAGATCGGCACCATCGGCTATATCGTTACCATGCGGCCGCTCGACGCCCATATCCGCAGCGGCAATCCGTTCCTGGCCGGCTGGCTGGCTGCCTTGATATGCTACCCGCCCTTCGTCTGGGGGATCATCGGCAACGGGCTGGTGCTCAATTACGAAACCAACACCCGCGACTGGGCCTATTGGTTCGCAGGCAACGAGGTTTTGCTGTGGGTCTGGGCGGCGTGGCTGGTGTTCCTCACCGCGATCTATGCCTGGGCGACCTTCGCCTTCGGGCTGCGGTTTTCCAACCTGACCTATCGCGGGGTGATCACCCACGGCCCCTACCGCTTCACCCGCCACCCGGCCTATGTGTCCAAGAACCTGTTCTGGTGGTGCTCGGTCATGCCGTTCCTGGTCACCACCGGGTCGCCGGTCGATGCGATCCGCAACGTCTTCTGCCTGCTGTGCGTCAACGCGATCTATTACTGGCGCGCGCGCACCGAGGAAGCCCATCTGCTCGCCGAAGACCCGAAATATCGCGAATACCACGCCTGGATGGGCGCGCACGGGTTGATCACCGCGCCGCTGACGCGGTTGACCGATTGGATCGTGGGTCTCCGGTTTACCCCCAGGGCGCAACCGGCGGAGTAATCAGCCGAGCGGCAGGCCGTCGTCGGTCTCGAAGATGCGTAGGTCGCGCTCCATCGCCGGATTGGCGGCCATGGCGCGCTTGAACTCCGCCATATGAGGCGATGCGGAATGCGCGTCGAGCGCAGCGCGGTCGCGCCAGCGTTCCACCAGATAGAGCACATCGGGATCGGTGAGATCCTGCGCGAAGCCGTATTCGAGACAGCCGTCCTCCGCCCGCGAGGCACGGACCATCGCGACGATCGCCTCGCGCCCTTTGGAAAGCGTGTCGGGAGCCAGTTTGAGGGTGCCGTTGATCTGGATCATCGCGCCGTCCTTTTCTCGTCAGAAGCTCTGTTTGTAGACCTGGCTCACATCGCCGTTCCACTCGCCATGATAGAGATCGAGCAGACGCTGCGCCGGAACCTTGCCGCTCGCCACGATCTCGTCGAGCGTTTCGAGGAAGCCGGTCTCGTTGTCGCCCGAAGTATTGAGCCGCGCGCGCGCCGACAGCCCGCTGCGCGCGATCGCCAGGACTTCCTTCGCGAGATCCTGCAGCCGCCCGCCACCCGGCAGCGCCGCGTCGAGCGCCTGCTTGGGGACCGCATTGCGCAGCGCCTCGCGCTCTTCCATGCTCCAGTCCTTGACCAGATCCCAGGCGGCATCGAGCGCGGATTGATCGTAGAGCAGCCCGACCCAGAAGGCGGGCAGGGCGCAGATCCGGTTCCACGGACCGCCATCGGCGCCGCGCATCTCGAGGAAGCTCTTGAGCCGCACCTCGGGGAAGGCGGTCGAGAGGTGGTCCCACCAGTCCGCCTCGCGCGGCAGTTCGCCGGGCAGCGCGGGCAGTTCGCCCTTGAGGAAGTCGCGAAAGCTCATCCCCGCCGCGTCGATATATTTGCCGTCGCGGAAGACGAAATACATCGGCACGTCGAGCATGTAGTCGACCCAGCGCTCGTAGCCGAAATCCCCGTCGAACACGAAGGGGAGCATGCCGGTGCGCTGCGGATCGGTGTCCGACCAGATGTGGCTGCGATAGGAGAGATAGCCGTTGGGCTTGCCCTCGGTGAAGGGCGAATTGGCGAACAGAGCGGTCGCGAGCGGCTGGAGCGCGAGCCCGGTGCGGAACTTCTTCACCATGTCGGCTTCGGAAGAATAGTCGAGATTGACCTGGATGGTGCAGGTCCGCAGCATCATGTCGAGCCCCATGGTGCCGACCCGCGGCATGTGGCGCATCATGATCTCGTAGCGGCCCTTGGGCATCACCGGCAGCTCGGCCCGGGTCTTGTCGGGCCACATGCCGAGGCCGAGAAAGCTGACGTCGCAGCGCTCGCCGATCGCCTTGACCTGCTCGAGATGGCGCCCCGTTTCGGCGCAGGTCTCGTGCAGATTCTCGAGCGGCGCGCCGGAGAGCTCGAGCTGGCCGGCAGGTTCGAGGCTGACCGCCCCGTCCGCGCCGCGCAGGGCGATGACCTTGCCGCCTTCCTCGACCGGCTCCCAGCCGAATTCCTGCAGGCTGAGCAGGATGTCGCGGATCCCGCCGTCTTCATCGTAGGAGGGTGCGCGGTGATCCGAGCGGTGGAAGACGAGCTTCTCGTGCTCGGTGCCGATGCGCCAGTCGGCCTTGGGTTTCTCGCCACCGATCAGCGGCGCGAGCAGCTGGTCGCGGCTCTCGATGAAGGGATCTGCGTCCTCGGAAGCCTTGCGGGTGCTCATGATTCGCGCGTTAGGCAGTCCATCTGCGCCGCGCCAGCCCTTTATTCTTCGCCCGGGTTCCGCGGCCCTTCGCGATCGCGCCAATCGCCCGCCTGCGCCATCCAGATCGCCAGCGCGGCAAGCGCTGCGGTCTCGGCGCGCAGGATGCGGGGCCCGAGCGAGATGGGGACCGCTTGCGGCAGAGCGCGGATCGCGGCGCGCTCCTGATCGTCGAAGCCGCCCTCGGGGCCGATGAGAAAGCCGGTGCGCTGCGATCCGGCGGCTGCGATCGCCTCGGCCAGCGGCGCTCCGCCGTTCTCATCGGCGAAATAGAGCGTGCGATCTATCGGCCAGTCCGCCAGCAGCGCGTCGAGCTTCACGGGTGCCGCCAGTTCGGGCAGCGCGGTGCGCGCGCATTGTTCGGCCGCCTCGGTGACGATGGCGCGCGCGCGTTCGGGGTTGAGCTTGTCCGCTACGCAGCGGCGGGTGACGACCGGCGCGATCCGCGCAACGCCCAGCTCGGTCGCTTTCTCGAGCACGAGGTCGAAGCGGTCCTTCTTGATCAGCGCCGGGCAAAGCCAGATGTCGGGTACCGCCTCGCGTTCGCGCAGCAATTCGATGCATTCGAGAGCGACGCTGCGCTTGCCCGCCTCCACCGCGCGCGCGGCCCATTCGCCGGTGACATCGTCGCACAGCACCACCGGATCGCCAGCGCCCACGCGCATGACTCGCGAGAGGTAATGCGCCTGGGGCCCATCGATCACGACCTTCGCACCAATGTGCAACGTCTCGGCGACGAACAGGCGCGGCGCGCTCTTGGGAGGCCAGGCGGGGGTGGCGGGCATTTCGTTTCCTCTAATCGTCGTTCCCGCGAAAGCGGGAATCCCGCTGCTTTTCAACCGTCGCGCCGAAGAAAGCGGGACCCCCGCCTTCGCGGGGGCGACGAAATTGGTTACGGGATGGCGATATGAGCGAAAACATCGTCCCCGACAGCGAGCACCGCGGGCTGGTCGCGCGGCTGCCACAAGGCCCGCGCGATCTGGCGCAACTGGCGCGGTTCGACCGGCCGATCGGCTGGTGGCTGCTGTTCTGGCCCTGCGTCTGGGGCGCGTGGCTGGCGGGCGCGGGCTGGCAGCTCGTGCTGCTCGCCTGGCTGCTGCTGGGCGCGGTCGCGATGCGCGGGGCGGGCTGCGTCTACAACGATATCGTCGATGCCGATCTCGACCGCCAGGTGGCGCGCACCGCCGCGCGCCCGGTCGCGAGCGGGCGGGTGTCGAAGAAACTCGCCTGGATCTGGCTGCTCGTCCTGTGCGCTGTGGGGCTCCTCGTGCTGCTGCAATTGCGGGGGGTGGCCCAGCTCGTTGCGCTGGCGAGCCTCGCGATGGTTGCCGCCTATCCCTTCATGAAGCGGATCACCTGGTGGCCGCAGGCCTGGCTGGGGCTGGTGTTCAGCTGGGGGCTGCTGGTCGGCTGGACGCAGCTGCGCGCCGACAATTGGGATGCTCTGGCGGCGTTCTACGCCGGTGCGGTCCTGTGGGTGGTGGGCTACGACACGATCTACGCGCTGCAGGACCGCGAGGACGATGCGCTGGTCGGCATCCGCTCGAGCGCGCTGCGGCTGGGCGCAAGCGTCAAGCCGGGGGTGGCGCTGTTCTACGCCGGGGCGGTGGCGCTGTGGGCGCTGGGCGTCTGGCTGCTGCGCGCCGACCCGCTGGCGCTGCTGGCGCTGCTGCCCGCCGCAGGGCATCTGACCTGGCAGGTGGCGACGCTCGACCCGCAGGACCCGGCCAATCCGCTCGAGCGCTTCCGCTCGAACCGCTGGGCCGGGGCGCTGGTCGCGGCAGCGTGTTTCGTCGTCGGCAATGCCTGAGCCGGGGCGATGTGCAATCTCTACCGCATGACGAAGAACAAGGCCGAGGTCGCCGCCTGGTTCGGGGCGGTCGATGCGCTCGGCGGCGCCAACTACGTCGACGAGGTCTTTCCCGGCTATCCGGGACTGGTCGTCGCCGGGGGCCAGTTGCGCAGCATGGTTTGGGGTTTCCCCTTCGCGCAGACAAGCAAAAAGACCGGCGAGCCGCTCAAGCCCAGGCCGGTCAACAACGCGCGCACCGACAAGCTCGACGGCTTTTTCTGGCGACAATCCTTCGAGCAGCGCCGCTGCCTGATCCCGCTCACCGCATGGGCCGAGGCGGAAGGGCCCGCGGGCGGCAAGACCCGCAGCTGGATGAGCCTGCCGGGTGGCGAACTGTTCGCGGCGGCTGGGGTCTGGCGACAGAGCGACGAATGGGGCGCGGTCTATTCGATGGTGATGACCGATGCCGAGGGTCCTGCCGCCGCGGTCCATTCGCGGATGCCGGTGGTGCTGGCACCCGAGGACCACGGGGTGTGGACCGCGGGAGCGCCCGAGGAGGCGAAGGCGCTGTGCAGCGCATGGCGCGGCGATCTGATGATCGAGCGGACCGGCGAGCCATGGTCGGGCCGGGGACAAGTGGCGCTGCTCTAACCCGCGCGGCTTGAGCGAATCGCGCCGGCGCGCCTAGCCTGACGTCATGACGGACACCTTCACCGCGCTTTCCGATCCCACCCGCCGCAAGCTGCTCGACCGGCTGAGCGAAGCGGGCGGGCTGACGCTGGGCGAGTTGGGCGAAGGTCTGCCGATGACGCGTCAGGCGGTGGCCAAGCATCTCGCGGTGCTCGAGGCCGCCGAACTGGTCGCGAGCCACCGCGACGGGCGCTGCAAGCGGCACTACCTCAACCCGATGCCGCTGGCCAAGCTGGCGCGGCGCTGGCTGGGCCGGTTCGAGACGGTGCCGCTTGGCGCGCTTGCCGGCTATGAGGGGCCGGCGGCGGGTCCGCGCGTCGAAGCGCCGGCCGCGTAGCTCACGATCTCGAATTCGATCCCGTCCCAGTCGAAGACATAGAACCGCCGCCCGGGCTCGTAATCGTCATGGCCGAAGGGCTCGAGCCCATGCGCCTTCACCACCGCTTCGGTAGCGTCGAGATCGTCCACCACGAAAGCGATATGGTTGAGCGGCTGGCCCTTGGCGTATTCGCCGCGGACATGCGCGCCGGTGTAGAGCGCGAGATAGCACTCCTCGTTGCCCACATGGATCGAGTGCCCCGCGTTCTGCGAAGGACCGCGCCAGCGCTCCTTCCAGCCGAGCATGGCCTTGAGCAGCGCGGCGCTGCGCTCGGGATCGGTGACCGAGATATTGGCGTGTTCGAGATATCCTGTCGGCATCGGCGTTCTCCCTGATCGCGCACCGCACCTCGCGGCCGCTTCGGAACGCGCATGTCGATACGATCTCAAGCTAACTTGAGGTCAAGCTTTATTTGCGGTATCGGCGAGATCATGAACGCAACCGACCTCCTCTCGATCGGCGAACTGGCGCGCCGCACCGGCCTCTCGGTCTCGGCGATCCGTTTCTACGAGGACAAGGGGCTGATCGCGCCGCTGCGCACCAAGGGCAACCAGCGGCGCTTCCTGCGCAGCGACATAAGGCGGCTCAGTTTCATCCTGATCGTCCAGCGGCTCGGCCTCTCGCTCGAGGAGATCGGCGAACATCTGCGCGCGCTACCACAGGGACGGGCGCCGAGCAGCTTCGACTGGTGGAAGATCAGCGAGGCGATCCGCGGCGGCCTGGAAAAAAGGATCGCGCAATTGCAGGCGGTTCGCGACAATCTCGACGGCTGCATCGGCTGCGGCTGCCTGAGCCTAAAGTTTTGTAAACTTTACAACCCGGAGGATGTCGCGGCGAAGGGCGGGGCGGGACCGCGCATCCTGCGCTAGGCGGACACTACTCCTGCGGTCCCAGCTCGGGATCCAGATCGCGCGGACGGGTGAAATGCACCAGCGTCCCGCATCCTTCGGCGATATCCGCCCAGTCGTCGATCGCCAGTTCGAACACTGCGAAGCTGGCGGTGGGGAACTTGGTTTTGGCCTCGTCGAACAGATCGTTCTCGCTGCCCGGCGCGACGAGCTGCAGGACCATGTCGGCCAGACCGGGATTGTGCCCGGCGAGCAGCAGCGCATCGCGATCGCCGCCCGCGTCGCGGATCACCTCGCAGATCGCCTCGGTCGAAGCGAGATAGAGCCTGCGGTCCCATTGCGGATCGAGATCCGGCAGCGCTTCGGCAAGCGTCATCTTCACGCGCTCGGCCGGGCTAGCGACCAGCCGGTCCCAGGCCGTCCCTTGCGCGCGGATATGCTTGCCCATCAGCCGCGCGCCGCGCTTGCCGCGCGCGTTGAGGCCGCGATCGAAATCGCGCTTGTCCGAATCGGACCAGTCGGACTTGGCGTGGCGGATCAGTCCGAGTGTCTTCACTGCGTGTCCGCCTCTAGCTGTGCCGCGCCGATCATGGGTTGCGCTCCAACACCTTGCGCGACCCGCTGTAAAGCCTGTTCGAGCGTCAGCCGTATGACCGGAGCACCGGGGGGGAAGGCCGACAGCAGCCGGGTCGGGAAGGCGGGGGAGAGCACCACGAAATGCCCCGAATCCTCGCGGCTGCGGATCAGCCGCCCGAAGGCCTGTGCGAGGCGCGAGCGGATGATCCGGTCGTCGAAACCCTTGGCACCGCCCGGCTGAGCCGCTGCGGCCGCACGGCGCGCGCGGTGGAGGATCGTCGGTCGCGGCCAGGGGGTGCTTTCCATCACCACGCAGCGCAGGCTCCGGCCCGGAACATCGACCCCGTCGCGCAGGGCATCGGTGCCCAGCAGGCTGGCGCGCGGGTCGTCGCGGAAGATATCGGTCAGCGTGCCGGTGTCGATCGGATCGACATGCTGCGCGTAGAGCGGAAGGCCCGCCCGCGCGAGCCGGTCGGCAATCCGACCATGGACCGCGCGCATCCGCCGGATCGCGGTGAACAGCCCCAGCACCCCGCCGTCCGAAGCCTCGATCAGTCGCGAATAGGCGCCCGCCAGGCCTGCGATGTCGCCGCGCTTGATATCGGTGACGATCAGCACCTCGGCGCGGCTGGCGTAGTCGAAGGGGCTGTCGGACTGCGCGGTGCGCGGCACCAGATCGAGATGGGGCGCCCCGCTGCGCGCGATCGCGCCGGGCCAGTCGGGGCCGCTCTCGTCGCGATCGGTCAGCGTGGCGCTGGTCAGCATGACCCCGTGCGCGGGTTCGAGCACCACCTTGGCGAAGGGTTTCATCGGGTCGAGCCAGTGGCGGTGGATGCCCACGTCGAACTCGCGCGAATCGTTGCGGTCGACTGCCAGCCAGTCGACGAAGTCGGGGTCCGCCGGGCCGCCGAGCCGCGCCAGCAGCGCTTCCCAGGCGGCGAGCAGGTCGATCCGCCAGGCGAGCGAGTGGCGCGCCCCCTCGATCCGCGCGCGGCCCTGGCCGTCGAGCCAGTCGGGCGCGTCCTCGAGCACCGCCTCGAGCCGTCCGCTCAGCTTGAGCAGCGGCTGACGAATCGCGGCAAGGGCCTGCGCCGCGATGCCCGCCGCTTCGACCAGCTCTCCGGGAAGCTGCGCGGTCTCGGTCTCGATCCCGTAGCCCGCTTCCTGCCCGCTTTCGTCGCGCGCATAGGTGGTGGTGCGAACCTCGGCGAGCAGCGCCTCGACCGGTCCGGCGGGCATGGCCTCGGCGAGCCGCCCGAGCCAGCCTTCGGAGGGCAGCGCCTGCGCCGCCTCGACCGCCGCCTCGATCGCCTCGCCGCCGGCCTCGTCATAGCTGGCCACATCCGCCAGCCGCGCCGCGAGCCCGCGCCGCCGCCCGCGGCTGGTGCGTTCGGGGCCGACGATCCAGCGGCGCAGCTCGATCGCCTCGTTCCCGGTCAGCCCGGCGGCGAAGATCGAATCGGCGGCGTCGAAGACATGGTGGCCTTCGTCGAACACGATCCGCGTCGGGCGGCCCGAGATATCGCGCCCCCGCGCGGCATTGACCATCACCAGCGCGTGGTTGGCGATCACCAGATCGGCCTGCGCCGCGGCGCGGGCGCTGCGCTCGATGAAGCATTTGCGGTAATGCGGGCAGCCGGCATAGACGCATTCGCCCCGCTGGTCGGTCAGCGCCGCGATCCCGCGCTTGTGGAACAGCGTGCCCAGCCAGCCGGGCAGATCGCCGCCGATCATGTCGCCATCGCTGCTGTAGGCCGCCCAGCGCGCCACCAGCTGCGCCAGCACCGCCGGGCGCCCGGAGAAGCCGCCCTGCAGCGCGTCCTCGAGATTGAGCAGGCACAGATAGTTCTCGCGCCCCTTGCGCACCACCACCGGGGGCGATCCGTCGGGCCGCGCGGCGGGCCAGGCGCGGGTGCTTTCCTGGCGCAGCTGGCGCTGGAGGTTCTTGGTGTAGGTCGAGACCCAGACCGTCCCGCCCGAACGCTCGGCCCAGAGCGAGGCGGGGGCGAGATAGCCCAGCGTCTTGCCGATCCCGGTCCCCGCCTGCGCGAGCAGGACATGCGGGCGCTTGTTCCTGTCGCGCGGGGCGAACACGCTGCCGGCCCCGCGCGAGAACTGGCGCTGCCCCTCGCGCCGCTCGGCGCCTTCGCCGGTCAGCCGCTCGAGCTGGCCCTCGACCTCGAGCTCGTCGAGCAGCACCTGCTGCGGCTGCGCGCGCTCGGGCGCTTCTTCCCATTCGGGCAGCCGTGCGAACAGCCATTTTTCCGCGCGTTCGGGCTGGCGGATGTGGGGGCTGAGCACTTGCGCCCAGGGCCATCGCAGCCGCGCGAGCGCCTGGAGCGAGGACCAGGCCCCCTCGCGCTCGGTCCACTCGGCGGATTCGCACCGGGCGATCAGCGCCGCACCGGCGCGTTGCAACAACAGCGGGACCGCGTCATCGCTCGCCGGTTCCTCGAGCCCCAGCGCATGCGCCAGACCCTTGGGCGTCGGCACGCAGAATTTCGCGGGGTGGACGAAGGCGAACAGCTCGAGCAGGTCGAGCCCCGAGAGATCGGGATAACCCAGCCGGCTCGCAACCAGCGGCGCGTTGAGCAGCAGCAGCGGCGTATCCGCCGCCGCCATCACCGCCTCGCCCTTCGAGCAGCCGCGCGTGGAACCGCCCGCGACCTGCGGAGCATCGCGCAGCCAGGTCCCGGCATGGCTGGCGTGAAGCGCGGGGAGGGGGAGGGTGGCGGTCACTGGGTACTCGTTAGAACGGAGGTGGAACGCCGATCAAGCGCACTGACACTTTCATGCGCGACCAATTGCACTGCCTCAGCCTCCGGGAAAGTGACAATTCGATCCTTCCGGGCAGAGTTGGCGCTTGCACCCTCGGGTCCATTTCGCGAGAGGCAGCACGCATGACCATGACCGAACTGATCACCGCCGCCCGCACCTCCAAGGCCTGGCCGTTCCAGGAGGCGCAGCGGCTGCTCAAGCGCTATCCCGACGGCGCCAAGCCCGACGGTTCGCCGGTGCTGTTCGAAACCGGTTACGGTCCCTCGGGTCTGCCGCATATCGGCACCTTTCAGGAAGTGCTGCGGACCACGCTGGTGCGCCGCGCTTTCGAGGCGCTGATCGGCGCCAGGCCGGAAGACGGCAAGACGCGGCTGGTGGCCTTTTCCGACGATATGGACGGGTTGCGCAAGGTGCCCGACAATGTCCCCAATCGCGAGCTTCTCGAAGCCAATCTGCACAAGCCGCTGAGCCGAATTCCGGACCCCTTCGGGGCGGACGAAGGCGGCGGCCATGCCAGCTTTGCCCACCACAACAACACGCGGCTGCGCGAATTCCTCGATCGCTTCGGCTTCGATTACGAGTTCATCGCCGCCAGCGACCGCTACAATGCCGGCGCATTCGACGATGCCCTGCGACAGGTGCTGCGTCGCAATCAGGCGATCCTCGACATCATGCTCCCGACATTGCGCGAGGAGCGGCGGCAGACCTATTCGCCGATCCTGCCGATCAGCCCGACCAGCGGCAAGGTGCTGCAGGTCCCGGTCGAGGTGGTGGACGCCGAGGCAGGCACGATCCGCTTCACCGACGAGGACGGCGGCACGGTCGAGCAATCCGCGCTCGGCGGGCAGGCCAAGCTGCAGTGGAAGGTCGACTGGGCGATGCGCTGGTATGCGCTCGGGGTCGATTACGAGATGTACGGCAAGGATCTGACCGACAGCGGGGTCCAGTCGGGCAAGATCGTCGAGGTGCTCGGCGGGCGCAAGCCCGAGGGGCTGATCTACGAGCTGTTTCTCGACGCCAATGGCGAGAAGATCTCCAAGTCCAAGGGCAACGGCCTGACGATCGAGGAATGGCTGCGCTATGGCAGCAAAGACAGCCTGGGCTTCTACATCTTCCCCAACCCCAAGAGCGCCAAGCAATTGCACGTCGGAGTGATCCCGCGCGCGGTGGACGATTACTGGCAGTTCCGCGAACGGCTTGCGCAGCAGCCGCTCGACAAGCAGCTGGGCAATCCGGTCTGGCATTTGCAACGCGCCAATGGCGGGTGGCGGGGTGCCGAAGCGCCGGGCGCCGGAGACACGCTGCCCGTCACCTACGGCCTGTTGCTCAATCTGGTCGGAGTGCTGGGCGCGCAGGCGGATAGCGAGCAGGTGTGGTCCTATCTGGGGAACTACATCGCAGACCCCGATCCGGCGAAGCATCCCGAACTCGATGCGCTGGTCGCGACGGCGCTCGCCTACAATCGCGACTTCATCGCCCCGACGCTGGAGAAGCGGGCACCCGCGCCCAACGAAGCTGCCGCGCTGGAGGCGCTCGACGCACAACTCGCGGGTCTCGATGCGACGAACTCCGCAGAGGACATCCAGACACTGGTCTACGAGATCGGCAAGGACGAACGCTACGGCTTCGACAATCTGCGCGACTGGTTCAAGGCGCTTTACGAAACGCTGCTCGGCTCCACGCAGGGGCCGCGCATGGGCAGCTTCATCGCGCTCTACGGCATCGCCAACAGCCGCGCACTGATCGCCGAGGCGCTGGCGCGCAAGGCCTAGACCATCAGGTCCATTTGCGCGTCCGGTACCATTTGGTCAGGACGTATTTTTCGCCGCTGATGACCGGGGTGCCGGCGTGGAGCGTAGCTTCGTTGGGCGTGCCGTCGGGCAGCGCATTGTTCCAAACCAGCAGCACGCCGGGCTTGGGTTCGATCGAGGCGCCGATCTCGCTGAAATGGGTATGCCCGCCCTCGGCCACTTTGTTGAGAAAGGCCATCGCGGTCCAACTGCGCTGACCGCCGCGCTTGCGCTCCGCGTTCCAGTATTTCTCGCTGGTGTAGAACCAGTCGTTGTGCGGCTTGAACTCCTGCCCGGGCAGATAGCGCTGGCCCTGAATCGTCTCGCCGCATTTGGGGTTGATCCCGAGCAGATCGTCGATCCGCCGCGAAATGCCTCTGACGAAGGGATCGCCCGGATCGAAATTGCCCGAATAGGAGGTGCGAAAGCCGCTGGCATAGGCTTCTTCATGCAGCGCGCTGGGCCGCGCGACGACATCGATCATCCGCACGAAACGCTGGCATTCCGCCGGCGAGAGGAAATTGCCGATGGCGAAAACCTCGGCCCTGTCGGTGGGGACTCGATAAATCTCGGGGTCGGCGGTCAACCGTTTGCGGACGGTCTCGCCCATGCGCTTGAGCGCATCGCGGTCGGGAATGATGTCTTGGGTGGCCATGGCCGGCTAATTAGCAAGTGGGGCCGGAGCTGCAAGAGAGCCGCGGCTTGCGCCTTCGCGCAACCGGACTAAACCCGGCGTGCATCCGATAAGGACCGACAGCATGAACTCGACCGCCACCGCCGCCCGGACGACCGCCCGCCGCTATTCGCTTGTGGCGATGCTCTTCCACTGGCTGATCGCGCTCGCGGTGATCGTCAACTGGCGGCTCGCCGAAGCGGCGGAACACGCCGGCCGCGCCGACGCGATTTGGTATTTCGCCAATCACAAGGCGCTCGGAATGGTGATCCTGCTGCTCACGCTGGGCCGGCTGATCTGGCGCTGGATTCACCCGGTGCCGCCGCTACCCGGCGATCTGGCGCGCTGGGAGAAGGTGCTGGCGCGCAGCGTGCATATCGTTTTCTATGTCCTGCTGATCGCGCTGCCGCTGGGCGGTTGGCTCGCCACTTCGCTCAACGGCGGGGCGATCGACATGTTCGGTGCCTTCGCCATCCCGGCGCTGCCGGTCGGTTTGAACGAGGATCTGGGCGAGACCATTTTCGACGCCCATTCGCTGGGCGGCTCGATCATGGTCTATCTGATCGGGCTGCACATTCTGGGCGCGCTCAAACACACCCTCTTCGATCGCAACGGCGGCATCTTCCGGATGCTGCCCTTCGGCCGGGTGCCCGGCTGAGGCGAGAAAAACCCCCGCCGATCGCTCGGCGGGGGTGTCTCGGTGGTCTGCGGCCGCGCTCTTGCGCAGGCAGGCTTGCTCGATAGCGGATTTACCAGAAGAAATCGTAAATAACGTCGACGACCTCGCCCGAATAGATATCGACCAGCAGCACGTCGTCGTAATAGCGGACCCAGCGATAGGGGCCGTAGACCGCGGGCAGGCGGTAGCGCCAGGGATCGTTGATCTGGTAGCGCGAGCCGAAGAACACGCTTCCCAGGCTGATCCCGATGCTCAGCCGGCTGTAACGGTGATTGCGATAGGGCGAGTAATAGCGTCCCGGCCGATAGAGGCTGCGGTTCGACGCGCGGTAGTGCTGCCAATTGTAGCGCTGACTGCGGCGCCAGTCCTGGCGATCCCATCGGCGGTAGTCGTGCCAACGGCGCCCGTCGTGATAGCGCCCCTGCCGGCTGCCCCAGGCGGCGTCGCGCTGCCCCGAGCGATAGTCCTGGCGCGCGTCGCGGCGGTCCTCGCGCCGGTCGTAGCGGCGGCCATCGCGAGAGCCCTCGCGGCCGCCCTCGCGATAGTCCCTGCGTGCGTCGCGGCGGTTCTCGTCCCGGTCCGCCCGGCGGCCATCGGTGCGGTAGTCTCGCCGGTTTTCCCGCCGATCCTGCCGGGCGTCGTCCCGGCGACCGTCCCGGTAGTTTCGACGAGCGGCGTCGCGATCTTGCTGTGCATCCGCTCGGCGGGCCTGCTCCTGGTTGGCTCGCTCCTGGCGACTGCGCGCCGCCTGACGGACCGCCTCTCGCTGAGCGGCGAGCGCGGTGTCATCGCGGCCGTTGGTGCTGCGATGGAACTGGTCACGGCGGTTTTCGAGCTGAGCCTGTGCCTCCGCTCGCGCGGCATCGCGGCTCTGGCGGCGATCGGCGCGTTCGTCGCGGCGCTGTTGGGGCGCGATCTCGCGCTGGCGCTCGGGCTGGGCGGCCGGGCGCGCCTCGCGGATTTGCTGGCGCATCTCGCGCCGTTCGCCGCGCTGCGGTCGTTCGCGACGAGGTTGGTCGCGGTCCTGCGCCACCGCAAGCGCGCTGCCTGAAGCCGCCTCCGCTCGCTCGGGCGCTGCCGTAAACAGCAGCGCCACCGAAAGCGCACCGATCGCGGAGCTCTTGAGAAGGTCGGTCAATGTCATGGAGCGTGTCTCCGTCCCTGTTGCCGCTCCACCAGCCGCGGCGTGTTGAATTCAGATGTCGATGGCACGGTCATAGCAATTGGGACTGACCGGCGACTGAACCGCATTGCATGCCTATCGTTCATGTTCGAGGCCGAATGCATGAATGGGCGGGTGCATGATACCGCTTTCGCTTCGCCTAAACGTCTTCGCCAGGCGTGATCCGGCCGACGACGCGGCGCACGGTCAGATAGGTGACCATCACTGTCGCGGCGAGCAGGCCAACCATGATTGATAGGGCCCGCCGCATCGCAGTCGCAAGGCGGCGGGCACGCAAAAATCCGCTCTCAGCGGGTCAGCTTCTTATAAGCCAGTCTGGTCGGACGATCCGCCGCATCGCCCAGGCGGCGGCGCTTGTCTTCCTCGTAGGCTTCGAAATTGCCTTCGAACCATTCGACATGGCTGTTGCCCTCGAAGGCGAGGATATGCGTCGCCAGCCGGTCGAGGAAGAAGCGATCATGCGAGATCACCACCGCGCAGCCGGCGAAATTCTCGATCGCGTCTTCGAGTGCGCCCAGCGTCTCGACGTCGAGATCGTTGGTCGGTTCGTCGAGCAGCAGCACATTGCCGCCTTCTTTCAGCATCTTGGCCATATGGACGCGGTTGCGTTCGCCGCCCGACAGCTTGCCGACGTTCTTCTGCTGGTCCGCGCCCTTGAAGTTGAACGCGCCGACATAGGCCCGGGTGGAAGCGTCGTGGCCGTTGACCTTCATGTAGTCGAGCCCGTCGGAGATCTCCTCCCAGACGTTGTTCTTCGGGTTCAGATCGCCGCGGCTCTGGTCGACAAAGCCCAGGTGCACCGTATCGCCGATCTCGACGGTGCCGCTATCGGGTTCTTCCTTGCCGGTGAGAATCTTGAACAGAGTCGATTTGCCCGCGCCATTGGGGCCGATCACGCCGACGATGCCGCCCGGCGGCAGCATGAAGGACAGGTCTTCGAACAACAGCTTGTCGCCATAGGACTTGGTGATGCCCTTGGCCTCGATCACCTTGCTGCCGAGCCGTTCGGGCACCTGGATGACGATCTGCGCCTTGCCCGGCTTGCGCTGGCTTTGCGCTTCCTGGAGCTGTTCGAATTTGCGGATACGCGCTTTGGACTTGGTCTGGCGCGCGGCGGGGGTCTGGCGGATCCACTCCAGCTCTTCCTTGAGCGCCTTGGAGCGGCCGCTCTCCTCGCGATCTTCCTGTTCGAGCCGCTTGGCCTTCTTTTCGAGGTAGGTGGAGTAATTGCCTTCGTAGGGGAAGTAGGAGCCGCGATCGAGTTCGAGGATCCACTCCACCACATTGTCGAGGAAGTAGCGGTCATGGGTGATCATCAGCACCGCGCCAGCATATTCCTTGAGGTGGTTTTCCAGCCATTCGACCGACTCGGCGTCGAGGTGGTTGGTCGGTTCGTCGAGCAGCAGGATGTCGGGCTTCTGGATCAGCAGGCGGGTGAGCGCCACGCGGCGCTTCTCGCCGCCCGACAGGGTTTCGACGCCCATGTCGCCGGGCGGGCAGCGCAGCGCTTCCATCGCGATCTCGAGCTGGTTGTCGAGCGTCCACCCATCGACCGCATCGATCTTGGTCTGCAATTCGCTCATCTCGTCGCCGAGCTTCTCGAAATCGGCGTCGGGCTCGGCCATCTCGGCGGAGATGGCGTTGAAGCGTTCGACCAGATCGGCGGTTTCGCGCGCGCCTTCCTTGACGTTTTCGAGCACGGTCTTGGTCGGATCGAGCTCGGGCTCCTGCTCGAGATAGCCGACGCTGACGTTCTCACCCGGCCAGGCTTCGCCGCTGTAATCCTTGTCGATCCCCGCCATGATCTTGATCAGCGTGGACTTGCCCGCGCCATTGGGGCCGACGATGCCGATCTTGGCGCCGCGATAGAATTGCAGATTGATGTTGCTCAGCACCGGCTTGGGCGCACCGGGGAAGGTCTTGGTCATGTCCTTCATGACGAATGCATATTGCGCGGCCATCTGGCGGAATCCTTCGGGTAACAAGAATAGGGGAATTTCAGCAGGCCAGATAGGCGCTGACGGGCCTGCGGGCAAGCCGGGGTGGCGGGGCAGCGGAGGCAGGGCAGGGGCGGCGGAGACAATAGGCCTTGGCATCGGGTGGGGGAATGCTAGCAGTCGCGCCCATGAGAACTCTCCTGATCGCGCTCGCCGCCGCCTCCGCCCTCCCGACCATCGCCATGGCCCAGAGCATGGCCCCCACCACGGGAACCGCCGAATCGCCCGCGCTGGCGGAAGCGGAAGCCGCGCTCGAGAACGACACCATCGCCTGGGACTTCGTCGAGGGGATCACCACCGAAGTCGGCCCGCGGATGCCCGGCACCGAGGCCGAGGCGCGGGCGCGCGACTGGGCAATGACCTGGCTGCGCGCCGAAGGTTTCGCCAATGTCGCCAACGAACCCTTCATGATGCAGACCTGGGTCCGCGGTGAGGAAGCCGCGACGGTGACCGCGCCCTTCGTCCAGCCGATGCACATCGCCGCGCTCGGCAACAGCGGGTCGACCGGTCCCGGCGGGCTGACGGCCGAAGTGGTCTATTTCCCCAGCTATGCCGACCTGGTTGCCGCTCCCGCCGATAGCCTGGCGGGCAAGATCGCCTTTATCAGCCACGACATGCGGCCCACGCAGGACGGCTCGGGCTATGGTTTCGCGGGCCCCGCGCGCTGGACCGGCCCGGCTATCGCCGCCAGCAAGGGCGCGGTGGCCGTGGTGATCCGCTCGATCGGCACCGACAACGACCGCGTCAGCCACACCGGCAACACGACTTTCCCCGAAGGCATTGATCCGATCCCCGCGGGCGCACTGTCCAATCCCGATGCCGACAATCTCGAACGCGTGTTCGCCCGCGCCGAAGGCCGGCCCGTGACGATGGAACTGCTGATGACCCCGCGCTTCGTCGGCGAGACCGAGAGCGGCAATGTCGTGGGCGAGATCACCGGGCGCGATCCTTCGCTGCCGCCGGTGCTGCTCGCCTGCCATCTCGACAGCTGGGACAATGGCACCGGCGCCTTCGACGACGGTGCCGGCTGCGGGATCATCGCTGCGGCGGCGAAGCATGTCGCCGCGCATGGCCAGCCGCTGCGCACCATCCGTGTGCTGTTCGCCGGAGCCGAGGAAACCGGGCTGTGGGGCAGCCGCGCCTATGCCGCCGCGCATGCCGACGAGCCGGTCTATGTCGGCCTCGAGAGCGATTTCGGCGCCGACAGAATCTGGCGGCTGGAGAGCAATTTCACCGCCAGCGACCCCGATCTCTACCGTCGGCTGGCGCAGGCGGTGGCGCGCTTCGGCGTTGCACCCTCGACCAATGTCGCCACCGGCGGCGCGGATCTCAATCTGGTCCGCGAGCAGGGCGGGGCGCTGATCGATCTGCAGCAGGACGGCACCCGCTATTTCGATCTCCACCACACCGAGAACGATACGCTCGACAAGATCGACCCGGTGCAATTGCGCCAGAACGTCGCGGTGTGGACTGCGGTGGTCGGGCTGCTCGCCAATCACCGCCCGGAAATCGAACGCGGCGAGTAACCCGGCGGGTCAGGCGGCGAAGCTGCGCGCGGTCAGCCGCCTGACCTGCACCGCCTGGAGCGCCGCTCGCGCCGCCAGGAACACCGCGAAGGACAGCCACAACCCGTCGTTGCCCCGAGGCCAGGTCAACCACAGCAGCGCGGCATAAAGCACCGCTGCGCCGAGCATCGAACCAAGCAACGCCCGGGTCCAGCTGGCGCCGACGAACACGCCATCGTAGACGAAGGCGGCAAACCCGGCGATCGGGATCACCGCCAGCCAGACCGCGTGCTGTCGCCCCATCTGCGCGACTTCGGCGGTGGCAGCAAAGCTGTCGATCACCGGGCCGGCGAGCAGCGCGAACAGTGCCGACAGCACCAGCGCCACTCCGAGCCCGCGCCACAGCAGCGCTCGGATATAGCGCACGAAACCCTCGCGATCGCGCGCGCCCAGCCTTTCGCCGTTGAGCACCTGCGCCGCGTTCTCGAACCCGTCGAGCAGCAACGCAGTGACCACGAACAGTTGATAGAATATGCCGTTGGCCGCGAGCGAAACCACGCCGCGCTCGGCGCTCAACCGCGTCAGCGCCGCCATCGCCACCATCAGCACCAGCGTGCGCAGGAACAGGTCGCGATTGACCGAGAGAAAGGGGCGCAGCTCCGACCAGCGCAAATTGGCTCGCTGCGACAGCGCAGCGCGCAGAGCCTTCCCGGAGGTTCCCATCAGGATGAACCCCGCGACCGCCGCCAGCTTGGCCACTTCGGCGATAAAGCTCGACCAGCCGATCCCGGCGATCCCCCAGTCGAGACCCAGCGCCAGCCACGCCCCCAGCGCCAGGTTGAGCAGATTGTAGCCGACCTCGAAGGCCAGTACCGCGCGCATCTGGCGCCGCCCGACGAGAAAACCGACGAGCGCGAAATTGGCCATAACCGCAGGCGCGCTCCAGTAGCGGATCTCGGCATAGACCCGCGCCGCGCCAAGCACCTCGCCATCCGCCCCGAGCGCGCCAAGCAGCGCGGGCAGCAGCAGCGGCTTGGCCGCCAGCAGCGCCAGCGCGATCGCCAATCCCACAGCCAGCCCGCGCATCAGCACCGCCGCCTGCTCCGCCTCGCCGCGCCGCGTTCCCGCCTGCGCCACGAGCCCGGTGGTCCCGGTCTTGAGGAAGTTCATGACCACGAACAGCATCGCGAACAGCCGCGCGCCGATCTCGACCGCACCCTGCGTCGGTGCATCGCCGAGCCGTCCGACGATCCACATATCGCCCACCCCGATCATCGCCGTGGCGACATTGGTCACCATCGCGGGCAGCGCGATCGCCCAGATGGCGCGGGTGTCGAGCGGAGTTCGGTGTGCGGCAGCGTCGGTCATTCAGAAATGTCCTCCCGCTCGCGTCAACGCCGGACTCGCTCTCACCGGGCGTGCAGGCCGGCGCAAGGTCTCACGCGAGAAACGGCTCGGCCAGAGCGCGGACATCCACCCGCGCCTTGAGCCGAGCGGCGAGCAGCGCGGTCCCGCTGATCTTGCGCTGGACGAACAGGATATCGGGCGGCGGGAGATGCCAGCTGCCTTTGTCGGCGGCGATTTCCATACCTTCCTCGCGCAGCGCGCCGACGAAGCTTCGATCGCCGAAATCGAACGGGCCCGGCCGGTTGAGCTCATCCGCGATTACCGCGATCATCCGATCGACCCGTGCGCGGTGGCGAACGACGGCGGCTTGGCCCACAAAACCCGCCGAGACCGCCGCGTCGCGGATAGCGCTACGGTCGTCGCAGAGGCCGGCCTGCAGCAACCCGCGATAGCCCTGCACGGTTGCCGGAGCGATGGCACGAGCGGCGCCGAAATCGAGCAGCACCAACCGTCCGGAATCGGGCTGGTAGCGGTAATTGGCGAAATTGGGGTCGGTCTGCATCACTCCGAATTCGAACAGCTCGCGCAGTACCAGCGCAATCAGCCTGCGCATCGTTTCGTCGCGCGTTTCCTGCGGCGCACTCTCAAGCGATTCGATCGGCTGGCCGGGCACGAAGCTCATCGCCAGCACGCGATCGGTGGTGAATTCGCGGTCTAGCTCGGGCACCGCGACGTCCGGTGAATCGGCAAGCAACTCGCCGAACAGCGCCATCTGCGCGCCCTCGCGCTCGTAATCGGCTTCCTCGGCGAGCTGACGCTTGGCCTCGGCGAGCAGCGGCCCGATATCGAGTTCGCGCGGCAGCAGGCCCGACAGACGCATCAGCGTCGCGACATTGTCGACATCGGCATCGATGCTTTCGCGCACGCCGGGATATTGCACCTTGATCGCCAGCTCGCGCCCGTCGTGGGTGACCGCGCGGTGGACCTGACCGATAGACGCCGCAGCAATCGGGCGGGGCTCGAAACGCGCGAAGCGCGCCCGCCAGTCTTTCCCCCAATGCTGCGCGAGTACGCGGTTGAGCTGGGCGGGCGGCATGTGATGGGCGTTGTCGCGCAGCCGCGCCATGATCTGCGACAGTTCGGCGGGCAGCAGATCGCCCGCGTCGAGCGAGATCATCTGCCCCAGCTTCATCGCCGCACCCCGCAGATGCGAAAGGCGATCCACCGCGCTGCCGATGTTGCCCGGCGTCAGCAGCATGTCGCGCATCCGCGGGCGTTCGCCATCGGCGAGCCGTCGCGCACCCTCGGCGAGCATCCCGCCCGCGACGCCGCCGGCCAGGCGCCCGAACTGGCCCAGCCGCGACAGCCTGCCGCGCGGTATCCGACGCCCGCTTCCCCGGTACCGATCCTCGCTCATGCGATCACCAGAACCGGCTTCCGGGGATACCCTTGAACGGCCCGGCGAGCTTGCCGGTGATCCAGCCGCCATAGAATTCGCCGGGTTGAGGGGTGACCGTCTCGCCGTCGACGCTGCAGCGATCGAACGGCGCGGCATAGAAGGCGACATGATCGCGCAGCACGGCGAAGGGCGCAGTCGGGTCGGGATAGCTCCAGCCTACTCTGGGGATCACCGCATCGCCGATGACGACGTCCCAATACACTGCGGCGCCCTTCCACTCGCAAAAGGAACTGCCCGCAGCGCGGCGCAGCACGCCGGGTGCGATATCTGCGGGAGGGATGTAATAGCTGGGTGGGTGGCTGGTCTCGAGCGTGCGGATGGCCGAACTGGTGCTGGCGACGATCCTGCCTTCGTGTTCGATTAGGATATTCGCGTCCGTGGGTTCGGCGATCGCCGGGCGCGGATAATTCCAGACGCTTTCCTGCCCGGGGCCAGCGGGTTCCGGGCGCGGCTTCATCGCCGCGGCCCTGGCGCAGTGCCGGTCACCGGGTCGCCGTGGTTCCGCCACGCAGCGATCCGCCAGCGGGCGGAGTTGACACGCTCGGAGCCAGACCGATCGCGGGCTCGTAATCCTCGCTTCGCAGCGTGAGCATATAGGCGACGAGATCGTCGATCCTCTCCTCAGGGATCTCGAAATACATCTCGCGCGGATAGTCATGCGAGGCCTTCAGCCACCGCGCCAGCGATTCCCGGGTCACGCCAGGGGCGTTCGCGACGGCTTCGAAGCTCGGTGCGGCGGACAGAGGGGAGGTTTGCAGCCTTCCCACCGCGTGGCAGTCGGCGCAACGGTTCTGTGCGAAGCTTTCTCCGCGCAGCGCCGGTGAATCGGATGCCGTGGCAGTCTGCGCGGGAGAGGCGACAAGTGCATCATCGGCAGGGGTCATCTCGCAGGCGCTGAGAAGCATGGCGAGGGCGAGGATGGCGGCTGCTTTCATAACGCCGAACATTGCAGCCTAACCCCGAAATGACAAGCGATTGGACAGGGGAGCAGAGCGTCTCGGGCAGGACGGCCGGTCCGCAGGTTGCTCAGGTCAGCCTGTCATCCGCCAGCGCCTCGGTCAGGCCGGGCCGAAATCTGGGGTGCGCGATCGCGATCAGCGCCTGCGCCCGTTCGCGGAGCGATTTTCCCTTAAGATCCACGACGCCGTACTCGGTCGCGACGAGTTGGGTGTCGTTGCGCGGCACCGTAACGGGGCCATCGAGCTTGGGTACGATCCGCGAGACCGTTCCGTCCCTGGCGGTCGAATGACACACGATGATCGACTTTCCGCCCCGCGACGCCGCCGCGCCGCGGACGAAATCCAGCTGGCCGCCCGAGCCGCTGTACTGCCGGCCGAGCAGGTGTTCGGAATTGCAGGCGCCGCCCAGATCGATCTGCAGCGTGGCATTGACCGAGACCATCCGGTCGTTCTTGGCGATGTGACGCGGATCGTTGACCGTCTGGACCGGAGCGCTGTGGATGGCGGGATTGTCGTCGAGAAAATCGTAGAATGCGCGGTCGCCCATCGCGAAGGTGAAGACGCTACGGCCCGGATAGGTAGCCTTGCAGCGGTTGGTCACCGCGCCGCAGCGGATCAGATCGGCCAGCCCAGGGGTCAGCAATTCGGTGTGGATGCCGAGATCCTTGTGATCGCGGAGCATCGCGCAGACCGCGTTGGGCAGCGTGCCGATCCCCATCTGAAGACAGGAACCATCCTCGATCAGACCCGCCACTGTCCGGGCGATCGTCTGGTCCTCGGGGCTGCTGGCAGGGAAGGCAAGTTCGGCCAGCGGGGTCTCGTCTTCGACGATCGCGTCGACTTCGGAGATATGAAGCAGCGAATCCCCGAACACCCGCGGCATGTTGGGGTTTACCTCGACCACCAGCCGCCGGGCCGATCGCGCCACCGTGCTGGCATAGTCGTTGCCGGTCCCGAATGTGAACCAGCCGTGCCGGTCCATGGGCGAGACCGCCGTTACGAATGTATCGACCGCGACATCCTCGGACAGCAGTTTCGACGATTCGCTGAAGGCGACCGGGACGAAATCGATCGCGCTTCGCCCGGCCTCGGCGGCACGCTTGATGATGTCGCGCTCGATCCGGGTCAGGAACATGCAATGCGGCCGCACCCGATCGAGCAGATCGTCGCGCAAAATGGTGCGCGCCGCGTGCTCCATCGAATGGAAATACCACAGGTTCAGCCGCTCGAGACCGCCGCTTTCGACCCTTTGCGCCAATGCGGTGAGCAGCGCCGGCGGTTGCCCCACGGCCATCGCCATGGCGACGTTGTCGCCGGACCGGATATTGGCCACGGCGGCATCCGGAGTGGTCAGTCTCGAGCGATAGAGAGTTTCTGCATCCATGCGCGCAGATTAGGGCAGGGACGGTGCAGGCGATAGCCCGCCAGACAGATGCAGCCGCGCTGACGAGATCCGCACCCCAAGATGCCGGCAATTCAGAAAAGGCTGGTCGGGGAGACAGGATTCGAACCTGCGACCCTCTGCTCCCAAAGCAGATGCGCTACCAGGCTGCGCTACTCCCCGACTGAGGCCTTACTCGCCCCGCTCCATCCATCCGCCCACATCCGGTGGGCCCGGCAGGATTCGAACCCGCGACCTAGCCGTTATGAGCGGCCAGCTCTAACCACTGAGCTACAGGCCCAAGCATGCCGGATGGGCACATGCCGGATGAGCGGGCTGGCGGTTATACCGCGCCGCCGCGCAGGGCAAGCAAAAGGCGTTCAGACCTCGACGCTGGCGATGATTTCACCCACCGTAGTCGGTCGCACCGATCGCAATGCGAGATAGGCATAGATCGCACGCAGCCAGTCGTAGAGCGCGTCGAGATCGTCCTCGTTGCGGACATAGGGAGTCTGGCCCACCATCAACGAGGGGCTGTGGAAGCTGAGCACCAGCAGCGGGAGACCGTCGTCGATCGCGATGTCGATGCCGCGCAAGGCTTCGTCGCGGGTTACGCCTTCGGGGGTCAGAGCGATCTTCTCCAGCAGCGCCAGCCGCGACAGGATGCCGTTGACCAGAGGGTAGGCGGAGGCGCGCGGGTGGAGCCATTGCCCCTGCTTGCGCAACAGGCCCCAGAAAACGGTGGTCAGCGGCAGTTCGAGCAGCTTGCGTTCGGCATCGACCCAATAGGGTTCGATCGGATGGCGCGAATAATCGACGCCGTGGACGGCGCTGTAATCGAAGCGCGCACGCACCGAACTGTCGATGGCGACACCGGCCTCCTTGAGGAGCTTGGCGGTGTTGGGCCCGAGACCATAGCGCCCCGCGCGATAGATTTGCGGGTGGCAGCCGAAATTCCTCTCGATCGCATCGCGCAGCCGCATGAATTTCTCGCGTTCCACAGCGGCGGGGAGGTTGCCGGCGAAGCTGTTGTAGGGGGTGACTTCTTCGTCGTGCGGTGGGTTGACCCAGGGGTGGAGCTGGAGTCCGATCTCGGCGGTACCGCGCCGCACGGCGTCGCCAAGGAGCTCCTGCGCGCGCGGCGACTGGGCGATCGGCCAATCGATCAGATAGACGGGCGAGACGCCGATCCCTTCGGCGAACTGCTGGAACTTGGCGAGCGCGCGGAACTGTTTGAGCCCATATTGATGAGCGTTGAAATCGCCGTTCCAGTCGAATTCCTCTTCGGTGTCGACGGTCAGCAGCGAACGCTGGCCGAAGTCGCTCTCGAAGCGCGCCTTCGAGGCCCGAAGCGGAAGGGCAAGCAGTGAATCCGACAATATCTTACCCCCCTCTGCCGGCCCGTGCCCCGGGCCGCACCCCGGCGCGATCTCATCCCGTCGCGCTGTCCGGAGCATCCACTCGGCTAGGTGGCACCGCCGCGCCGGTCAATAGCGGCAGGGTCAGCACCAGCCTATCCGCTTCTTGCGCCAACTCGCCGCCGGCGGCGCGCGCTTCCGCCCGCGCCAGCCGCAGCGAAAAGCCCGCGCCGAAGATGCCCGGACTGAGCGCGCCGCCAGAGGGCCTCGTCTGGGTGGAGAAGGGGTCTTTGGATGCCGCGAGCGTGGCGGGAATGGCGCTGCGCAGCGACAGCTGGTCGTCCTCCTGTCGCAGTTCCAGCGCGATCCGCTCGCCCGCGCCGGTGGTCGCGGCGATGGTCGCCAGCAGCCGCCAGGCGAGCATCTCGGCGTCCTGCTGTTCGAGCGCCAGCACGGCAGTCGTCGCTTTGCAGTCGAACTCGAGGCGCGCGACGCGTGACGACAGGACAGTCTGCAACTGCTCGATCTGCTTGCGGAGGATGGCGCCGAAATCGCTGCTGCCCGGTTCGAGATCGAGCACGCCGCCTTCGAGGCGCACCAGCCGGTCGAGCTCGTCGAAGCCCGCAAGCATCCGCGCGCTGTCGCCTGCGATCGCTGCCGCCAGCGCGCGGTATTCATGCGGCGTCGCACCGAACAATTGCTGCTGGATCACCTCGGCAAAGCCCTGGATCGCGTTCACCGGGGTGCGCAATTCGTGCAGCAGCTGGCGGATCCGATCGGCTTCGCTTTCGGCCTGCTCCTGCGCGCTGATGTCGGCGGGCCGGCGGAAGCGCCCGACATAGCCGTAGAAACGGCCGTCGGTGCGGGTGAAGCGCGGGGTCGCATCGACCAGCCAGGTGCCCGCGATCCGATCGGCGCCGGCCAGTTCGACCGGTGCCTCGCGCAACGGCTGGCGGTTAAAGAAGGCGCTGGCGAAGGCATTCTGCGGACCGGGGGCAGAACGATCCTGCCCGCGCACCAGATCGGTTCCGACCACCATCGGGGCGATCGGCGGATCGGCCCAATCGATCTTGCCATCGACATCGGCGGTGAAGGTGAACAGCTCGCTGCGTCGACGCGCCCCCTCGCGGGGCTCGCGGTCGAGCGGCAATTGCGGCGCGGCGGCGCCCGCGCCTGCGGATGGGCCGGTCTCGCGCGCCTTGTTGAACGCCTCGATCCGCCGGACCAGGGCGGCGATGCCGCTGTCGTCGCCGGAGCTCGTGCCGGCGGTCGACGGCTCAGCTGGCGCGTCTGCGATCTGCGCCGACGGCGGGGGAGCCGGCTCCGCGAGCGATGCCCGCTCGGGCAGGGGCAGTCCGCGATCGCTGACGCCCAGCCGGTCGAGAATGGCAATTGCGCCAGCAGGCAGATTGCGGCGATTGCGCAGGAAGCCGCGGGCGCGGATCGGGAGCTCGGGGATGGCTTGCGTCCATTCCTCCTCGCTCAGCCGCGCCTGCGCCAGAGCGGCGGCGGCGACATCGGGTTCGGCCTCGGCCAGCCATGCGACCAGCCGCGCATTGCGGATCCGCACCCCGTCGCATTCGACGATCCGCGCGCGATCGCGAAACGGGATCAGCGCGCCGAGCGCGTCGAGCCGCAGATAGGCCGCTGCCTCCAGGCTCGCATCGCGCCCGCCCGCCGGTCCGCCGAGCAGATCGAGCAGCTGGCGGAACTGCGTCCGCGCTGCCCGCTCGCCAGTCGCCCGATGGCGCAGAACGGTGGCAAGGCGGTCGTCGAAATGCATGCTTCTCCGGGTTGGGAAAGGGCTCGGCGCCGTCCTCTGTGGCCGCCGGGGACGGGCCGGTCGGCTGCCCCGATGCCTTCGCACCTATGGCTTCATATCTGTGTAACGAACAGGCTGAACACAAAGTTGCGCCCACGTTGCAAAGCGGGACAATTGCTGGCAAGAACAACATTATTAGCAGAACGCGCATCGTCGCGGCACAAGCTTTCGCACCTGCAGCGAAACATGTCGCGCCGGCCGAAATGGGGGCTCATTGGAATGGCAAACCTCGACACTATCGATCGTCGCCTGCTGGCAGAGTTGCAGGACGACGGGCGAATGACCAATGTCGAGCTTGCCCATCGCGTCGGCCTCACCGCGCCGCCATGCCTGAGGCGGGTGCGTGCGCTCGAGGAACTGGGCGTCATCCGCGGCTATCACGCCGATCTCGAACCGGCGAAGCTGGGCTTCTCGATCACCGTATTTGCCATGGTCAGCCTGCGCAGCCAGGCCGAGGGCGATCTGCGCGAATTCGAGGCGGCGATGGCGCATCTGCCCGAGGTGCGCGAAGTGCACATGCTCAATGGCGAGATCGACTTCATCCTCAAGATCGTGAGCGAGGATCTGCAGCGGTTCCAGGAATTCCTGACCAGCAAGCTCACGCCCGCGCCCAATGTCGCCAGCGTCAAGACCTCGCTGACGATCCGGACCAGCAAGAACCTGCCGGGGGTTCCGTTGGGATAGGGGCGGGCGCCCAAGCTTCAACCTACGCGAGAGCGCCGCGTGAGGTTATGCCTCGCGTTCCCTGAGCCAGTCCTCGAGCCATTTGATCGAATAGTCGCCGCTCAGCACATCGTCCTGCGCGAGCAGCGCCTGATGCAGCGGGATGCTGGTCTTGACCCCTTCGATCACCATCTCGTCGAGCGCGCGGCGCAGCCGCATGATGCATTTCTCGCGGCTGCGACCATAGACGATCAGCTTGGCGATCATGCTGTCGTAATAGGGCGGGATGCGATAGCCCGCGTAAAGCCCGCTATCGACCCGCACATGCATGCCTCCCGCGGCGTGGTAATAGGTCACGTCGCCGGGACTGGGGGCGAAGGTGAAGGGATCCTCGGCGTTGATCCGGCACTCGATCGCATGGCCCTTGAACTCGATCTCGTCCTGCGTGACCGACAGCGGCTTGCCTTCGGCGATGCGGATCTGTTCGCGAACCAGGTCGATCCCGGTGATCATCTCGGTAACCGGGTGCTCGACCTGCAGCCGCGTGTTCATCTCGATGAAGTAGAACTCGCCGTCTTCCCACAGGAATTCGATCGTCCCCGCGCCGCGATAACCCATATCGGCCATCGCTTTCGCGCAGATGGCGCCCATCCGGTTGCGGTCTTCCTCGCCGAGCACCGGCGAGGGGGCTTCCTCGAGCACCTTCTGGTGGCGGCGCTGAAGCGAGCAGTCGCGCTCGCCCAGATGGATCGCCGCGCCCCGACCGTCGCCGAAGACCTGAAATTCGATATGGCGCGGATTGCCGAGGTATTTCTCGATATAGACGGTCGCGTCGCCGAAGGCGGATTTCGCTTCATTGCCCGCCTGCCGCATCAAGGTTTCGAGCGTTTCCTCGCTCTCGCACACCTTCATCCCGCGCCCGCCGCCGCCCGAGGCGGCCTTGATGATCACCGGATAGCCGATCTCTTGCGCGATCTGCCGCGCCTCGTCGAAATCGCTGACCGCGCCCGCCGAGCCGGGGACCAGCGGCAGCCCGAGAGCGCCCGCGGTGCGCTTGGCCTCGACCTTGTCGCCCATGGTGCGGATATGTTCGGGCTTGGGGCCGATCCAGGCGATGTCGTGCGCTTCGACGATCTCGGCGAATTTGGCGTTTTCCGAAAGGAAGCCGTAACCCGGATGGATCGCATCGGCATGGGCGATTTCGGCCGCCGAGATGATGTTGGCGATGTTGAGATAGCTGTCGGCTGCCGGGGCGGGGCCGATGCAGACCGCGTGATCGGCGAGCCGGACATGCATGGCATCGGCGTCGGCGGTGGAATGCACCGCCACCGTCTCGATGCCCATCTCATGCGCCGCGCGGTGGATGCGCAGGGCGATCTCGCCGCGATTGGCGATCAGGATGCGAGTGATGCTCATCGAAACACTCAGCCGATGACGACCAGCGGCTGATCGAATTCGACCGGCTGGGCGTTCTCGACGAGGATGGCCTTGACCGTGCCCGAGGCGTCGGCGGCGATCGGGTTCATCACCTTCATCGCTTCGATGATCAGCAGCGTGTCGCCCGCTGCGACCGTGTCGCCGACCTTGATGAAATCGGCGGCGCCGGGTTCGGGGGCCATATAGACCGTGCCGACCATCGGCGATTTCAACGCATTTGCGTGCGCAGCGGCGGGGGCGGCGGAAGCATCGGCTCCCGGCGCCTGCGACGGCGGCGCGGCGGCGGGGAGGGCAGCGGGGGCTGGCGCCGCAGCCGCGACGGGAGCGGCGCTGATCGTCCGTGCGACGCGGATTTTGCGATCGTCGTCCTCGACCTCGATCTCGGTCAGATCCGATGCCGCGAGCAGTTCCGCCAGCTCGCGCACGAGATCCAAATCGACATTCATACCGGATTTCTCACCGGAGCCGCTCTTTCGTTCCGCCATGGTATCCCTTGTTTGTTAAGTGCGCGACCTATGCGCGTGAGGCGCTCTCGTTGCAAGGGGGGCAAGGGTCCTCGGGCGCTGCGGCATGGCCCCGTTTCACAGCCGGGCGGCACGCTCCAGCGCAACCACATAGGACTGCGCGCCGAGCCCCTGAACGGTATCCGCCGCCGCCATGCCGACATAGGACAGATGACGGAATTCCTCGCGCTGCGACGGATCAGACAGATGGACTTCGATCACCGGCAGCGCAATCGCGCGGATCGCATCGAGCAGCGCGATCGACGTATGCGTATAGGCCCCGGCGTTGAGCAGGACGGCGGCGAACCCTTCCCCTTCGGCCTGCTGCAGCCAGTCGATCAGCACGCCTTCGTGGTTCGACTGGCGGCATTCGACCGCCACCCCGAGTTGCTCTGCGCGCGTGGCGAGCAGCGCCGCGATATCCGCCAGCGTGGCATGGCCATAGATCTCCGGCTCGCGCTGCCCCAGCAGGTTGAGGTTGGGTCCGTTGAGGACGAGGATCCGGCGCCGGTCGGGGGCGGGTGTGGGGCTTGCAGGCATAAGCGGGGATTACACGCGGCCGCGCCCGTTTGTCGACGCTCTCGCTTCGCTGCTCGCTGCCCTGCAACTTCTCCCCTCGCCACGGGG
>Ga0208179_1000362_pt1 | contig 31060 bp, 47 predicted proteins | sample Malvired_Geostar_FD_184238 | JGI IMG/M metagenome (GOLD analysis project Ga0208179, IMG submission 184238) | Marine viral communities from the Global Malaspina Expedition - Malaspina viral metaG DeepMed_Geostar (SPAdes) (version 2) | ecosystem: Environmental > Aquatic > Marine > Oceanic | place... | reverse complement strand
GGCCAAGGCCCGCGTTGCGGTCATCGAGGCGCTGCAGCGCGTCGACCTCGGACAATTACAATTAAATACCACCGAGGCGCAACATCGGTCCCTGTTCGTCGCCGGCTGGCGGCCGGCCATCGGCTGGGTATGTGCCTTCGCCGTCGCCTATCAGTTCGTCATCCACCCGCTGCTGACGTGGAGTTTCCTGGTGTCGGGGTCATCCTTACCACCGCTACCTTCGTTTGATGCGTTTCTTTGGGAACTCATGTTCGGGATGCTGGGCATCGCCGGACTGCGAAGCGTTGAAAAGATCAGAGGAATCACCAAATGAATCTCATCAAAGCCAAATTCCAAGCCATCATCAAGGACACCCCCTGGGTGGTTAGGGCCCGCCCGGAGGCTGCCGGGGTCTTATTTCTGACCGGCTATCTTATCGGTTATTTCGTCGGATCCATTTAGTCATCTCCAGCCCACCCGAACCTTCCGAGGCTGCGGTTACACGCGGCGCAGTACATGGTCGGGAATTGTTCTTCGCCCTCGTACCGCGCTGTGAAAGTTTTATTCCGGCAATCAGCGCAAGCCAGTAGCTGGAACTCGGCTGGCGGCGCATCCGGGTTGTCGTAGGCCAGGAAAACGACGTTATCTTTTCCGGTTTTCATCCCATTTATTTATCCTTTCCAGGATCCTGATACGTTGCCTCAATTCGTCGATCTCATCTTCGAGGCCGGATAACTGCTTCTGCGTCACGACGGTGCCGCCGCCAGTAGTGATGAACGGCACCGCCGCGCATCCAGGCAGCAGAATCAAGAAGATTATTACGGTCAGTTTCAAGGTAAATTCCATGGTTCATCGTCCAAAGGTATACCGGTTTAAGAAATGGTGTCGCTCGTGCTCGGCTGTCGTGCAAATGCTGGCGCTTATCACCATGTTTGCCACCCTCCTTGCCTGTTATTGGATATTTTTAGGACTGCCTATTTGGATCTATGACCGTCTTTCAGGCGCCGTCGGGATCAAGAGGCTAAGTATTTGGTACATTCGTACCAAAGAGCGCTGTCTTACAAAATACTAAGTCATTGAAAAAAATGGCGCACCCGACAGGATTCGAACCTGTGACCTCTGCCTTCGGAGAACAGGGGAAACACATCATGTTTGGCCCAAGTGGCTTCGTTTGCACCATATCTTGCTCCAAGTAACCCAAGTGTTCACGTTTCGCACACGGTATTTGGTACAAGTGTACCAAAGAGCACTGTCTATAGCTCGAGCGCGTCGGCCGCATCGCGTAGATGATCAGGCTGGTAGCGGGCGTAGATCCGCTCGGTGACACTCGTGCTTGAGTGACCCAGGTACTGACTTATTTTTGACATCGGCACGCCGGCGCCGGCCATCCAGACCGCGGCCGTATGCCGGAGATCATGGGGCGTCACATCCTCGAGGCCGGCGGCCGCAACGGCAGCCGCGAAACCTTTCTTGACGTCAGCGCAAGGCCGGCCATGCCACTCGACCAGATACCCGCTGACGTTCTGTTCGCGGGCCCTTTCCAAGACCCTCCTCAACGTCTTAGTCATCGGCACCGTTGCCCGCTTCTTGCCGCTCGGCTTCACGCCAAGCCAGATCTCATTAGGGTCCCACCGAACCTGGGGCCATGTCATTTGCAGGATGGCCTCCTTTCGCCCGGCCGTCGCGATGGCCAGGTGTAGGAACACTTTTAGGTGCGCCGCCGTCGTGGCCGCTAGAAGCCCGGCGAACTGGTCTCGGGTCAGGTGCCGGTCCCGGGGCGCCGGCGCCGGCGGCATCTCGATTATGGCCGGGGTGTTCTTGTCGTGCCACCGTAGCCCGGCGCGGAGCGTGTTAAGTTCCTTGATGATAGTGCCGTCGGCGCGGCCAGCCCGGCGGCGTTGCCTGATGTAATCCCGGCAAGTGAGCCGGCCGATCTGGTTGGGCGTCAGCGGGCCGAAAAAGTCGGCAAGCTGTTTCCACGCCCAGCGCGGCCGCTCCTTGTCGACGGCCCTCTGGTCCAGGTCTCGCAGGTACGCCGCCATGATGTCGGCTACCGTGGTTCCTTGGGGGGCTCCGAGGGCGCGCTCGATTTCGCGGGCCTTCCGTTCGGCAGCTTCACGATAACGCCGCTCGGCGGGGAGGCCAGTTGAAAATCGACGACCGTCGGCGGTTCGGCAAGACCACTTGCCTCGGTGTCTGGTGAGCATGATTCGTAATCTCGTACTGCTAAATCCGGGATCCTTATTAAACGCCCGAGCCGAAAGTGTTGCAAGGCACCGCTACTAACAAGGTCCCTGATATGCTGCTCGGAGCATTGCCACCGATCTGCGAGTTGGGGTACAGAGAAAGGCCTCATCCCAACAGTCTCCACTCTATCGGCACGCCGGCCTCCTTTGCCCGTCGGATCCCGACCGACATCCCCCTGGACACGCCGTGATCGACGTACAACACCACGGCCTCGGCGCCCGCCAGCCACGCGTGGCCGGCGTCGATGCCAAGACGCCGGTCCTCCGGCACGGTGTCGTCGAGGACACCAGGCTGAGTGTAGAGGAGGTGCGACGCGATGGGGGCCTCGCCGCGTTGCAGGCAGTCGTTCAGGCAGGCGCGGGCATACTTGGTATTGCGCTCGACGGCGCCCTTAAAAGGACTTTCTAAAATAACCCGCCTCATAGACTGCCCCCGTCGTCCCTCTTGACGGCGTCGAATGCGTCCGTGAGGATTCCCATGCCGCCCGCGCTATCGTTGTAGTTAGCGGCGCGCTGTAATTTTCGGATAGCTTTACAGTGGAGCTGGCGTGCCCTTTCTGTGGATACGTTGTTTTTATCGGCCCGGCCTCCTTTGCCCGTCGGATCCCGACCGACATCGCGTCCGATCTCGGCCCACGTCGCGCCCTTGGCGCGCATAAGAACGGCGGTACGCTCCCTGTCGGTCAGCTTGAGCCACAGAAAAGCATCGAGCCGCTCCAGGGCCTCTTTCTTTTCCATGAGCAACTCCGGGTTTCTTTGCGCCGGGGCATTATCCGCCAGCCATTGCATCTCTTCTCTCGACGCCGACAGCTCGCCGCGATTGATCGGGAGGGCCTTCTCGATATGCTGAGGCGGGAAAAGTTCTTCGGGCATCCGGCCCAGGACGGCTGCGATCTTGAGCACCGTCTCCTTCCATTCCCCGGTCTTTTTATGGATGGGAAGCGCCTTTAGATTAAGGTATTCACCCAGGGTACTTTGAGTGATCCCCGTCGCCCTATACAAATCCGCCACCGTGTAGATTCTGGAATCCCGCATGGCCGACAACAGCCAGTTGTTCCTCACCTTAAGGGTTATGTTGTAGTCCTTCATTGATCATACTTCAGCGCCGGCGCCGACGCTCCAGATGAGATGCCGAGCTGGGGGTAGCTGTGGTCCCAAACATACCAGGCGAAATTATGCCGCGGGCTTGCCCTGTCGTCGGTGAACCATCGCGGTCGTTTGGTCAGGACGATCTTCTGGGCATAGAAAGGATTGCGGCCAAAGAGATGTTGGCGTCCAGCAGCGCAGTCATATTCATTCCTCAATAGCATAGCGACGATGCCGTGACGCGCCATGATAAGGTCGAGGGCCCGACCAATGAAATTTTTGGCCAACGTATACGGCGGATTGGTAACGATGGCGGTGGCCCCCTCCGGCCCAGGGGTCTCAAAGAAATCTTCAGTAGTAATATCGTCGGCCCGAGGGTTGATATCGGTGGCGACGACGCTGTAGCCGGCCCTAACCAGGGGCCTAACCATAGCGCCGTCGCCGGCGGCAGGTTCCCACAGGAGGCTCATAGGGAACGTGACGTGCCGCAAAAGAACCTCGGTGCACCACTCGGGGGTGAAATACGCATCATCGTCGACGCGGAGATAGCCGCTCTCGCCGTACATCGATGACGTCATTTTAGGGCCTCCGCAGCGTCGCCGGCGACCTGGATACAGACCGCCTTGGCGATGCTGTAGGCGACAGTTGATTGGATCCGGCCCTTGCCGTCACGCCTCTGCTTGACCCAGGTCAAGGCCTGGATGAGGCGCCCCCTGCTTTTTTCGCAATTCGCGGCAGAGGCGTGGAGGATATGATCCGTTTTGGTGGCGATGCCGCCTTCCGGTGTCACGACCACTAAATAAACCACGAGGAGGATTTTCAATTGAACCTCCTGGTTTCTGGCTCAGTGGTGTACAGGCTCTTGATCATCATCTCTCGCCGACGGCGGCGGCGTTGCAGAACGATGCAGGCGCCGACGAACACCGCCATAGGCAAAAAAGCGATGATGAGGCCCACGAGATAGCTCACAGAAGATGCCCCCACTGCCGGAGGACGCGGTTGCAGAGGCGGACATAGCTTTGTTTGTACCACCGCCAATGGATGACCACGGTGCGGGCCTCGAGCAGGTGCAGGCGCGTCGGCCGGGTCATGCCGCTTCCCCCTCCGCCGCGGCCTCGCCGGCGGCTTCCTCAAGCTCCTTGTATAGGTCGTAAAATTGAGCGCGCGCCCAGCGCCGGGTGAAGATGCCGTCGGGGTTAAATGGCACGGACTTATTGCTGTCGAGATCCAACAGTCGAACTTCAAGGATCTCGACCTCCCCACCCTCGGCCGGCTGGCCGCCGCCGCCGGAATAGCGGACGGCGCCGACAACCGGCGTGACGGTGGCCTCTACCTCGAGGGTATTATCGCCGAGGTGATAGGTGAAATTAACGGTTTGTGCTTTCATGCCGCCACCTTCTCGGCCCTCGCCGACAGCCAGTCGGGATATATAGCGTCACTGGCCCTTATCGGCATGGCGACCGACACGACGTCGTCTACGCCGTCGTAGGTCACCGTATGCGGCGCGTACTGATCACTGCCGGTGAGGCGGAGCCCGAGTTCGGCGCCGAGGATCTTGCGCGTGTCGCAGAGGATCTTGAGTACGCCGTAGGCGAAGGCCGCATCGGTCGCACCGCCGATCTCACCTGGCACAACGCGGCGCCAGTCAGGGAAGGTGGCGTCGATCTCGACGCTGGGCTCTATATAGAGGACCTGCCCAGAGATGTCGCAGACCGTCAGAACGCCGGCGTCGAAGACGGCGCGATCGGCTGCCTTCTTCTTTAGTGCCGTGATGGCTTTTGGGGACACCGGTAGCAGACCGGTCTGGCCCTTGGGCGCATCGTCGTCTTTCGCGACGGTCAGGACGTGGCCATTGGTGGCGATCGCCAGGCCGTCTTCAAAGCGAACACCGCAAAGGTAATAGCGAGCTTCCTCGGAGGAAGCGGCCTGGGCGACGCAGGCTAGTTTTTGAGAGTTGAATCTAATCATGGTCAGTGCCTCCTAAATGTTATCGAATTCAGCCTTACGGCTAAAACGACCGGGATCATGGGTCGCATTCCATTCCTGGCAGAGATCGACAGCTTCCGCTTCTGTATCGGCCCGGCCGATGGTGCGTTGCTTGCCGGCGTGGGGCTCGAGGCCGTTCGGCCAGTCCTTGTTCGAACGCCACCACGTTCGCGTGAATATTCTATAGGTCATGCCTGATCCTCCCTCACCGCACCCTTACCGGTGCGGATGTCCTCGAGGACCTGCCTGGCTCTTTTCAAAGAGACACGGCTGATAAAGCCCTTCGAATAGCCGAGCTTGGCAAGCTGCCCCCTTGCCTGAGTATTTTCATCCTGGATCTTGGCAAGACCCTTGCCGACGACGCCCGCGAGGGGCGCCAACCGCGGCGGCTTAAGCTTGGGGGAAGGCGGCAAGGCCTCAAGTCTGGCCCTGCCTTTGGCGACGGCCTCCTCGCGGTCGGGATGACCGACGCGCAGGAAGGTGGGGATGCCGAGGTCGACATCGTCGCGCCGGGCGAACTCTTTCTGCACGGCGGTGACGGTATCGGCGTCGTTATGAAGGTCAGCAGCATCGAGCTGATACTGCAACTCGGTGCGGCTATAAGATTTATATTTGGTCATTGGTCAGTGCCTCCTATTAAGTGTTTCTCTCACGCCCTTACCCCGGCCACCTCATTCAAGAGGCTCCGGGGGTGGGGGCGTCCAGCCCGTCTGAGTTGTTGGCGCTAGAATGGAACGTCGTCTTCGTATCCCCAGGAGCGGTAATCGGGGCTGTTCTTATCAGTCTTTGGCGCCTTGGCGCGGCGCGCCGCCGCCCTTTTCCCCCTTCTGATAACCTGCTCCTTACTTAAAGTGTGGCCCACCTGCTGTTCAAAGTCCCCATGGAGGTGAGCGAACTCGTCATAGGGATCAGCCGTGGCCGTCTCTTTGTCATCATAATCGACATCGTCTTCAGGATGAGGAACGGCGGGGCCCTTGTAGAAGGGGTTGGCATGCCAGACATCGCGATCCGTAAGAACCCAAGCACGTTCTGGATGCTCTTGACCGGACTGCCGGGCATCGGCCCGATCCCAATCGCTGTCGGTGGCGACGATGTGGTTGGCTTCTTCTTGCTGCTGAATATATGACATTTGATTTCCTTTCAAAGTTAAGCGTCGACGGCCTTGAAGGCCGCCACCGCGGGGGCGCCCAAGATCTCGATAACGATCTCGATTCCGCGGGGGGTGGGTAGGATGCCGTTGCGAAGGTCGCTGGCAACGCTATCGCGGAATCCGCCGCGACCGTCTTCGAGATCATCGGCAAGGGCGATGATGGGCTTGAGGGCCTCAAGGCGAGCCGTCTTTTCGGCGACGTGCCTTTGCTCGGCCACTTCCCAATCTGTGAAGCCGCCGTTGCGGTCACGCTGGGCCTGGAACTCGGCATCGATGGCGGCGTGACGTTTGGCTTGAGCCTTCTCGCGGGCGCGGCGGTTCTTCTCCGCCTTCGCGATGTCGATCAGGCCTTGGTCACCTGTCTTCTCGATGCAGGTCGAGCCTACAACGGAGCGGACGCCATCAGCGGAAACGATATGAAAGCGGATGCGGATGCCGGTGCCACAATGGCGACAACCATCGGGTTTCTCGTCGACATCGACGAAGCGGAAGGGAGCCTCCCCCAGGCCGCTCTCAGTGAATTTATGCGTGTTCGTCATTGGTCAGTGCCTCCTCTAATATTGAGAATGTATAGGCACTGACTATAGGGTGTCAATGAATTTTTTAGCTAATGACTTATTTGATTGTAATCACTAGCTATTGGGGACGCCCAAGCGGATGGCTAAGGCCTGTTTCGAAACGCGAAGTCGTCGGGCTAATTTTTCGAGGTCGAGCTCCTCGTCCAGAAACGCTTTTTCGAGGATCTCGTCGGGCATCAGGATCTCGGCCGCCAATCTATTCGCTTCCACTTCCATTCCGGTCGACAACCCCGAGCGCCGCAGCTCGTCGTCGATAATACCGTCGCCGATCTGGTGGCGATGTTCGAGGTAGTGAACGATCTCGTGGGCCAAGGTGAACCGCTGACGATTCGGATGATGATTAGCGTTTAGGGAAATTTGATACCGATCGTTCGTTCGCCGGATCCCCCCGCAAAACGTATCGACGGCCTCGACCTGCACGACCTCTATATTAAGGCGCTGGCAAATACGGCCCAAGTTCACGGGGACGCCGTCGGCCATGACATCGTGAACAATGCGCCAGGCGGCCTCATATTCGCCGAAGACATCATCCTCATCCCACGCATCCGAGGGAGCATCGGAACCGGGGATGCCGTCGTTCCCAAGCGGGGTGCCGTCGCCTGCGTACATCTCCCCCGCACCCGTCATCAACCAGGTTAAATCAATCCCCAAGAGCTTCGCCAGTTTCCCAACCCGGCCGACGTCGGGCCGGGATTTACCATGGAACCAGGCGTTCACACTCGGCTGGCTCACTTTCAAGTAGCGAGCGATATCAGCCTGCGACAGCTCTGATTTTTCGAGGGCGTATTTGAGACGCTCTAAAAACATAACTCACTGTATAGCGTAACCCTATATTAATCAACGAAATAGCCTATCCCTATTTTTTTGTTGACCGCTAATAGCCAATACCTTAGAAGTGGGGGATGCGAACCGATCCCCTAAAAAAGGCAATAGCTATCGCCGGCGGCGTGCAACGCCTCGCCGACGCGCTTGGCATTCGCCAGCCGTCCGTCAGTGGCTGGAAGCGCACCCCCGTGCTACGGGTCCTGGACGTGGAGCGGATCACCGGCGTCCCCCGCTCCGAGTTGCGCCCGGACATATATCCGGCGGACCCCATCTGATGCCCAGATACCAGAACAATATTATCTGCCTCGGCATCGACCCAGGCCTCTCGGGCGCCGTCGCCCTCCTCGGCCATGGGTATCTAGCGGTCGCCGACATGCCGGTCATGGGCACCGGCCGGCAACGGTTGGTCAATGGCGCCGAGTTGACCCTCCGACTTAGGGGATGGAGCCCGGACATCGCCATCATCGAGCGGGCAGGCGCCTTCCCAGGCCAAGGGGTCAGCTCAATGTTCAAATTCGGGCGCTGCCTGGGCGTCGTTGAAGGGATCCTCCACGGCCTCACCTGCCCGACCGAATACGTCGCCGCCTCGGTCTGGAAGCGCCACTTTAATCTACCAAAGGATAAAGAGAGCTCGAGAATGAAGGCGCTCCAACTCTTCCCCGGCCTGGCCCAAGACTTGGCCAGGAAGAAAGACGAAAACAAAGCCGAGGCACTTTTAATCGCACACTGGTTTTTGACCCACAGGGACACAACAAATGACAACCACCTCAATATCGGAACCTAACCCCGCCGCCCGCAGTGCCGAGGACATCCTACGCTCGGCCCTGGATATCCTATTGGAACGAGGCCGCATCTACGGCCCGGCGGGGGTCCACTACGAGGATCTAGCCAAACTGAAGGGCGCCTATTTTTATAGAGAGCCCACCGCCAGGGACATGGCCCTCGAGAACGTGCTCGAGAAGCTCGACCGGCTGCGCCGCTGCGACGCCAACGACCCCGCATTCAAGGACTCAATAATCGACGCGATCAATTACCTGGCGATCGCCTGGGAAATAGCATGATGGAGCATGATAATGGCGCCTAAGAACGGCTTCGAGATACACGGCCTGAAACACTCATCGGTCAGCCAGATCAACAAGTGGATCGAGGCGCCGGACGCCTGGGTCGCACATTATTTATTCGGCCGCCGCGGCTCGGGGTCATCCGCCATGTGGCGTGGGATTTTCACGGAGCAGGCCCTTGTCGGCGTGCTCGCCCACGGCCAGGACATCGATGACGCCGTGGCCCGGGCGGAATCAGATTTTGACGACAAAATCATGTTCGACGACGACGGCCGGGCCAATAAGGAACGAAGCAATATCCGGCCCATGACCGAGCTCGCCATTTCGAAGCTCGAGCACCTCGGCAAGCCGGATTTCCCCGAAGGGCATGACCAGCACAAGGTCAAAATGACGTGTAGGGGTGAGGGCTGGTCGCTGCCATTCATCGGCTACATCGATCTGAAATATCCTAAGCATAACCGCATCGTCGACCTCAAGACGACGCTACGCATGCCGTCCGTTATGTCCTTCGCCCACCGCCGGCAGCGCGGGTTCTATGAGAAGGCCAACGACGGCTACCACGTCTATTTCCTGTACGTCACGCCGAAGAAAGCCGAATTCAAGGACCATGGAAATCCCGACGAGATCATGCAGGAAATCAAGTTCCACCTGAACCGCCAGGAGAAATTCTTACGCGCCGGCACCAAGGACCAGCTCAAGGACATGGTTCCCGTCAATCCCGACAGCTTCTATTGGAGAGGCGACGAAGCCACCAGGATGGAGCTCTATGGGATATGAGGCGGTGCCTGAAAAATACCCGAAGGACTGAGGTTGAACAACTCGAACGGCGCTTAGTAAGAGTCAAGGACAGCGCCGGCACCGCTTTTAAGATGATGGCTAATTTTCCGGGGACCGACAAACAGATGCGCGCATACGCGACCAGGCTGTCCATAGCCGCGATTGACGATAGGGATTTGGAGCTCGTCCGCAGAATGACGCACAGCGACTTAGGTTACGACATCACCGGACATTGTGAAATATGTTCGATCAATTTGACTAATCCAGACGGCCGACCCAATGAGAAGGCCATGCCGTGCAACTTACCAGACTGTCCATATGAATGAAAAGAATTTGGATGAACGAGCCCGAGAGGATCGTTGGCCCAAGTTGGAAGGCCCCGCCAAAGGCCCGGTAAACGAAACGCAGGCTGTGTGCCTGACATCCAAAATAGTTCCCGTAGTGGGAAAACTGGCCGAAGGCCAACAACACAGAGGAGACTAGACGATGTATGACTTTGATGAAGGCGCCTCCGGCGCAGCGGGGCCGTTCCTGAATTGGCACGCCCGCGAGACGACCGACGGCGAGATTTCCGGAAGGACGTTCTCTCTCAGGGATGCCGACGGCAATCGCGAAGACGTCACGCCCAAGTTCAAAAAGGGTGTGGCATTCGACCTATCTACACTCAGGACGGGCTGGTGCTACTCGAACGGATCCCCGGGCGTCGCGCCCGAGTGGCAGTGGAACGACAGCCCCGCCAGATTCTCGCCCCAGCCGGCCGACGTCGGCGGCGATAAGTGGAAAAAGGGCTTCGATGTCCGTATCGCCATCGACAAGGAAACGGCCGCGACGTGGTCACAGGCCGGCGCCGGCGCATGGACGGGGCTGGTCCAGCTTATGAAAGCGGTCAAGGCCGACGACAATTACGACGAAAATAAGGCCGCGATCGTCATCTTCAAGGGCGGCGAGGAGCTGAAATACAAGAAGGGCTCGACCGTTGTGCCAACCCTTGAGCTTAAGAAGTGGGCCGACAAGCCCGAATGCCTGACGGCACCGGTCGAAGACGAGGCCGACGACGATGAGGCTGAAGGCGACGACGAATTCTAATCGTCGGGTGGGTATCTGCCCACCTGCCTGACGGTAAGGGAGGGGGTCAAACCTTTGCCCCCTCCCCCCCGTCGAGCCGCCAGAGGCACTGACCAAAGCACTTCTAAGGGCAGGACACTTCTTTATGTCACGCTACGAGAGATACGGCAAAGAATTATCAAATCTGGGATACGACATCACCCCCCTCAACGGCAAGGTGCCGATCTTAGCCGGATGGCATAAGCGCCCAGCCGCGGCCAAGGATTTTAAGCGGTATACCAAGTCCAACATAGGCATCGTATTGGGCGGGGCGTCGAACATCGTCGCCGTCGACATCGACGTCAGGCATGAGGGCGCGGCCGGCGTCATCAAGGATCTGGCGCTCAGCGAACTCGGGGCGGCACCAGAGCGGGTCGGAGCGGCGCCCAAGACGCTGCTGGTGTATCGGTGCTCGGAGCCCTTCACCAAGGTCAAGACGGGTATCTACGACATCGAAGGCATGGACGCCAACGTCGAGATCCTGGGCGATGGCCAGCAGTTCGTAGCTTCAGGCAAGCACCCCGACACCAAAAAGAATTACCGCTGGCCGAAAGACAGCATCATGGACGTCGGCCCGGGCGGCCTAACCAAGGTCACACCCAAGGACCTCACCGGTTTTCTGACGATGGCGTCCAATGCCCTCGCTGAACATGGCGACATCAAAGCACGGTCCCTGTCGGGCAACAGCAAGAACAACATGCACTTCGATTTCGCCAACAGTGAGCAGCAATCAACGGCCTCCAAGATACGCGCCGCCATGGCGTACCTGCCGAACGACGATCTCCATTACGACGACTGGGTCTACACCGCGCACGCCATCAAGGGCGCGCTCGGCGATGGCGGCCGGGAACTGTTCACCATCTGGTCGAGAAGATCGAAAAAATACGACAGCAGGGAGACGGACAGGCTCTGGCACTCGATCGGCGAGGTCAAGACCATCGGCGCCGGCACCGTATTTCATATGGCCGCCCGGCATGGCTACGATCCGGCGGAGCAGGCCAGGTCCGAGATCCTGGAGAAGGCGGCAAGGCAAGAGCGGCCAGAGCAGGAAGAACAGCCGCAACAGGTGGGCCCGGAAGATACGATAGATAAGAAAGAGCAGGTGAAGCATGACACCGGTGAACCGCCGCCGCGCTTCGCCGTCACCTGGTGGAAGAATATAGAAGCGACGACAGACACGACGGATTTCGTCGAGGATACCCTGGGTGGTCAACAGATGTCTGTGGTCTACGGTGAATCAAATACCGGCAAGACCTTCTGGGTGCTCGACCTCGCCTTCCACATAGCCACCGGCCGAAACTGGAACGGCCTCGAGGTCGACAAGGGTGCTGTCATCTATTGTGCATTAGAAGGCGCCCACGGCATCACCAACAGGATCGCGGCGCTGAAGTTCCATTATCAGGGCGACCTCGATAACGGCGATGCCAATCCACCTCTCGGCGTCATCACCACCTCCATCAACCTGTTGGACCCGAAGGCCGACCTTGGCGATCTGGTCACTGCCATCCAGCTCGAACAGTCCAGGATGGACGTACCCCTGCGCATACTTGTCATCGATACCCTGGCAAGGGCCCTGTCGGGCGGCAACGAGAACAGTCCCGACGACATGGGCGCCCTGGTCAAGAACACCGACGTCATCAGGGCCGCCACCGGCGTCCATGTCTGCCTCATCCACCACAGTGGTAAGGACCAGGCCCGCGGAGCACGCGGCCACAGCTCACTCAGGGCGGCCACCGACACCGAGATCGAGATATCCCGGCCGCCTGGGGGGGATATTTCAATGGCGCGGGTGACCAAACAACGGGAATTCGAGGGCGACCAGGAATACGCATTCGGCCTGACCGTCGTCGAGCTTGGGATAACCAGGCGCAACAAACAAAAGACGTCGTGCGTTGTTTATGAGGCCGACGTGAAAGACGCCAAGCGGGCCAAAAAAAGGCTCCCGTCAGGTAAGAATATGAAGATCGCCCTGAAAATACTGCTCAAGCTCTTGGATACGGACATCGCATATATCAGCACGGCCGAGGGTGCGCCAGGGTGTAAAGGCGTCAATATCGAGCCATGGAAACAGGCGGCATTCGAAGAGGCGCAATGGGGTTACGAAAGGCAAGCCAACCGATTTGATACGGCAAAAACAGCCCTAATTGCCGATGGCTTTGTCGGTCATAAAGGAGATTTCTTTTGGATAATTTAACCACCGTTTCCACCGTTTCCACCGTAACGGTGGAAGACGGAAAACGGTGTTTTACCACCGTTTCCACCGTTCCCCCTATAGGGAACGGTGAAACGGTGGTCACCGATCCCCGAAAACAAGGGTATTAACAATGAAGCAACGTAGACCAGATCGATTGACCAACCCAGACGCGGTCGGCTCCGCTCAGGCCGAGGCCATCTATGCGGCCTGCCGCTCCACCGACACCGTGGCGGTAGCCATGGAGCAGAAGTGGGGCTTCGACAGGCTGCCGACACTGGTCGAAGCCGACCTCGCCGCTAAGTTTGGCCGTGCCAAGGCCCAGTTGGATGCCGCCATCGACGACGGCGACGCTGAAATGGTGGCGCAGAAGGCGAAGGCAATGGCGCGCGGATGGCGCGCATTGGACGCTGCCGCGGACGCCGCCGGCGCCGACGTCGTGGTTGACGTCGCGTTGGGATGGCTGCGCCGGCATCCGGAGACGGGCGTTGGGTACGTTATCACAAAGGACAATGCCACGGCAGGCGCGCTTAGGGCCAACGGTGTCGGCGGCCGTATCTACACCATGGCAGAGGTCTGCCGCATCATCGAGGCCCTCGAGGAAAAATCAAATGGCGTCGTCCCGGAGGCCAAGGATATATGGGAAGCTGAGGTCATTAATGTCCGTAATGGCGGCGACACACTCGATGACAAGATTCCATTTTAAATAGACGCAGCGACTTGGGCCTTCGACTATGGGGGCCCAGCTCGGTGCGCCTATTGTGGCATCGAACTAAATAGGAGATCACTGTGAAAAGGAAAGTAACAACCGAGTTTACCACCGCATCACCATTGGGCGACATCTTCGCCGCGTTGTCGACGTTGAACATCGATAATCTCAGCGTCAAGGTTAACACCGTTGCTGAAAAAGGTAATGGCGCGCGTCGTGGTGTTCATAAAAAAGGAAACGGTCGGAGCCGTCCGCCGCACTACAAGGACAGCCGTATCGTTTGGAATGAGGAGGATGGCAACATCGATGTTAATGCCAGCCTCGCTAAGATGAATATTTCACGCGATATTCTGCTGAATACCATTACTCGCGTCGGCACTGCTGAGTATGCTGTAAAAAAGGGTATGTTGCGGCAGGAGCAATTTCCCCCGAATCAGCATCTTTAGATATTAACGACCGTCCTATGTGTTTTTGCCTCATAGGGCGGTTGTTTTTATGGGAGAAGGGGGATTCGCATGAGTGTTTTAACGGCGGACGGCTTTGATGACGCTATCATCGGTATAGGGCGGCGGTGCGGTCAGCTAGATATCGTTGCCTATGATGAGAGCAAGGTGATCGCCATCCTTATGAAGCGAGAGAAAATGAGCTATGAGGATGCCATTGAATGGTATGAGTTTAATATTGTCGGTGGGTGGCACGGTGATCAAACACCGTTGTGGGTAACCGTTGGGGCTAACCCGCTGGAGCATGAGTAAGGGGGGAGTCTAAGGTACTCCCAAAGACTCCCACTCCCTCACACCAGCTCCCTTAAACTCCCAGGAGCGGGGTACGTTCGCCTTTAGGCCACTACATATTGTGGTTTGTATGATTTAAACATACTATATCTTGTGTTCCATCATCTTTATTAACCTTTTATCGGTGGGTGAGCGTGATGTTCGAGCCCCTTGTCCTGGTCGCCGCCGTCCTGGCGGCCCAGCCGGTCCCCAAAAACGAGAACAGCGGCGCGCCTCTTTCGTTTTGTCAGGTCGCCCGGCCGATCTACGTCCAGATCGAGGACTATCGATACCTGCAATCCACAGATCACGGCAAGGTCCTACTTGACGATCTCGAGCGATTTAATCAAGCCATCGTCAATCTATGCGGCGACGTGCCGCGAACGATTGTTAAGTAAGGGCCCTGTGGTCGATCGCAAGCCGGCCGATGCGACCGAGGTCGTCGTCGAGCAGACGATCAGGGCCGGCACCTACCGGTTGCGCCGGCGCGGCCTGCTCGAGCAGTGGCGAACGGATGGGGGTATCGATTCGGCTATGTATGATGCCGGCCTTCGGTTCGAGCGGGATTTCGAGGCGGCACATATGCGGGATCATTATGGCGGCATGATGGAGGAAAGACTTTCTGGCGTCGGCGGCACCGCGAACCATGAGAAGTGGGTGCTGCATTCTCTTACGGCCCGGACCCATGTTCGGGAGGCTTTGGCCGCGGTGGGGCCGGTCGGGGGTTCGATCCTGTGGGGTGTGGTCGGCAATGCCATGACCCTTAAGGATTATTCCCTTCGTCAGCGGTGGGGTGCCGGCCGGGCCATGGACGTGCGTCATGCCCGCGGCGTGTTGGTGGCCGCCTTGGGTACGCTGGCCCATCATTACGGATACAGCAAACCACAAGATGTTGTGTTTAACGTTGACAGTAACCACTAGGTATAGTAATTTCTGTCATCATTTAGAAAGTGTGCCTTGATGGCATAAAGACTAAATGGTCCTCCCTGTGGAATACCTCGCCCCGGTGCCTCCAAAGCCCGGGGCGGTTTTTTGGAGACACATCCTGTGGCTATTAAGGTGTTGACCGACAAGCAGGCTAAATTCATCGAGGAGTATTGCCTCGATCAGAATGCGACTCAAGCCCTTGTGCGCGCGGGTTATAGTGAGAAGGGCGCGCGTCAATCAGCTTCCACCTTACTGGCTAAACCTGACATTCGCGACGCTATCGACGCACGCCTGGCCCAACACCGCGAACGTTGTGATGTCACGATCGACAGCCTGACCGGCGAATACGAAGAGCACCGCCTGGGCGCCGTCGACACTTCCCAGTTCGGCGCCGCCAACGGCGCGACGGCCGGCAAGGCTCGGCTGCACGGCCTCGATCGGCCGGCGGACGCCGTCCACAACACCCAGATCAACCTGGCCTTCGGCGACCTCGAGCTGGCCCGGCGGATGGCGTACCTCATCGAGAACGGAGCGGATGCCGTCGACCCTTGACGACATGCTGGCCAAGGTCAAGGGCATGGCGCCCGAGGCCCGGGCCGCGGCGGAGAAGATGGTGGCCGAGGCCACTGGCGATCATATCTGGATTCCCACTACGGGGCCGCAAGGTGACGCCTTCCGGTCCGAGGCCGATCTGCTTCTCTATGGCGGTGCCGGCGGCGGTGGTAAGACCGACCTGTTGGCCGGCCTCGCCCTGACCCGGCATACACGGACCCTGCTCTTAAGGCCCCAGTACACGGATCTCGGCGCCCTGATCGATCGGGTCGTCGCCATCGCCGGCACTAGGGACGGGCTCAACAGCTCGCCGCCGGCGCAGTTTAAATACGCCGGCCGGGTCATCGACTTCGGCGCCGCCAAGGACATGGACCGGGCCGAGACCTGGCAGGGCAACCCGCATTCTCTGATCGGCTTCGACGAGGCCTGCCTATTCCGGGAAGACGTGGTGCGGTTCCTGATGGGATGGAATCGGATTGCCGACGAGGACCTGGGAAACATCTCAATGGAACGGGTGAGGGTCGTGATGGCTTCGAACCCGCCCCTGGGCGCCGAGGGCGAATGGGTTATCGGGATGTTCCGGCCGTGGCTCGATCCGACTTATTCCAACCCGCCGGAGCGCGGCGAGCTTCGGTGGTTCATCACCGACCCCGACGGCCGCGACCAGGAGGTTGATGGGCCAGACGACATCCGGGAATACAACGGCCAGCGGTATGAGCCAAAGAGCCGCACCTTTATTTCAGCCAGGCTCGAGGACAACCCGTTCCTGGTCGACACTGGCTACCAGGCAACCCTCGACGCCATGCCCGAGCCACTGCGCTCGGCGATCAGGGATGGCAACTTCATGGCCGCCAGGGAAGACGACACCTGGCAGGTCATCCCGACCGCCTGGATCCTCGAGGCCAACGAGCGTTGGCGGGCCGCCGACAAGAGCGATAGGACGATGACCTCGATCGGTCTCGACGTCGCCCGCGGTGGCCGCGACGACACCGTCTTTGCGCCCCGGTGGGGCACCTACTTCGACGAGCTGACCTGCGTGCCGGGCCGTGACACACCTGATGGCCCCTCGGTCGCGGTGCTCGCCGCCGGCATGCTGAGGGCCGGCGCCATCGTCGGTGTCGACGTCATCGGCATCGGGGCCGATGCGGAGACAGCGTTGAGTAATGCCGGCCTGCCTTACGAGGCTATGAACGGTGCCGAGAAGGCGACCACTCATACCCGGGACGGCAACTTCGGGTTCTATAGCCGTCGTTCGGAGATGTGGTGGATGCTGCGTGAGGCCCTCGATCCTGAGTACGGACTATCCCTGGCCCTGCCGCCGGACCAGGCGCTCCAGGGCGATCTGACGGCGCCGACCTACGAGGTCCGGCCCGGCCAGCCGCCGAAGATATATGTCGAGAACAAGAAGGACGTCATTAAGCGCCTCGGCCGCTCGCCGGACCGGGGTGATGCCGTTGTCTACGCCTGGAACGCAGGCGGCCTCGAGCTCAACCCGGACGACAAGGCGCGTCGCTCCAAGCCGTTGCACACGCCTGCTCCGGCGATTAATTACGACATATTGAGGTACTGACTTGGCTATTCAGAAGTCGATGCCGGCGGCGACGGGCCTCGTCGTTTTTCACAACCATGGCAATCATTGGCTCGATCCTTGGCTAAAGCGTGGGTTCCGGCACTGCTTCTGCGCCATCGAGGATGATAAAGGCTACTGGGTTATTATCGACGGGCGCGCCGGGGTGCCGGTCGTCGAGGTCGTTGCCGGCGACGGGTTCGACCTCAAGGGTTTCTATGAAGACCTCGGCTATCAAGTCCTCGTTGTCCGGCGTGGAGTTACGCCGGGCACTTCCTTCGTTCTTACCAACTGCGTCGGCATGGTCAAGGCCGTGCTGGGGCTCCGGGCGTTCGGGGCCGTGACGCCGTATCAACTCTATAGGAGATTGCAATGACTCTCTTTACTCTTCCTGGCAGAAGTATTTTCAGTCCCCCCTCGCCTAAACTCCCGCCGGCACCTCCAGCTTTGCCGACCCCAGAAGATCCGTCGGTCAAGGCGCGCCGGGAGAAGGTCCGTCTAGCCGCCCAGAGACGCCGCGGCCTTGGCGCTAACATCCTCAACACCGGCGGTGGACTTGGCGTTGCCGACGCTGCTACTACCACCCGCAAGACTCTGCTGGGGGTGGGCTAATCCATGCACCGTGCTCGGGAAATCATAGAGGCCTTCCAGCATAAGAAGACCGAGCGGGCGACCTTGTCGCAGTTGTGGGAAGAGGTCGCCGGTGTCTTGGCTCCCGAGCGTGTCGGTTTCGTAGGTCAGCCGTTGTCGGCACGGCGGACCGAGCGTATCTTCGATACCGTGCCGATCACCGCCAAGCGCGGTCTGGTCAATGCCATCGGCTCGATGCTGCGGCCGAAGAGCTCGGCCCCGGGCAAGTGGTTCGACATCGTGCCCGAGAACGAGGACCTGCTCGAGGAGCGCGACGTCAAGGAGTGGATCGAGTTCGCCGAGGAGCGTTTGTGGAAGGCGCTCTATAACCCCAAGGCCAAGTTCATCCAGGCCACCGGTGAGGTCGATGACGACCTGATCACGTTCGGCACCGGGGCCGGCTACCTGGCGCTCCGTCCCGACCAGGTCGGCCTGGCCTTCCGGTCCTTCCACCTGGCCAACGTCTACCTCATCACCAACGCCGAGAACGACGCCGTCGGTGTCCACATCTTCGAGCGGATGACGGCGCGCCAGGCGGCCCAACGCTGGGGTGAGGACAACCTCGGTGCCAAGACCCGCGAGTCGCTCAACGATACCAACATGCGGCGTGAGGAGAAGTTCGACTTCATCTGGTGCGTCAAGGAGCGCCACGCCTACGATCAGCGCCGCCAGAACCGTGTCAACATGCCGTACCTGTCCCTCGTCGTCGACGTTGCCTCCGAGTCGGAGGTCCTCGAGGAGGGCTACGAGGAATTCCCGTTCTTCCTCCCCCGCTGGGACACCCGCTCGGGCGAGATCTACGGCCGTGGCCCCGGCATCATGGCCCTGCCCGACGTCCTGACCTTGAACCAGATGGGCAAGACGATGCTGCGCGGCCTGCACCGCGCCGTCGACCCGCCATGGCTGTTGCCGTCCGACGGCATGGTCAACGCCCCCCAGATGCGTCCCGGTGGGGTCAGCTATTACGACGCCAAGGCGATCCGCAACCTCGGCATGTCGAAGCCGTTTATGCAGATGGACAGTAAAGCCAACATCCCGTGGGGGCTGTCCGCCCAGTCTGCGGCGCGCGAACAGATCCATGCCTTGTTCTATCGCAACGTCCTCAACCTGCCCGTCGATGCGCCTCAGATGACGGCGACGGAAGTGATCCAGCGGCGGGAAGAGTTCGTTCGTGAAATCGGGGCGGTCTTCGGCAGGCTCGAGAGCGACTACACGGGCCCCCTCGTCGAGCGTGCCTTCAACATCATGCTCCGCCGCGGCGCCTTCGGCGACATCACTCAGATCCCCGAAGCCCTTCAGGGCGAGTCCATCCAGTTCCGCTTCGCCTCGCCGGTCGAGAAGGCGAAGCGTCAGATCGAGGAGGCCACGGTCGTTCAGGGCATTGAGAAGGTTATCGCCATCGGCCAGGTCCAACCCTCGGTTATGGATCCATATGACTGGGTCGAGATCGGCAAGTTCATCGCCGAGAGCAACGACTTCCCGTCAGCATTGACCCTGGACGAGGCCGGCATCGAAGACAAGCAGAAGGCCCAGGCCCAGGCCCAGCAGCAAGAACAGATGATGCAGACCATGGAGCGTGGGGCCGGTATTGTGAGTCAACTTCCGGAAGGCGTGATGGAAGAAGAGGCTGCATAAATGGGCATAAAAGCAGAAAGACGCGATGCCTTGGAATGGGTTGACGCCGGTGCCCTTTGGGGCTGGGACCGGTTGCGTAATGACGATGGTTACCTGATCCCACCGCCCGGATACTGGGCCCTGTGGGATGCCGGACTCACTCGTCACGACGACACAGGCTGGCTCAGTCTGACGCCGGCCGGACAACGGGAATTGAGATCGATACGATCGGCCTCTACATGAGCCAACCCTTTAAGGGCAAGCTGAAGCTCGAGCCGGACCTGGAGGCCTTCCACCGGGCCCTGATCGGCTCAACCATGGGCACGGAGCATGATGGCGTTACCGTCGCCCGCGACTTCCGTGCCCTGTTCCTGCGCGAGGATGCCCTCGGTAAGCGGGCCCTGTTTATGCTTCTGACCTGGTGCGGCGAGTATGACGCGCCGCCCGAGGACAACGACGCCCTACAACGATGGGCCGGCAAGCGTGAGATCGCCGGCCTGATCAAGGCGGCTCTCTATGCCGACTTGAGCGGTCCGGAATAGTACCTGGCCGCGACCCACCTACCAGCGTCGCGAGACGCCGGAGCCCACGGTTTTAAACAACCAAGAAGGAGTTTGATCAGCGATGAATGAAGAAACGACTGAAGGCGCCGAGGACATCCCCGCCGACGATGCGGGCTCCGAGGCCACCCCCGAAGAAGGTTCTGAAACGACGCCGATAACAGAAGACGCCGACGCCGCTGGCGAAACGTGGCGTGAGGCCATCGACGACGACGCGACCCGCAAGTTGGCCGACCGTTACACATCGCCGGCGGCCCTGGCCAAGGCCCTGCGTGAGGCCAACCAGGAACTATCCGGACGCATCCGAATCCCAGGCGACGATGCCGATGAGGCCAGCGTGGCTTCTTTCCGCAAGGCCGTCGGGGTGCCGGAAGAGGCGTCTGGTTACGACATTAAAAAACCCGGCCACCTCACCGAGGAGGTCTACGCATCCGAACAGGTACAGGACCGCCTGGGTGCCTTCGCCGATGCCATGCATGCCTCGAATGCGCCCAAGGCGGTCGTCGACGCTGCCCTCGACTGGTACTGGTCGACCGAGGCAGCGGCCGGGGACGCCGTGACTAGGAACGACGCCGCCGCAGCCGAAGAGACTGAGGCGGCACTGCGTAGGGAGTGGGATCGGGATTACGATACCAACATGGCGTTTGCCAACCAGACCCACGACGACTACCCGGAGCTGTCGCATATCCAGTTGAGTGACGGCAGCCTTCTCGGTAGCAACCCCCACTATGCCCGGCTGGCCGCCGACATCGGACGGTTGAAGTCCGAGGGAACTTTGCAGATGGGCCTCGCCGGCACCGAGGCCGGGGTCGACGTACAGTCTGAATACGACAGTCTGTCCGAGCAGATCCACGACGCCATGGCCCGTGGCGAGAACGCCAAGGCCAAGCGGCTTGATGCTCAACGCGCACCGCTCTCGAAGCAGCTCTTCGGCGACAAGAAGATCGGTGCCGGCGCGGCGGCCTGATGACCGCCGGCCTGAATCGATGGAGCCGCGTAAATGTCCATGGTGCGGTGCATGGGCCAACCTGTTCCTGATGGGTGGGCACTACGCCTGCCCGAAGTGCAGGCAGCCGGTTTTGGATTGTTGCGACGGTGAGCAGGCAGAGTCCGATAATGAAGACACGCATCCACGTCAACCAGCATGTGATCAAACGTAACCGGAAGACGGGGACGGCGGATCCCGTTCTGACGTGCAAGACGTATCAGTCCAACGACTACGCCCACGAGGTCGAGATCCAAGGCCCCTGCCGTGTGGTCTATCGGCCGGACAAGCCGTTGTCTTGCGGCGCCCATGTCTGGATCGAGACCGATGCCGACGTCGTTCTTAAATAAAGGGGCCGCGTAGATCGAGGCCGTAACGTCTAACGTTACAGCTATACGGCGGGGGCAGCTCCCGCCCGGCTCCACCAATCAAGACAAAGGAGAATTTTCGATGCCTAAAGTTGGTAAAAAGTCTTACCCCTATACCCGGAAGGGTATGGCGGCGGCCCGTGATGCGGCTAAGAAGAAGGGGTGGAAGGTCATCACGACCCGCAAGCCGAAGAGCCGGAAAGCGTAGGGCCGGCATGTCGACCTCAATTTCCCGTAGTTTTATCCGTGCGTCGGGGATGAAGACGCGCAAGAAGGCGACGGCGAAGTCGCCCAGGAAGGGCAAGTCGGTGAAGCCCAAGACTGTTCGCCGATTACGAAACACTTCATTAAGGCAACCATAACCAAAAAGATATTTCGTTAGATCCTTTGGATCAGGACGTGATGGTGGCACCCCGCGCAAGCGGCCCGCCGGACCGTCAACACTAACCCTGAAGGCGCTGGAAGGTTTCCTTGCGTCCGCGGCCCGGTTTTCCGGCACCCCGCGGCGCTTAACCACTCCGGCTACCCCGACGGTGGTTTGTCCCCTGCAACCTTAGAGGGAGACAAATCATGTCTACCACTATCTCGACTGCCTTCATCGGCGATTACAACAAGGACGTTCACCTGGTTTTCCAGCGTGAAGGCTCCATGTTGCGACCCGCCGTGTATACGAAGGACAACATCATAGGCAACACTGCCTATTTTGAGAAACTCGGGACTGGAACCGCGACGACTAAGAGTCGTCATGGCGAAATAACCCCGATGAACGCGACCCATACCCAGCCGAGCTGCACGCTCGTCGATTTCTACGCCGGAGATTGGGTCGACCTTCTAGACGAAGCCAAGACCAATATCGACGCGCGAATGGCTTATGCAAAATCGGGCGCTTACGCGCTCGGGCGCAAGGTCGATAGCCAGATCACGGTCATTCTGGACAGCACGGCGGAAAGCACGGTTACCCTCGCGGTGACCAGCTATGCCGCTATCCTCGCTGGCCTGATCACTATGGTCGAAGCCCTTGATGCTAACTCCGTGCCCAACGATGGCCAGCGGTATGGTGCGCTTACGCCGCGCATGTATGCCCAAGCCATGACGGTCACGTCGTTTGCGTCCGCCGACTATGTCGGCGCCAACGGCATGCCCTTCACCGAAGGTGCCCCCGGGCATCGGAAGTGGCGGGATTGGATGGGCGTCAAATGGGCCATGCATCCGGATCTTCCGGGTCAAGGCACATCGACGGCCAAGTGCTTCGTCTGGCACAAGACCGCCCTTGGTTACGCCTCGGGCAAGCATGCGGGCAACGTCGCTGCCAATGATGCGGTTTCGGCCGACATCACCTGGCACGGTGATCGCGCTTCGCATTTCGTCAACCACATGATGAGCGGTGAATCCGTCCTGATCGACGGAACCGGTGTGATCGAGGGTAACCTCAACGACACCACCGCCATCGCAACGTCGTAAAGGGAGGGATGTTTCATGGCTTATAGTTCAGCAAACTTGACGCAACTCGCCCACGGCAATGGCTTCAAGTTCTGGCACTACACCAGCGCCGACGCCATCGCCACGGTCAACAGCAGTGGGTATTTCAACGATGCCTCCAACCAGTTGACCGTTCGTGACGTGATCATCGTGGTGGATAGCAACACGCCGACGACTTCGCTCGTCAGTGTGTTGACAAACGCCAGCGGTGTGGTCGATGTTTCCGATGGCCTGGCTATCACGGAGGCTGACGCCGACTAAATGGTGAGAGAGGAACGAGGGGTGGTGGCGTTCGCGCCACCCCTCCGACCTTTTAAAAGGGATATCTCCATAGATGCGAACGACATTAAAAGTTCGATTCACGGATATCGATGTGCAAGGGCACGCCAATCATACCGCGTATGTAGAGTGGATCGGTTTCGCTCGGGTGAAACTGATCGACGAGTTGGTGGATCAATCCGGCCTGACCGATATCGATCACGTTCTGGCGCGCCTGTCTGTCGATTTTAACGCCAAAGTATTTTACCCCGGCACCGTCGAGGTTACCGGCGGGATCGTGCATGTCGGCGGTAAGTCGATGAAGACGAATTTCTGCGTCCACCAGGAAGACAGTCTCGTGGCGACGGCTGAATGCGTGAACATCTTCTTCAACAAGGTTTCGACTAGATCTGTGAGGATACCCGACGAGTTGCGGTGCCTGCTGGAAGATAAAAAACACGGCGTCCCCTTTAACCAACCAGGAGTTCTCCATGGCTAAGTCCGATCCGAGTGCTTTCGAGTATATAAACCGGCTTAAATTCGCCTCGACCCTGCGCTATTCCACTCAGCACGCACCGGCGCTGCTGCTCGAGGACAACTATTTTCACAATTGCGCCGCCGCCTACCTGGACCCTGGCGACGAGATAGACGTCATTTGTTTTCACGATGATGGCGCGTGGACCAAGGGCACCTTGGAAGTCCGCGAACGGACTAAGCTATGTACCGTTGTCGCCCTGCTTACCCCTTGGCGCCGCGTCAAGTCCAGTGCCGCTCGTTCCATGAACGCCGTCCACAAGGGGTTCGGCAAGTGGACGGTGCTCGATGACGCCGGCGTCGAGGTCGCCAAGAACCTGACCAGGGAAGAGGCCAAATCGATGGCCTCGAAGAAGCGGGCCGCCTGAAGGCCTAACCGTTCGAATACCCAACCGCCAGCGTCGTGACGACGCCGGATCCCTTAGAAGGAGTGATAAGCAATGGCATCTGAAGTCGGCATTGCCAACGCTGCTCTACAGTTGATCAAGAATTCGAAGCAGATCACCTCGATCGAGCAGGGCACCAAGGAAGCCAACGCCGTCGAGGTTATATTCACAGAACTTCGTGACGCCATGCTCGAGACCCACAACTGGAACTTCGCCGTCAAGAGGGTGAAGCTGGGGCAACTCTCCGCCACCCCGGCCTTCGAGTGGAAGTACGGCTACGAGCTGCCGGCGGACTTTCTGCGTGTGGTTTCGGTCCATAATAATTCCAGCGGCCGCGACCGTATCCCCTATAAGATCGAGGGCGGCCAGATCAATTCCGACGCCGCCGACCTGTATCTCCGTTACGTCTCTCGGGTTACTGACCCCAACCTGATGCCGGCGGCCTTTCGTCTGGCGTTCTCTAAACTGTTGGCGTCACGCCTAGCCGTTACGCTCTCGGGTTCGGCGTCGTTGTCGAAGGAGATGTACGACCAGTACATCTCCGAAGATCTCCCATCCGCAAAATCAGCCGATTCCATCCAGGACTTCGCCGACCAATTGCCGGAGTCCGAATGGATCGGGGTCCGCTCCGGGCAGCGTCACTTCTACGAGCCCGGGGACCCGCCCTCTTAGATTATGCCGAGAATCAACCCCCTCAAGGAATCGTTCAACGCCGGCGAATTCGGCGAGCGGATGCACGGCCGCGTCCAGTTCGACAAGTACGTCAACGCCGGCTCCGTCTACCAGAACATCCTCCCCATCCCACAGGGCGGCTACGCCCACCGTCCCGGCTGGCGGTACATCGCCGACGCCAAGAGCGCCTCGGTGCGGCCGTGGCTGGTGCAGTTTATTTTCTCGACGACCCAGGCGTACTGCCTGGAATTTGGGGCCAACGCGGTTAGGTTCTATCGTGATCAAGGGCAGATTTCCGCCAACAACGTGTCGGGATCTATTACCGACGGCGGCTTTGCCAGCGGTATATCGAGCTGGACCGACGATTCGAATGGCTCTGGTGCGATCGCCCATGATTCGTCTAACAACGACATGGAACTTCGCACCGGCACATCCGGTAACGAGGCGATCGCCACCTACGCTATCACCACTTCCGACACCGGCACCGAATACACACTCAAGTTCCAGGTCAAATCGGACCCCGGCGACGTCGTCACCGTGCGTGTCGGCACGGCATCGGGCGGCGCCAGTCAGAACTTGTTGGCCGATGCCAAGAAGTACACCGGGTATCATACCATCACCTTTACCCCAACCGGCTCGACGACCTATTTCTCGATCCAGAACAATATGATTTCGAAGACGGTCACCATCGATAACGTCGATATCATCGACAACGCCGCCGTCGAGTTGGTCACCCCGTGGTCGGAAAGCGATCTTCCGGACCTTAGCTACGCTCAGTCCGCGGACGTGCTGTATTTCTGTATCGGCGGCGCCACCCGGGCATACCGTCTGGAACGCTACGGCCATTCGTCCTGGTCGCTGATCGACATCCTGTTCGAGGACGGTCCCTGGCTCAATCAGAACCCATCGACCGGATCGACCTTGACCCTGTCTGCGACTACCGGCAACGGCATCACCGTGACCGCGTCCGCCGTTGACGGCATTAACGACGACGCCGGGTTTCGGGCGACCGACGTCGGACGGCTTATCCGCTGGGAAGATGCCGCCAACAAGTGGACATGGCTACAGATAACCGCCTTCACCGACACCACCCACGTCACCGCCGACATCAAGGGCGACGCCGCTTCGGCGACGACGGCGACGGCGGACTGGCGTCTCGGTAAATGGAACGATACAGACGGCTGGCCGGCGGTCGTCGGCTTCATCCAGCAGCGTCTCGGCTTCGCCAACAGTAACAAATTCCCGCAGTCGTTTTGGTTGTCGAAGTCCGGCGACATCGAGAACTTCGCCGACGAGGACGTCGAGGGAGCCGTTCAGGACGATAGCGCCATCGACTACACGTTCGCCGCCCTCCAGGTCAACACCATCCGATGGCTGGCGGCTCGAAAAAAGCCCATCATCGGGACTTCTGGCGGTAACTGGACGTTGCGTTCCGACGGCGCCATCCTGACACCTACGGATATCGCCGCCGACTTCGAAGTTTCCGGCGGTGTCGCCCGGATCCAACCGATCGAAGTACGCAACCGCCTTCTGTTCGCCCAGGCTCAGGCTCGTAAGCTCGTAGAATTCGCCGACGTTCTCCAGGAATCCGGTATCCAGGGGTTTGATAGCTTCGATCTGACCTTGCTTAATGACAGGGTTCTCGGCGGCGGCGTCACGCAGCTCGCCTACCAGCAGGAGCCGGATAGCATCGTCTGGACGGTGCGCGCCGATGGCCAGGTCCCGACACTGACTTACCAGCCCGAACAAAGTGTCATCGGTTGGGCCAGGCAGATTCATGGTGGCGCCTTTCAAGGTGGCGACGCGGTGATCGAAAGTATCGTCGCCATCCCCGGCCAGGACGGTACAGGCCAGGTCAAGAGCAGCGCCGGCCGCTATGAGATCTGGGCCGCCGTTAAGATGGATATCAACGGCTCGACGGTGCGTTACATCGAGGTCTTGGAGAAAACCTACGATGGTGACGCGGATCTTCAGGAAGACGCCTTCTACGTCGATTCCGGCCTGACCCTGGACAGCCCGAAGACGATCTCCGGGGCCACGGCCGCGGACCCGGTCGTTATCACGGCGACTGCCAACGGCTTCAGCGACGGCGACCTGGTCAGGATCGTCCGTGTCAAGGGCATGACGGAGCTCAACACCAATACCTACAAGATCTTCGAGAAGGCAACCAACAGCTTCGAGCTCGCCGCCGTCGACGGCACTACCGTCACTGCGGTTACTAGGGCCAATCCGGGAAGTGTGACCGCGGCGGGGCACGGTCTATCGACGAGCGACGAGGTCGCCTTTTTCGATATCGGCGGCATGACCCAGCTCAACGGCAACGGATACACCATTACCAAGGTCGACGCCAATACGTTTACCATCGGTGTCGACACGTCCGCGTTTACCACGTTCACGTCCGGCGGCACCGTTCATCTGGCGACCGACGGCACCGCGTTCACAGCCTATTCGGCCGCCGGCGAAGCCAGGGTCAAGGTGACAACGGTAACCGGTCTCAGCCACCTCGAGGCGGCGACGGTCAAAGTCTTCGCCGATGGCGCCGTGCAGACGGACAAGACGGTCGCTTCCGGATCCATCACCCTGGACGCGGCGGCGTCGGTTGTCCATGTCGGACTCGAGTATGAACGCCGCTGGAAATCTCTCAAGCTGGCCTTCGGGGCGCCGGCCGGCACCGCCGTCGGTAAGCCGAAGAACATCAACGATATCATCCTGGTGCTGCTGGAGGCCGCCGATGGGGCGCTCTCTGTCGCCACCGAGGACGAGGACGGGGAGAACGCATTCACGGAGCTCGACCTGCGACCGGCGACCCAGATCGACGGTGACCCGGTTCCCTTCTTCACTGGGGAGAAGTCCCTCGGCATCGTCGCCGGCTACGACACCGATCTGCGTTTGATCCTCAAGTCGACGTCGCCGACGCCGGCGACAGTCCTTGCGATCGCGCCGGAACTGGAAGTGACGGCTTGATCGAAGTGGTACCGTTCGAGCGGGAACATCTGGACCGGCTCATCGACGTCCCCGATCAGCTCGGGGATCTAACGCCCCTGGGTGACCAGAAATCTATCGCCTTCACGGGCCTTATGAACGGGACCGTAATCGGGTGCGCCGGCGCGTTTCGCCTGTGGCCCGGCGTCGGCGAGGCCTGGGCGGCGTTTTCGGCGATGCCCCCCAAGCAGGCGAGGGCGTGCGTGTTCGAGGTCAAGAGACGCCTGCCGGGGTTTATGAGAGACGCCGGGTTCCACCGGCTACAGGCATCGGTGCTGGCCGAGCATATCAACGCCTGCCGCCTGGCGCGAGCCATCGGCCTCGAGTTCGAGGGTTTTATGAAAGCCTACGATTCTTCTAAAAACGACTACGTCAGATACGGAAAGGTTATGTGATATGTCCAATGGAGTAGCTTTTAAGGCATTTATGAAGGCGGCTGCGCCATACATGGCCGCGGGGAGCGCCGTTATGACCGCCGCCGGGGCCATAGGACAGGGAAAGGCGGCGCAAAACGCCGCCAACGTCCAGGCCCAATTGTACGAACGTCAGGCCCAGCGAGATCGCGAGATCGGTGCCCTCAACGCCAGGCGGCAACGAGAAGAAGCGGAACGCCTCGCCGGCACCCAGCGTGCCCTCTTGGGCTCCCAGGAGGGCGGGAGCGGCTCCGCTCTGCTTGTCCAGGAAGACCTGGGCGCCGAGGGTGAGTTCAATGCCCGCCTGGCCGAGGCCAACGCCGAGGCCGTGGCCAGCTCCAAGATGACGCAAGCGGTCCTCTCTCGCGCCGAGGGACGCGGCGCCCGGCAAGCCAGCTACTTCCGTGCCGGTACGGCCCTCCTCAAAGGCGCGTCGGCCTGGGCATAGACATGGCAACAAGGATGCCCACAGCGGCCGACATTACCAAAGTGAGTGGGGTGAGGATCCCCGACGTCCGCGTGTCTCCGGCCGCCTACGGCGCCGGTATCAGCGAGGCGGTCGGAGAGTTGGGAGGCGCCGCCTTCGCCGGCATCTTGAAAGTCCGTGATGAAGCCGAGCAGACCGAGGGGCAGGGGCTTCTTAATAAGATGTCTGAATATACTCGCCTCCTCGAGTTTGGTGATGGCAAGGATGAGCAAGCCGGGGGCATCAAGGGGTATCGCTCGATGGAAGGTCTAGAGGCGGTGAACCGGCGTGCCGAGTATGATGAACTTCTGGATAAGGAACGAACGCGCCTTACCGGGAAGGCGTCCAGCGACCGTGTGCGGCGCATGATCCAAGAAGGCATGAATGCACATTATTCCCGGGGCACCCAACTATTTGGAAGAAGGGCCATCGAGCAGCAGAAGGTCGTCACGGCCAACACACATACGCGATCCCTGGCGGAATTCCAGCAGAACGCGGCGGCGTATGCCAACAACAAGAGCATTCGCGAGCAGATGGCCCAAGGTGCATACAATGCTACCCATAGGTACAACGTCGGGAAACTCGGCGAGATAGCCGCCCACAGCATGGCCGAAGCCGAGGCGACGAAAGTCCATAAGAAAGTTGTAGAGGCTCTTCGTGGTATTCATCCGAAATTGGCGGAGGACTACCTCAATGCGTCGCAGGATACGAGTGTAACGAAGACGAAGCCCTACATGAGAATAGACGGGGACATATATAGGGAGTTGAAAGATAATCTCAGGCCACTCACCCTCGAGCGGCTCGGTCAGGATACCGTCGACGAGCTTATCTCCGGTAAGACTCGGATAAAGGGTTATCCGCAGGGGTTGAATCTTTCAAAGGCTAAGGATCTCGAGGCGGGGAGGGTGTATATACGGAAAACTTTTAGCGGTAAAAACGAAACGACGATCTTAGCGGAGTACAACAGGCGGGCCGAAGAGTCGGTAAGGAATACAAGGATATTGAAATCAGAGGCGGCGGCTAAGGCTTGGCTGCATATTTTTAAAGATAAGGGAGATCTCAGCGGGTTCGCTAATAAAGATCCGGAAGCGTTCGATCTCCTTTCCTCTGATATCACCTTAATGGCAAAGTTGTTAAACGCCGCCCGTGAAAGGAACGAGGCCGCTACTTTCCGGGCAACATCTGACGGTAAAACATTCAAGAAAATTGCTGGGGACCCGGACTTGCTGAGAAAGGTTAATCTCGATGGAGAACAGTCGAACCTGACAACAGGAGAACATGCTAAATTGGTTACCAAGCAAGTCGCGGCGCGAGCGAAGGTGGCGGCGGTGGAAGCAGGCAAGGGCACCATTTACACCCGTGCCGATACGTTGGTTACCAGATATGCGCCGAAGCCCGTGAGAAAGACAACCGCTTCGACGGAAATGCGTCAACTGCTCGCCGAAGCGCAGACGGACATGACCGTATGGATCAAGGAATACATAAAGGAAAACAAGAAGGAGCCCGGCGAGGAGGAACTTAAACGTCAGGCGCTGCGTTCTTGGCTCAAGATCTCGGCGGACCCCGAGAACACCGGGACGTGGGGCAGAGCGAAACAGGGGGAGGAGGAGATTGCAGTTTATAGTTTCCAACTCGAACAGTTGTCGCCGCAGCAGCGCGACGTGGCCCGCGTTCCCTACAAGCGGCTCTCATTCGAAACGAAAACCATGATCACCGAGGGGGCCAATCAGTGGCTTAAAGAGAATGGTTATCCGGGGGTCAAGGCCGTCGATATTTCTAATTCTCTGATGGAAGAACTCGCCGGCGCAATGGCGGTTAGTGATAGGGCGCGCGTCAGGCGTCTTATCCGTTCACTTGTGAGTAAATGATGAATCCACTCCTGGAACTCCTTAATCAGCCCGACCCCGAGCCGCCGGTAGGGCTCGAGCCGTCGGTGCAGATATTCGATGATGATGAAAGGGAACAGGAGAGGCCTGCCAATCCACTGACCCAACTCTTGGATAGTGGCCCCGATCCCGCGCAGGAACGTGCCATTCTCGACGTTAACGCCGGTAAGAATGCCGAAGAGGCCCGGCGCGATCGGGAGCTTTCGAAGAAATCTGGGCTGCCGGAGGAGGCGATCGAAGTCGATCGACAGGCTGTCGAGCGCCGTGTTACCGCTGACGACATTGACGCCAAGACCCGGAATTCACCAAAGACCCG
>Ga0208179_1000361_pt1 | contig 31071 bp, 43 predicted proteins | sample Malvired_Geostar_FD_184238 | JGI IMG/M metagenome (GOLD analysis project Ga0208179, IMG submission 184238) | Marine viral communities from the Global Malaspina Expedition - Malaspina viral metaG DeepMed_Geostar (SPAdes) (version 2) | ecosystem: Environmental > Aquatic > Marine > Oceanic | place... | reverse complement strand
GTGGATTAGCCAGTACTGACTCTACTGTCTGATTCTTCTTACCCTTACTCATTACTTGATTCTCCTTGTTAGTTACTATTTTCTAAGGCATCCACCTTAGCTGATAATTCTTGTATAGCTTTAATTGCAATAGTCATAAACTCACCCTCTATAATACCCATAAAATCAGGTTTTTCTCCAGCCTTATTCCCTTCTTCATCTAAAATATCTTTCATTGCTCCTGGATTCCTAGTTGTTGCAACGGGATAAACATCATAAACCTCATCCGCTATAAATGCACATTTTACATTTTTTCCATGCAATCCTTTTCTAGCAGTTTCTGAATTCCAATCAAAATCACGAAGCTTCAACTGATTGATAATTTCAAGTCCATTTAAACTCGTATTTTCAATATTTGTTTTCAATCTTATATCTGAATTAAATACAGCTCCTAGACTTCCTGGAACCATAGCACCATCTGCACTTGTCGTTATATATCCTATTTCACCACCTCCATCGTGAAATGATATAAACTTAGGGGCTGATGCGTCATGTATATTTGCATCACCAGACCAATCAAGCCTCATCATAGTATCGTTTGCATCTACCCCTAACTCAGTACACTCAACATGAAGGATATTAGTAGTTGCATCAGTATCAGTACTTTTAACGTGTAATTTACTTGTAGGCGTATTTTCCCCAATACCGACAAACCCTTGATAGCTAATTCTCATTCTTTCTTGTGCAGTAGCTAAAGCATTCTCTGAACCAGCAGTAGAAAAAACCAAAGCACATGAATTTACAGTAGGAGAAAATGTACCCTCAGCCTCAGCCCATATTGCTGCTGCTGGTAATTGTTGATCGCCTGAAGACGAAACATTATTTGCTAAAGTAGATTCAAATTGTATAATACCAAGAACATCATTATCTACAATAGTAAGTTCTGCTGTAGTTAGCGATAGCTTGCCAGCTCCAGTAAATCCAGTACCAGTTCCACCTTGAACATCAAGTAATGAAATTGGAGCAGTAGTCCCAATACCGACATTAGCACTAGTATTTATAGTAAGAGCTGTAGTATTTCCAGTCTGTAGCTGGAGTTCTCCATTGCCAGTGCCAGTTGCAGATATTTTGGCTATATCAGTCCCTGCCGCCATCTGAAAATATAGTCCCTGTGTATTCCCATCACTTTGTCTTAAATTCACAATAGTACCAGCAGCAGTAGTCCCTTTAATTTCTAAGTTATTAGCTGGCGCAGCAGTGCCGATACCGACTCTTTGTTGTGCTATTGATAATGCAGAATTAGTATCTGCAGCATCCTTAATGTAATAACCAGTAGTGGCATGTAGTGTTGAGTTACCAATTCTTAATAACTCCGAAAAAGTACTTGCTATTGTTGATCCTGATAAAGCTGCCATTTCAGTTTCTCCTTAATAAGGCATTAAATTGCTATTACGTATTCTATTGTTGTGTCATCTGCCCCTGATGCAACCGCCACTTTAGCAGTTGCTAGAGTAACCGTAGAAGTTGTTCTCATTGATACAGCTGCTCCAGGTGGTATTAATATATCAGGTTCATCACCTTCTAATGCCAATTGACACTCAATACTTCCTAAATTCTTTACATACAAAAACTTTACTGCAGTCGTAGCAGTTCCTGGCATAATACGTGAAAGAGAATCATCAACAGTTACCTCTCCAGCACCAGTATTCCATGTAGATACTGTTCCATTCCATGTTTCATCAAAGAGATTCCAATTCTGCCCAAGACTAGCCATAGATGTCCAGTAATCAGTAACCTGATCTGAGGTTATATCAACACTTCCTTTTCCGCCAAATCTTTTTGCAACAGTTGTATCAAGCTTATAAGTTGTAGCGCCTTCTTCACGCACAATCGCTTCCTGTGGCACTACATGTGCTCCATATATTACTCTTCTATCATTAGGTACTGCCATATTATGTTCCTGTCATGTAATCTACTGTTGCTGTTCCTGATATATGTACTTTAGGCGTTGCAGCGGGCGATGAAGCATTTATCTTTGAAGCAAAACATTCACCCTCTAAGAGCTGAATAATCTCTGTAGAACCATCTAAAGATATTGTAACTGTTCCAGAGGTAATAGATGTTGCGGTTACAGCTATAAAATCTATAGCAGTTCCAATAGCAGCAGTTGATGTTAATGTATTAACTACAGTTGTACCAGCACTATCAAGATCATACATATAAGATCCTGTAAGCTTACGACCACAATCACCATCTAAATAATATCTATCAGTACTGCCAACTTGTTCCTGTGGAGTGCAATAATTCTTATACAATATTCTTTTATCTCCGTCTTCTGCCATTATGCTGGTTGCTTAGGTGCTGCCATCATGAATGCTGCATCATATTCAGCCTTTAATGCCGCATATTGTCCTTGTAGCCATTGGTATCCTGCCCCATCAGCCTGTAAATTCTGTGTATATTCCTGAACCTGTGATCCAACTTCTGCTTGGTATACAGCAAGTTCAGCTTGATATTTCTGAATTAACCTAGCATCTTCCTGATTGTCGAAGTCAGCATCCTTGAAATTCTTTTGAAGAGTTGCTTGATATTCTACATTAGCATCATTAAATACATTCAATTGACTCTGCATAGCAGTAGAGTAAGCCTGTAAATAAGTAGAAATCTTTTGTAACTGTGCAGATGCAAGCTCAACATCCTCCTCATCTTCAATCAAATGGGCTGCAGTTGCAAACCACTGATCTACTTCAACTTGATCAGCCAACGTATCTATTGTATTATCTACATCTAAGCTAGATAAATCTGTAATATTAGTACCATCCCCTGGAATAGTAGGAGCTGTATAAGTAGGAGCAGTACCAGTTATTGTTACAGATGTTGAACTCAAAGTAGGAGTATCTGGTGGTACAGCTGTAATTGAAAGATCAGAAATTGTTGTAGCTCCCATCTTAGCTTGCAAGGTCCTCATGCTTGCATATATAACTACTAAATAAATTTTATCATTAGGAAAGTATTTTATATTAGAATCAGCAAAGGTAAGAGCGTTACCACTTCCATCTACAGGTTCATGATTGACATAAAACACTCTAAATCCATCATCAGTACCATCAGGAACAGGATATACATTAATAGTACCATCAACATCTATCGCATACACAGGATTATACTTAGAAGCAAAACTTAAACTATCAGTATCTACAACCCTGGATTGTAAGGCGATAGGAATCTCTCTACATTGCCTCCAGGCAGAACTGCCATCAGTATCACCATCTGCCCCTGCTTCTCTTATAACAGAAATTATATCAGCACCGTTTAAGTCAAGACCATTACTTGATGTAGTGGCACTTTCCCTGATGAAACTTTTTTTATCCTGAGGCTTAATAGAAAGCCATCTATTAGTAACATCAATTACACCATCTTTCAAAAATTCGGTTAATTCCTCCTGGGAAGGATTAGTGCTACTAGCAGTAATAGCTATAGATGTAATGCCTTCTACCTGTACTTCAAATGTTGCCATTAGGTCCTTATATTAAAAAGGCCGTAGCCCTCCGCAGAGGAGAGTCAAGAAACCACTGCAGAGGGATTTGGCTTTGATTGTTATTAGCTTTAATTACGCTAGACTAATTCGACACTTACAGCATCGATTCTAACTTCATTATCAGCATGAGCAGAACTCCAATCAACATTAAGAGCTACAGCCAGACCACCAGTTGTATCCATGGAAGTCAGTGCTGTCTGTCCAATGACATGTACAGCTCCTAGAGCATCTGTTCTGATTTCAGCAATGGCAGTACATGTTCCACTACTACCAGTTGCTGTACAATGAACATCAGCCCAAGCATACACTATGTCATCATCAGCCACATCAAGGGCTGCTCCAGTTGCGATAGCTGTGCCACCGAACTTGAGGATAGGTGTTAAAGTATCTGTACTATTACTATCAACAACTGTACAAAATACTTTAATCCTAACAATGTCACCCTTTTCCAATGTATTAGCTGGGATTGTATATGAAAACATATCCGCAGCATCAGTTGAGTTCTCATGTTCACGACCTGTACCAGCTTCAGAAAACAACTTCTGAGATAATGAATTGTCTAGTTTATTCTGTCCGTATAAAAGATTAGCCATTATTTATACCTCCTTATGATGTTTTCCAGATAGCATGAGCTTCAGGCATACTAAATTCCATACCAGCTTCGGTAAGAATTTGGTCTACTCTGCGATCCACACCACTGTTTTCCAGGGTTTGAACTCCAACATAGATTGAAGTATCTCTATTAATTCCGTTTCCGACCAGAGGACGATATGCACAATGCTTCATATTTACACCAAGAAGAGCTATATTTGTGCCATCTAAGTGTACATTACGAACCACATTAATATCACCATATACGGTAGAGATTGTAGTAGTATCAACTCCAAGAACTTTCTTTTTGCCTTGCATAGACATATCTGCGCGACCCATCACTGAGGTATCGGCAGCAGGACTAGTAGTTCCTCCAGGAACAACCATTCCAATATTGTTAGCAAAGTATCCAGATAATTTATGCAACCAATTATATACTGCTGTAGAACAGAAGAATACACTTGGAGCTGCATTATTATATCTAGGATCTAAAAAGTTAGAAAGATCATCTAAGAAACTATCTTGAGATTTTGTTGCAACAGGTAAAGAAAAAATATTACCATTGTTTAAAATCCAATCAATAGCCCCTTGAGTTGTCCGATATGCTGCATTTTGAGTACCAAACAGAAGACTCTGTTCGATATCCCACTTATGTTCAATCAGCTTTTCTTTCCAGATACGAGCCCATTCATTTCCTTCATACTTCAGTACGGTAGCACGATCAGTGTTATCCATAACCATTGAAGTCTTAAAGATCTGACATTGCCCATAACCAGTTGAATAAGGCTGGTCTTTCCAAGTTTCTGGATAACCAGTACCTTTATCAAAAGTAGAGCCAACAACATAAGTACGCTCATTTTCAAGCGAAGATGAAATAGACTCATCATAAACCTGAGTATCTACATCATCACTGCCATTCCATCCAGCAATATAAAGAAAACCAGAAGCATTTATATCACGAATAAGTTCACAATCTAATTGAACACATTCACGAGAATCCTTCGTTAGGCCATCTGTTACTGCTGTAACCTTCATAAGCATATAATCACCACCTGCGCCACCACCATTAGTGCTGGACATAGGAACCTTGATTATTTGCCCTGGAAGAAAGAAAGCTGGACGAGTACCACTAGCACCAATTGCAATAGCACCCCCAGATTGACCATATACATTTTGTATATTACCAGCTGATTTATAATCACCAGCCATATACAGTTTAAATGTATCACCTGCAGTCAAACTACCTGGAGCGCCACCATCATTGTATGCAGTTAAATCTGCATCACCACCAGTACCACCAAGCACATCTACATTGTTATTTTCTACCCATCCTGTTACATAGGCGTATCGCTTATTCCACGAACCACGTTTCTCAGTAAATTTAAACTGAGGATCGTCAGTTGGCTTTTTAGCCGCCATAGAAACAAAACGGAAAAACGGATCCTGAGCCAAGGCCAGTTCAGATACTCGATCACCGAAGTTAAACTTCCGTCTAAGATCGCCAGTATCTAAAGTACTGCCACTAGAGCCAGGACTATTTGCGTCGTCAAAGGAACCAATACTACCATAATTCTGGTAGGCATTGCCTCCATATAATACGTCAGCCATTGTCTGTCTCCTTATTTAAGTTCAGAGAAGGCAAAAGCTGTTAAGCTTTTTATTGTGCCTACTCGAACAGGTTGTCTAAAGTATCGTCAACGCTCTTCAAAGCATTAAAGACATTATCGTCCATGCTTTGCTCTTTAGAGCCTTGCGAGTTTGCTCCACTGGCACTTGTAGGTATGTTCCGTACATTTTTCATCTGATTCAGCATATCCTTTTTAGTAGAATTTGCTGTATTAGCAGCTGTCCTATCCTTATTTAAAAGATAATGTATATCTTCTAAAGTTAAGATATGCTCCTTAGCATTATTAACAAAGCCTTCATACTCCTGGTCAGTCATAGTATGCTTTTCACGAAATGCCTTTTCCTCACTTTGCCTATTAATATCGGCTTGTGTGTCAGCAGCCCGCCTCTTTTCATCACCAATCATTTGACCAACTCTTGATTGGACCATACGGTCCACATGAGCATTCATTAGTTTTGCTGAGTCTGATTTTCCATCAGACATAGCTTCATGAGCATCAAAGACAAAATCTTCGCCTAATCCAAGTTGATCCTGAATTGTAGCAGAAGGTTTGCCACCATTTGTCAGATAATTACGAACATGATCTACAAGACCACTGTCGTTTTTCATTGCGTCAAGAACAGGAATAAAGGGCTTCAATTCAGACATCTCACCGTGTAAACGCTGAGCTTCTCTTGTTGAATCTTTATATCGTTGCTCCCAATCTACCTGTGTCTCGTTTTTGGAGCCTTCCTCGCTTTTGACGTGGGTTACCTGTTCGGAGCCACTTTGTAGAGGAGGGGTTACCTCAGAGTTTCCAACGTCATCTTGTATAGCGCCATTGACGTCATTTTCAAGCGCTTCAAAGAAGTCGTTTCCCTGAGAGCCAAATACTGCATTTTCTGCAGTTTCTGGGTTACTTTGGGTTGTTTCTTCTGTCATTGTTATCTCCTTATTTAAGAGTCTATAAACTTATATAGCATTTAATGCTTAAATGCAAGAAGTTTTTTAATCTTTTTTTACATTATTTCCAGCACGCTCAACTGCCATATCCATTTTTTCAGATGCCACATCAAGATCATTTTTTCTTATATTACGTAAAAGTTTCTGCTGAGCTTCAGTTTCAAGAAGCGATGATTGCCTGGATCCACGTACATCCTGCTTATTTTTCTCAAGTTCCATAGCTCCCTGCATAACCTTACCCTTAATGCCAGCTTGGACCAATTGACGTTCTAAAGTCTCAATAGTTCCAGCCTGATCCTTGACTTGTTCATCCATCTGCTCTAATTGTCCCTGCATCTGAGCATACATGCTCTTTCTCTTAGCTATACCTTCCTTGTTTCTAAGATCTGTTTCGGCAAGGACAGCTAAATCATCCACCACTCCTAGCTTCATAAGTTCTTTCAATTCTTCAAGGTATGCCCATCTATTAACAGGTAATGTAGATCCAGCTACTATAGTAACATCAAACTTAGCAGACGCATAGTCCATAGATTTACCAATAGCTTCTCCCATATCATTATATAGAGGTATATTGATTTCAGTCTCCCTTTGTTCCTGTATTGCCGAAGGCTGAATAATCCTGAATCTCTTATTAGCTGTATATACTGCCTGAGTAAACTGCATAACCAATCTTCCTAATTGCCGTAATGCTGGTTCTATAGAATGCTGCATCCACTGCTTTATCCTCCTAGTACCATACTCATCTAATGCCAGCATGCCTCTAAATGTTTCATGCTGAGCCTGAGTATCTCCCTGCATGGAAGAATATATCCCAGCAAGATACTCCATATCTGTCTTGCCCTCTTGTACTATAGTGAAGAAAGCATTAGAAAGTGGCGCTGGAGGCACTGCGGTAGGAGGAGTAGCACCAGGTCTAATAGGTAATAGGGCACCAGGAGAAGATGAATACTTCTCCCAATAATCCATATCAATAGACCCTTCTTCATGCATCCAGCGCAATGAACTACCAAGAGATGCATTATGCACCATAATCTGATGTGATTTATTTAATTCTCTCTGTTTTCCGATAAGAGGTGAAACAGCACTCATAGGGAATGGTGTGCCAGTCCACTTGTAATGAAATGGCACTATAGGATAATCAGTAATATTATCAGGAAGAATTTCTTCATATAAGAGCTTATCACCGACTATAGTTGTCTGTTTTATCCTATGTGCATGGAATCTCATCTGTCCTACTACATTCTCAGCAAAAGCTTCCTCTTCCATTAAGATCTTATATTCTTTTTCACTTATAACTTGATTTTCGATCTTAGATGCTTCATTTTGAAGCTGGCTCATATATTCTTGTTCTGCAGCTTGTAATTGCTGTTCCATCATCTCCTGAGCCTTCTGCATTTCGAGTTCATATCTTTCAGGAAGCATCTCTCCTGCCTGTACAGCCTCTTCCATTTGCTTTTGCTGTTCCAGCAACTGGACTTCCATTTCAGCCTGCATTTCCTTCATTTTTACCTGAACTTGCTGTTTAATTTGAGCTAATTGCTCTTCATTTGGAGGTATTCTATAAAATACATTCATATGAGGTATTTTCAGTTTTTCGTATACCTCAAAAAATTCAAGCATAGTATCCTGACTACCATCTGGACTTATAGCTTCACTGGCATTTTCATCGTCATTATATGCAAAAAGCTCTTGCTCACTATTGCCAGATGCCCTGGCACTCCAGCTATATTCACGAGCTTCATCGGAAGAAGCAGCATTAATTTTTCTTTTATAATCAGGAAATAATTTAATTAGATGGTTTTTAGGAAGTACTTTGCGAATAAGGACAAAAGCTGCATCCCTTAGCAGCATATCTCTAGATTTAGGATCTACAAAGATATCAAAAGGTTCAGGTTGCCGAAGTACGACTTCTCCCATACCATTATCCTGATCTGGGTCTACAGTTAGAAGAATATACCCTACACTTTTGCATATAGCATCATTTATTGCATTAGAATACAAAGTTGAGCCATCAGACAGATTCCATATATAATCTGCCATATTCCCAAATACTGATGCTACATCAGCATCAGAACCCTCTATACCAATAGCCTGCCATCTGGGATTATTGGCTGTAGCATAGAAATTAAGCATTTCAACTACTGGAAGTATACGATTAATTGTAAAAGTAGGCATTCCCTGCTCTTCCAAGGAATCCCTTTCTTCGGTAGTTAATTGTTCATCATGAGAGAAATCATACCCCTTCTGGTTTATGAACTCCCACTGCCTCCTCGTCCAATTGTTCGAGAGCTTGTAAAGTTGTCTTACTTGTTCTGCTCTTTTTGTTTTTGCCATTCTTACACTCCTCTATTGGTAGGTGTTTGTGATCCACGTCACATATTTTTGGACAGGTATAACTCTCCTGCGGGCATTCTCTGGTAATATAATCGCCATATCTAAATGTCCCTATAAATATTAATCCTAGTAATAAGTCCCATAACACAATTCATATCTTGAACTCTCATCAACGCAACCCTCCTCCGCCTCTACGACGTCCACGGTTATTCTTGCCACCACGTTTTCTTGCTTCTATTTTCGTACCATCGGGCATAATAGCCTGTATTTCTCCTGCATTTAATAGTACGGAAAGTACGATAAACTTTATCATGCTGTTACCCATGATTTAGCTTTGGGTTTCTTCTTCATCCATTCTCCATCTGCACCTTTACTGAATTCACAAGGATATGCAAACTTACACGCATATGCCAGAGCATCTATCGTATCATCATGAGCCATCCTTGGTCCAAATGTGATAGTCTCTCTCTGCAGATCATAATGATTCTTTTTGATATGCATTTGGCCTACAGCAAATCTTTGAGCTAATATTCCCTGAATTCTATCTCTTTTGGACATTCTTGTTCCTGGCTTCTCTTCCTTAAAACTTATTGAAAAATCATTTCTTCTCAGCATCTCTGCTCGTATAGCCTGGAATACAGGTTTAGACATTGTTGTATCTTCTATAGTATACATTAACGGGTGGTATATTTTTCCATAATCGAATATATAATCCACAATCCCCTTTTTATCAGACCCTGGAATACCGAGCACAGGTATACCGCGCTTCCTAAGATAATCGAGAACATAAATATTATTGTCCACATCGCAAGCAGCAAAGATAATAACACTATAGTCAGCATCCCTACGCTGAGAATCCGTAGCAGGGTCAACCCCCGCAAAAACATTGACTGGTTTGACGTCGCCATCTTCCGTAACTATACTACTAATTCCAGTTTCTTCATCATGCAAGAATTGCCCATCCCAGTATTTAATATGGTCTCTCGTGAATATCGCATCTTCCTCACTCTGAACCTCCATCATATATTCCTGGTAAAATTTCTGTGGTTGGCCAGAGTCTGCGTAAAACTTTTTCTTTCTTTCCATCTCTTCCAGGCCAAACCAGGATGGCCATAAAGGCATCCCATCTTCCTGAAGAGCTTTGTATGTAATTACTGTCCAACTGTAGTCTTCTCCTTTAGCTTTTGCTTTATCATGACCAGTAAGGATATTAGTAATGAACGCATCATAATGAACAGGCGTCCCATTAATTCTAAGCCTACCAGTATGAGGCTCAAGAGCAGGGAATACAACAGCCGTAACAAGGTTCGCAATTTTACTCCTAGATTCAGGAGTGATTGTATTATTCTCATCTTCAAAATCGTCCAGTACAATAAGATCATATCTTTTATGGAGCTTAGCACCTCCCCTGATACCTGAGAGATTAGATTTACTGATAAGCTTGCAATTATTCCTAAGCTCGATATCGTCTTCTGTCCATTTTTTGCCCTTGAGATCCCCGAAAAAATACCTCACCTTATCATTGTATTCCAAATGATATTTAATATAATCAAGATTAGGAACACTAATCTTTGAACTTGCAGCCACCCAACCATAAAATAAAGGTTCTTTAGTAAATAAGAAATCATGCAAGATAGAACACTTCGTCATTACTGTCTTCCCATGACCCCTGGGAAGTATAACTGCCAACTGACGTATATCATTATCATTGACCGCATCTGCCACTTCGTAGTGAAAGAAAGGAGTCTCAGAGCGCATAAAGTCATCTGGAAGAAACAACTTACCAAATGCAATTAAATCATGGTATGTAAGTCTGAGAGTTTCTTCCTCATTACTTACATTATGAAAGTTCACGTTAGCCATCTATTTCTTTTTCTTCGCTTTGTGTGCCTCCTGAACTGGATGCGGTGTGCCTTCATACGGTCATATGTGGTAGGCTTCTTTAGGCCTGTCTTTCTTATCATGCTTAAATAGATCTAATCGCTTGCCTGCCATTATTTGCTTTCTCTTATCTTTACACACTTACCTTTTACATTTTTATAGCCTTTACCACATTTTGACTGATTATATTTTCTTCTCATACCACCAGTCTTGAGCGGACTATTATCAGGAGTATTCCCGATATCAATTATGTCAGCCATTCTTTTCCCCTATCTCTTTTGGGCGTTGAACTTCTTCTAAAATATTGTCGGCAAAGCCTTGGAAGACGGCCCCACTAAGCTGGGTAACTTTGGTCTGAGTTTTATCCTCGAGATCTAAGATATCTGAAAGTTTAAATAATGCTTTTAACTTTGTTTCATCTTTCTCGGAATTCTCTGCGACCCTCTTTATGCCTTCCAGCACAGATTTGTCATCAATATTTAATTCTTCTAAAACTGGTTTCAACTCTTCCTTCATAGCTTTTTGTATCCTTTCAGTCTTTACTAATTTTGTAGACTGTTCTTTTGCATACATAGGATTATTTGTCTTATATGCGCTAAGGTAAGCTTCAGATGGAGCTAGGCCACCAGCCATATATTGTACAAATATTATCTCGCATGTAGTTAAATTCCTACGATCCAAAATAACTCTCTCAGTGTCTTTTCCCGAGATTGTCCATATGTTCTCCCGTTTAGATGTATCCATCTTAACTTTTGGAGAGCATATGAACGTCCCCGAGCAAGTACCTACATATTCCCTATATTTAGCCTTACCTCTGGGAGTCTTCATTTTGCCTTTGCGTAATATCTGGATAATGCAATTATCATCGGCCTCTACCCAGTCACCGATCTGGGCCTTCCTCCAATTATGCACAACTACCATGCTGCTAGGCAATTCAGACCTATCCTCGTAGACTTTATGGTACATATCAGATACCCTGTAAGTCCTCATCTATTTCCTTATCTGGTTCATAACCATCTGTATATAAGCATCCATCAAATCTGACATATAGGCTACACTAGCCCATATCTCATAGATACCATATGCAGTACCAAAAAGCCACATAAGTATTAATAATTTTGTTAAGTCATCTTTCATAGTCTCTCGTACGCGCGCTATATATTATATATTAAGTTTAGAGATATAGTATACTAATACTCCCGTAAGGGAGTATGTCTTAGTATAGAGATACTCTATAGTACCTAGGCTTCGCCAGGTTCAACATTGCCAAATTCCTCTAAGAGCCGTTCTATCTCTTCATCTGCATTCTGGGTATCTCTGAAATATTCAGCAAGATCAGCAGTACCCAAAAGAACAACCTCAGAATCAGCTGACTCATCAATAGATTCCATAATGTACTCTATCTCTTCCGTATCAGGATTATAAGCAATAGTCAAATGATATATACGTTTAGCGCTCATATGATAGTTTATATGTTAAACAACCATAGGAAGCAAGGCAAGTTTCAAAAATTGCAGGATTTTAGTGTATGGCCTATATTCAAGCGGGGCCGTGCTATAATCAGACTTTCACTTTCTGATTTACGTTATCTTTCATTTCGAATTAATCATTAACTAACTAATATAAGGAGTATACTCTTATGGGATACCTTAAGATGTTCAAGTGTAAGTCTAACTCTGGCAGATGGATGTTCAGCTCTATTAATCGTGTGATGACACCCATTGGTCCTCGAATCCAAGGCACACCTCGTGGTCAAGCAGAAGTATTACCTTACTTCATCATGATCACTGAAGTAGAGCCTGATACATTACCAGAGTTGATGTATTATAACCCATCATCTAATGATCTTATAGATGAAGCAGACTTTCTCTCTCTTGGTAGAGTAGATGCAGATACCACAGGTGATAGCGTGGATGGATCAGCATCAGTACCAGTATAGAGACTTTAATGACCTAATAGGGGGGGCTTATGTCCTCCCTTGTGGTCATGTGGGTAATTAACTTAGTAATAAAACAGTTGTAACTCATACATAAACACCAACTATATGGAGTACCAATCAAATGATACAATACATCAGTCAATTCACAGCCAATGACTTGGTAGTAATACACTGCGCAGTCATACTGATAGCAATCTCTGTCATACTATCTATAAGCCTAGTAGCATGGCTTACAATGTATGCCTATGAAATACTATCTGTCACTTGGCATGAGACTAAACGTAGGCGTCAAAAAGCTGCAAGACTAACTAAATTTAGCAGTTAACAAGTAATCATTTATTGGTTTAGCACCACAGTATTCATGTTAAAACCATTCCAAAGAGAGTAAGAGTGTTATGATCTACACCATCTCAGGAACATCATAGTAACGCTGAGCCACTGGCCATGAGGCAAGAACTATGCTAACAGCCCAAGAATCGGAACGTAAAATCGTGAGGGACTGTGATGATAAATATAGCGGAGAGATGTAATGGTTGCATACTTGGCTCATAACCAAGAGGTAACAGGTTCGACTCCTGTCTCCGCAACTAAGAATTGGGCTGCTTATAGTCCATATAGAATAAGCACAGCAATGTGTAAAAGTGAAGGCACGGCAGTGTTAGTAGCGCCAGCAATGGTTCATGTAAGCAAGCGTATAACATATGATAGTCAATGGGACATCCTGAGATGAATCATAGGTTTGAGTGGGAAATCAGACTGAGATGGAAACATCAATAGGTAAATGCGTAAGAGATCGGGTAACATTTGTGTTACTCATAAGCTAAAGCTTTGGTAGTTAGGCTGGATCTCAATATAAATGGTATACTTCCTGTAAAAGAAGATATGTCGTAAAATATGATGTAAACTGATCACCAATCAGAGCATAGAATGTAGAGTGGTATTGCTTACTTCAAAAGAGCAGGTAGCCACAACTATCGAGCGCTACATTCACCTTCCTAGCACTAAAGTTAATCATGAACTGATAACACAGTTGCGAAAAGACTCCTTGGCGTTTAAGAACATAGAGCTCTAATTCCCTACACCTTAGTGAATAGGGAGCTGATTCAGTAGCCAATCTGAACAGTTTAATGAAGAAAGCACAGTACAGGGTTGATCGCTTTGTAATGACGCAAGTACTTGTTGAAACGACTTGAACGATAAGAGTGACAGTCTATAACTGTTGAGCTTGATCATTTACTGCACGCAAGTGTATGTGGACAAAGAGGGGAATCACCGATAATCCCTCCAAAGAATGGTTATCATACCTGTAATCTCAGGGTATTTAATATAATTGAGGGGGTAAAGGAAGGGTCAAGCCATAGGTTCAAACCTGGAGATGTCAACCCTTTATGGGGCATCAAGTCGTAGACTTCATACTCTACAGGATATTGACGACTCTCTCAAATTTTTAACAATATTCCTAAAGGTAAATCTCCGTTTATAGTTGGGAATAAGGAGGAGTTCGGAAACGAGGCTGAGCTCCTCCAGATTTGAGCAGGTGCGCTTCAATTAACCTTGAATGGATTTGATGAATGGCTAACGAACATATCCGAATAGCCACCTGCTCACTAATTTAGAGAGAAAAACAATAAACTGCATAAACTTAGCTTGTTAGAGTCCGCACACTCTAGGGTTATTTCGCACTATTATGATACCAAAGTGTAACAAGCTATTACTTAAAATAAACAAAGGAGATTCATCAATGGCAAATACTCTCAGAAGCTGGACTATGCCAACTAATGCTGTTCGGCTCAAAGCTGTTCGTTTGGCAAGAAAATACTTACGTGAAGGTTATGGTCCTGCAAAATCACGTAAAATGGCGTCTAAAGAAGTTGGATATTCTGTTGCTTCCATTTATCAATGGGAAAAACAGTTTCCTCTTAAAGGTAAAGTAAGAACTACTCCAGTAAAACGGACTACAACTACTATACATTCTCACAAGCATCCTACTAAAACAACTACTGAATCTACTCCTATAAATGGTATAGTAATAGATCGTAATCTTGGTACTATCACAAAAAATCAGTTACGTGTTTTAAGTGTTGATCTTATGACAGATAATGGTCAAATTGTCACCTTAACAGAGAGATCGTTGAGGGACATTGTGAAAATGTTCGGATAATGGAAGTTAAATCATCAGCACCAGGAATCTATCATCAAATCCTTAAACCAGTATGTGATGCTGTAATTATTGATGTTAGAGTAAATGAGCTTCTAGACTTTTATGAGAATGGCGAAAATAATGACCAAGAGAGAGAAAAAGCCTATTCTCGTGCTTTAAATCTAGCTAAAAAGTCTAATAAACTGATGGGTTATACCTCTTAGTTGGCTCTAAATAAAGAGAAAAGTGGCAGGGGAAGGCATAAATTGTTGTTTTCCCCTCCATTTTAACACATATATTCAGTTGTGAAGAAATTCAATAAACATTTAGGTAAAGGTGAACCATTAGATCCTAAAGCATATTTTAAACAAAGGTTAATGCGACATGAGTTTATGCTTAGAAGAGCACGAGAAAGATGTGTTAAGGAAGAGGTACTAAGTATAATACATGCTATAACCAGAGAATTAAGATATATTTATAGAGATTTGTTCACAAATGAAAATGACGAGGAGGGCGATCACAAGATCGAATTGTAAAATGAATACTATCTCACAATACATAGTAAACTTAAAGAGAAAATTATGTACTGTATGTTTAAATGGAGTACATTACGAGTATGTAGGGGATCATAACGGTGAATGCTATAGTTATGCTGAGTATTGTCCCTGTAAAAATGAATCAATAAAGAAACTCATTCGTGAGCGAGCAAATAAAATAATAAGGAAAAGGAGTCAAGAATCATGGCATTAACAATAAAAGTATTAGCAGGTGGTGGTTTTGTTGAAAAAGAAGTAGATGCAGCCAACATTGGAGCTTTACGCACAGAGCTTGGTATACCAGTTGGATCATCCGTATCAGTGGGTGGTTCAAATGTAACAGATTCACATCAATTAGAAGATGGTGATCTTGTAGCTGCAGTGGAAAATGATAAAGGTGGTGGTAAATAACTAACTTCCATAAAACACTTAAACAAGGGAGATGGGTAACTGTCTCCCTTTTTATTTATATTAAATGGAGGTAAAATGAAAAGAACAACGATTTGGCTTAGCATAATAGGATTTTGTTTAAGCTTTTGGATTATAATATTAACAATAATATGGGGAACTTTTTAAAATGAATACATCAATAATTTGGAACTATGAAGATATAAATTCTAATCTGCTAGCTGTAGAATGTAATGAAGAACCAATAGGATATTTTAGAATAGATAAAAATGATTTTGTTGTTATAACAGATCATAATCACGATTATCCAACCATACCTATTGAAGTACTAAGTAAAATTGTTAATGGATATAGTAAGGCATTAGAAGTAGCTAACAAAATTAAAAATGAAGAGGAAAGCCATGAATCGAAATGAAATTATACCTATGTCTGAAGTTGATTTGGATATAGATGAAATGGTTGATAAGATTTATATAGGTCCACAAGGTGAGCTACTACGAAGGATTGATAACTTCAACAGATCATATAGTGATGGACCAGATATTATCAAAATAACCAATAAGTTCAGATTTAAACCTGGTACATATGATAAAATAAAAGCTGCATATACTAAATTTGCTTTGAAATTTAATATGAAACCAAGAGGTATATATTCTCTTCGTGATAGAATACATCAATATGCTCAATGGAGAGGTAGACAGTTCTGGTCTGATGCATGTGAAATTGAATCAAGAATGTGGCAACAAAGAAATCGTGATAATAATTGGGTAGATAATACTGATCTAATTGTAGAAAAATGGAATGAAGAAAAGAATTCATTTACAACTAGACAAGCAGAATTTAATGCACAATATCCTCAAAGTATACTGTCAGTTGGATTACCCCAATTGTCTGTAAATAATCCAGATCAATGGAGTAACATGAAGATATGGATTCATTTAAAAATAAAAGATATTGTAATTACTGTACGTACAGGTGTAGATGAAGTAATAGGAGTAATCCCTTGGGGAGACATAGACTTAAAATGGTCTTTCAGTTTCTTTACCTACTTGAATGCAACATGTCGTGGTGATGATTTTTTAAATAGCTATTCTGGACTAGGAAATCCTAATGCTAGAATATTTCCTCTTTACAAAGGTACTACACATCCATATGTATCGAGAAGATATAACTATGATTCTCAACATAATGATTGGATTAGCAATACTTGTACAGGTGATATGGACAGTAATCTTAGAACAGCTATAAAATCAAAAGACTATCCTGCATTACGCATTTTGTGTACAAATTGGCTAAGTAGGTATCATATTCCTAATACTAATCCATTAAATCGTATTCATGCATGTTTTCATGGATTTCCTGAAGGAGCACATACCAAGTTAATGACATTAAGAAGAGAAAGCAGTAATAGATTAGGATCATTTAATCCTATAGATTATATGCAAAACTGTACTTGGAAAAGTCAAAAAAATGTTGAAATGGAACATTCTATTGATGAATGGGGAGTATATGTGGATTCAGATGACACTAATACAGAAAATGCTTGTGATAACTGTCAGTTTAAATCTGATTATTCATATGCAATGGATGATGGGAGTATTATGAACTATGATGCTTGTAGTTTTCCTAAAACTATGGCATATAATGATCCTGAAACAGAGGAAGAATGTCAATGGGAAGCTGGTATATTGCTTCTTATGTGTAGGAATCTTCTGCAAAATCAATCTGGAACTCAATATATGCTTTCAAATGAAGTAAATTTTGAAATTCCAAATGATGAAGGAAATCTTATTCATCCAAATGTTCAATTTGAACATGTTCTTGAATGTAATCCTGATATAAATCTTGAATACTTTTGGTGGAAAACTAGAATTAGATATCCTGGTGATCACTTAGATGTATTGGATTTTATATTCAAAACACAACTATGGCAAGAAGCAATGGATGATCTTCTTATTCTTCATTATGGTGAAGAAGATGACAGGATGGAAGATGACCATGACGCTGCCTATGCGTTCCGTGAAGAGCATCAAATGTGTAGTATTAGAGAATTACAAGCAATACTAAAAGAAGAAGAAGCTAGGAACGCAGGACGAACACTTAGTGGATCTGTAGTTGTTGGTAATTCTGAAATAAATGAAAACATGACACCCGAAGAACGGGTAATAGCCTGGGCTGCTAGAAATGGTAGTGCAATAAATATAGGAGAAAGTCGATGAAAACAGGATACTATATTTCACCAAAAGATTATAATACTATAATCAATTATGCTAAAGCAGCATATAGTGAACATAAGTGTGAGATAGGTGGTATGTCTATCTGCTATCAGGACAAAGATAGTGATTGGATTGTAACAGATCCAGTAATTCTAAAACAAGAGATTGCAGGTTCTACTTGTGATCTTGATCAAGATGCTCTTGCAGATTATTATTGTAATGCACAAAAGAAACATGGCAAAAAGAACTTTAGGTTTTGCTGGTGGCATTCTCATCATAATATGGGTGTATTTTGGAGTGGTACTGATATAAAAGGAATTGAAGAATACTCTGATGGAGATATGAGCTTTGCTCTTGTCGTAAATCTGAAACGTGAAAATAAATTCCGTATATCATTATGGAAACCTGTAGCAATGTATTTAGATACTGAACTACAGCTTCTAGGACAAGGTGAAAAAGAAATACCTAAAAAGATAGTAGATGAAGTGAATGAATTATGTACTACAAGAACATATACTTCCTACAAAAAGGGTGATTCTACATACAATCGTCATCAAACTGATATTTTTGACGACAATAATGGATATAGTATCTATTCTGGAAGTAGAATAAATCATGGTACCAATCTTTATCCAAGAAGTAATGGTTTGGAAAGAAAAGATTACAATACTTGTTATGAATTTATAACAGAAATGATAGAAAGTCTTGTAAATGAAGGTATGGAATACTCCAAATACATTAAAGAAGCAGAAAAGTTCAATAATAACCTGAAAAAGTTAGGTTCTTTATTTTCAATTCAGACAATTCCATTAAATGAAATAAAACCTGAACTTGCATTTGAAGATCCTGAACTATGGATAGGGTATAATGGAGAAACAATGGAGGTACTGCAATACAATGGAATCTACTATTAATAATAGATCAAAAGGTATTGTAAGCAATCTACATGAATACACTTTTCACATTCTGGGCTGCGGGGCTATAGGTAGTTCCGCAGCTGTTCAACTTACAAGAAGTGGTGCAACAATCTTCTTTCTGTATGATATGGATAAGGTGGAAGATGTAAACATTGGTGTTTCACAATACGACCATAGACATATTGGATTAACAAAAATAAAAGCATTAAGCTGTATACTGGAAGATATTAATCCAAATGTAAAAGTAGAATGTGTTGAAGGATATTTCAGTGAATATCTCTACAATGGAGATAAAGATATTGCTGTGTTGGCATTTGACAATATGGATGCAAGATTAAAAGCTGTTGAAATCTTATGCAAAACACAACAATGCCCAAAGCTAATAATAGATGGCCGAATGGGGGCTGAACATTACCAACAATACGTTATTGAAAAGCCTACAATACAAAAGTATAAAAAAACCTGGTACAGTAATGCTGAAATGGCATCTGAACCATGTAATATGAAAGCAACTACTTATTGTTCTTATATGAGTGGAAGCTTCATAGCTAACTCGGTAAGAAAATATACTACTAAGCAACCATTTAATGGTGATTTTAGTTTTAATTTCCCTACTATGATGTTGGATAAAATATAAAATTGCCTCAATATCTATCTGTGTGTACGTTAAGTCGACCCAGTTCAGAAGAATAGTAAGTTTCTCCTGTATTTATGGTTATTGTTTACAACACGACATGAATCGTTACCGTATTTATTGAGGCATATTATTGTGGGAGTGGAGAGATGTTGCGTGAGCAGTCCATGGGCGTTACCTCATAAGTAAGAAAGCAAATACATGGCTTTTTCCAGCCCTTATTGACACTCCCACATACTTTTGTATTGTATAAAACCATAGACCTTCGTAAATTTATTATGTGACACAAGTCACATTCCAACCACAATCTCATAAGGAGAATCAATGAAAGTACTGTACTTTGACTTGGAGCATGGTAGTCAAACCCTTGGTGGCCCAAAAATGTTAAAAGAACTATTTGGTCACCATATGCTAGCCCCATCAACTTGGGATGCATTCCAGGACATATTAAAAAGCCTCTACACCCATAAAGAAACCAGAGTTACAAAGAAAATTGGACCTGTAGAAGTAAAAGAAGAATCTATTAGAATTACACCTAAAACTGGTGTTGAAGTAGATGCTTTTGTAATTGATACTTTTTCTGAATTATCTAAGAAATTTCAGAGAAGTTTAGTAAATAAAAAAACTGGTACAATGAAATTACAAGACTGGGGCGTCCTTAAGCATAAGCTTGATGGATCTCTTGATTATATTTCAAGAATACCTGGTATTGTAGTATGTAATTGTCATGCCAAACTCCAAACCATGGATGATGGCAATAATAAAATTATTCCATACATTGATGGCTCTACAAAAGAAGACATTGCTAAATGGTTTGATTTTGTATTCTATACTATAACTGAACTTAGTTTAAATGGAGAACCTAGATATTTCTGGCATACTGGTCGTACTGAAAAATATGATCATGCTAAAGATAGAACACAGCTTCTTCCACTTAAAATACCACAAGATTATCAACTTCCAATAGAAGCTGCCAAAGCAAAAGGATTTGAAGGATGTAAGATCCTTGTAATTGGTAGTCCTGGAAGTGGTAAAACATATGCTCTGCAAACTTTGATACCTGGAACTAAAAAAAAATTAGTCTCAGTTGATCATGTAGTAGAGAGTACTAGTCAAGTAACACAAACCACAAATGGAGTGAACGTATGAGAACTATAACCTTATTTGAAAACTCTGTCGATTATACTGCTGGATGGCATGAGTTAACAATTGCTACAGCTAAGTATGGCAAGTCAAATGATACTCCTGTGTTAGATATTACGTTTGAAGGATACCCTGATAACTTTAATATGCGTACATGGGCAAAGCATAATGAAAAAACGAATGAAGAATGGCGTATTGCCAGGCTATTTCGTTTTGCCAATGCTGGTATTACTGAAGTACTGGAAGAAGATGGAAAAAAGCGTATTGCTTTAAATGATGATGCAGATCAACTTATTGGTAAGAGACTTAATGTTCTTTTCTATAAGGAACCTGTTAATGTAGATGGAGAGGAAAGACAATACTCTCGTGCATATAGCACACCTGCTCCAACTGTTTTCTCTAATCAAGCTGAATCATATGATGAAGATGCAGTTGGCAGATTTAAAGTAAAAGCTGAAGAGCAATTTGCTAACTACGGAAAAGGTACTTTATCTACAAATGGTACTGTAATAAGTTCTGAAAAAGAACTAGTTACCGCAGATGATGAAGATCTTCCATTCTAATTAGCTCGACCTAACAGTCAATAAACGAATACAGAGAGGAGTCAGTATTGCTTTCAATAATAGAAAGTAATCGCTCCTCTTTGTGTTTAAAAGGAGATATGATGAAAATTTTTAACTTAGCAACTGAAATACAGTATGCATTACAGAATCATCCTGTATTACGTGATGATGATAATAGATTAATAGCGAATATATGGTTCAAAAAACTTCCTAATATTGATGAGTTAAGTGGAAGAGAGATGTTAATGATAATTGCAAAAGGAAAACTTCCTAGTTTTTCATCTATTGTCAGATGTAGAAGGAAAATACAGGAAGAAGATAGATCTTTGCGTGGAGAGTTATGGAATAAAAGGCATCAAATTGCAAATGACATAAGGAAAGAAATTAGAGGATTTCATTTAAAGTTAGAAAATGGTAAAACATATGATTAAAGAAATGGCATTATCATTACATAATAGGCATCATTTCATTGAAACGTCTAAAGTATCCGATTGGCAAAACATGCCAAAAGATACATTCATGAGCTTATATGATTATGATGATCACATCAAGGAATTTTTTCGTAAACATAATAAGCTATCTGGATATGATGGATTGCTATATATGCCAGATGAATTTCTTCTTGATGTAGATGGCATTTCACCTGAAGAAGCTAGACAAAAAACAATTGGCTTAACAGTGCTTCTACAAGATCTTCTTGTACCATTTAATATTTATTTTTCTGGTACTGGATTTCATGTGGGAATACCATCCACAGCTTTTAGATGGAAGCCAGATCGTAATCTGCACATCAAGGTCAAACAAGCATTAACACATGCTGGTATCTTTGAATATGCAGATCATTCTGTTACTGATAAAACACGTATTATAAGGCTAAATAATACTAGAAACAGTAAATCTGGCAAATGGAAGATATGTATTGATCCTAAAATGCTACATGGTGATGTAAAGCTTATTGTTAAACAAGCTACATTTTCCTCAAAATATCATACTGAATTGCCTGAATGTGAACCTGTCTTTGATGTATTTACAGAAACAAAATCAAAGGAAAAAGCATTTGTTGATGGTACAAAGCTAGGCAGAAAACCAGATCCTATTAATTATCCCTGCATACAGACTATGATGGCTGGAGTTAATATAGGTAATAGACATGGCTCTGCGCTGCGTATAGCTGCACACTTGAGATGGATGTACCCAGAGATAACAGTAAGGACAGTAATGGAAAACTGGCGACAAAGAGTAACTACAGATGAAAAGCCATTTACAGTAGATGAGATGGAATCTATCATTGAAAACTGTTATACTGGCCACGGTGGCACTGGGTATCGGTATGGTTGTCAGGATGTACTAATGGATAAGCATTGCCAAAATACTTGCAGATTGTATAAAGCAAAAGCTGATAATCTTGTAATGAATGCTGATGATATGGAAAAGACATTAATAGATTTTTATACTACTGATTTAAAAGGTATAAATCTTGGTGAACCATATGGACAGCATTTTCCTATTTATCCTGGTGAAGTGGTGATTGTACAAGCTCCACCGAAAGCAATGAAAACAATGTTGTTGCAGAATTGGATTAATTATTTCAAAAAACCTACATATTTCATGGAGATGGAGATGTCTCCAAGGCAAATGTGGTCTAGGTTTGTACAGATAGAAAAAGGTTGGACTGAAGAAGAATTACGAGAACACTACAAAGCAATGCGTAACGGTGTATCAGATGGTTTTAGTTGGCTGACTATAGATTATTCAGCTTGTTACCCATTTGAAATACAGAAAAGAATTGCTATGTTGCCTCATAAGCCAGAAATTGTTGTTGTAGATCATATGGGTCTACTTAGATCTAAAAAACAGGATAATAACATGAAGGTAGAAGAAGCTTCTCAAGCTCTTATGGAGCTTGCTGTTCAGCATAATCTTATAGTATTTGCTGTAAGTGAAATAACTAAATCTGCTTATGCAGAGGGCATGAATCTTGCATCATCAAAAGGTTCATTTCGTATTGCATATAATGCAAATAAAATAATCAGTATCAATCCAAGCAAAGGTACAGATGGCCTTATTTCTCAACTTCATATTAAATCTGAAGCAAACAGAGAAAAAGAACATTTAGATGTCAGAGTATGGGTTGATGGAGTACGGATCAAAAGTGAAGAAAAAGGAGCGTATGAAAAGATCAATTCTTGACATTACTAGTGATTTAGCGTTAGTTCAACATGATGTTCAACTAACAAGTGAAGAAGACGTCATGCAACGAGTAGACGAGCTTTATGTGGAACTACATCGCAAAGAAGATGGTATTTATTGGTTCTATCGCAATGTAGAAGGACAAATCAGTATATTTAAGGAGCAAATTGATAAGCTTACTAAATACGTTAAAACATTGAAAAATGCTCAAGAGCGTATTAAAGGGCTTGTTATTGGTGCTCACCAGACAATAGGTGAATTGCCTGAACATACTGCATTTAATCCACTAAAAGTAAGTACATCTTCTGGTGCAGTTGATGTCATAGAAGAAGGTTTAATTCCAGAAGAATACTATGTAGAAGTCATAACAACTAAGCTGGACAAGAAACGCATTTTGGAAGAACTCAAAGAAGGAGCTTCTATTCCTGGAGTGAGACTTGTGCAAAAGGAGTATGTTAGAGGATTGAAATAGTATGCTGGGTAAATACAAGATCATACGATTGAAAGGATTTAAAGTGCCTAAAGAAGAAAAGTATTGGGTATTTACTAAAAAATATCGTAATATGTCAGACCACCATAGGCAGAAGAAAGCTGCTTTAAAAGCTAGTAATAATGGTAAGGCATGGTGGGTATATGAATGGATGATGGCTTATCCTAATTGTATTTTAAAGAAATCAAGAAAATCGTATGAAAATTCCTGAGTATACTGCAGCTTCTAAGAAGTATGATCAGAATATAACTGCAGAGGTGATATACTAGTGGGGAGAGGTCGGTCCATGGAAACCAAGAAACAAAGTGGCTCTCCCCATGCACAGGATTTAAGGTGCGCAAAATGCACAAACAAAGCAGTAGTTTATGATAATACAACACCGTATTGTCCAAAATGTTACTTAAAACAATGGAGAAATAATCATGGAAACAAAGACCAAAAAACCAGTAAAAAAGGTTACCGTTAAAACCACACCTGATTTAGAGCTTGTACATAAAACTATTTCTAATTTAACAGATGTAGTTTCTGCATTACAAACTGATGTGAAGAGAATTAAGATAAGAATGGGGATATAAATAAAATGTTCCTGAAAATTAATGACACTTATGCTATAGAATCAGATGCTCTTGGTTGGGCAGTATCAAAATGGACCGAAGAACCCAAGAGAGGTGAGTATTGGAAACAAATTGCCTGGTATCAAACATTAGAAAATGCTACTAATGGACTCCTTCAGCGTGAAATAAGGTGCTTGGAGGTAGATACCTTCAATGAAGCAATAAAAGGCGTTCAGGGGCTTGCCAGGGAGCTTACGGAAGCTTTAAGTCCTAAGTTGGAAATAAAGCAATTAAAGGAGAAAAAATGAGTAAAGTTGGAGAACATTACAGAGAAAAAGATGAAATGTTGGATCCAGAAGAAATAATAGGTCCAAATGAAGGCTTAAGGCCTGAAGATGATCCTATATCAAACTGCTGCGGAATGCTATTTACTTACCCTGGATGGCCAGATAGTGATACTTGTTCTGAATGTGGTGAGCATGCTGATCTGTATGATGAAATGGATGAATAGAAATCAAAAACTCTTATCAAAAATCCAGAATAGATGTAAAATTAACACTGTTAATTGCATTATGGATTGTGGATAAGATAATAATGTTAATATTACTTTGGATAATGAAATAATGCATATCATTTATGAAGGCAAAGCTAAGGTAGATGAATTTTTTCCCTGCCAAATGTGTGGGAAAATAAGTAAGTTTAAATACTTAAAGTATATTCATCCTGCAGTACAGTATTTGTTTAAAGAAGAAGAAAAACTACCACTTAAAATATGTAAAATATGTGCTAAACGTGAAATTGGCTCAAAAAACAAAAAAGGATGGGAAGAACTACATGGCGAGAAATAAAACTACAGGAAAACAGCTTACATACCATCAAATGGAGAATGTATTACGTGAGATGGCTGAAGTAGTACAACAGCTAATGGATCGTGTGAATAACCTGGAATATGGCATCTTTAGCTATATTGAGTTCAGGAAGACTGGAAAAAAGTTCAACAAATGGATGGATAAACGGCATGAAGAAGCCCAAGCAAAAGAGGAAGTTAAAAATGCAGTACGCAAAAATGAAACAACTGTCGGAAAGGATCTGGAAGGAACTACAACAAGCCAGGGACGCAGGGCAGAAGGAATACGCACACCATGATAATAACGTATTTGCTAACTTTGAAAGAGTAGCAGAACGCTTAAATATAAGTCCTGAAAAAGTTTTAATGGTATACCTGTTAAAACATATTGACGGAATCACAGCATACATTGAAGGTCATAAATCCCAAAGAGAAGATGTACGTGGTAGAATCACAGATACTATAGTCTACTTAGTACTCTTATGGGGAATGATAGAGGAGAAAAATGGCGAAGTACACTAAAGTAGGTCATGGATGGGCTTCAAAGCATCCTAAATATGATCCAAACAAGAAATATCCTATGTTTACTGGAGATATTACAGTAGACAAAAAGAAATTACAGATAGCTCTATGGAGAAAAACAGAATATGGAAAAGAATCTTTCACCATCCAAATTACAAAAGAGGAAAATACATCCTCTGGTTAAATACAATCGCGAAACAGGAGATACTGAAGTGAGTACATACGAAACATTTGAATTAGAAGATACCATTACTGATGTTAAGCCACATAAGTTTATTCTTTCTTATACTGTCCATATAGGACTCCAGGAAGATAATGATTGGTTAGGATTCACTAATGCAGGTGACGCATATACAAAAAGAAAAGAACTTGATAATGCGGAAAATGTAAGTAATATTAACTTATCAGCTATAATGGGTAGAACAGATGGGTAGTAAATCAAAAAATAAAGGAAGTAGATTTGAAAGAGACATTGTCAATAAAGTTAAAGATAACGGGGTACCTGCTAAGCGTGCTTGGGGTTCTAACGGTCGCAGCCTTGGCTGGCACGAGGAAGTTGATGTATTGGTCGGCAAAAGTTACCGAATACAGGCTAAATGCCGCAAGAGCATTGCTTCCTTCCTCCAACCAACAGAGCATGTAGATGCTGTAGTTTGTAAGCAAGATAGAGGAGAGACTCTTATTATTCTTCGCTTTGAGGACTGGTTAAAAAATATTGCGATTAACGATGCAATGAAGATAACTACGGAGGAACAACTGTGAAAAATATCTTCGGTACAGATATACGAGACTTTGTCTGGAAGCGAGAACTAGATTTTCGTAACGAGATAGAAAGACTTGGAGAGAAGGCCTTAGATAAAAATATTTCCAGTTGCATTAGAAAAGCTGCAATGAAAACTATGGAAATCTTGACAAAGAAACACATCATTCATTAGCAGTTAGAGGAGAGAGGGGGATAGTTAGCGCTATCCCCCCTTTTTTTTGCCTAAGGTAGCTCTCCCTTTAGAATTCTTCTTCTATATATTCAATTACAGGTTCTGCAGTCTCTTCAATGATAGGAAATACTTGTGATGGAGACATTGTCCTAACAACCTTTTTACCATAATCATCCCAAGCTTCTTGTAGATTGCCACCTACTGTACCCCAAAGCCACATTATAGCATTTGCAGCTATAGCTCCTCCTACTCCAACCATAGGCACTGAAAAAAGTAAAAAATCCCATAATTCATTTTTATCCACTTCATCATCATCATCTCCCCATTGGCTAATTGCAAGCAAGACTGGTAAAGATATTAATAAACTTGCTATGTTAGAATTTGCCTTACCAAGCTGATGGGATCTGTCTAATTTCTGCAAAACTTTACGTGTTACCCCTCCAAGGAAAAATCTTCCAATGCCAAACCCCACCATTAAATCATATGCCACAGTAAAAGCCCATATATTACCCAATCTTTGTAGTGTGGCAGATGCCTTATCTGTAGTCTGTCTTACATGCTTAGGAACATATTTACCTCCATGTATTGCTTTCCATATGTATTCAGGCAATAATCCTTTACCTAAGTCTCCCATTGTTTTAAAAAATGCATAAACATTCCATTTGCTTGGATCTTCTCCAATAGGTATATTGGCTCTATAAGCATTTTTTGCCTTTTCGCCTTCCTCTTCCATCCTTTGTTTACCAAAATCACCAAATAAACCAAAGAATTTACTGCTTGATACTCTTCCTGATTCTGGATATAAAGCTTTCTCAAGGTCAAAATCTAAAGCTCTGGTTGCCCATTTGCCTACTAAAAGAAATTCTGAACGTTGCTTTCTTAGCATTTTTAGCTTTTCTTTAATAGCTTTTCTGCCCTTAGAGTCTAAAGCTTTATTTTTAATAAGTTCTTTCTGTAAAAAATCAATCTCAGGTTCAAGTTTATGCAAAGGAACTTCATATCTCACCATTCGCCTATGTAGTTCGGCTCCTATGATCCAGCTGAGAGATCTTGTAGCTGCTTCAGTAATTGCCATTGTAGGGAGCCCAGCCATATCTCGCTTATGTTGAGATATATATCTTAATGCTTGACCAAATTTTGCTTTTAACTTAACAAATCTACTTCCTGGCATTGGAGGGGCTGGGTCATATTCCTGTGTAATAGCCCAGTTAGCCATCTTATTTACACGTTCTAGCCTAGTATTCCTATTCATTGCTTTCTTACGCTGGGTAAGCTCTACTAGGGTAGGAACGTCGCCTTTAGCTATTTCAGTCCTCATAAATAAAGCAACTTCTCTTTTCATTATCTTAAATGCAGCGTCTTCATTCTTGCCAGCTTCAACATCTTTCTTATACTTTATCATAGCGGCAAGTGCAGGAACTACTTGTATCCTTGACTCCTCAAGGGCACGCATTTCGCCAACCATGTTTTTACTAAAATAATCAGTAAATGCTGCTACATCAGCTTTTTGTAATAATGCTTGTAATCCAGGATCATTTTTATATCTCTCATAGTAATCTTGCATTTCTGTTAATAACTGAAAACCAAATATCATACCTTTTTCAACAGCTTGGGATGAATTGCCTGCTGCTGTACCAAACTTATTAAGCAATATAAAAGTAAAATATCTGTTTAATGTCTTAAAATTTGTTTCTATTACAGAACTAGGAATATTTATATTTAATTTCTCAAGTTGTTGTGATATTGCATTTGGAGAAAAATCAATACCTGCAACCATTCCCCTTGTTTCAGGATGCCCAATAGTACCATGATAAAGAGACATAATAGCTTGTTCTACTGCTTCTGGATTAACAAACTTACCTGTTTTTACTATACGCATTGAATCCATAAGGGCAGCAATTAAATTATTTCTTTCAACAGTTTTAGCCAGATTTGTTAAATATCCAGCTCCATAAAGATCTCTATCTGTACGCATTTCCATAGGATCAAAAGCATTAGTGATATGCTTTGCATGCACAGAGTCTTTTCTGCCGACAATCTTAGTATCAGTTATTGTATCTTCATCCAGCATATTAAACCTGCCTTTAGCCCATGCTGCATGCTCTAAAGCACCTTCAATTGTCTCTATTGGGAGATCAAAACTTCTTTTATTTACATCAGCTTTAGATTTTTCTCTTTGAACTCTATCTAATTCCTGTTTTAGTCTATTTTCCAGCTTATCAAATTGGAAAGGGAGCTTTTTTAAGTGGTACTGTATAGGAAATGAATCTTTATGTTGCATTTGCTGCGTATCCCAAAATAAACTTTGAAATAAAACAAATTCAGTAAAAATACTAAGTTCATCTACTATCTCCATAAGATGATCAGGGACATCTGGTCCTCGAACATAATTTTCATCCCATAATGCACGTAAACCCTGCTCAACAAGCCTTTTATCATATGGTTTACCATTTTCATCAACAAACCATTTAAGCACAGCATCATTAATTTTTCTTTTAGATTCCTCCATAACTCCAACATAAACTTCTCTACCATTCTTTTGGACAAAATTGCCATTCTCATCCCTTAGTCCATTGAACCAAGTATATACTTCTTGGTGGATACCACGAAAAGAAGGTTTCCCTTGCTCATTATAAGAACCTTTAACCATAACAAACAGTTCATTCATTCTTTTAGTCATTGCAGGAGTCATATCAATATGGTCCTCAAGAAAATCTTTAACAGGTAATGGCATATTAAATTCTTTCTTCTCGAAAAATGCCTCACCATGCTTAGCTTCATTATAACTTTCAAGGGTAATTAAATCCGTCCACCCAAATACATAATCCTTACCACCCCTGTAACTGAAGTCTTGTTCATTAACATTTTTAAACAATGCTCCACTTTCCAGCTTAAGATCAAATAATCTTCCCTCTGATTGGTTGACAATTTGCCCAAGCTGTCCTTTATAGGTTACTGCTCGCTTAAAAGTATCACCAAGAGAGCGGTACCTAGTAGCAATTGAAAATTCACCAGTAGTATGATCTAGAGATATCCACCCATTAAGATACATGGTCATAAACTTAACAAAATGCGACTGCACATTGCCCAAGCTACCCTTTTTATCTACTTCTCCCTGCCTAATACCTTCATCAAGAAGCTCAGCTATCTCCCCTGCCCACTGATAGACATCATTCATTCCATAAGGATCACCATTTTTAGTAAATCTTTGACCATTAGAGTTCAAGAACTGATTAGTATTTCTATGTATATTGCCTGCATATTGAGCAACAGCATTCTCCATGATAGCATACCCACCAGAGGAATCCTTCCATTTAAGATTAAAAGGCCTTCCAAAAGAAATATTGACTCGTCTCATTCTTTGCGAATCCCAATCAGTTTCCTGCCCAAAGTTCCACATCCTATGATATAAGCTATTTAAATATTTCCAGGGAAGAGATTCCAATACAGGACGTCCTTTAGAGTCAATTGTAATCATTTCCCATACATCATGGGCTAACATGTCTTTTTTAAGGAAATCAAGAAATACAAAAGACCTTATATCGCTCTGTGCCAGTAATTCTTCTATTTTGCCAGCAAGTAGTGCCTGTTCTCCATTTTTGCCCTTATATAGCTCTAAAAACTTCTTATTTAAAAGTTTTTCACTAGGATTAGTACCATATTCTTCATTATTAAGTCTATCTCTGAATTTCTTCCAAGCACTACGTCTTTTTTTGGTATCTGGACTGCTAGGAGATATATTTTCGTCCATACGCTTATCTATGGACCGTTGGTTGGAATCTATAGACTCCAGTACCTCATTCATTGCCTCTTCGGTTCTATCGCATTGGCTCATCTTATAAACTCCATAGATTAGGTTTCAAAATTTTGCACGCTGGGAGGGGCGACTTTTCTAAAAAAAGTTGAAAAGGTACTATATATGGAAAAACTTTTTCGTTATTTTTCATTATGGACAATTTTTCTTCCTGAAGTTAAATATTCCCTTAAACTTACTTCTGTGCTTAGCGGAAGCCCTCTCATCATAAGCTTTAGCTAATTCACCAGGATATTTTTGTATTTTAACTTTACCTTCTTTACCATAAGTTACATCTAGCTGTGGTATTAATTCATATTTATTATAGATTTTATTATAGTTTTTCATTATA
>Ga0208179_1000356_pt1 | contig 31305 bp, 28 predicted proteins | sample Malvired_Geostar_FD_184238 | JGI IMG/M metagenome (GOLD analysis project Ga0208179, IMG submission 184238) | Marine viral communities from the Global Malaspina Expedition - Malaspina viral metaG DeepMed_Geostar (SPAdes) (version 2) | ecosystem: Environmental > Aquatic > Marine > Oceanic | place... | reverse complement strand
GTGACGCGGGTCGACTACCGCAATCCGGCGCCGGTGACCCTGCGCAAGGGCGACGAGTTGGGCCGCTTCCTGCTCGGCTCCACGGTGATCGTGCTGTTCCCGGAGGGCGCCGCCGAGTTCGGCTCGGAGCTGACCGCCGGCGCCGCCGTGCGGATGGGCGAAGCGTTCGGGTCGGTGCGTCAGTAGAGACCCGTGCTCGCCGGGGGCCTGGTGTTCTCTCCATCGGGGAGCGCGGGTCTGTGTTCTGCCCTTCCGGGAACGCCGTGAATACGTCCCTGTAGGCTCCCTGTCGAACGTCCTGTTCTCCAGGGTCCCGGAAGGGCAGAACACAGACCCGCTCCCTGGGTAGATTCCGCCGCCCCGGGTTATCGCCAGCGCCGAACCTTTCTACGAAGCTTGGGGTTTGTGCGAGCTTGCCTTGCAAGCGAAAGGCCGGCACCGCCGGCCGGCAGGATTCCAGAGACGCTGATCATGCTGCCGCCAGAAATCTCTCTGGCATCCTGCGGGGCAACCTTTGCCGGGAGCTCCGCGCCTTTCGCGGGCATGGCCCGCTCCCACAATGCCCGCTCCCGCGAATCTGGCTTAATGGCACCGCTTGGCGGCTGGCTCCATTAGGGAGGCTCGGTCTCGGTGCCCGGGGTCCAGGACTGTGTGAGGCAGGGAGCCGAACACAAGCCTCCAGGGATGGATTCACGGCGGGTCCTGGACCCCGGGCACCGAGACCGAGCCGGCTACAGGGTCCCACAGCCCACACCGGCACCAGAATGTTATTTCTTGCCGACCTTGGCGGCGAGGATCGCTTTGGCTTCGTCGCCTTGCAGGAGCTCGGCGAACAGCGCCAGGTCGTGGTCGATCAGGTCGTGGAGGTCCATCTGCGCGGCCTGGCGCATCAGGCGCTTGCTTTCGCGCATGGCGCGGGGCGGCTTGGCCGCCAGGGTGCGGGCGTAGGCCGCGGCGGTGTCCGCCAGTTCGGCGGGGCTGACCATTTTGGCGACCAGGCCGGCCTGCAGCGCTTCCGGGGCCAGCAGCGGCTCGCCGACGAGCAGCATGCGCGCGGCGCGCTGGTAGCCCAGCCAGGCCGGCAGCAGCTTGGCGGAGCCCGCTTCCGGCACCGCGCCCAGGTCGACGAACGGGGTCAGGAACTTGGCGTCGTCGGCGGCCACCACCAGGTCGGCGTGCAGCAGCATGGTGGTGCCCACGCCCACGGCGTGGCCCTGGACGCCGATCACCAGCGGCTTTTCGAAGCGGCTCACGGCGCGGATAAAGGGCGCCGCGCCGCCTTCGGTGCCTTCACCGGCGGCCAGGAAGTCGGCCAGGTCGTTGCCGGCGCTGAAGGATTTGCCGGCCCCCAGGATCAGCACCGCGCGCACGTCATCGCTGTCGCCGGCGAAGGCCAGCAGGTCGACCAGGTCGCGGTACATGGCGCCGGTCAGGGCGTTGAGTTTGTCCGGGCGGTTCAGGGTCAGGGTGAGCACCGCGCCGTCTTCGGCCGCCAGCACCTCACCGCTTTGCAAAGGGGGTAAATTCACAGCGTTCTCCCGAGTGTCGTTGTGCGCCAAAGCCTAGCCGGTGCGGACCCCGCTGGGCATGACAAATCCGCTTGCCGAGGGGCCCGTTTAGCCCTATAAATTCGCGGTTCGCCCGCGCGACCGTGCACGGGCTTTTAGCCTGAGGTCCGTCGGCCTTTGAAACTGATCACCTTTGACCCTTTCCGCACCCTGGGCCTGCCGGGCGTGCATTACATCAAACCGGAGCTGATGCACGACCAGCGCGCGCGGTTGACCGACGCGGACTGGCTGCTGTTCCCGGCTTACTGGCAGTTGCACAGCCTGCACTATGTGCTGGGCCGCCCGATTTTTCCCAGCCTGGCCAGTTACCACCTGGGGCACGACAAGGTGGAAATGACCCGGGCGCTGAAGCTGGCGTGCCCGGAACATCTGCCCGAGACCGATATCCTGCCGGCGGGGCCACACGGCATCAGCCAGGTGCTGGATACCTGGCGCTTTCCGTTCGTGGCCAAGCAGATCCGCTCCAGCCAGGGCAGCGGCGTGTTTCTGATCGAGAGCCGCCAGCAGTTACTGGACTACGCCGCTCACAGCGAGGTGCTTTATATCCAGAAGCTGCTGCCGATCGTGCGCGATTTGCGCGTGGTGGTGGTGGGCCGTGACGTGATCGCCAGCTACTGGCGCGAGGGCACCAGCTTCCACAACAATCTGGCGCGCGGGGCGCGGGTGCGCACCGACCTGCCGGTGCCGGAGCCGGCCCTGGCGCTGGTCACCCGGCTCGCCCGCGAGCTGGGCATCGACCACGCCGGGTTCGACGTGGCCTGGGTGGAGGGCCGCCCCTACGTGCTGGAATTCAACCGCCTGTTCGGCAACCGGGGCATGCCGGAGCTGCCCCAGTTGATCGGCGCGGCGATGCGCGGTTACTTGCTCGGCGAGGCGTCGCCGGACACCCCGGAACCGCCCATGACCTTTTCCGCCTGAGTGCGCAGCAGGGTCTGATAGCGGTGCGCGAGCTGCTCCACCGGCTGCAGGCGAATCTGCCGGTCGCCGGCCTGAACCAGCTGCGCCCGCTCGGTCTGGTAGAGGGCTTTGACGTCCAGCTCGGCGCGGGTCAGTTCCGCCTCGGGCACGTTCAGCCGGCCCGGCACCCCGGCCAGGCACAGGGCCCAGCTGTCCGCCTCGTTGAACTGGTTGCTGACCAGGGCCTTGAACTCCAGCGCCGGCGACTGGCCGGCTTTGCGCCGCGGCGCCTGCAGGCGAGCCACGCGCAGGAACAGCAGGCCGGCGCATAGCGCCGAAAAGGCGGTGTGCGACAGCGGCTCGCCGGTAAAACGGATGCGCGCCCGGTCGCCGATGGCGGTGATCACTTCGCCGCCGTACAGCGCCGCCACTTCGCGCAGCAGGTGGTGGTAATCCGCCAGCAACGCTTCCAGCGCCGAGCGGGTGTAGCGCTGCTGGAAATGATCGAAGTTGACCACGCTCAAACGCAGCTCCACCGACACGCCATCCGGCGCCGGCGCATCGCCGTCCACCGGGGCGACCGGCGGCGTTTCGGACGCCGTGTCCTGATCCGTGGCGGGCGCGGCCGTCGCCGGCGGCGCGGCGGGCCGCCACAGCCGGCGGCGGATCACCTCGGCCGCGGCGCGCAGGGCCAGCAGGCCCAGCACCACCAGCACATAGCCGGTTTCCAGGCGCTGACGCGGCGCGGTGTCGTGGGCGGCGGCGAGCACCACCGAGCCGGCCAGCTCGCCGTCCGGCAGGGCCACCGGCACCTCCACTTTCACCGGCAGGCTGTCGTCGCTCTTGCCGGTGACCGGCTCACGGGCCACGTCCAGAAACTGCACGCCGCCGACCGGCTCCAGGGCGCGGGTTTCGCGGGCGATCACGTTCAGCCCGATCAGGTCGTCACCGGCCAGCGACTCGGCGGAGCGCAGCGCGGTCTGTTGCGCCAGGGCCTTCAATTGCACCCGCTGCTCCGCCTGCAGGCGGGCGGAGAAGTGCTCCAGAAAATAGACCCCCACCACCAGCGCCACCAGCAGCATCAGCGCCAGTTCCAGCAGTAGTTGTTTTTCCCGTTGCAGCCAGGGCCGCCATTTTTCCCACACCGACATGCAGTGCCTTCCTTGCCTGTGAACGCGACGGCCGGGAGTATAACCCGTGGTGGCGGCGCTACGCTTGGCTCTGGCGCACGCACGCCAACCCGGCACGGTTTTCTGGTAATCTTAGCGGCTGTTCCGCAACGTACCGACCAGCCCGAGGAATCCCCCAGCGTGCGCGAGATTATTCTCATCCAGGTGTCCGGCAACGACCGGCCCGGCCTCACCGCGGCCTTTACCCGCATTCTGGCCCGCTACCACCTGAATATTCTGGATATCGGCCAGGCGGTGATCCACGACACCCTGTCGCTGGGCATCCTGGTGGAAGTGCCGCCGGCGGCGGAGGCGTCCTCGATGCTCAAGGACCTGCTGTTCGAGGCGCACAAGCGCAATATCTCGGTGCGCTTCCGGCCCATCGACGAGGACCGCTACGAGCAGTGGGTGTCCGGTCAGGGCAAGGACCGCCACATCATTACCCTGCTGGCGCGCAAGATCACCGCCGAGCAGCTCGGCGACGTGACCACCGTGGTGGCGGATAACGACCTCAACATCGACAGCATCGCGCGGCTTTCCGGCCGGGTGCACCTGGAAGGCGAGGACAGCGACCCGGACGGCCGCGCCTGCGTGGAAATCTCGGTACGCGGCGAACCCCGTGATCCTGGCGCCATGCGCGCCGCCTTTCTGGCAATCGCCAACGAACGCAACCTGGACATCGCCTTCCAGCGCGACAGCGCTTTCCGGCGCAACCGCCGCCTGGTGGTGTTCGATATGGATTCCACGCTGATCCGCTCGGAGGTGATCGACGAGCTGGCCGCCGAAGCCGGCGTCGGCGAGCAGGTGGCGGCGATCACCGACCGGGCGATGCTCGGCGAGCTGGATTTCAACGAAAGCTTCCGCGCCCGGGTGGCGCTGCTTAAAGGGCTGGACGAAAGCGCCCTGGAACGGGTGCGCGAGCGGATCCAGCTCACCGAAGGCGCCGACCGGCTGATCCCCACCCTGAAAGCGCTGGGCTACCGCACCGCGATTCTGTCCGGCGGCTTCACCTGGTTCGGTGACTGGCTGCAGAAACTGCTGGGCATCGACTACGTCTACGCCAACACCCTGGAGATCGTCGACGGCAAAGTCACCGGCGAGGTGGCGGAGCCGATCGTCAACGGCGAGCGCAAGGCGGAGCTGTTGCGGGAGATCGCCGCCCGCGAAGGCATCAACCTGGAGCAGGTGATCGCCGTGGGCGACGGCGCCAACGACCTGCCGATGCTGGGCGCCGCCGGCCTGGGCATCGCCTTCCGCGCCAAGCCGCTGGTGAAGGAAAACGCCGCCCACTCCATCTCGACATTGGGCCTGGACGGCATTCTTTACCTGATCGGCGTCCGCGACAAAGACCAACAGGAACTACTTAAATAGTTGATAGTTGGCAATTGATAGTTGATAGCTAAAACAAAAAGCGCGGCTCAAGCCGCGCTTCTGGGTTTGCTGTCAACTGTCCACTATCAACTGTCAACTGATTCCGCCGTCTCGAGGCGGTCCATGGGCGCCTGCAGATAGTAGCCCTGCAGGTAGTCGACGCCGCCGAGGCTCCACAGGGTTTGCATCTGGGCGGCGGATTCGACGAAGCCGACCAGGGTGCGGCGGCCGCTGTCGCGGGCCTGCTGAATGATTTCCGCGAACCGTTCCCGGCTTTCCGCTTTGCTCAGTTCCTGGGTGAAGGAGCCTTCGAATTTCACCATGGTGGCGGGGATGTGCTCGAACAGCTTGAACGGATCCAGGCCGCCGCCGAAACGGCTGATCGACAGGCCGCAGCCCTGTTTGCGCACCGCGTCGGCGAACGCCGCCGCCTGCTTGAGGTAATTGACCGCGTCGCCTTCGCTGAACTGGAAGATCACCTGCTCGCCGGACAGCTTGGCGGCGCGCATCGCCTTGGTGAGCCATTCCGCCAGGCCCGGCTCGCCCAGGGAGTAACCGCTGAGATTCACCAACAAGGTGATTTTCTGTTCGTGGGCGGCCGCCGCGCGCATGGCGTTGAGCACCACCCAGCGGTCCACCTTGCCGGCCAGGCCCTGCTCGGCGGCGGTGGGCATGAAGTCGGCGGCGGCCAGGTCGTCGCCCTGCTTCTGCGGCATGTGCACGAACACTTCGAAGACATGCTCGTTTTCGTCTTCCAGGCTCATCAGCGGCTGGTATTTGAGGCGGAAGCTGCCTTTCTCCAGCGCCTGGCGGATGCTCAGCGCGATCGCTTCGGAGGAGCCGGCGGCCACATCGTCCATGGGGTCATGGATCTTGATGGCGTTGCCCTGCTCGTTGTTTTCGCGCTGCGCCTGGTTACAGCATTTCAGCGCCTTGGTGAGAATGTCCTGGCTGCTGCGCGCGTCCTCGCGGGCGAACGCCAGCCCCAGGCTGGCGGTAACGTGGGCGGTGCGGCTGGCCACTTCCGGCATCAGGGTTTCAATACCGGCGCGCAACTCTTCCGCCAGTTGCCCGGCTTCGTCCAGGTCGTTGACCGGCTTGAGCAGGGCGAAATCCTCGCCGTCCACCCGCGCCAGCTTGCCGCCGGCGCTGTGCTCGCGCAGCCAGTCCGCCACCGCCCGCAGCACATCGTCGGCGCCTTCCATGCCCAGGCTGGACTGGTGCTGTTCAAAGCCGTCCAGGCGCAGATACAGCACCGCCGCCAGCTGCCCCTGGCGGGCCGCTTCGGCCACGGCCTGATCCAGCTGCTCCATGAACCAGGTGCGGCTGTAGAGGCCGGTGACCTGATCGGTCTGGCTGATCTCGTGCAGGCGCTCCTGCAGGGCGTTCTCGTCCAGGCTGGCGGCGCGGATCACGATCTGGGTGCAGGCCTCGCCGTCGTAGGTGCTGGGCGAGAACACGAAGGTGGCGTCGAATTCGCTGTCGTCGGTATGCACACCACGGCATTCCAGCTCGTTGGTCTGGCTGGCGTTCTCGGCGCGGCTGCGCAGCAGCTTCTTGAGGCGGTCGTGGTCGCTGGCGGACACCATGTCCATGATCGGCACGCCGGCCAGTTCCTCGGCGCTGTCGTAACCGAACATGCGGGCGTAGTTGTCATTGGCGTGGATGTGCATGCCGTCGAGCACATAGGCGATGGCGTCGCGGCTCTGATCCATCAACTGGCTGAGCCGCTTTTCCGCTTCGTGGCGGGTGATCTCGGAGTGTTGCAGCTCCTTGCGCAGGCGCAGGAATTCCATCAGCCGGTCGACGCATTGCATCAGCATTTCGCGGTCGTCCTTGGGCGCCACCGCGCGGGCGCCGGCCTTGTAGGCGTTACGCACGATCTCGGCGTTGTAGTCGTCGCTGAGCAGAATCACCGGCAGTGCCTTGCCGAGCCGGTTCAGGTGCGCCATGGCGCTTTCGAAGGAGCCGTCACCGAAGGTGGGCCGGCACAGCATCAGTTCCCAGGCGCCGCCCTTCAGTGCCCTCACCAGATCGTCCTCGCCCAGGGCCAGCTGCGCGCGGGTGGCGCGGCCGGCGTTACGGAGGGTGTTCATAAGCTGTTCAGCTTCGTCCTGGGAATCGTGCGCGATCAGCAAGCGGAGGGTATCGAGGGCGTAATTCATCGGCGCCAGTGCTCATCCGTTATTCGTAGAGCATCTATTGTGCCTGACGGGACTGCGTTCGCCAAAGACCTTACCGCCGCGCGGGATTGTCCTTGCGGAGCGCCGGCGCTCAGACCGCCGGGCGCAGAGTGTACTGGGCGATATCCGGGGAGCCGGCCAGGCGCACGCCGAGCCGGGTGTCCCGGGGCGGGCCGTCCCACAGTGTCAGGCGGGTACCGCTGCGGTAGCCGGTGGTGGGCACCACCAGGGTCTCCGGATCGTCGCCTTCCGGGGACGGCACCAGCAACGCCGGCGCCGGCCAGGCACTGGGGTCGCCGGCGCTGACACGCACCGGCCGCAGGGTCTCGGGCAACAACGCCACGCCCAGCCGCACCGCGTCGCCGAGCCAGGCCACCCAGCGTATTTCACCGACCCGCCATTGCGGCTGCTCCATCGGCGACAGGGCCAGCAGGCCGCCGGCGCGCAGGGTGTTGGGGGTACCGCCACGCCACTCCAGACAGTAACCGCCGTCGCCGTGATCCACCCGCCGCACCCGGTGCAGAGGCTCGTCGTCCTCGCCCTGGTCCAGGCGCCTGTGCACCGCGTCCAGCCCCAGACAGAGCAGCATTTCACCGTCCACCGGGCGGCGCGGCCCGCGCCGCTCCCGCGGGCCCAGCCAGGCCCAGCGCAAATGGTGGGAGAGGATGTCCGACAACGGCCGGCTGCGGTGGCCGGGGCCGCCTTCGGCCAGCGCGGCGGCCAGCGGCCGGGTGTCGAAGTAACGCAGCGCCTGGCCGTTGTCCGCCCTGGCGGACAGGGCCTGGGGGCCGGCGTCGCTTTGCAGATCCACATGGAAGGGGGCGTCGGCGGCGTCCGCCAGCAACGGCATCCAGCGGGCCCAGTGGGCGGCGGCCCGGTACAGTGCCATCAACGCCGGCTGGCGAAGCTGATTGGGCTGGGCGCTGGCGGTGAGCAGCAACCGGCCGTAGGCGATCAACACCGCGCCTTCCTCGCCGGGTAACTCCGGGTCCGACACGGTGAGCGCCTCCAGGGCGTGGCGCTCGGCTTCGGCATAGAGGTTGTGCAGGACCTGCCAGGTGCCCGCCGGCGGCTCCTTGTAGAGCAGCATGTGCAGAAACAGATCCTGGGCGCGGGCGTCCATGGCGCGCTGCAGGGCGGTGGCGGCGGCTTGACGTTCGGGCCGGTTGAGCTTGCCGCGCAACAGCGGCGCGGCCACGCTCTGGTAGCCGATGGCCAGCCCCTGGAACAAGCGGTGCGATAACGCGGCGGCCTGCAGCGCACGCTCCGGCGGCATCAAGGGCAGATTCAGGTAGCGGCTTTCCAGGGTGTAGGCCAGTTGCCGGAGGCGGGGCCGGATCTCCTCCAGCAGGGCCAGCCGGCGGCGGCCGTCAACGCGCAAACGGGGCAGTTCGTCCAGCAACGTCAGTAACGGTGGCGCTCCGCGGTGCGGGTCGCCGATCGGCAGCGCATCCAGCCAGGCGCGCAGCCGGCGCGGCCGGGCACTGGCCAGCGACAGTTTGTCCAATTCCGGTTCCGGAACCCCCAGACGCACTTCCCACGCCGACTCCGTTTGGCGGGCCTCTTCCATGGCTTGTTCCTCACAGGCTTGGCCTCCGCCGCCCGGCGAAGGCTATATTCAAATTATTGTTGTGATGATCATCACAAATATAACTTGAGCACCCGGTAATTGTACATTATCCAGCCAATACCGTTTTTGAACCCGCTCCCGGTTCTTCGCGCGCCAGCCTGGGCACCAGGAACCCCGGCAGCCGGTCCCGCAGGGCGGCGTGCAGGTCGCGGGCGCGCGCGTCCGGCACCGCGAAATGGGCGGCGCCCGCCACCGCGTCCAACTGGTGCAGGTAATAGGGCAGCACGCCGGCCTCGAACAGGGCGTCGGACAGGGACGCCAGGGCCTCGGTGTCGTCGTTGACCCCGGCCAGCAGCACCGACTGATTGAGCAGGGTGACGCCGCCGCGGCCCAGGGCGCGGCAGCGCTCCGCCAGCGCCGGACTGATCTCGCGGGGGTGGTTGGCGTGCAGCACCAGGGTGGCGCGCCAGCGTGGCGACGCCAGCAACGCCGCCAACCCCTCATCCAGGCGCTCGGGAATCACCACCGGGGTGCGGCTGTGGATCCGCAGGCGGCGCAGATGCGGCAGCGCCGCCAGGGCCTCCAGCAGCTCGCCCAGGCGCCGGTTGCTCAGCGTCAGCGGATCACCGCCGCTGAGGATCACCTCGTTGATGTCGGTGCGCCGCGCCAGCCAGTCCAGTGCCTGTTGCCAACGGCCGCCGGACAGATGCTCCTGGTACGGGAAGTGGCGGCGAAAGCAGTAGCGGCAATGCACCGCGCAGGCGCCGGTGACCACCAGCAGCGCGCGGCCATGATATTTGTGCAGCAGGCCGGGCACCGGGGTGTGGCGGGATTCATCCAGCGGGTCGGCGTTATAGCCGGGCACCGCCTCGCGCTCGCGGCCGGTGGCGAGGATCTGCAGCAGCAGCGGGTCGTCAGGGTTGCCCGGTTCGATCAGATCCAGGTAACGGCGCGGCACCCGCAACGGGAAGGCGCTGTCGTCGTCGGCGCCGCCGGGGATCTGGTCGGGGCGCAGCGACAGCCGCTCGCACAGCTCCCCCACCCCGGTGACCAGGTCGGCCTGCAGACGGCGCCAGTCGGGTACCTGCCAACCGTCCGCTTCCTGCGTTATCATGGCCAGCTTCTTAAATGCCATCCGGTAATTCCCCGACACAGTGGATAGATATCTATGGCCAGCTATTCTACCAGTGAATTCAAGTCCGGCTTGAAGGTTATGCTCGACGGCGACCCGTGCGCCATCATCGAGAACGAGTTCGTAAAGCCCGGCAAGGGCCAGGCCTTCAGCCGCGTAAAGCTGCGCAACCTGAAGACCGGCAAGGTGTGGGAACGCACCTTTAAATCCGGCGACAGCCTGGAAGGCGCCGACGTGCTGGATGTGCAGATGCAGTACATCTTCAGCGACGGCGAATTCTGGCACTTCATGGACACCGACACCTTCGAGCAGAAGCAGGCGGACGAAGCCGCGGTGGGCGACGCCAAGCAGTGGCTCAAGGAAGAGGACATGTGTGAGGTGACCCTTTACAACGGCGAACCTCTCAACGTGAACCCGCCCAACTTCGTGGAGCTGGAGATCGTCGAGACCGATCCCGGCCTGAAGGGCGACACCGCCGGCACCGGCGGCAAGCCGGCCACCCTGAGCACCGGCGCGGTGATCCGCGTGCCCCTGTTCGTTCAGGAAGGGGAGATCGCCAAGGTGGACACCCGCACCGGCGAGTACGCGGGCCGCATCAAGAACTAGTGGCGACCGACTGGCGACCCACCGCCTCCCTGGAGGCCATCAAAGCGCGCGCCGGGCTGCTGAGCACGGTGCGCGCTTTTTTCGCGGCCCGGGACGTGCTGGAGGTGGACACCCCGCAACTGGCACGGCACGGCGTCAGCGACCCGCATATCCAGTGTATTCCGGTGCCCGGCCATGGCTATCTGCAGAGCTCGCCGGAATACCACATGAAGCGCCTGCTGGCCGCCGGCAGTGGCCCCATCTATCAGATCTGCAAGGCCTACCGTGACGGCGAAGCGGGCGCCCGCCATAACCCCGAGTTCACCATGCTGGAGTGGTACCGGCCGGGTTTTTATCTGAGCGCTCTGATCAACGAGTGCCTGACCCTGTTCGGCGAACTGTTCCCCGGCGTGCCGTCGCGGACTTATCGGTTCCGCGACCTGTTCGCCGACGCGATCGGGCTGGACCCGCTGACCACTTCGGACAGCGACCTGATTCAGCGCGCCGAACAACACGGCGCTCCCGAAGACCTGGATAAAGCCGCCGCGGTGGATTACCTGATGGCCACCACGGTGGAAGCCGCCCTGCCCGCCGAACAGCTCTCGGTAGTCACCGACTTCCCAAGCTGGGCCGCCGCCCTGGCCCAAACCCGCACGGACACCGACGGCACCGAAGTGGCCTTACGGTTCGAGATTTATTACCGGGGCCTGGAGCTGGCCAACGGCTACCAGGAACTGACCGACGCCGACGAGCAGCGCCGAAGGTTTGAGCGGGATAGCCGGCTGCGAGGGGAGTACGGCCTGAATGTTATGGACGCCGACCCTTACCTCCTCGACGCCATGCACCATGGTTTGCCCGCCTGCAGCGGCGTGGCCATGGGTGTGGAGCGGCTGTTGATGGCCCAACGAAACAGCAATCGCATCGACGAGGTGCTGACCTTTCCCGGCGACCGGGCCTGAAGGTGGGCACTAACAGCGTCTCTGGGATCCTGCCGGGAGCTTCGCTCCCTTTCGCGGGCTGGGCCCGCTCCTACCAGGGCTAGGCGGCGGCTTTTGCGGTGCGGCCGGCGCGGGCGCAGTTCTCGGCGACCAGCTCGATCAGGCGCGGCTGCACCGAGGGCGGGAAGTCGTGGCCCATGCCGTCGATGATGGCGAGCCGGGCGCCGGGCATGGCGCGGGCCGAGGCGCGGCCGCCGGCGGGCCGGATCAGCGGATCGCTGCCGCCGTGAATCACCTGGGCGGGGCAGCGCACTTTTTTCAGGCGCTTGCTGAGGTTGCCGGTGGCCATGATCGCCATGAACTGGTTGCGGATACCGCGCGGGTTCAGGCCCCGCTCCCAGCTGCGCTGGAACATCTCGGTGAGTTCCTCGCGGCCCTGGTCCAGGGTACCGCCCAGCTTGGCCATCATCCCCAGGCCGAACGCCACATAGTCTTCCACGGTTTCAATCTTCACCCGCGGCGCCACCAGGGTTTTGAGCGCCGCCGGTTTCGGCGGCGGCAGGAAGGGGCTGTTGGTGCTGGACATGATCGAGGTGACGCTGAGCACCCGCTCCGGATGGGTGGCGGCGGCCAGTTGCGCGACCATGCCGCCCATGGAGGCGCCCACCAGATGGGCACGCTCGATGCCCAGGGCGTCCAGCAGCCCCATGGTGTCGGCGACCAGATCGTCCAGGGTGTAGGGGGCGTGGACCTTGAGGCCGACCATGTAGCGCAGCATCGCCGTCATCGGGCCGTACTTGAACGGCTCGCGGATGGCGGTGGATTTACCGGCGTCACGGTTGTCAAAGGCGATCACCCGGTAACCCCGGTTGGCCATGGCGTCGAGCAGACCTTCCGGCCAGAACACCAGCTGCGCGGAGAGACCCATGATAAAGACCAGCGGTTCGCCGTCCTCGGGCCCACGGGTTTCGTAGAAGAGATCGACGCCGTTGCTGCGCACCGTGCCTGTGGCCATGCCTGTCACCTGTGTTGGGGGATTTTCGGGTTATCCGCTCAACATAGAAAAGCCCGGCGCCAACCACAAGCGCCGGGCTTCTTTTGGCCCGCACGGCCCGGCGAAGGGCCGTTGGAACGGCGTTAGAGCACTTCGATGATGGTGGCGTTGGCGGTGCCGAGACCTTCGCAGATCGCCAGCAGACCGTAGCGGCCACCGCGCCGTTTCAGCTCATACACCAGCGTGCCCATCAGCTTGGCGCCGGTGGCGCCCAGCGGGTGGCCCAGCGCCTGGGCGCCGCCGTTGACGTTCAGCTTGTCGTAGTCGGCGCCGAGGGCGTTCATCCACGCCAGCGGCACGGAGCCGAACGCTTCGTTGACCTCATACAGATCGATGTCCGCCAGGGTCATGCCGGCCCGCTTGAGGACCTTTTCGGTGGCCGGGATCGGGCCTTCCAGCACCATGGTGGGGTCGGAGCCGGCCACCGCCATGGCGTGGATGCGCGCCAGCGGCTTGAGACCGAATTCCTTCACCGCCTGCTCGCTGGCCACCAGCACCGCCGAGGCGCCGTCGGTGATCTGGCTGGCGTTGGCGGCGCTGATGATGCCGTTCTCCGCCAGCGGCTGCAGCCCGCGGATGGAATCCAGGTCGGCGTCCCAGCGGATGCCTTCGTCCACATCGTGCAGGGTCTCTCCGCCGTCATCCAGGTTCACGTTCACCGGCAGGATTTCCTGCTTGAAGCGGCCGGCCTCGGTGGCGGCGGCGGCGCGGCGGTGGGAGTCGTAGGCGAACCGGTCCAGGTCGTCCTTGCTGACGCCGTACTTCTTGGCCATGCGCTCGGCGCCCACGAACTGGCTGAAGTTCTCGCCCGGGTAGCGGCGGCTGATTTCGCCGGTGAACGGATTGCCCAGCTCCTTGGCCACGGTGACCGGGGAGCCGATCGGCACCTGGCTCATGGATTCCACGCCACCGGCGATCACCAGGTCCTGGGTGCCGCTCATCACCGCCTGGGCGGCGAAATGAATGGCCTGCTGGGAGGAACCGCACTGCCGATCGATGGACACGCCGGGCACCGATTCCGGCAACCGTGAACTGAGCACGGAGGTGCGCGCGATATTGAAGGTCTGCGGCCCGATCTGGCTGACGCAGCCGTAGATCACGTCGTCCACCCGGTCCGGGGCGACGCCGGTGCGCTCCAATACCGCATCAATCACTTTACCGCCCAGATCCGCCGGGTGAACCCGGCTGAGCCGGCCGTTGCGGCGGCCGCCGGCGGTGCGTACCGCTTCTACGATGTATGCCGTGGTCACGATGAGTTCCTCGCCTGAATTCGAAAGAACCCCAAGACTACGCCCGGCCCGCCGCCGCGCTCAATGACCATAATGAACCCCGGTCCTGACCCGAACGAACCCGGCAACGGCCGCCACGGCCGGCGGCGGCGCTTACAGGGTGACCATCCTGACCTGATACAACACCGGGCCGGTGGGTTGACCGGTGGGTGAGCCGCCCGCCGGTTCCAGGCTCACGGCCAGGGTGCGCGAACGGCGCAGCACCTGGAGTTGTCCCTCGGTCAAGGCCGCGGCCTGCTCCTCGTCGGCGGTCGGTAACAGCCCCATGGAGATGGCGGCCCCGGAACGGGGCAACAACCACAGCTCGAACGCCTTGCCGTCGGCGGGGGCGTCCACCTGCACGCCCTGCGCGGACAGGTAACGCCGGCCGTCCTCGCTGCGGGCCTCCAGCACCCACAGGGGTTCCGCCTGGCTGTTCTGGATCACCCCGACGAAACGTTGCGGTGCCGGCGCCGCCGGCCAGAACAGCATCACCGTGATCACCAGGGAGGCGGCCAACAGGCCCCCCACCGGCCACCACAGGTTCCGGGCGCCGCTACCCGGACGATCAATGCGGCCACGCACTTTGCGCCATACCACCGCCGGTGGGCGGCGCTCGGGAATGGCGCCGTTGAGCGCCTGGAAGCGGCGCTCCCAATACCACACCTGACGCCGCACCCGTGGCGACTCCAGCATCCAGGTTTCGAAACGGCGGCGGGCGGCGCCGGTCAGGGTGCCCAGCACATACTCCGCGGCAAGGGCGTGATTACGTTCGTGCCGATCCGCTTTCATCGTTCCAGACACCGGCGCATGAAATCCAGACCGCGACGGACCCAGCTTTTCACCGTGCCCAGCGGCCGCCCCAGGGTGCGCGCCATCTGCCCATGGGTAAGACCGTGAAAGTAAGCCAGCTGAATGCTGGCGCGATGCTCATCACTGAGCTCACGGAGACAACGGTCGAGAATTTTTTCGTCCGCGCTTGCCAGCGCCGCCTGCTGGGGCCCCATGGCTCCGCTGCGTAACTGATTTTTCAGGTCGTCCACATCCTGATGACCGCGCCGCTGGCGCAGCACATCCATGCAGGCGTAACGGCCGATGGAAATTATCCAGGTGAGCGGTGAACCGCGTTCAGGATGGTACTCACCGGCGTGGTGCCAGACTTTTATGTAGATTTCCTGTAACACGTCCTCGGCCTCGTGCCGATTCCCCAGCATTCGCAGACAAAGGCCGTATAAACGCGGGGAAGTCGCGTTATACAACCTTTCGAACGAAGCCAGGTCTCCTCTGGAAGTTTGCGCCATTAGTTGCACCATATCCGAAAACTTTTCACTCATGGCGCGTCCCGCTCCTTTGTCTACACGCCGCGCTCACGGGGAAGGGTGGAATTTGCAGTGTTACCCGCTCCCCTCTGATACGCGCTCCGCCGCTGAATGGATGCAATAAAAAGTTAATTTTTTACTGCATCCAAACGATCACCCAACTCGTATTACAACTTGATCGCTACCGAAAACTGGAGAAAAAAATGCAACATCTGCTTGCCAAATCACCGCTCGCCATCGCGGTGGCCTCACTGGTTCTGGCCGCGCCCTCGGCGCTCGCGTCAAGCCACCGTGAAGCCCCGTTCATCACCGGCAGTCCGAAGGTCGACGGCACGGACTTCTATATGTTCCGCAGCTATGAACCCACCCGCTCGGATTTCGTAACCCTTATCGCCAACTACCAGCCGCTGCAAGATGCCTACGGCGGCCCGAACTATTTTCTTCTCGACGAAAACGCCGTTTATGAAATTCATATCGACAACGACGGCGACGCTATCGAGGATCTGACATTCCAGTTCCAGTTTAACAACGAATACAAGAACCTTGCCGTGCCCGCCGGCGCGGATGGCGACACCCCGGTGCCGCTGAGCAATATCGGCCCGATCTCCGCGGGCGACACCAATGCGCTCAACGTCACGCAAACCTATACGGTGAAGCTGATTACCGGCGACCGCCGCAGCGGCCAGTCGCAAGCCATCACCAATGCGAGCAGCAGCTCTGAAACCTTCATCAAGCCGATGGACAACATCGGCAACAAGTCGATTCCCGATTACCCCGCCTACGCCAGCGACGCGATTTACCCGATCGCCATTCCCGGTTGCGATAACGACGGCAGAGTGTTCGTCGGTCAGCGCAAGGAAGGCTTCGTGGTCAATCTGGGCGAAGTCTTCGACCTGGTTAACACCAATCCGGTCGGCCCCCGTGACGGCGAACGCAACATCATCGGCGACAAGAACATCACCAGTCTCGCGCTGGAAGTACCTAAAAGCTGCCTGACCGCCGGTGATAGCGCCGTGATCGGTGGCTGGACCACCGCCAGCGTGCCGCAGGCGCGGGTCATCAACCCGGCCCCGCAGGGTTCCGCGGTGACCGGTTCCGCCGGCGCCAAACCGGCCAGCGTGGAAGGCGGCGCCTTCACCCAGGTCTCCCGTCTCGGCTCACCGCTGGTCAACGAAGTGGTGATCGGCCTGCCGGACAAGGACCGCTTCAACGCCAGTGAACCCAAGGACGATGGCCAATTCGCGCAATACGTTACGAATCCGAGCCTGCCTGTGCTGCTGAATGCTCTGTTCGGCGACGCTGCGCTGCCACCGGAAACGCCGCGTAACGATCTGGTCACCGCCTTCCTGACCGGCTTCCCGGGTGTGAACCAGCTGCCCACCGTGACCCCCAGCGAAATGCTGCGGCTTAATACTGACATCGAGCCGACGGTTCCCGCCGATCAGAACGATCTCGGCGTAGTCGGTGGCGACCTCGCCGGATTCCCGAACGGTCGCCGTCCCTATGACGACGTGGTGGATATCGCGTTGAACGCGGCGATGGGCAAGCTCTGTGGCCAGTTAGACGCCGGCAACTGCGGCACCCAGTCCACGCCTCAGAACGGTGACAACTTCTACACCGACGGCACACGGGCCGCCGGCGCCACCGCCGCCACCTCGGTGATCAGCGGTGAAATCGACAACGATGACACCTATCTGGCCGAGTTCCCGTACCTGGCGAATCCGATCCCGGGCTCTCCGAACGAAGCTCGATAAACAGGAGCGATCCGATGAGATTGATTAAACACGGTGCGTTACTGGCGGGTCTGATTGTCGGTCTCGCCGCCTGCGGCGGCGACAGCGACAACGACCCGGTGGTCAACAACAACACCAACTTCACGGCCTTCGTGAAGGGGCTGCTGGACGACGATCCCAACGGAGAGCCGGCCAACATCAACAATCGAAACTTCCGTTTCACCAACCAGGAAGACCCGGATGCCTATGACGACGTCCTGTCGAGCAACAACTAAGGGACGGGGTATCCTGCAACAGCTCCGGCGGCTCGCGCTGCCGGGGCTGTTCCTTTTTGTGGGCGGCGCCTTCGGCAACCCTGCCGTGGCGGCGCCCTATACCCCCGAGTCCGACGATCAAGTCCTCCAGCGTCTTCCGACCCCCAGCGTTCTCGACGGGGCCGACGCACTCCAGGAAAAGCTGGCGGACGATCCACGGGACCGCGACAGCGCGGAACAGCTGGCACGCCTGTATATCCAGGCGGCGCGGCGCGAGGGCGACCCCCGTTATCTGGGCTACGCCAGCGCCACCCTGTCGCCCTGGCTGCAGGCGTCCGACGCGCCGCCTTCGGTGCTGGTGCTGGCCGCCACCATCGCGCAGGGGGAACACCGCTTCACCCAGGCCCGCCATCAGCTGCGGGAGGCCCTGGCGCAGAACCCACGGCTCGGCCAGGGCTGGCTGACGCTGGCGGTGATCACCCAGGTCCAGGGGCAATATGAAGAAAGCCTGCAGGCTTGCCGCCGTGCCGCCACGCTGGTGCCCACGGCGGCCGCCCTCACCTGCCAGGCCAGTGTTCTGGCGCTCAACGGCGGGCTCGAGCCCGCCTACGCCCGGTTGAGCCGGTACGCGGACGGTGCCGGCGACGTGGCCGACAATGTCGCGGTGTGGATGCAGACCCGCCTGGCTGAAATGGCCTGGCAGAAGGGCGACCTGGACGCCGCCCGCGCGCACATCCAGCGGGGACGAGCGCTGGACCCCGAGGACCGCTACCTGCGGCACCTTTACGCGGATTTCCTGCTCGCCGAGTCGCGCCCCGACGCGGCCATCGATGTGCTGGAAGACTATGTCGACCAGGACGGCGCCTTGCTGCGCCTGGCGATCGCCGCCATCGACGCCGGGGACCGGCGCGCCGACCGTTGGGCGCAACAGTTCCGCGACCGGATGGCGGCGGCGCAACGCAGCGCGGAGTACGCGCATTTGCGCGAACTGGCGCGCTTCACCCTGGTGGTGGAAGACGACCCGGCAGAAGCCCTGGCATTGGCGCGGGCGAACTGGCGCACCCAGAAAGAACCCGCCGACATGCACATCTACCTGGCGGCGGCGCGGGCCGCCGGCGAGCCCGGCGCGGCGGATGAGGTGCGCACCTTTATCGCCGAGCACGGCGTGCAGGACAGTCGTCTGGCGCCGTTCCTGGATAACGGTACGGAGGCCGGGTCATGATCAAGCTTATTACCGTACTGCTACTGATCCTTCCCCCCCTGGCGCTGGGGCACAAACCCAGTGACAGTTATCTGACCATCAACGTGGAAGACGGCGGCGCCCTGTCCGGACAGTGGGATATCGCGCTGCGCGACCTGGAGCGGGCCGTGGGCGTGGATCAGAACCGCGATGCCCGGGTCACCTGGGGCGAACTGAAAGCGCGGCGCGCGGAACTGGAAGACCATATTCTCAGCCGGCTGACGGTAACCGCCCGGGATGGCGACCGCGAGCAGGTCTGCACACTCGACAGTGACGGCCTCAAAGTGGACGACCATGTGGACGGCACCTACGCGGTGTTCCTGCTGACGGGCGACTGCGGCCTGTCGCCACTGTCGCTGACACTGAACTACCGGCTGCTGTTCGACCGCGACGCCAGCCACCAGGGCCTGGTGGAAGTACGCTACGGGGATCAGCCCGGTCAGCCGGTGGCGCTCAGCAACCAGCACCGCGAGCAAACCCTGAGCCGCGACGGCGACGGTGGCCTGGCCGCGCTGGCCACCTTCTTCCGGCAGGGCGTGCATCATATTCTGATCGGCTACGACCACATTCTGTTTCTGCTAACGCTGCTGTTCCCGGCGGTGCTGGTGTGGCGCCAGGGCGCCTGGCGGCCCAAGGAGTCCATGCGCGAGGCCCTGCTCACCACCCTGGGCATCGTCACCGCCTTCACCGTGACCCATTCGCTGACGCTGGCGCTGGCCTCCCTGGGGCTGGTGAATCTGCCGTCCTGGCTGGTGGAGTCGGCGATCGCCATCACCGTGGGCCTGGGCGCGGCCAGCAATCTGGCGCCGCAGTACTTCCCGCGCCGCTGGGTCATGGCTCTGGTGTTCGGTCTGATCCACGGGCTCGGCTTCGCCGCCGTGCTCGCCGATCTGGGCCTGGACGGCGGCAGCCTGGTGCTGACCCTGCTGGGCTTCAATCTGGGGGTGGAAGCCGGCCAGGCGCTGATCGTGTTGATCTTCGTGCCGGCGGCGTTCCTGGTACGGCGCACCGCCGCCTACCGGCGCTGGTTCGTGCCGATCGGCTCGGTGGCGATTATCGCCATCGCCACCGTCTGGGCGGTGGAGCGTCTGGCCGGCGCGCTGTAAGCGTCCGGCCCGGGCGGCTCAAAGGCGGCGAATGCCGTCGCGCTCGATGGCGATACGCCCCGCTTTGTAGAGCTTACCGATGGCCTGTTTGAAGGCGTTCTTGCTGCACCCGAAGGCGGCGCGGATCGCCTCCGGGCTGCTTTTGTCGCCCAGGGCCAGGAAACCGTCGGACGCCTCCAGCCGCGCCAGGATGCGCTCGCCGAGCTGATCGCTCTTGGCGGCGCCGGGCGGGTCCAGCGTCAGGCTGAGACGGCCGTCGGCGCGCAGACGCTGCACATAGCCGGTGAAGCGCTGGCCGGGGCGCGGGGGCGCCACGCCGGGCGGTGCCTGCAGCAGGCCCCAGTAGCGGTTGTCCACCGCCACCTTGTAGCCCAGGTCGGTGCTTTGCACCACCATCAGCGGCACCGCGTCGCCCTGGCGGTAGGCGTCGCAGGTGTCTTCCAGATGGCGGTCCAGCAGGGCGCTGGCGAACGGCCGGCCGTCCCGGTCGCGCACCACCTTGACCAGTTGCCAGCGGCCCACCTCCGGGCGGTTGCCCTGCTCGGCGAACGGCAGCAGCAGATCCTTGGGCAGGCCCCAGTCCAGGAATGCGCCCACCCGGCTGGTGTCCACCACGCGCAGGCGCGCCACTTCCCCGGGCATCGCCTTGGGGCGGCCCAGGGTGGCGCGGGGGCGGCCGTCGCCATCCTCGTAGAGAAACACTTCCAGTGCTTCGACGTCGGCGGCGTCGTCGGCCAGCTCGCGTGCCGGCAGCAGCACTTCGCCGAGGTCTTCGCCGTCCAGCAACAAACCCGCGGGTATGCGTTTAAGCACCGTCAGGGTGCGCAGGGTACCAAGGAGCGTGCCGGGGGCGGTCATCGCGTTACCACATCAGGTCGTCGGGGATCGGATAATCCGCGTAGGGGTCGTCTTCGTCCTGGACGTTGCGGTCGTTGAGCAGGACCACGGCGGCCTCGTCGCGCTGGCGGATCTTCTCCGCCACCGTGGTGGGCACCAGCTCGTGGCCTTCGCCCAGGGCGACGATGGCGATCTGGCCGCGTGCCAGCTGGTCGCGCTGCGGCTCGGTGACGTGCAGCTTCTTGATCTTCTTGTCCTGCACGAACTGGTAGGCCACCTCGCCCCGGGCACGATCCAGACGGTGGGTCTCGATCAGCTGGCGAATCTGCGCGACGATCTCCCGCTCGCGCTGCTGCCGGTGGCGCTCCGCTTCCAGCTGGCGGTCTTTTTCCGCCTGCTCAGCGCGCTGGCGGCGGGCCCGCTCGGCCGGGTCCTCCAGCTCGATCTCGCCACGCTTGGCGCGGTTGACGTCTTCCTTCTTCTGCTGCTTGGCGCGGCGCGCCTTCTTTTTGTCCGCCAGCCCCGATTTAAGGAGCTGATCCTGCAACGAATTAGCCATGGGGGTTCCAATAACGAAAATTCAGGTACGAGGATAACGGAGCCGGGGCCCGCCTGCCTATTCCACGGCGCGCTACTGCAGCGACGGCGCCTCGGGCGCTTCGCCGAGCAGCGGCTGGGCGCGGCGGAAGCGGGCATCATAACCGGGTTGCCAGGGAAACACCCCGTTCGGGTCCGGCCACACCATCTGCAGCGCCGGGTACGGCGCCGGCAGGTCGGCGTAGAACCAGTTGGCGTAGCCCAGATACTCGTTGTAGGCGGGCAGCGCCACCGGCAGGAACACCACCTCCAGGCCGTCGGCGATGTCGCCATAGACCTGGAACGGCCGCAGACGGCGCCCCAGGCCGGTGATGCCCACGGCGGCGCTGTCCAGCAGGCGGCTGGCCAGGGTGTCCTTGAGGCCCACCACGATCAGTTCCGGGTGGTCCCGCTTGAGGAAGTGCCCCAGCGTGAAGGCATAGCCCGGCTCGCCGGCGGCGCCGTCCACGCTGAGGTGATGCCAGCCCTTGCGTTCGATGCGGGCCAGCAGTTGTTTGTCCTGTTCGTCTTCCGGCTGCGGATAGCGGAAGCCCTCGGGCATTTCATCGAGAAACATGGCTTCACTCTTTCTTGGGGCCGCCGCGCGATACGGAATGCGCGGCGCTCGACGTTGGCAGCGGCGCAGCTTACCAGAATCGTCCTACTTGGTATGCGGCGGGGTGGATGCAATACTGGCGCGGTGCGCTTTGATACTTTCTTATTAGAGACAGAGGACCCTGTATTATGAAAAAAATCACCCTGATGGCCGGCCTGGCCGCGCTCTCCGCCGCGCCTTTCGCACAGGCGGCGCCGCTTGTCGACGTCTACGCCGGCGGCTACGCCTGGAGTCCGGACACGTCCGGCAGCATCGCCTCGGGCAGCAACGACATCGACATGGAAAACGATCTGGGTTTCGACGATTCCGACCAGACGGTGATCTACGTGGGCCTGGAACACGCCGTGCCGGTACTGCCCAACGTGCGCCTGCGCTACATGGATCTGTCCGACGACGCCAGCAACACCCTGGTCGATCCGATCACGTTCAACGGGCAGACGTTCGCCGGTAACGTGAATTCCGATTACGACATGGAGATGGTCGACGGCACCTTCTATTGGAGCCCCCTGGATAACGTGGTCAAGCTGGACCTGGGTCTGACCGTGCGGCAGATGGACGCGGATTTCACCATCACCGGGGCCGGCCAACGGGCCACTGAAAGCGCCAGCGAAACCTTCCCGCTGGCCCATGGCGCGATACGCGCCAACCTGCCGCTGACCGGCGTGTACGTGGGCGGCGAAATCAATGCGATTGAGTATGACGGCAGCGGCATGCGTGATTTCGACGCGCACATCGGCTGGCAGTCGGACTTTCTGCTGGGCGTGAAAGCGGGCTACTCCCGCCTGGAAGTGGAACTGGACGACGTCAGCGGCCTGGACTCCGACCTGGAAATCGGCGGCCCCTACCTGGCGGCCACCTTCCGCTTCTGAGCCGCACCGCCGGGCGGGCGCCCGGCGGTCACCACTCCTTCTGAAGACGCTCGATACGGGCGTCTTTTTGTTCCCACAGATCGCTCACCCAGCGCTGCACGCCGGCGCGGAACGCCGCGTCCTCCTGGTAATCGCCGGCCCACAGGGCCGGGTCCAGGTTGTGGGTGCGCACGTCGATGATCACCCGCTCCAGCTGACCGCTGAGCAGCGCCCAGAAGCCGGGCGGCTTGCCCTCCGGATAGGCAATGGTCACGTCCAGCAGCGCGTCCAGATCGTCGCCCAGCGCCGCCATCACGAAAGCCACGCCGCCGGCCTTGGGGCGCAGCAGGTGCTTGTAGGGGGATTGCTGCCGGGCCTGCTTTTCCGGGGTGCAGCGGGTGCCCTCGAGAAAATTAACCACGGTCACCGGCATATCCGCGAATTTCTCGCAGGCCGCCTTGGTGATCTCCAGATCCTTGCCTTTCAGCTCCGGGCGCTTCTCCAGCAGCTCTTTGGAGTAGCGCTTCATGAACGGGTAGTCCAGAGCCCAGAACGCCAGCCCCAGAAACGGCACCCAGATCAGTTCTTTCTTGAGGAAAAATTTGAAGTACGGGGTTTTGCGGTTGAAGGTCTGCACCAAGGCGGCGATGTCCACCCAGGACTGATGGTTGCAGACCACCAGGTAGGAGGTGTCGCTGCGCAGGTTCTGGTCACCGCGGATATCCCAACGGGTGGGCGTCATCAGCGCGAAGATCGCCTTGCAGATTTCCGCCCAGGTCTCGGCGATCCACATCACGCCCCGGGAGCAGGCGGCCTTGGCCTGCTTGCCGGGCAGCACCACTTTGAGCAGGGCGATCAGCATCATCGGGCCGATCAACGTCAGTGTGTTCAGCAACAACAGCAGGAACGTGGTGGCACCGGTCAGCAAGGCCCGCATCAGGCGAACTCCCTCTCCCCAAGATGAATCTGGATCATAGCCAACCCGATCCACAGGCCCAAGACCGTACTTGTATTGAATTGTTTATAGGCCCCGAGGGGCCCGTCAGCGGGCTTCCACCGTCATCACGTCCACGTTCTGGAAGCCGCGCGGCAGTTTGGCACCGCGCCGGCCGCGCTCGCCGAAGTAGTGCTCCAGGTCGCTGGCCTTGAGGTTGAGATGACGTTTGCCGGCGTAGATCACCAGGGTGTCGTCGGGGCCGAGCACCTGCACGTCCTGCACGAACTCGACGCGTTCGGCGACGCGGCCGCCGGGAATCGCCATCATCTTGTTGCCCTTGCCGCGCGACATTTCCGGCAGGTCGCGCACCGGGAACACCAGCAGGCGGCCCTCATTGGAGACCAGCGCGATCAGGTCGGTCTGCGGGTCCTTGACCGGGCGTGGCGGCTGCACCTTGGCGCCCTTGGGCACGTTCAGCACGCTCTTGCCGGCTTTCTTGTTGGCCAGCAGGTCCGCGTAACGCACCACGAAACCGTACCCCGCGTCCGTGCTCATCAGGTAGGCGTCTTTTTCCTGACCCATGATGGCGGCCACGAAACCGGCGCCGGAAGGCGGGCTGACCCGGCCGGACAGGGGCTCACCCTGGCCGCGCGCGCTGGGCAGGGTGTGCGCCAGCAGCGAGTAGCTGCGCCCGGTGGTGTCCAGGAAGCACACCGGCTGGTTGGACTTGCCGCGCGCGGACGCCAGATATTTGTCGCCGGCTTTATAACTCAGGCCCACCACATCCACGTCGTGGCCCTTGGCGGAACGCACCCAGCCTTTTTCCGAAAGCACCACGGTGACCGGATCGGCGCCCACCAGGTCCGCTTCGTCCAGGGCCTTGGCGTCGTTGCGCTCGACCAGCGGTGAGCGGCGGTCGTCGCCGAAGTTTTCGGCGTCTTCCTTGAGTTCCTTGGCGATCAGCTTCTTCATCTTCGCCGGTGAACCCAGGGTCTCTTCCAGCTTGTCCCTTTCCTCGGCGAGCTCATCCTGCTCGCCCTTGATCTTCATTTCCTCGAGCTTGGCCAGATGGCGCAGCTTCAGCTCCAGGATCGCTTCCGCCTGGCGGTCGCTGAGCCCGAAGCGCTCCATCAGCACCGGCTTGGGCGCGTCTTCGCGGCGGATAATCTCGATCACCTCATCGATGTTCAGATAGGCGATCAACAAACCTTCCAGCAGGTGCAAGCGGTCCAGCACTTTGTCGAGACGGTGCTGCAGACGCCGGCGCACGGTGACCATGCGGAACTGCAGCCACTCGTTGAGAATCATGTCCAGGCTTTTCACCTGGGGGCGCTCATCGATGCCGATCATGTTCAGGTTGACCCGGTAATTCTTTTCCAGGTCGGTGGTGGCGAACAGGTGGCCCATCAGTTGCGCGATATCCACCCGGTTGGAGCGCGGCGTGATGATCAGACGGGTGGGGTTTTCGTGGTCGGATTCGTCGCGCAGGTCGCTGACCATGGGCAGCTTTTTCTTCTGCATCTGGTCGGCGATCTGTTCCAGCACCTTGGCGCCGGACACCTGATAGGGCAGCGCGGTGATCACGATGTCGTTTTCCTCGCGCTCGTAGACGGCGCGCTGCTTGAGGCTGCCCTTGCCTTCCGCGTACATGCGGATGATGTCGTTGCGCGGCGTGATGATTTCCGCCTCGGTGGGGAAATCCGGGCCTTTGATGTATTCGAGCAGGTCGTCCAGGGAGGCGCCCGGGTCCTTGAGCAGGTGGATACAGGCCTGCGCCACCTCGCGCAGGTTGTGCGGCGGAATGTCGGTGCTCATGCCCACCGCGATGCCGGTGGTGCCGTTGAGCAGCACATTGGGCAGCCGCGCCGGCAGCAGCTTGGGCTCGTCCATGGTGCCGTCGAAGTTGGGCACCCATTCCACCGTGCCCTGGCCCAGTTCGGCGAGCAGCACTTCCGCGTACGGCGCCAGCTTGGATTCCGTGTAACGCATGGCGGCGAAGGATTTCGGGTCGTCCGGGCTGCCCCAGTTGCCCTGGCCGTCCACCAGCGGATAACGGTAGCTGAACGGCTGCGCCATCAGCACCATGGCCTCGTAACAGGCGGAGTCGCCGTGCGGGTGAAACTTACCCAGCACGTCGCCCACGGTACGGGCGGACTTTTTATACTTGGCGGTGCTCTTCAGGCCCAGCTCGCTCATCGCGTAGACAATGCGCCGCTGCACCGGCTTCAGGCCGTCGCCGATCTTCGGCAACGCCCGGTCCATGATCACGTACATGGAGTAGTCCAGGTACGCTTTTTCGGTGTAGTCCCTGAGGGACAGGTCTTCGAAATCGTCTGCCATCTTTTATACTTCCGCCAGGTTGCCTTTCTCTTCCAGCCAGTTCTTGCGGTCGGAGGCGCGCTTCTTGCTGAGCAGCATGTCCATCAACTGATGGGTGTCGTCGGCGCCGTCCACGCTCAGGCGCACCAGCCGGCGGGTGTCGCGGGCCATGGTGGTTTCACGCAGTTGCATGGGGCTCATCTCGCCCAGGCCCTTGAAGCGGGTGACGCTGACCTTGCCGCGTTTCTTTTCCGCCTTGATGCGGTCCAGCACGCCGGCGCGCTCCTCCTGATCCAGGGCGTAATAGACGTCCTTGCCCACGTCGATGCGGTACAGCGGCGGCATCGCCACGAACACATGGCCGCCGCGCACCAGCGCCGGAAAGTGGCGCAGGAAAAGAGCGCACAGCAGGGTGGCGATGTGCAGGCCGTCGGAGTCCGCGTCGGCGAGGATGCATACCTTGCCGTAGCGCAGCCCGCCCAGATCGTCGCTGCCGGGCTCGATGCCCAGCGCCACGGCGATGTCGTGGATTTCCTGGCTGCCCAGCACCTCCGCCGGGTCCACTTCCCAGGTGTTCATGATCTTGCCGCGCAGCGGCATGATCGCCTGGTAGACCCGGTCGCGGGCCTGCTTGGCGGAGCCGCCGGCGGAGTCCCCTTCCACCAGGAAGATTTCACTCTGTGCCGGGTCGTCACTGGTGCAGTCCGCCAGCTTGCCGGGCAATGCCGGGCCGCTGGTGACTTTCTTTCGGGTGACTTTTTTGGCGGCGCGCAGCCGTTTCTGGGCGTTGTTGATGCACAGGTCGGCGAGCCGTTCGGCTTCGTCGGTGTGCTGGTTGAGCCACAGGGAGAACGCGTCCTTGACCACCCCGGACACGAACGGCGCGGTCTGCCGGGAGCTGAGCCGCTCCTTGGTCTGGCCGGCGAACATGGGGTCCTGCATTTTGACGCTGAGCACGTAGCAGGCGCGGTCCCAGATGTCTTCGGGGGTCAGTTTGACGCCGCGCGGCAGCAGGTTACGGAACTCACAGAATTCGCGCATCGCTTCCAGCAGCCCGGAGCGCAGACCGTTCACATGGGTGCCGCCCTGGGTGGTGGGAATCAGGTTCACGTAGGATTCGGTAACCAGCTCGCCGCCCTCGGGCAGCCACAGCACCGCCCAGTCCACCGCTTCGGTTTCACCGCTCATGGCGCCCTCGAAGGGTTCCGTGGGCACGCGCTCCCAGCCGCGGGTACTGTCGAGCAGATATTCCACCAGACCGTCGGCGAACTGCCAGGTTTCGGTCTCGTCGGTCTGCTTGTTCTCCAGGGTCACCAGCAGCCCGGGGCAGAGCACCGCCTTGGCGCGCAGCAGGTGGCGCAGGCGCGGCACCGAAATGTTCGGCGAATCGAAATATTTTTCGTCCGGCCAGAAGCGCATCATGGTGCCGGTGTTGCGCTTGCCCACCGTGTCCACCACCTCCAGGTCGGCGGTCTTTTCGCCGCCGGCGAATTCGATGCGGTGCACCTCGCCGTCGCGTTTGACGAACACTTCCAGCTTTTTCGACAGCGCGTTGACCACCGACACACCGACGCCGTGCAGGCCGCCGGAGAACTGGTAGTTCTTATTGGAGAATTTACCGCCGGCGTGCAGCGTCGCCAGAATCACTTCCACGCCGGGCTTTTTCTGCACCGGGTGCGGGTCCACCGGCATGCCGCGGCCGTCATCTTCCACTTCCACACCCCCGTCCTTGAGCAGGGTGACGCGGATGCTTTTGGCGTGCCCGGCCAGGGCCTCGTCCACGGAGTTGTCCACCACTTCCTGGATCAGGTGGTTGGGACGGCTGGTGTCGGTGTACATGCCCGGGCGTTTACGCACCGGCTCCAGGCCCGAAAGGACCTCGATATTCTCGGAGGTATAGGTGTTGGCCATAAATCTCTAATCGGTATGAATTCAGGTATCCGGCGTCAGGCGAATGCCGCAAAAGCGCAACACTAGCGGAATAAAGGCGTCGAAGTCATCAAAACCGTGGCTGCCGCCCAGGCCCCGGAACAGGTGGCAGTCGGCGTAATATTCCCAGCCCTCGCGCCAGTCCAGCGATTCGTCGCCGGTCTGGGTCAGCAGCAGCATCTGCTCGGGCTTGCTGATCGCCTCGACCTGGTAGTGGCGGAGCTCATCGAGCCAGGCGGGATCGAACTGGTACGCCTCGCCGCTGTGGTAGTTATGATTGATACCTGTGTATTTGTCCAGTAGTCGCCAGGGGCGGACCGCCGGATTGACCACCGTGGTGACCAGATCGTGGTGCTCGGCCAGCCAGGTGGCGTAGAAGCCGCCCAGGGACGAACCCAGCAACGCCACCGGGCCGGCCCCGGCGATGGTGGCTTCCAGGGTCGCCATGGCTTTCCTGGGCTGCGGGTCGAGCGCCGGCACGTGCAACCGGTGCCCGGCGCCGTGGCGCTCGAAGTAGTCGCGCAGCACCCCGGCCTTCCAGGATTGCGGCGAACTGTTGAAACCGTGGATATAAATCAGGGATATGTCGGACATGAGGCGCACCCGGTCGCGTAAACGGCCTCACTCTTCACTATCAACTGTCAACTATCAACTGTTAACTGATTCAGTAGCCCTTCACCGACATATCCACTTCGAAGTGGATGCCTTCCACCCGGCTGACGGCGGTATCGATGCCGCCGTCGGCGTGCAGATCCAGCCAGCGGTAACCGGGGCTGGTGTCGTCCACGGCGAAATCCGCGCTGCCGGGTTTGAACTGCACGCAGGTGCTGGGCACCGCCAGCAGCCGCACGCCGTTGCGGGTGTCGTCGTATTCCTGGTGCACATGGCCCCAGAGGATGCCGCGCACCCGGGGGTGGGCGTCGATCACCTCGAAGAAGCGTTCCGCGCTGCCCACCAGCTGGGTGTCCAGCCATTCGCTGCCCATCGGCACCGGGTGGTGGTGCAGGCACACCAGCAGGTGCTCGCCGGCGGCGTCGCGCAGGGCGTCGTCCAGGAACTTGAGGTCCTCGTCGAACAGGTCGCCGGGCACCTCGCCGGGAATGGTGGAATCCAGCAGCACCAGGGTCCAGTTGCCGATGTCCGCCACGCACGGGCTGACCCGGTTATCCTGGCCGCGCAGGGCGCGCAGCATGGGCGCCGGCTTGTCGTGGTTGCCCTCCAGCCAGTAGATCGGCGCGCGAAACCCGGACAGGGTTTTCGCCAACCGCTGGTAGGACTCGTAGGAGCCGTCCTGCGACAGATCGCCGGTGGCGAGTATCAGGTCCATATCAGGCTGTTCGCGGCGTACCCGGTCCAGCACCGCCTCGAGACTGAACTGCGTGTTCAGGCCCAAAAGCTTGCCGTCGGTATCCGCGAAAAGGTGAAAATCGGACAGCTGCACTACCCGCAGCGGCTGAACCGGATGCGTCAAAATCCCCGCTCCCGTTGTAATCATGATCCCGATACCCGCGCGTCCCAAGCACGCCGGCCCCGCCTCGGCCAAACTCTCGGCCCGCCTTTTTCCCCCAGGAAAATAAGACGTTAGTCGGTTATATCGAAGATGATGGCAGTTGGCCAGGAAGGCGGTTCCGAATTCGGAACCATTGCTCGTTTTATTCGGTGCCGGAACGCCGCCAGGGCTCGCCGGAGGCACGGCCGAAATCATGCACATGGGCCAGCCATTCGCCCAGAAAGCGGTTCCATTGGGCTTTTTCGTCGCGCTGGTGCATGTGGCTGTTGGGGTACGGATAGCGCGCCTGCACCCGCCGGAACGGCGTCGCCTCGGTGACTTCCGCCACCCGGGCGTCGTGGTACAAACGTACCGTCAGCCGGGGCGCCGGCATGGCGTCGTGCAGGGCCTGATCCTCGAAACGCAGGGTGGTGGTGTACGGCGCCCGCTCCAGAACCCGGATGCTGACCGTGCGCGGACGCTCCTCGCCAAGCGACACGTCCAGGCTGTCGTCGTCGCCGAGCGCGCGCATCAGCGGCAGCAGGCGGGCGTAGTTCCACTCGCACTGGGCCATCAGGTCGCGGAAGTCGAGGCGGTAGCGGCGCGGACGGCTCATGACGCAGCGCCCCATTCCCGGTCCAGCGTGTCACGGTGCAGCAGCAGCCACTGCAGGGTGATCAGCGAGGCGGCGTTGTCCACCCGGCCGCTGCGCAGCAGGGCCTCCACCTCGGATACCGGGCGCACCACCACGCGAATGTCCTCGTTTTCCTCGACCACGCCGTGCACGCCGCCGGCGCTGCTCAGGTCGGCGCGCCCCACGAACACCTGCAGGCGCTCGTTGGAGCCGCCGGGGCTGGGCATGTAGTGGGCCACGCGCTTCATCTCACCAATTTCCACGCCCGCCTCTTCGCGCGCCTCGCGGCGCACCAGGTCCGCCACCGGTTCGCCTTCCTTGTCCGCCAGGCCGGCGATCAGTTCCAGGCACCAGGGCGTGTCGCGCCAGTCCAGGGCGCCGACCCGGAACTGCTCGACCATCAGAATCTCACCCCGTTGCGGGTCGTAGGGCAGCACCGCCGCCGCCGGCGGGCGCACGAACAGCTCGCGCTGCATGGTGCCGCTCCAGCCGCCCTCGAACAGGCGGTGGCGCAGATGCAGCCGGTCCAGGCGGAAGAAGCCCTGGAACGGGGTTTCCCGTTTCAGGACTTCCACGTCCCCGGCGGTGAATTGCGGCGTGGGGTCATTCATCGGCTTTGTGATAAAGCTCCGCCCCCTTTTCCATGAATTCCCGGGATTTTTCCTGCATGCCCTCCTCGGCCTCCTGGGCCGCGGCGTAGTCGCGCACTTCCTGGCTGATCTTCATGGAGCAGAACTTGGGTCCGCACATGGAACAGAAGTGCGCCACCTTGTGGGCTTCCTTGGGCAGCGTTTCATCGTGGAAGGCGCGCGCCCGGTCCGGGTCCAGCCCCAGGTTGAACTGATCTTCCCAGCGGAATTCGAAGCGCGCCTTGGAAATGGCGTTGTCGCGCAGCTGGGCGCCGGGCACGCCCTTGCCCAGATCCGCGGCGTGGGCGGCGATCTTGTAGGTGATGATGCCTTCCTTGACGTCATCCCGGTTGGGCAGACCCAGATGCTCCTTGGGCGTCACGTAGCAGAGCATGGCGGTGCCGTACCAACCGATCATGGCGGCGCCGATGGCGCTGCTGATGTGATCGTAGCCCGGGGAGATATCCAGGGTCAGCGGGCCCAGGGTATAGAACGGCGCCTCGTCGCAATGCTTGATCTGCTCGTCCATGTTCTCCTTGATCATGTGCATGGGCACATGGCCGGGGCCTTCGATCATCACCTGCACATCGTGCTTCCAGGCGATCTTGGTGAGCTCGCCCAGGGTGCGCAGCTCGGAGAACTGGGCCTCGTCGTTGGCGTCGGCCACCGAGCCGGGGCGCAGGCCGTCACCGAGGCTGAAGGTCACGTCGTACGCCTTCATGATCTCGCAGATTTCCTCGAAATGGGTGTAGAGGAAACTCTCCTTGTGGTGCGCCAGGCACCATTTGGCCATGATCGAACCGCCGCGCGAGACAATGCCGGTGACGCGCTTGGCGGTCATCGGCACATAGCGCAGCAGCACGCCGGCGTGGATGGTGAAGTAGTCCACGCCCTGCTCGGCCTGCTCGATAAGCGTGTCGCGGTAGATCTCCCAGGTCAGGTCCTCGGCGACGCCATTGACCTTTTCCAGCGCCTGGTAGATCGGCACGGTGCCGATCGGCACCGGCGAGTTGCGCAGAATCCACTCGCGGGTCTCGTGGATGTTCTGGCCGGTGGACAGGTCCATCACCGTGTCGCCGCCCCAGCGGGTGGCCCAGGTCATCT
>Ga0208179_1000355_pt1 | contig 31423 bp, 29 predicted proteins | sample Malvired_Geostar_FD_184238 | JGI IMG/M metagenome (GOLD analysis project Ga0208179, IMG submission 184238) | Marine viral communities from the Global Malaspina Expedition - Malaspina viral metaG DeepMed_Geostar (SPAdes) (version 2) | ecosystem: Environmental > Aquatic > Marine > Oceanic | place... | reverse complement strand
GGATTATGCGACCAAGTGGTTATGGTTTTACAATCACCGTCGACCCCACAAAGCCAATGGCGGCAAGCCGCCACTGATGGCTGCGTAAGCTCTACTTTTGGGCGATGCTAAAAATGGGGTGATTACCGCTGACCAAAGACCCGGTATCTGGGGGTCGTGGGGCGGCTACGATTTTCGGGAATTCGCGTCCATGGAGCGCCGGTTCGCCAGTGGCTCAGCATTTCTCAAGCGACCGCATGTGAACCTGAAGAAAGCCTGGAGGGCGACCACACGCCAACGTCGTACAGGACTTCGGTCTGCTCTGGCATTTCACAAACTTGAATTCGGGGGTGTACACCACCGGGGTATTGATGATGCCCGAAACATTGCTCGGCTATTACCGTTTATTGACGAGGAAAAGGTCCGTGCTGGTGTCGGAGCACTACAGTAGGACATTGGGCTACAAAATATCGTGATCAACCGAGGCGGGTGCTATGAGAAAGGATCTTGAAGATAGCTTGTTCGAGCAGCACGAGAAAATACTCGGGCAATGTGACTACAGGGAGCTTTGTATTGGTGACGGATGGTTTGTCCTTGTCGACACGCTTTGTCTGGGCCTTCAACACCTGACGGATAGCGGCGCAGGTCCTCAAGTTCGCGCACTGCAGGTGAAGCAGAAATTTGGCGAGTTATGTTTTTACGCGGAAGGCGCAGATTATTTCCAGGCGGGGATGATCCACATGGCCAGCCTGATAAGCATGCGCACGTGTGAAGTATGTGGTTCACCGGGCGAGCGAGTCGAGCAGCAGGATCATTGGCGAACTCTTTGCCCTACTCATACCGCGGGCTCCTGATGTCTTCACGAGTCTGATCAAAGGTTTGGATCATTGTTCTCGGAACTGATTTTCCTGTCTCTGTTGGAGGATTTCATCGTGTTCGCGACTCTGGATGAGATGATGATAGCCCTGCGTAGCGACATGGGCGATTGCCATGAAGCGCCGCCCAAAAGCCATGCTTGGGAGCTGGCTATCGGGCTTTATAAAACGTCACCGCATAAAAATATCCGTATTGTCCAGAATTGGATCTGGCTGGACGTCAAGGTGAATCAGAAAGAGGCTGAAAAGCTTGATACCGATGGTTTCATGCCTGCTGTCCTCTATGCCCATTGGGTTATTCATGACTTCAGTGGGGGCTTTAAGGCAGGCAACTGCCTTTGCAGCTCGGTATTGGTTACGGGCTCGTCGATTGGGCGTCCGATCGAAACCAGAAACAGTATTTACATTCCTGTCGGGAGGGGCTTCAGGAGAAAGGTCAGGCGGGAAGTAATCAGGTCGATCGCCTATGGGCAGTGATGGAATCGGAGGTGACGGAATCCGGATGCCCACCCACCCTCTGCCAGGCAAAACCCGTTGCGTGTACTACGAAAACTAAAGGAGAGAGCCATGAAGCGTGAACTGGAAGAACTGTTATTCAGCCGGTACCCCAAGATTCTTGAGGGTTGCCAGCAAGAAGGCCTGGGAATTGCTGACGGGTGGTTTACCCTGGTGGATACGTTGTGCCGTGATCTCCAGCATCTGACGGATAATGGCAGAGGGGCGCAGGTCAAAGCCTATCAAGTGAAGGCCAAGTTTGCCCAGCTGCGTTTTTATGCAGGTGGTGGCGATAGCTTCCAGAAAGGCATGATCTATATGGCGTCGCAGCTGGCCTCGCGTACCTGCGAGGAGTGTGGCGCGCCGGGCGAGCCATGTGAGCGAGATTATGCCTGGTTTATTCTCTGTCCGGTACACGCGCAGAGTCGATCGTCGAAGTAGCCCGCTTTTCCCGAATCCCAACGGGCTGATACGCTGCCTGAGACTTGATATGCCCGTAACATATCAAGACTTTAAGTCGCTAGAAAACTGGCGAACTCTGGGGTCCATTTCTCTGAGTCGGTTATAGAGCGCGCGAGCAATCTGATGGTCGGTTTCGGCAATCTCGATAGCCTGATCGATCAGGTCGGTTGGAATATCTTCGACTTTCAAGGTCAGCAGGATGGTTTCCAGTAGAGACCAGTTTTCCGGGAGAAGGGCCTGCTCGACGTACTGCAAAGCCAGCTCTCGCAGCTTGCTGTAAGCAAGGAGCTGGGGGCTGCTCGTCCAATGCCTGGCTTCAAAGATAAATGCATCGACTGCCTGCACGTCTGCACCAGGTAGCTCCTCCAAGGTCTGCATGATCCAGCGACGAAAAGCCGCACCTTGCACTACAGGAAGAAACTCCAGCCACATGCCAAGCTGCTTTAGCTCGCTCAGCGTTGAGCTCTCCAGCATCGCTTTGATGGCGTCGTGGTCCCCAGAGGTGAGCAGTGGCGGAAGGCGCCTTGCGTATCCTCCACAAGTACTGCAGAACACACCGCATGACTCATGTGATGGAGAGGCAAGGGAATCCAGACGGGCTTTGACCTGGTTAACCTGCTGAAGAGACATGCTGTTCTCCTTCGTGATGGGCGGGCTATTTCATGTGAAATTCGGCAGAGACAATCTGCTTTTCTTCCCAGCCTCGGAGCAGCCCGGACCAGATGTTCGCACGGAGGTTCGAGCGCTCGGTAAAGCGGCTTGACTGCCAGGGCTTTTTCTCTTTGCTGCCGTCCGCAAAGTGAAGCACGACTTGGCCGGTTCTGCCGTCGATAAGGCCCTGCCGGAAGCGGTCTTCGCTGGGGAAGAAGTGAAGCTCCGGCCGCTGAAGACGGCTCTGGCGATGATCATCGGAGCCGGGGGAAACCCCTTCAACCTGGTCAAGTAGTCGCTCGATTACATTGGCGGGGGTGTCGAATCCTTCGGCATGGGCGGAGAGGCGCTGGTAAAGGGATTCGGAGATCCGGATTACTGGGGGCATGGCTTTCATCCTATATGGCAATATGGTTACCATATTGCCATATAGTTGATCAGTCAACCTATTTTGCCTGCCCCGGTAACGCCTGATTGAGGTGCCTCGGTAGCGGTCTGAAAGCTCGGCTAGCGAAATAGTGGGAAATGTGGGCTCCGGGTTTCAGCCCTACACCGGCCCACCATGCTCAATCGCGCTCAGTACGCTGCGGACCTGGGTGGCGCCAGACCCCGTACCAAGCAGGTCAATCGGTTTGGCCATTCCCAGTGCCTGGTTCGGCGTATTCAGCCACTCCGTTGCGTTATCCTGGCTACCCAAGATCCTGGCTGCTTGCCTGGAGATCAGCGCGATGGCTTGAGCCCGCGTGTACTCGGTTCGTTTAGCCATGTCATTTCTCAGTGTTATCAGTCGAAGTAGGCCGTCTCATCGTATCGACTGCTGTCTCTTAAACTCCATAGACCGTTTTGTAGTCCCCCATTTTTAACCGCCGTATGAGTAGAGGGTTAGCCTGCTAATTTCCCCCAACACTTCGAACGAGTCTTACTGATGCCATTGAACTTTTCTCGGCAGGATAGGAAATTCCATGGGTAAACTGGATGGGCCAAGCTTTTCCACTATCCGAAAAGTTGGGAGAAGAAGACCAAAACAAACCACCTGGAGCGCCGGGGAACACTGCTGCGTTAATCGCCGGCGCGCTGCAGCTAATTTCCACTATTGTTCCTAGCTCTTTTATGTTTGGAAGCCTCCAATCATCATAGCCAGCAAAGGCTGACTCAGCATGAGCATGCTGCAATGCGCTCATCCAGGTAAACATTGATGCCCAGCCTGACTCTGTGCAACTTCCAGAATTCCAGGTCTGCCCCTCAGCACATCTTTTCCACATCAGCCCGGTAACCAAGTGGATAGCGGTGCCATCGGGATGCGTTAAAAAATCCTCTGTCGGGGTTGACGGGCCAACGAAGTCATTTTGATCTCCGTTCATGCAAATAGCGTATGCATTACTGCCAAAAAAGAAAAAATGCTGAGCCTGTAAATAAATCTGTGTAACTGCCCACCCCATTACAGGTGACCGTTCAGGCGGTCACCAAATTCGATAATAAAGCGATTCAATGCCGGCCTCCAATCACGGATCGGCATGGTCCATTTCTTCGAAGCCTGCTGGATCGCCAGGAAAGCCACTTTCAGTGCCGAGTCATCGCTGGGGAATAACTTTCTGCGCTTGGTCGCTTTACGAATCACACTGTTCAGCGACTCGATGGCATTCGTGGTATAGATCACCTTGCGAATCGCCGGAGGGTACTCGAACAGCGTAATCAGATTGTCCCAGTGGCTGTTCCAGGATCGAGAGATCTGCGGGTATTGGCTGTCCCAGCGTTCGCCAAAGGCATCCAGCGCCTGCCGGGCTTCACGTTCGGTGGCAGACTGGTAGATCTGCTTCAGATCGGCCGTCACGGCCTTGTAGTCCTTCCAGGACACGTAGCCCAGCGAGTTGCGAATCATATGCACGATACACAGCTGTATCTTGGTCTGCGGATACTCTGCAGCAATCGCATCTGGGAACCCTTTCAGGCCGTCCACACAGGCGATAAGGATGTCCTCCAGACCACGGTTTTTCAGTTCCGTCAGTACCGATAGCCAGAACTTCGCGCCTTCCGTTTCAGCCAGCCAAAGGCCAAGAAGCTCCTTCTGGTCTTCCATGTTGATAGCCAGAGCCAGGTACAGGGATTTGTTGATGACGCGTTTATCCTGTCGAATTTTCAGAACAATGCAGTCCAGATAGACGATAGGATAGATCGGATCCAGCGGGCGGTTCTGCCACTCGTGAACCTGCTCGATAACTCGCTCTGTCACCTTAGAGACGAGCGTGGCCGATATATCCGCGTCATACATTTCCTTGAAGGCATCCACGATATCCCGGGTGCTCAGACCCTTGGCGTAAAGTGCGAGGATTTGGTCATCCATCTGGGTCAGACGGGACTGGCCTTTACGGATGAATTGAGGTTCGAAAGAACCGTTCCGGTCTCGCGGAGCCTGTATCGATACTTCGCCGTGCTGCCCTTTCAGGCGCTTGGCTGAATAGCCGTTACGGCTATTGCCAGTGCCACGGCCTTCAGGAGCATGTTTCTCGTATCCGAGGTGCTCGTCCAGTTCGGCATTGAGGGCGGTTTCAACAGTCATTTTGATCAACTGTTGAGTAAGAGCTCCGAGATCTTTTTCAGACTTAATGTCTTTGGCCAACTCGGCGGCCATGGCTTTGAGTTTTTCTTGGTCCAATTGCATACCCACGATGGCATCCTTTTAAAAAGGTTACTCAGTCGTGGGCAGTTACACAATTTGGTTTACAGGCTCTTATGCTTTCAGCGAGCGGGTGCGCCATAGGTAATACACGACGGGTAATACCAACAACGTTAAAATCACAGCACTCACCATTCCGCCCACCATAGGCGCCGCAATCCGGCTAACAACTTCCGCACCTGTTCCGGAACTGAACATAATGGGCAGCAATCCAGCGATAGTGGAGGCCGTAGTCATCATTACGGGTCTTACACGAAGTCCCGCGCCCTGTGTCACGGCTTCGAGCAAATCTTCTTTTAATGGTTGCACTCCACGCTCACGACAGGTATCTATCAATTGGTGATATGCTTGGTTAAGATAAGTTAACATGATGATACCTATTTCCACCGTAACCCCCGCCAGTGCAATAAAACCAACCGCAACCGCGACAGAAAAATTATAGCCAAGCAGGTACATCAGCCAGATTGAACCAATTACCGCCAGTGGTAGTGTTCCCAGAATAATGGCTATTTCAGTGAAGTTACGAAAATTCATGTATAACAGAATGATAATGATGGCAAGCGTCAAAGGAACCACATAGGTCAGTTTCTCTTTGGCGCGCAGCATGTATTCGTACTGACCGGACCAGGCCACCGAGTAACCGGCCGGTAAATCCAACTGCTGCTCGACCGTTGCCATGGCCGCTTGTACATAGCTGCCCACGTCCACCCCATCGATATCTACAAAGGTCCAGCCATTCAGCCTGGCGTTCTCGCTCTTGATCGCTGGCGGGCCGTCCTCCACATAGACATTGGCCACATCGGCGAGCGCAATGCGTTGGCCGCTGGGCGTAACGATGGGCAGCAGCGCCAGCTGTTCTGGCGAGTCTCGATAGTCCTGCGGGTAGCGCAGATTGATCGGATAACGCTCCAGCCCCTCAATGGTCTGCGCCACATTCATTCCCCCAATGGCCGTGGCTATTACCTGCTGCACATCAGCAATATTGAGGCCATAGCGCGCCGCCTGTGCACGCTGAATATCCACCTTGATGTAACGCCCACCGGCCACCCTTTCGGAATACACCGAGGCTGTGCCGGGTACATCCTTGAGGATCTGCTCTAGTCGCTGACCAATCTTCTGAATTTCTCGCAGATCCTCGCCCGCCACCTTGATGCCTACCGGCGTCTTGATGCCGGTGGCCAGCATGTCGATGCGAGTCTTGATCGGCATCACCCAAGCGTTGGTCAAACCGGGGAATTTCACTAGCGCATCCAGCTCCTTCTTGAGCTTCTCCGTGGTCATGCCCTCGCGCCATTCCTCTTTGGGCTTGAGCTGAATAAAGGTCTCGATCATGGTCAGCGGAGCGGGATCCGTGGCTGTCTCGGCACGGCCGATTTTGCCAAACACGGTTTTTACCTCAGGCACTGTCGCGATCAGCTTGTCGGTCTGCTGCAACAATTCCCTGGCTTTGCCTATCGAGATCCCCGGATAAGTGGTCGGCATATACATCAGATCACCTTCATCCAGATCGGGGATGAATTCACTACCAATCTTGTTAACCGGCCAGATCCCAACGAGGAAAATCACAACCGCAATGGCAAGTGTAATTTTCGGAAAACGCAATACGGTTTTCAGCAGGGGCATGTACCCGGCAATCAGTAATCGATTAACGGGATTCTTGTTTTCCGCTACCACCTTGCCTCTGATGAAATATCCCATCAAAACCGGCACCACTGTGATAGCAAGCGCCGCACTGGCTGCCATGGCATAGGTTTTGGTAAAGGCCAACGGGCTGAACATCCGGCCCTCCTGGGCTTCCAGGGTGAATACTGGTACAAAGCTCACAGTGATAATAAGCAAACTGAAAAACAGCGCCGGACCGACTTCACTGGCTGACGCCGCCACGATTTTCCAACGGTTCTCTGGCGTCAAGGGCGTACGTTCCATATGCTTATGCATGTTTTCGATCATGACAATCGCGCCATCAATCATGGCGCCTATCGCAATCGCTATACCGCCTAATGACATGATATTGGCATTGAGACCTTGCCAATACATCACGGTAAAAGCCGTGAGTATACCTAGCGGCAGACTGAAGACCGCCACCAGTGAGGACCTGACATGAAACAGGAAAATGACACAGATCAACGCCACAATGGCGAGTTCTTCGGCCAGACTTTTCCACAAACTGTCAATGGCGCGAGATATCAGCCCTGAACGATCATAAACGGTTACGATCTCCACGCCATCGGGCAAACCCGCCTTGAGTTTTTCCAGCTTGGCCTTGACCCCATCAATGGTTTTCTGGGCGTTCTCACCGAAACGCATCACCACAATACCGCCCACCACTTCACCTTCGCCGTTCAACTCGGCGATGCCACGGCGCATTTGCGGCCCCAACTCGATATCCGCCACATCCTTGAGCAACAGCGGCGTACCGTTAACATCCAACCCTAACGGAATGTTGGCCAGATCATCGATACCCTGGATGTAGCCGCTGGCGCGCACCATGTACTCGGCTTCGGCCATTTCCACCACCGAGGCGCCCACTTCCTGGTTGCCGCGCTGGATAGCCATCTGGATAAGAGACAGGGGAATACCGAAGGCGCGCAGTTTCTCCGGGTTTACCTTCACTTGATACTGCTTGACCATGCCACCGAGCGCCGAGACTTCGGAAACACCCGGCACGGTTTGCAGCTCGTATTTCAGGAACCAGTCCTGCAGGCTGCGCAGCTGACTGATGTCATGCTGACCGCTGCGATCCACCAAGGCATAGAGGTAGACCCAGCCGACACCGGTGGCGTCCGGTCCCAGTTGCGGCCGGGCGCTGGGCGGTAATGTGGGCGCGACCTGAGACAGGTACTCCAGCACCCGGGAACGTGCCCAGTAGGCATCGGTATCCTCGTCGAAAATGACATACACAAAGGAATCGCCAAAAAAGGAATAACCGCGCACGGTAACCGCACCGGGTACCGACAACATGGCAGTAGTCAGTGGATACGTGACCTGGTCCTCCACCACCTGCGGTGCCTGCCCAGGAAAACTGGTCTTAATAATGACCTGTACATCGGACAGATCGGGAATGGCGTCCACCGGGGTGTTTTTCAGCGAATAGAGACCCATCCCCACCAGCATCAAAGTAGCCAGCAGCACGAAGAAACGGTTACCGACGGACCAACGGATTATCGATTCAATCATGATTGTGCTCCTTTTGATCGTGAGCGTCGTGGTTCATGCCCTGGTGTTCGCTGTGCTCCGGCATCGACATATCACCGTGATCCATACCCTCGTGCTGACCGTGATCCATTCCTGCAGGCATGGCATCATTGCCTTGCTCATTGGGAATATGCACTTGGGTAATCTGGTATCCACCACTGTTGTTATTGGTGATCTGCACATGCAGGCGCATTCCCTGTTTGAGCGCATCCATGTCCACAGCCTCAGCGACGGTGAAATCCATGGTCATGGTGGGCCATTGCCAGTCCGGGATGGCCTCGTGCTCCAGGGTCACCATGCGGTGATCCGGCATCAGGCTGTCGATACGTGCGGCCACCCAGACTGAGCGGGAATCAGCGTCTGCCTTTACATCCATTGATTCGCCTTGCTGATCGCGCTTGGCCATGCGCTTGAAGTCCGACGTCTTGCTGGATTCCGAGTCGATCAGGAACTGAGCAGAGGTCACAATGCGTTCCCCTTCTTTGAGTCCCGACTGAATTTCCACCTGCCGTTCGCCCACACGCCCGACCTCAACGGCCACCGATTTGAATTTGCCATCACCCAGCGCCAACACCACGCGCGCCTGGCTGCCGGTACGGATCAGCGCTTCTCGCGGGATTAACAGTGCTTCAGCCCCCGCCTGGGTCTCAATGACCATCTGCGCGAACATGCCCGGCTTGAGGAAGTCGTCCGGGTTGTCGAAATGCACCCGGATTTGCGCGGTACGTGTCTTGGCATTCAAAGACGGATAGACATAGTCCACCTGGCCCAACCAATCCCGACCGGGCAGGTAATCGAGCCGCATCCGCACCTGGTCGCCGGTCTTGACCAGGCTTGCCTGTCGTTCGAACACCTCACCGATCACCCAGATATGCTCCAGTTGGCCGATGCTCATCAGACTCAAGCCAGGCTTGACGAACATGCCCTCACGCACCGCGAGATTGTCCAGTACCCCGGACTGCGGCGCGGCAACGGTGATGGTCTGGCTGACCTTGCGGGTTTTACGCAGCCGGTCGATATCTGCCCGCGGCACCTGCAATGCCAATAACCGTTCCACGGCAGCGCCGATCAACACCGGATTGTCGCGTTTCAACGCCAACAACAATTCCTCCTGGGCGTTGACCAGGGTGGGTGAATAGAGGGTGTACAGGGGGTCGCCCTGTCTGACCGGATCCCCGGCGGCCTTGACATGGAGCGTCTCGATCCAGCCTTCCACGCGCGGGCTGATATGCACCAGCCGGTTCTCATCGTATTGCACGTAACCGACGGTTTTGACATCCAGATTCAGAGACCCGGACTCAACCGTGGCGGTGCGCACGCCGAGATTGTTGACGACCTCGGGCGATATCTTGACGGTGCCGGCTTCATCCTCTCCGGCGGATTTCTCGTACACAGGGATCAGATCCATGCCCATGGGCGATTTGCCAGGCTTGTCGCGCTTGTAGTTGGGATCCATGGGCGCCACCCAGTAAAGTGGCTTGCGTTCACCGCCGGTTGCTGTCATATCCCCCTCATCGGGGTTGCCGAGTAGCCAGACGCCGGATGCGCCGAGCAGCGCGCCGACGGCCGTGCCCAGCAAGGTTTTGGTGAATGTATTCATGTTGAACTCCTTTAAAACGGTTTCGCCGGCCGTGCATCGTCGAACGACGCCTCGGCGAGCAGGTAATTGATTTGGGCGATGGTCTTCTGCCGATCCACGGCAATGGCGAGCGCGTCGACCTTGGCATTCAATTCGGCAATGCGGGCACGCACGGCTTCGGCGAAGTCGCCGTCGTCGTTGTTGTAGGCGGTCAGCGAAGCTTCTGCCTGCTCAGCCATTTGCGGCAGCAGCTGATCGGTGTATAACGCCTGGCGTTCATCGAGACGTGCCAGTTGTACGCTCGCGGTTTCCAGTTCCGCCATTAGCCGACGACCAAGCAAGTACTTTTCGGTTTTGATGGCCTCGGTTCGATTTACGGCGGCGCTGACTTCCTTGTCCTGCCGGTTACCGGTGAAAAGGGGCAGATCGAAGGTGACGCCAACGGAGAACAGATCGGCCCGGTCGCGCCCCATGGGATCGCTGTCGCGATAGCCGTATTGGGCGGTCAGGCCCCATTCGGGCTTGTATTTCTGTTTTGCCAGATCCACACCGGTTTGCGTTGCGTCGATACGCTGGTCCAGTGCCCGTAGCGCGGGATGATGGCGGATCCATTCGTAGCGCGTATGCTCGCTGGCCTGCTTAATGGTCGGTACCGACAGTGGCCTGGAAAGAGACTGTGTCGGTAGTACCGGAGCCAGAGGGACAGTGGCAGGCGCACCGATCCATTCGGTCAGACGCTTTTGTGCGGCTTGCTGTTGCTGCCTGAGCATCGTCAGTCTGTCTTCAAGACGAATCAGCTCCAACTGCGCGCGAATTACGTCCTGCTGACGTGCCCTGCCCAGCGCCGAGGAGTAACCCGCTTTGGCGGCATCCACCAACTGCTCAAACAGTGCGCGATCCTGTTCGATCAGCCGGATACTCTCCTGCGCCTTGAAGGCTTCCAACCACAACTGGCTGACCGTAGCGCCTACCTTGGCCCGACGATCCAGCCTTAGTAAGGGATGCTGCTCGGCTAGCTGCTGCTTTTGTCGGCGGGTGAGCGACAGACTGTCACCCCGGGGAAACATTTGGCTGATCCCCACCGACAACTGAGTCATGCCTTCCTGATTGATGTCAAAAGAATCAACAGGGAAACTGCCGGCCATCAGGCTCATTCGGGGATCCGGCAAAGTCGCCGCGGCAGTCGCTTCGTCGGTAAGGGCCTGCTGAGTGTACTGGCTACCGGTGAGCCAGGGATCGGTATCTATGGCGAGGGTTATCGCCTCGTCCAGCGTCAGGGTCTCGGGAAGGGATTGCGCAAAGGCTATGACACTGCCTATACCGAGCGGCAGGATAAAAAGCATGGTGACGAATATTTTCATGGCTGCGCTTCCGGTTGTTGGAGTGGCTGAACCTGTTGAGCCGCGCTCTCGACACTGGCAAACACTTCAGTGCTGCCGTCTTTTTTCATCAGCAGAACCCGGTATGGCATGAACTTGTCACCCACCTCCATACCCGGACTGCCAACGGGCATGGCGGGCACTGTCAGCCCAATCCCGTCGGCTGGCGGATTAGCCAGAAACTGATGAATATAGCGGGCCGGGATGTGCCCCTCAAAGGCATAGCCTTGTGACGACACCGCTGTGTGGCAGGAACGCAGGTTGTTTGCGATTCGATAGCGATCCTTGATGGCGTCCAGATTAGCCGGGTGTTCGACACTGGCCTCAAAGCCCTCGTCTTCAAGGTGACCTATCCATTTTTTACAGCAGCCACAGGTAGGGCTTTTGTAGACGGTAAGCGTTTCAACTGCACCAGCGGATGGGTCAGATTTTTTTGGGTTTTTAGGCCCATCATTACAGGCCGCGATCAAGGGCAGCGTCAACAGCCCCAACACCAAGCCCGTTAATTTAAATCGATACATAGTTGCCTCCGAAGACAATTGAATAGAACATTAAGTAATGGATGACAAGGTAACGAGCAGACTTCAGTCGTGCAGGCGAAGCGCCTTGTATCACAGTTCGAGAAAACGGTTTTTACCTATCAATCAGGCGATCGGAGGTCTCAATAGAGGAAAATTGGGCGGTCGCGGGAAGGCGGGCACATGAAAAACAATTGCGATGGAACCTGCATGAATGGGGGAAGCGAAGTGAGCAACGGGCGGCATCATTGACAGGCAACCGCTCATCATACAGTCAGCGTCGCCCTTATCACCGGCACAGCAGCCGTGTCGATCCTGGACTTCACCGGCGTCATGCTGCATGGCATCATGCTCCAACTGAGCGTAGTTCAGATGCGCATGCTCACCCTGGAATAGGCCGACCGGTGCCGGTTGATTGGCAGGCATGGTGCAGAAGTCTGACGAAGCCGCAAACGCGCTCCTCGCAAGGAGCGTCACCAGCAGCAGCCATATTACCCATGCACCAGGTCGCACAAAAAAGCCTCTCACCAATCCATCACGCCGCGGATGGCGGCACCGGTCTCCGAGCGGGCCTTCAGTTCTAGCACCTGACCGAGCAAGGTCAGTGAAATGATCACCGCAGCCGCCTCAAAATATACCGCAACGTCGCCATCGAGACGGAACGAAGTCGGGAAAATGCCGGGCGCGACGGTTGCGATAACGCTGTACAGATAAGCTGCGCCGGTGCCAGTACCGATCAGGGTCCACATATTGGGCGAACGTTGCTTGAGGGACTGGATCCAGCGGACAAAGAAAGGCCAGCCGGACCAGAGCACCACCGGAGTGGCCAGCGCCAGCTCCATCCAGGGGCGTGCCGTCCCCAGCAGACTGTCAAATGCCCCACCCGACATAGCGATCAGAGTCACCATGATAGTCAGTGGTAAGGTGTACCAGAAACGACGCCTGAAATCCGCGAGTTCCGGGTTGTCCCTGGCCTCGCTACTGGGCATCACCGGTTCCAGCGCCATGCCGCATTTCGGGCAGGTGCCCGGGCCCAGTTGCCTCACTTCCGGATGCATAGGACAACTGTACTCGGTGTTGGCATCGCCCTCGGCGCGTTCGGATCTTGTCAGATAGCGTTGTGGATTATTCATAAATTGGCTTCGGCAATGCGCGCTGCAAAAGGAGTACAGCCTGCCCTGAAACTCGGCCTTGTGGAAGGATGTCTTCATGACCGACATCCCGCACACGGGGTCGGTCAATTCAGTGCTGTTGGACTCGCCGCGCTGACGGGGTCGGTGGTCGTCACGGGCATGCGACATGGGTATCCTCCTGAAGCCAGCCTTAATGGTGCCCGGCGTCATCCGCGCCGCGCGCGGTCAGGATCTGGTATTGCTGCGGCGACAACTCGGGTAGGCGCTGCAGGAACGCCACCATGTTCCAGATGCGCTGATCGTCATGACCCGGCCCCCAGGCCGGCATCCCGGAAGCCTTGATGCCATGTTTAATAATCCAGAATTGTCGCTTAATGGCCTCGTCATCATTATCAGTGTCACCGGCATGCTCATGCCCATGCCTATCACCCGTCAGTGTTAGATTGGGCGGCGCGGGATACAGCCCCAGGGTAAAATCACTTTCGGTCTTGCCCGGTTTGAGATGGCAGCCGGTGCACATGTCGTTGTAGTCGGCGCCGCCTGCCAGCAAGCGCTCGGACGAATTCAGGTCGGTCGGCACCTCGATGTCGTTTGATGCGCGGGCGATGGATCGCTCGCGCAGGGTTTCCAGCGCCCAATAAGTCAAGTCGTTGTGATGGTCATCGGCTCCCATCGGATAGAGACCCGAATAGAGGAACCCCACACCGGTCACCGCCGCCACGCCTGCCGCAACGGCGAGGCATTTAAAGCAGGATAAAAACTTAAAGGACGTCATGTTATCTCCTCAGGAATGGCTACCCGTTATTTTTTGTGCTGGTGTTTGGCCGGCTTTTTTTCATCGGATTTTTCGTCATGGTTACCGTGATCGGTATGGCCTTTGTCCCCATGAGCTTCATGCGATCCTTCTTCATCCTTGTGCATGGCCTTCATGCATTTTTTCATCATGGCCTGCATGACCGGATCTTTCATGTCCATTTTGGAATGATCCATGTCTTTCATGGCCGCACAGTCCGGCGCCTGCGCCTCCTTCATGTGCTCCTTGGGATCGTGGGCTTGGGCTGACAGGGCAAGCAATAATGCCGGCAGGGCGACGAAATAGCTGAGTGATTGGCGTTTCATAATGTGACTCCTAGGTTGTGTTAAAAACATAAGTCGTTTGATTAAAACCAGAACCGGATCCCGGCGACGTACCGGGTATCCTTGGTGGCATCGCCGTTGGCCCGCGCCTGATCGGCGGTGGCGCCAAAGGTGCCGTTCCACTCGATACCGACATAAGGGGCGAACTGGCGTGAAAACTCGTAGCGCAATCGCAGTCCCAGGGCGACATCGGACAAACCGCTACCCAGTCCGTTAACCGCATCGTCTTTGCCATAGGCGGTCAGTTCAGCCCGAGGCTGTAAAATCAGGCGCTGGGTGAGTAGCAATTCGTATTCCGCTTCCAACGACAGAGCTGTACGTCCGCCCTCGCCCAGGTAGGCGGTCAGATCCAGTTCAAACCAGTAGGGGGCAAGGCCCTGAATACCGAACGCGAGCCACTCGCGGCCCGTGCCTTCATCGTATTGATCAAGACGAACGCCCAGCTGGGTGTCGAAATAGGCATTGAGTGCGTGGCCCCAGAGCAGATCAGTCTGACTTTCCGCCAGGCGCCCGTCCACGGCATCGCCTTCGAGCTTGATCACCAAGCGGTCATAGGTGGTGCCATACCAGCCCTGCAGGTCAAAGGTCGTGACGTCATTATCGGCGTCGTATTCGAGGCGATCGCCCAGCAGCGACCAGAATCGATGCTCATCGGCCAGTTTCAGTTGCCGTGGACCCGGCAGCGCATAGGGGCCTTCCGTCAGCGTGTAGCCATCGGAATATGCGTGAGGATCGCGGGCATCTCCGCCCTGCATTTGCATGTCGCCATGGTTCGAGGTGGCATGCTCCATGGTGGCGTGGCCCATGGCGCGAGCAGCCGAACGGTCATCAGTGTGCTCTTGGGACGGCACATCGGCATCCTTTGCGTGCATCGCATGGGGATCATCCTGTTGGGCAAAGACAGAGGCCGAGAACAACAGCCCGCCAATAACGCCTGCACCCAAACAGAATCGGGCAAATTCCTTCACACTCATGACACCACCACCTCGCGGAACATCCCCGCATCCATATGGAATAACAGATGACAGTGCCACGCCCAGCGCCCCAGATCATGCGGGGTGGTCAGAAAGCTGATGCGTTGTGCCGGTTGTACCGGGATAGTGTGTCGGCGGACTCGCAAGCTGCCCTGATCGTCCTCCAGATCGCTCCACATGCCGTGCAGGTGCATGGGGTGGGTCATCATGGTGTCATTTTGCAAGATAACCCGAACACGCTCGCCGTGTTTCATGGCCACCGGCGTGCTCTTGCCGAATTCCAGCCCGTCGAAGGACCAACTGTAGCGCTCCATATTGCCGGTCAGGTGCAGCTCGATTTCTCTGACGGGGAGGCGACTGTCATCCAGCACCCCGTCGAGTGATTTCAGATCAGCCAGGGTGAGCACCCGTCGGCCATTGTTGCGGAGGCCAATACCCGGGTCATCCAGGTTGGTGCGCGGCCTATCGACCCGCATGTCTACCGATGGGCCGTATTCCGTGCGAGCGTGGTTCACTGTTTGCGACGGCTTGGCCAATGAATTCTGCGGCATACCATGCTGACTGTGATCCATGGCCATGCTGCCGTGGTGCATTGAGCCATGCTCCATCCCGGCGTGATCCTTGTTCTGCGCCGCGTCGTGTCCCATGGCTCCGCGATCCATTTTGCCGTGATCCATCTGGCCCATCATGTCAGCCATGGTCAACCACTCGACAGGATCCAACGCCGGCACCGGCGCGCTCAAACCGTCACCTACCGCCAGGGTGCCGCGCGCAAAACCGGTCCGCTCCATGCTTTGGGCAAAAATTGTGTGGGCCTCATCCTTCGGTTCCACCAGCACGTCGTAGGTCTCGCCCGGCCCAAATCGGAATTCATCGACCTCGACAGGCTCAATATTCTGCCCATCGGCCTGCACTACGGCCATCGTCAGGCCAGGAATGCGAACGTCGTAAAAACTGTTACTGGCTGCATTGATAAAACGCAAGCGCACGCGCTCACCGGGTGTGAACAAACCCGTCCAGTTGCCCGCTGGCGTTCGGCCGTTCATCAGATAGGTCAAGGTAGCGGCGGAAAGGTCGGCCAGATCGGTGGGATTCATGCGCATCTGATTCCACATCTGGCGTTTGTCCAGGGCACCGGAAAACCCCTGTGTGGAAACGTCGCGAAAGAAATCGCCAACCGTGGGCTGGTTGAAGTTGTAGACGTCACTCTGAACCTTTAGTTTGGCAAACACCGACATCGGATCCTCGTCGGTCCAGTCGGAGAGCTGCACCACGTAGTCGCGATCGGCGCGGATCCTATCTCCCTCACGGCTACCGCGGCCCTCGCGCGGCTCGACGATGAGGGCGCCATACATGCCGGTCATTTCCTGAAAACCGCTGTGGGAGTGATACCAGTAGGTGCCGCTCTGTTGCAGTTTGAAGCGGTAGACGAAGGTCTCGCCCGGTGCTATGCCCCGGAAGCTGATGCCGGGCACGCCGTCCATCTGAAAGGGCAGGATGATCCCGTGCCAGTGGATGGAAGTGGGGACCTTGAGCCGGTTGGTTACCCGGATGGTGACCTCATCCCCCTCACGCAACCTCAGGGTCGGTGCCGGAATGGAGCCGTTGATGGTGGTCGCCATACGGATCACGCCGGTAAAGTTGACCGGTGTTTCGGCGACGACCAGATCAATCGATTGGCCGCTCAGCACGGGCGCGGTACCGGTGTGTGTCTGGTTCTCCAGACGGCCCCCTGCGTGCAGCAGGGCTGGAAAGCTTGCCAGCACACCGCCAGCCACCAGCCCCTGTACGAAGTGACGGCGTGTCGCACTAAACGTTTTCATCAATGCTCCAATTCAGCGATATCGTTTTTCATAACCTTGCCCTCGATCACATCAACCGTGGCGAAGTGCTTGTTGATGATACTGTCGTTTTCGAGTCACGCCCGATCTGACAGGCCGGCAATAGCGACCGGAATGCCGACTGCATCAACATAAGTAATGCCTAGTGTAATCAAGTTAACTGCCCCCCCCTGTCAGCCAGATGACCCAAACATTACATTAATGTAATCTGTGTGTAATCTTGCTGTGGGGAATAACCCGTTAGGTTGAAACAAAATGTGGAGGGCGAGACATAGATGCGACTACTCGTGGTCGAGGACGAAATCAAAACAGGCGACTATTCGCGCCAAGGACTGGCTGAAGCTGGATTTCAGGTTAGTCTGGTGCGCAATGGTCTCGATGGCCACCATCTGGCGATGACCGAGTCCTTCGACTTGATCGTGCTGGATGTCATGCTGCCCGACGTGGATGGCTGGCGCATTGTGCAGTCGCTGCGTGAAGCGGGACGTCAGACGCCGGTGTTGTTTCTTAGTGCTCGTGACAGCGTGGATGACCGTGTCAAGGGATTGGAGCTGGGCGCCGATGATTATCTGGTAAAACCCTTCGCCTTTGCCGAGTTGCTGGCACGGGTGCGCACCCTGTTGCGCCGAGGCTCGGCATCACCCCTGTCGGATCAGCTCAGGGTGGCCGATCTTGTCCTAGATCTGCCTGGGCACCGGGTCACGCGCGCCGGCCGAAAAATCAATCTCAGCCACAAGGAATTCTGCCTGCTGGAACTGCTGGTGCGCCGTCAGGGTGAGGTGTTGCCGCGCTCGCTGATCGCCTCGCAGGTCTGGGACATGAATTTTGATTCCGACACCAACGTGATCGACGTGGCCATCCGTCGATTGCGCGCCAAAATCGACGACGACTTCGAGACCAGGCTGATCCACACGGTGCGTGGCATGGGTTACAAGCTCAATGTGGAAGCTGAAGATGATGGCGACTGAGCGGCGTCCGCTTTCGCTAACCGCCAGGGTCATGGTCTTTGTCGCGTTGGCCATCGGCATCAGCCTGGTATTGATCGGCAATCTGGTGCTCGGTGCCGTCGAGCGCCATTTCGCCGAGCAGGACGCGGACGAGTTGGTCGTGATCAACCAGGCGGTAGCGCAGACCCTGCAAAGGGTGGATGATCCGCTCCGGTTACCGGTGGCGTTGTCGCAGGCGGTGTCGGGACACCACGGTGTTTATTTTCAGGTGTGGAATGGCCGTGGCCAGTTGGTGTTCGCTACACCGGGGGCTGACTTCGCGCAGGCTATAGTAGCTTTTTCCCCCGTTAAGCGGATCCATGCCGATAACCTGGCTACTTGGCACTTTGACGGAAATGCCTATCGGGGTGTCGTCACACGGTTTGTCAGCGACAGCCGGGAATATCGCATTGCCACGGCGATCGGCATGGACTTCCACCTGCATTTTCTGCAAGGGTTTCGCCGCAGTCTCTGGATTATCATGTTGCTTACTGGCGGTGTGACTTTGCTAGCGGCGTGGTTTGGGGTACACCAGGGACACGCGCCTTTACGCGGTCTCTCGGACGAGATGCGCAGTATTCAGGCCGACCGATTGAATATGCGACTTGATTTTCGCAGCATGCCTCTGGAGCTACGGGACCTGGCCTCCGCCTTTAATCAGATGATTGAGCGACTGGAAGACAGCTTCACGCGGCTGTCGCATTTCTCGGCGGATATTGCCCACGAACTACGAACCCCGCTGACCAATCTCATCACCCAGACTCAAGTGGCGTTGGGCAGGGCCAGAACACTGGACGAATATCGTGAGCTCCTGTACTCCAATCTGGAAGAGCAAGAACGCCTGGCCAAGATGGTTAACGACATGCTCTGGCTGGCCAAGAGCGACCACGACCTGCTCAAACCGGTGCAGGTAACGCTGGATCTGGCCACCGAGGTCAGGGAGCTGTTCGACTTCTTCGGGGCGCTGGCGGAGGAAAAACATATCACCCTGTCTTTGGAGGGTCAGGCACCGGGGGTAATGGGTGATCGCGCCATGCTACGCAGGGCCATCTCCAACCTGCTGTCGAACGCCATTCGGCACACCCTAGCGGGCAAATGGATAAAGGTTCGATTGAGTAAAGCGGAGAATGACTCAGTATCGCTGAGTGTGATCAACCCCGACTCCGAAATTCCTGCACAGCACCTGCCAAGCGTGTTTGATCGCTTTTACCGCGCCGATCCTTCCAGATGGCGCCAGAGTGAGGGTGCCGGACTCGGATTGGCCATCGTTCGTTCCATTGTTGAGGCCCATGGTGGTCGTGTCGAGGCAAGCTCCGACCGGCACGCCACCAGCTTCACCCTGTTTCTGCCCGTCCCGGAAGAGCGAAGCGCCTGAGCATGAGCGTGTCCAGCAAAACACGCCAGGCCCAATCGTGGCGAGGTGAGGTGGCCATGGTGCCGGGGCTCATCGCCTTTCGGGGTGAAGCTGGCGATAACAAGCCCCACAAACATTGGGCGCATCAGATTGTTGTGGGTCTGGGCAACCCGGTTGAGGTGCGCGTTGGCCATGCGAGTTATACCGGGGCGAGTCTATTGATCCCTGCGGGTACAATCCATCAGTTACAAACTGCCAGGGTGTTGTGCCTCTATGCCGATCCGACCCACAATGCCTGTAAAACCCTGCTCCCCCAGACGATGGCACAAAACATTTCCATTATTGAGATTGACGGCACGCGGCAACTCATCCAGTTAAGCAGCGCAGACGATCTGCAAGCTGCGCTTGAGGATTTTCGGAATGCCTGCGTGTTGGGGACACACCCCAAATGGGTACAAATACCCACCGCCACAAAGATATCGTCCCGGATACTGCGAACGGCATTCCTGGCGTAATCCGGTTGTTGATTAACGTCGGAATCGGGATCTCTTAATTCGCCGCTATGCTCTTCCAGAGCCAGGTTTTTTTAAATTTTCGGCAGTGCGCCGAACGACCCACACAGGTTTTCCCTGCCACGCCACGGTAATCATGGCACCTGGGTCAATTTTGCTGATATCCACCTGTACCGGAGCTCCGACAGATTTGGCCTTGGCACTGGGATTCCAGGATTGAACAAAGGGCGTGGCGACTCCGACCACACCCGCACCTGCAACAAAGGAGGTGGCTCCTATCAGAAACCGGCGCCGAGGTTCATTCACTTCAGTCATTTCATGCCTCTCCTCTGCCTATTTTCTGCATAACCACTGTGGCAATGGACTGCGCATCAGACTGATTCGCCCGTAATAAACCTGGCGTATCCAAGGTACCGCCTTGATTGCGGTAACCAAAAGCGATACATCGATCAACGCCAAGATCCAAAGGGCGGCAGACACCGAGCAATATTTCCGGTCGCAGGTGCGATACAAAAATGCGCAAACGAATGTCATCGGGAAACAGGTTTATGCGGGTAGCCACATCGCAGACATAAGTCTTCTCATAGGGATCTCGCGGCTGCCGGAAGCGACCCGGTTCTAACAGGTACGTTATGTGGCATTGAATACCTTGTTTAGATAAAGTGCGTTTTACTTCCTGACAAACGCCTAATTGATAGGCACCTACCGCGACAAGTTGTACCGGTGCACCGTCAGTCTTATCCAAAGTCAATGCGCCCTGTTCTGCCAACTGGGCTGCCTGCTTGGGTGTGAATGCTGTAACAACGTCATTTTTGGGAATCGTCATCCCCCAGATTTGACCCTGGGTCTGGTAACAGGCATCGAGGCAGGCGACCGCACTATTGGCATCGGCGGGATACACAACTCTCGTCATATCGCTCATTTCCCCCAGCAACACCTCGCCAAAGGCGGAATCCTGATGGGATTGTTCATTCTTGCCGTTCTCCCATAAGTGCGAAGTGGCAATCACCGGCACCGACAGCCAGCCCGGCGGGCGCCCCAGCGCTTTTTGATGGCGCGCAAAAATGATTTCCTGGCGCAGCGCACCGATCATTTTCATGGCGAAGGCTTCATAGCTCACCACCAGGTTCAGACCGCCTTTGTTTCCCAGCGCCGCATTTACGACCGCCTCTTCATTGAGTGCGGTAATCACCGAGCCGTGAATGGATTCGGCCACACCCTGTTCCGGCTTCAGCACCCGGTGCTTAAGCAGATCAAGCGTCTTGCCCATGCGATTACTGCGCAGCTCATCCGGGTTGCCGATCCGCACCCGCCTATCGGGATTAGCGAGGTGCCATTCACAAAAGCGTGTGTCCACCGCTGCCATCGGGGATGTCGGGTCACCCTCGGTATGCCATTGTGGCTCTGTGGGAGATTGAAGCCTGACGTTGCGCATACACAGGGCATGGTGTTTTTCCGGCACTCGATTATCCGCCTCATGCTGCGCAATTTGTGAGATAGCCAGTTCCAACTCACTTCGTGGAAGAAATAATTTGGCCGCGTGTTCGTTAAATAGGTTGCGGGAGCGTTCATCGCTACTGGGGTTACCCGGTAGCGGTGTGCCATGAGCAGCATTGGTACCGGCGCCGTAGAATCCGTAGCCTTTTTCCGTTTCAGCAATCAGATATGGCAGTTTCACCGGATAGTGCATATGGCCTTCACGGATGTGCGCACTGCAGGCTTCGAGCCGCGCTTCGGATTCAAAAATTCCCCAGATAAACGCCGCCGGATCACGCCCGTCGATGGCGATGGGGTGAAAATCATTCTGTTCCAGGTGCTCGTAGAACCAGGACAAACCGCCTTGCTGGTACATGGTGGAGCGCTGGTCAATTCGCCTGCCATTGGCAATCATCACCGGTGTCACCAGCCCGCAATCCTCGGCGCGCCACCAGCGACTGGCCCAGTCGCTACCGCGCTGTTCTTCAAAAGCACCGTCACTTAAAAACGCCACTAGCCGTTCCCCGGGCAGCGGCATATGCACATATTGCAGTTCGGCAAAACCCAGATAGCCGCCTTCAATCAATCCGCCAGCGGTCTGCGGGTTTACGTGACTACCCAATGGAACACCAGGACGACCATCATCCGCCATGGCATAGCTGTAAAAATCCCGCGCCAACTGCGTCAAACCCTGCTCACTCAACGGATAGCGTTCGGCCTGTTCCGGATAAAGATTTTGCAACAGCACATTGACCGCATCGATGGCGGCCACACAGTGCCCCTGTCCCATCAACCAGCTGCGGGTGATACCGGCCAGGCGATTGGCAACCATATAGCCCGCATAGGCAGGCACCATATTCAGGGAACCGCCGGTATGCCCCTGTGGGTTGGATTTAAAGTCGTCTGCATCGAGTGCGCTGCCGTTGAAATTCACTTTGTTGGTGTAGGTCATATGCACCACCAACCACATGGCCGCAGTCGCCAGGCGGTCAGCGGCAGATAGTATCTCCAACACTTCATCGATCTGTCTAAACCGTCCTGTACACAGCAGTTGCTGGCAAAGATCGAACACTCTCACCTGTGTTTCATCCCGGTGTTGGATCACGCCATAACCTTCCGACCAGCGCGCAAAGGCAGGATATGTATCGCGATATAACTTTGCCCGCTGTTGTGTCCGATGATCGTTTTGTTGATCTATGGCATACATAGAAATTCCTCAATCAGCCAACGACTGAAATTCATTCTCAAAAGACAAGTGGTGTTGTACGGATCGCAACATGGCCGCTGCCTCATCGGCGACCACTACCCAACACTGCACCGGCGATGCCGGTGACGATAAAAGTAGTGGTAAAGGGGAGCGAGCCAGGGGATCTTTTAACGCGATGCCTAAGTGGGAAAGACCGGACAACAAACGACGGCAAATATCGATGTTGTTTTCCGCAATACCGCCGCTAAGAACGACACCGTCCAGCCCGCCCAGAATGGCGAAATACGCGCCCAGTGTTTTCTGGAATCGATAACGGAAAAAATCAAACGCCAGTTGGTGTTCCTGCTGTTCACTCGCAAACAAATCCGCCATGTTATCGATTCCGCCGGACAGACCCCGCCAGCCGGATTCGCAATTGAGAACCCTGTCGGTATCCTCGGGCGTCCAACCCTCCTGCCACTGCAACCAGGTCAGCAAACCGGGATCGATATCTCCGCTGCGCGTGCGCATCAACAACCCCTCATTGGGCGTAAAGCCCATGGTGGTATCGACTGGTTTGCCGTCGCGGATGGCGGCCATGGAACAGCCGCTTCCCAGTTGCGCAGTCACCAGGGTGTAGTGTTCGGCCTTGGGCTTCACTGCCTCCCAGTGTTTGACCATGGACTCATGAGCAAAACCGTGAAACCCGTAACGGCGTAATCGATATTTCTCAGTGAGTGCGACGGATAGTCCATAAATCTGTGACAGCACCGGCAGGTCGCTGAAAAACTCACTATCGAAAACCGCAAAAACGGGAATGGAAAATCGGGTATTCCGAAGCTGCTCAATCAGTTCAATGGCCGCCTTATTGTGCAGTGGCGCCAGTGGTATCAGGGTTTGCAGTTGCCGAAAGTTATCGTCGTTGATGGGGAGAGGTTTAAGATATTCAGAGCCCCCGTGTACGACTCTGATAATCACCGCGCGAACATCATGATTTGTCAGCACATCGGTCAGCCAAGGGGGCGCGCCAGGATAAGTCTGCGCAGCTGATTGGCCGACACCTGCTTGCCCAATAGCAACAGGCACCGTTGCACCCGCATATTCAAGCGCCGAGACGTTATGCGTGCTCCACTTGATGGATGAACTACCCGGATTCAACACCAACAGAACCGGTTTGTCATAGCGCGGCAAACTGCTCATCAGCTGGATAATCAGTCGGATGACTGCAAGCGGTTATAAATGGCCGCCAGCAACCACCCGGCGATACCCGCTACCACGAACCAGGCCACCAGCCCGATAACGACACCAGTGAGAGTCAAGTGCCAACCCATCTCATTCAGTTGCATATGCACCATTTCTCCGGACATGGACAACATCATGGAAGGCATTAACATCACCAGCAGACTGCAAGCCAGCCACAGTATCGCCGCGGTAATCGCGCTGGCCATCCCGAATTTGAACGCATTAAGTGTCATGATTATTCCTCCGTTTATGGTGGTGTATCTGTGAGAAATTAGTGTCTCTACAAATCCCCGAACCGGTTGGCAGACTGCGCCATACGCATCATTTCGTGCTCTTCCAGCGACCGGAGCGATTCCATCAACTCTTTGGCAGAGGGGATATCCGCCCTGGAGGCGAGATAGCGATACAGTTCAATCACCTGCTGGTGTTGATCGACTATCACCTCCATGATTTGCGTGGCATCCAGTTCGGCAAAGGGCGCGTCGCAATGCGCATGCCGAACGATGGGGTGCTTTGCCACATATTCGTAACACCAGGTATTCAGTGCATGCTCGTCGCCTGAGGTTTCAAACCCGCTGACTACCTTGGTCAGTGCCTTCTCATGATCGGACAGATACGCAAGGATCATCCGGGCCCGTTCATCCATATTCTTGTCCGCACAGTGGGATAAACACTGGCTGAGGTGTTGGTGAAATTCCCGGGTCCAGTGCAGCACATCTTTTAAGGTTTCAATTTGCATAACTTTTTCTCCGCTGTGGATTATCTCTTCGATTACAGGCGCAAAATATCGCGATAACCCGCCACATTCACCGCAAACGTGGTGTGCTCCTGCAAGTGCACCCGAAGGCCTTCAAGGGCTTCCGGGTCACCGTGAATCAGTTGAATTCGAGTAGTATCGGTCAGCGCTGACTGCTGTAACCACTGGATCAGTTCGAGGTAGTCTGCGTGCCCCGACAAACCGGAGATGACTTTCACAGTGGCTCTCAACGGTACCCAGCCTCCGTGGATTTTCACCGCATCAACACCCTCCAGCATTTTTGCGCCGCGAGTGCCGCCCGCCTGATAACCGGTAAACAGTACCGTGGTTTTAGAACTGCCTAACAGGCGTTTGAAGTGGTGGAGAATACGACCCCCGGTAGCCATGCCGCTGCCAGCGATAACAATATGGGGGAAAGCCTGTCCGGCAATCGCCTTCGATTCGTCCACCGTGCGGGTATAGGTCACGCCATCGCATAGGCGGTAGCATTGCTCGTGACTCAACCGGTGCTGATCACTGAACTGGCAGAAAATATCCGATACTTTGATCGCCATGGGGCTGTCGAGATAGATGGGCATTTTGGGGATATCGCCCTGATCCATCAGGGTCGCCAACAGATGTTGCAAGGCCTGCGCCCGCCCTACCGCAAAGGCCGGGACTAGCAGCACGCCGCCGCTTTTGGCGACACGGTTAACAATTTCCGCCAACTGCTGAAACGGATCTTGGGTGTCGTGCCGGCGGTTGCCGTAGGTGGACTCCATCAACAGCAGATCCAGCTCCGGCAATGGTCGAGGGGGGGTCATCAGCACATCATCGAAGCGACCGACATCACCAGAAAAGCCGATTCGTTTCCCTTCCGCTTCAACGATAATGCTGGCGGCGCCGAGAATATGACCGGCAGGCTGTAAATAAAAACGGATATCCCCGACCTCGATCTGTTCATCAAACTCCACAGACTGAAATAGCCTCATGCTGGCTTCCGCCGTTTGACGGTCGTAAAGCGGCTCAGGGTGCGCGTGCTTGCCCAATTTATGTTTGCTGTAATACTTAGCGTCTTCCTCCTGGATATGGCCGCTGTCGGCCAATAAAATCTGACACAGGGCCTTAGTGGCGTGATGGGTGAACACCGGGCCGCGAAAGCCGCGCTTGTATAGCACCGGGATATAACCGGAGTGATCCAGATGTGCGTGAGTGAGCAGCACCGCATCCAGTTTGTCGATGTCCAGGGGCAAGGTTTGCCAGTTGCGTTCCCGCAGCCACTTGTAGCCCTGGAACAAACCGCAATCGACTAATACGGTTGTCGTTTCAGTTTCCAGCAGAAATTTTGAGCCGGTAACGGTCTCGGTGCCGCCGACAAAGGTAATTTTCATAATGATTTTCCTGGCAATTTAAGCATGCTTATAACGGGCGCAATCAGTTGCGACGTAATATCAATAGCGTTGGAAGGATGGGGGATGGTATTGGATGTGACCAGTTGGCTCAGGCCTGAGGCCAGTAAGGTTTTATCGGAGTGATCGGCAAATATGCCGTGCACCGCCACGCACTGAATGTTGTCGATACCTTTGGACCGAAGTGTTTTAACGCATTCCAGGATTGTTTGCCCGCTGGAAATAACGTCGTCGATAATCACTGCCGTTCTATCCCTGAATTCGTTGATGTCGGGCAGCATCACTTCGACTTGGCGATCCCCGAAGCGCTGCTTTTCTCCAATCACAAAAGGATGTTGACTAAAGGCAGCAATCTCATCAACCCATTGCTCGCTTTCGCTGTCGGGCCCTACCAACAGTAGGTTGCTTTGCGTTTTGAGCCAGTGCGCCAATGCCGGAGCCCCTTGCACAACACGACTGGGTATGGAATAGATTTCATCCAGAGAATGATAGCGATCAGCCAACGGTCCGTATTGATGCAGCCATGGTACAAAATCTGGGAATTCGCAGTGCCTCGGTGGTCGTGGCTCAGTCACAATCTCAGCTTGATGTCACGGGGTTGATTGCTTACAACGACCGCGCCCTGACACGCCTGCAAAGCCCCGCGCCTTCCTTCGTAGACAAGGTCTGGCCTCTGGCTGAGGGCGACACCATCTCCAGTGGTCAGCCGCTGATGCAATTGAGAGTTCCGGCCTGGACTGGAGCTCAGCATGAATGGCTGGCCGTGCTCGGCAGCGGCAACAACGAACTGATCGTCGCCGGGCGGGAGCGCCTGTTGTCATTGGGCATGCCTGCATCCCTGATCCGAAGTATTGAACGCCAACGTAAACCGCTGGAAACCTGGACGGTGACAGCTCCGCATGATGGCGTGATACGCAGTCTCAATGCTCGTGCTGGCATGACGCTGTCGGCCGGTGCTCCCGTGGCGGAGATTCAGTCACTCAACCCCGTGTGGGTGGAGATAGCAGTCCCGGAACGCCAATTGGGGCAAGTCAGTAGTGGTAACGCTGTTGACGTGACCGTTCAAGGAGTGAAGCCAGCACTGCGTGAGGGGCAAGTTGCCGACATTCTGCCTCTGGTGGATCAGTCCAGCCGAACTGTGCCGGTGCGAGTGACCTTGTCCAATGACGAGGGTGATCTGCGTCCGGGCATGAGCGCTCAGGTACGCATTCATGGCGAAGCCACACAGAAAGCATTGGCCGTACCAACCGCAGCCTTATTGCATACAGGAAAGCGCAGCCTGGTGATGCTTGATGAGGGGGAGGGTCGATATCGTCCGCAGGCAGTGTTGCCGGGGGGCGAGCTGGGAGACCAAACGCTGATCCTGGCAGGGCTGAAGGAAGACCAGAAGGTGGTTGTCAGTGGTCAGTTCCTGCTCGATTCCGAAGCCAGCCTGCAAGGCATTGCCGTTCAGGAGCTGGCTATGTCAGATGAGACGGAAATGATGAACGCACTGCACTATGCCGAAGGTGTTGTCGAGCAACTGAATGGCAGCAAAATAATGCTGGACCATGGCCCTTTCAAGAGCTTGTCCATGCCTGCCATGACCATGCGTTTTAACCTGGCGAATGAACAAGTAGGCAAAGGGATATCGGTAGGTGATCGCGTGCGCATTGGCATTCGTGATACAGACAAAGGGTTGATTGTGGAGCGCCTAGAAAAGCAGGTGGCGGAACAAAAAGACACCCAAGTGAATTCGTTGCATTACGCCGAGGGGGTTATCGAGGGGCTATCCGACGGCAAGGTCAAGCTTAAACACGGTCCTTTTAAGACGCTCGGTATGCCTGGCATGACCATGCGCTTTCGTCTTGCCAGCGAACAGGTGGCCAGCGATATAGCAGTGGGCGATCGTGTGCGCGTCGGCGTCAAAGATACCGATAATGGCTTGACTGTGGTGTCTCTCGACAAACAGGAGGTTGCACCATGATCGCTACCCTGATTCGCTGGTCGTTGGCTAACCGATTTTTGGTGCTGCTGGCGACGCTGTTCATGAGTGCGTGGGGAATCTGGTCTATCAACAATACCCCCGTAGATGCTTTACCGGATCTGTCCGATGTACAGGTGATTATCCGCACCAGTTACCCAGGTCAGGCACCGCAGCTGGTGGAAAAACAGGTTACCTATCCACTTGCCACCACCATGCTGGCCGTGCCAGGTGCGCGCACAGTACGTGGTTACTCGTTCTTCGGTGATAGTTATGTTTACGTGTTGTTTGAAGATGGTACCGACTTGTATTGGGCACGCTCACGGGTGTTGGAATACCTTAGTCAGGTCCAGTCTGAATTGCCGCGTACAGCACGACCATCACTTGGGCCAGACGCTACCGGTGTCGGCTGGATTTATCAGTACGCATTGATCGATCGCACCGGCCAGCATGATCTATCGCAGCTAACCTCGATACAGGACTGGTTTCTAAAATACGAGCTGCAGACTCTGCCTGACGTTGCAGAAGTGGCAACCATAGGCGGCATGGTACGTGAGTATCAGGTAGTCCCTGACCCGGTCAAACTCGCCAGCCATGGGATCAGTCATCAACAAGTACGCAAGGCGATAGAACAAGCTAACCAGGAAACCGGGGGAGCAGTGCTGACGCTGGGCGAAGCGGAGTTCATGGTGCGCTCCAGTGGCTACCTTCAGTCACTCGAGGATTTCCGAAAAATCCCACTAAAACTGGTTGATGGAGTGCCAGTACAGCTTGGAGATGTGGCGCAGATTCGCCTTGGTCCGGAGATGCGGCGTGGTATTGCCGAGCTGGACGGTGAAGGGGAAGTCGTCGGCGGGGTCGTCATTCTGCGTTCAGGCAAGAACGCCCGCGCCGTGCTATCTGCCGTGCATGAGCGACTTGAGACACTGCGGGAAAGCTTGCCGGAAGGGGTTGAGATCGTCACCACCTATGATCGAAGTGAGCTGATTGATCGAGCGGTAACAAACCTCAGTTACAAATTGATTGAAGAGTTCATTGTAGTTGCACTGGTGTGCGTATTGTTTCTTGGCCATTTGCGTTCGTCACTGGTGGCCATCATTTCCCTACCGCTGGGAATCCTTGCTGCCTTTATTGTGATGCGTTACCAGGGCATCAATGCCAATATCATGTCGCTTGGCGGCATTGCTATCGCTATCGGCGCTATGGTGGATGCAGCAGTGGTGTTAATCGAGAACGCTCACAAGAAAATTGAGATTTGGCATCGGGATAACCCAGGGCAATCTCTGACTGGTAATGCGCATTGGCGAGTCATAGAGCAAGCAGCTGTCGAAGTGGGGCCAGCGCTGTTCTTCTCGTTGCTAATTATTACCTTGTCGTTTATTCCTGTCTTTACCTTGGAAGCACAGGAAGGGCGGCTATTTGGCCCACTGGCATTTACCAAAACCTGGGCTATGGCGGCGGCAGCCGGCCTATCGGTGACATTGGTTCCACTGTTAATGGGGTACTGGATTCGGGGAAAGATACCTTCCGAGGAAAGTAATCCAATCAGTCGCTTTTTGATTAGTTGTTATCAACCCGTACTAGAGCGAGTCTTGGCGTGGCCGAAAACCACCTTGCTGGTTGCCGGTTTAGTTTTTGTTACCGCCTTTTGGCCGCTAAGTCAGCTTGGTGGTGAATTTTTGCCACCGCTGGATGAGGGCGATTTGCTGTATATGCCAAGTGCCTTACCAGGCTTGTCAGCACAAAAAGCTACCGAGCTTCTACAGCAGACCGATAGGTTGATCAAAACGGTGCCTGAGGTGGAGCAGGTGTTCGGCAAGGCGGGGCGTGCGCGGACAGCGACTGACCCTGCACCATTGACGATGTTTGAAACCACCATCCGTTTCAAACCCAAGGACCAATGGCGTGAAGGCATGACAACGGAGAAGCTTGTCGAGGAGCTGGACCGTATTGTACGCGTGCCTGGACTGGCAAATATCTGGATTCCTCCGATACGCAATCGTATCGACATGCTTGCCACTGGCATCAAGAGCCCAATTGGCATCAAAGTAGCGGGTAATGACCTAGAGATCATTGACCAGGTGAGTCGTCAAATCGAACAGGTAGCCAAACAAGTACCCGGTGTTTCCTCAGCATTGGCTGAACGGTTGACTGGTGGTCGTTATGTGGATATCGATATTCGGCGTGGCATTGCGGCTCAGTATGGCCTCAACATCGCGGATATTCAGTCGGTTGTCAGTGGTTTGATTGGTGGTGAAAACATCGGTGAGACAGTGGAAGGGCTGGAGCGTTACCCGATCAGCCTTCGATATCCTCGCGAGTGGCGCGACACGGTGCATCGCTTACGCGATTTGCCCATAGTCACTCCCGAAGGAAAACAAATTACCCTCGGAACCGTGGCGGATATCAAGATTACCGATGGGCCACCGATGTTGAAAAGTGAGAATGGCCGACTGTCTGGGTGGGTGTATATCGATGTTCGGGGGCGTGACCTAGCCTCGGTAGTGGATGATCTACGTGCCTCAGTGAATGATGGAGTCAGGCTGCCAGAGGGCGTCAGCTTGTCCTTTGCCGGTCAGTTTGAGTTCCTGGAGCGGGCCAATGCGAGACTGAAAGTGGTGGTGCCGGCGACCTTACTGATTATTTTCGTACTGTTATTCCTGACCTTTCGCCGTGTCGGTGAAGCCTTGCTGATTATGGCGACGTTACCGTTCGCGGTGACCGGTGGTATCTGGTTCTTGTATCTGCTGGACTACAACCTGTCAGTGGCTACTGGTGTCGGCTTCATCGCCCTGGCGGGTGTCGCTGCCGAGTTTGGCGTGATCATGTTGCTGTACCTAAAGCAGGCGTGGCAGGAGAGGCAGGAGCAGGGCCAAAAGGATGAAGCTGCCTTGATGGGTGCTATCCGTGATGGCGCGGTATTACGTGTTCGACCTAAGGCGATGACTGTAGCTGTTATTATTGCCGGTCTTCTTCCGATTTTCTGGGGGGGAGGCACAGGTAGCGAGATCATGAGCCGCATTGCTGCGCCCATGGTAGGAGGGATGGTAACAGCACCTTTGTTATCACTTTTCGTGCTGCCCGCAGCCTATCTGCTGATGCAACGACGCAACAGGAATCCGGGTTAACCAAGCTTAAAGCTTGGGTGGTTGCGATTGTGAATAAGTAAATAGAGCACATAAGGATCGCAATCTTTTGGTCTTGGCACCCTGCTTAGTGTCAGATCAGCACTGATCTGACACTAATAATCGGCGGGGGTTACAGGTGTTAAAGACAAAATTTTTCCGTGTGATGCTGGGAGGGGGGGGCTAGCCATACAAAAGCCGATTGACGATCGGTTTTATGTGTGTCAGTCTGATTGCCAGATTGATAATCTCTAAGTGGTCAGGATTCATGCAGCTGGGTGAACTAGAAAAGCAAGTCTTGCAATACTTCTGGAAGGGGCGCACGGCAGACGCAAAATCTGTCTATGCGCATTTCGAGAAGCAGCGCGGAGGTACCTTGAATACTATCCAGAGCACGCTGGATCAATTGTTCAAGAGGGTAAGCGGATTAAATGGTTGATCTTACCTTTGCATGAGAGTGAGACAGACCGGCATCTCATCGGATTATCTGGTTGATGCTTCACCTACTGCTGGTGCATGTTTCCTTCGCTAATTCCAGCAAG
>Ga0208179_1000353_pt1 | contig 31624 bp, 53 predicted proteins | sample Malvired_Geostar_FD_184238 | JGI IMG/M metagenome (GOLD analysis project Ga0208179, IMG submission 184238) | Marine viral communities from the Global Malaspina Expedition - Malaspina viral metaG DeepMed_Geostar (SPAdes) (version 2) | ecosystem: Environmental > Aquatic > Marine > Oceanic | place... | reverse complement strand
AAGTAAATTAAGAAGACCATTATCGGATTTCTTTCTTTTTTTTCTTCTAGGTATTGTACTTGATACTTTTTGATATATGTCCTGTAGTGGAGCAAATTTACGGAGATCTTTATCAAAAGCATGCTCATCGAACCAAGGATGATATTTATGTTTATCAGAATAATCAACAGATTGTGTAGCTATATTCTCATTCCACCACTTACCGCCTCCAAATGGTCCTTCGGGTACGGTTGCTCTTCTTCCTCCGGGGTGTAATGACGGAAGCCATCCTTTTAATTCCATATCTAATTTGGTAAGTGGATTGATCTTTTCTGGCACACCATGTCTTCCAGCTTGATGAGAAGCAAAATAATGTTTTATCTCATGAGGAAAAGTAGCAATACCTGCTTGATCATCTGGAAAATTAATAGTATTATCTCCAAAAAAAGCTCCTACTCCTTCTTGCCTATTAGGATAATGTTTCTTAGAATATTCTTTCCATTCTGATCTTGGAACTGGATTGTACTTGATATTACCTTGCTCAACATCAGATAAAAGTTCATCATATGTCTTTTCTATTGACGGTCTCCAACCAACCCATCGCCTAAGACCTTTCTCATTTTCTTTGAGATAATCTAATAATACTTCACGATAATTAGGTTGAGTACCAAATCCATATGGGTCTTTTGCCATTAATACCTCATTCTACCAGCTCAAAGTGCCCTATGTCCCTGAAGCCTGTATCCTTTGTGAATGTATCCCTGTCCCAGTCAAGTCCCCATCTCAGCTTTACGCCAAGCTGGGAAGCAACCCCAAGGATGAATCCGCCAAGATATACGAATCTCTCAATGTCATCATAATCTATAGGATATGGGGCAATATCAACTGCCTTACCTTCAAGGTGCTTTGACTTCATGGTCTTACTTGCACCCTTTGCAACATAACTTTTCTGTGTCTCGACACTCCTAAGACCTTCAATAATAGAAAAATCAAAGTGTTTTATACTCTGATTCAATACATTGACTATCTTGGTATTAACGCCCTTGAGGTTTGCTCTGCTTTTCTTTCCGAATTTAGGCATACTTAACTTTCTTGCCTGATTTCTTAGCATACTTTTTGGCAGCTTTCTTGCCTTTTTTAGTATATGAGAACTTCTTCTTTCCTACTTTCGGCATATCAACCCCACAGTTTCCATTTGCTCTGAATAACTGCTTTGGCGACATCGAGTGCTTCTTTCATAACAGCATCCTTTTCATCCTTATCAAGATTGCCATCCTCGTAGCCTTCTTCAAGGCATTTAACCAGTTCTCCAATCTCCACCACGATCTGTCTATTCTTAGCAGTAACTACAGTAGCATAACCTGCTATTATAAGACCTATTAAATATAAAAAGTTAGAAATGCTAACCCATTCACTAAACATTTCACCCATTATTATTCACTCCTTATCTTTTTTATTTTGTAAAGTAAATATACAATCTGCAATACTCCGATTGAAATCATAAGTATCAAAGGAATAATATCAATCATCATAATTCCTATTGATGCGAAACTAGTTCCTGATACTTTTAAACTGTCCATTATCATTTACCATTAATCCTTGATACGCTGCCTTTTACTTCCATCATAACATCTGAAAGTTCGTTGATCTCTTTAACCAAATCCTCATGCCGCCTGTCTCTAGTATTATCAGATGAGTTCCATCTATCCAGAAACTTCAAAATTATTCCTTCTATATTATTAATTTTAACAGATTGACCTTTGTTCTCTTTCTGTAGATCATCTAATGCTTCAGCCTGCCTATCAGAAACTCTACCCTGTTTTATATAACCATAGATAAATAAGGCAACAACAACTCCTAATGCTCCATACTCAGCATATAATTCTATATAATTCATTACTTTTTCCCAAAATATTTAGCATAAACAAAAAAGCAAAAAGCAAAGAATACTAATATTATTATAACTCCATCTATAAGAGGGCTGTCATCCATAGTCTCTATTGAACCTATTGGAGTCTCAATACGTATTTTCTGCGGTGGATGGAGGATATCTAGAGTATCTTTCATTTCTTTTTAAATTACCATCCACCATGCCATAGCTGTCTCTACAAACAGGTCTGACGCAGTATTAACAGCCCAATGCCTCTTTGTTCCATAGGGTCGCCAGTTCTCTACAAACCATTCAAATACCTCCCATAGCACACCAATAATAAACACACCCATGACACACCAGAAATCAGACCAGTGCATCCATTGAAATATCTTACATAGAAATGCTCCTGCTGCTATATGATAACTAGTCCAGCCATCTAATGCTCCAGACTTAAGCTGCCATGTTACAAATCTTGCTAACGGATTCTTCATATTATACCTTTAAATGTTTTGATATTTCTATACCAACTCCATTATACATTGGAACAATTCTAGATAACAGTTCAGATTTAGTTTCACTAGAACTGTAGGATATCCCACGCTTATCATAGAAATCCTTTATCTGATTCTTAGTATTAGAATCTGAAGGATATTCAGACTGCAGAGTAGCAACACCATTCAACAAATGATGTTTGCCAATAAGAACCCTGCCATGACCATCTTCATGTTTCTTAGCACATTCAGATACAAAGTATTCTTCTATTGTTGCAAAGCTGTCTGAACGCTTAACTACAGTACCATCTACTTCTACGAAGTAATCATATCTTGACGAAGGGTAGGTCAGAGTCTCAACAGTGCCGTCTGCATATGTCTTTGTACGGACAGCATTAGGAGTAGTATTACGATGTAACCTGACTCGATGACCCTGACTGCACCTTCTTATAATCATGCTTCGGCTTCTACCTCTACTTCTTCAGGTTCTTCTTCTTTAGCAAAAGCTTCACGAAGTTTACTTACGAATGATTCGTGACCACCAGCTAACTGGTCGAGATTGAATCTCATCGTAGCCATCTTGTTCTCAAGGTCGGCGGCGTGGTTTGCAAGTATTTTTTGTTCCTCTGTCATGTCATCGATGATATAATCTTTGTCATCAAAGTGCAAGACAGGCTGAGTTTCTTTTTGTTTTTTCTTAGCCATGTTTGACTCCTGTTTGTTTGTTATTCAGAAAGTTTTGCTTCTAATTCCTCTACCTTTTTTGAGAGTTCCTGTACTGCTTTTACAAGAGGTAAAACAAGTTTTGCATTAGAAAGTCTTTGCATTCCATCATCATCCTCTGACCACATTCCATCTTTTGCTGATGTATCTACTCCACATTCATCTAATGCCTGCTTTACTTCTTGAGCTATAAAACCATGACGCACAGTTTCTGTATCAACCGTATTCACTTCGCTATATGACTCCCACTCTTTAGGGTATTCATTTTGTGGCTTCCATTGGAAAGATACATTTCTCAATTTATTTATGAACTCTAATCCTAAATCACCATCTTTAATATTTCTTTTTTTCCTAACATCAGATGATTGTGAAAAAGCTACAGAAGATGTATCAAAATCAGTTGTGATTATGGTCTTACTACTTGCCCCCCACATAAAAGTTTCAGTTGTACTGTTAGTGATATTTACACCAATTGCGATAGCATTCGCGGCAGATGTTACAGCTACAGTCCCAATAGCTATTTGACTATTGGTAGTAGCGGCACAATCTGCATAACTACCAATAGCAGTATTAGAACTTCCTTCAGTAATGGAATCTCCTGCGTTGAACCCGACACCTAAATTATCATCTCCTGTAGTTAAAGCAGTAAGAGCTTGATGTCCTACAGCAGTATTATTTAAAGCCCCATTCATAGCTCCAGCCATGGTAAGGCTTCCAACGGCTACATTATTATCAGATTCAGCAGTCACCCAAGTGCCGCTCATAGAATTGTATCCTATACCTATGTTATAATCACAATCTCTGGTTGCCCCAGCGGAATTCAACTCACTCATCACATTATGTCCGATTGCAATATTATAATCACCAGTATCAGGATGCTGTAAAGCTTGATATCCAATAGCGAGATTACCAACTCCAGTTGTGAGAGCTGTAAGTGCATTATATCCAATAGCAACTGTACCCTCTGCACCAGTAGTAATTGCCCTACCAGTACCAAATCCCACGAGAGTGTTATTGTTTGACTCAGTTAAATTTGCTCCCGCAACAGAACCAATAGCGACATTACTATCTGCGTTCGTAAGGTCATTCAATGCTTGATAACCAACTGCGACATTATCATTTGCCGCCGATACAGTTCCAATTCCAGCGGCTTGATAACCAATAATAGTATTGGAATCTGAATTATTGTCACTACCAGCATTAAATGCACTATGACCAAATACTGTGTTAAAAGAATTATTGTCATTATTCGATAGCGATATGCGGGAGTTGGCATCGAGTTTAAATTTAGCAGAAGCATTAGTCATAAAAGTCATCGTATCAGCACCACTTCTAAATTTATATTCAATCCTACCTTCAACAGTACCATCTGCAGCATCAGAAAATGCTAAATTAGCTTCTCCACCACTCGCATCATTAGATGCAATAGTTATTCCTGCATTCGCAGCCCCTCCACCAACGACAAGTTTGTTATAACCACCTGCATATGAACCCGGAATTGCAGTTCCAATTCCAACCGAACCATCTGAAGTGATACGCACTTTTTCTGCTAAAGTGCCGTTCAGGCTTGTATGAAAAGCCATAGAAGAATCTTGAGTGCCACTCGCATCAGTAAATGATTGGTCTTTAGATACAATAATCTTTGCAGAATCAACAGTATTTCCAGCAGTATCTTCTAAATCAAATCGCATAGATACCGAACCAGTTGTATCAGCGGCATCACTCTGATTTACTAAAATTAGTGAAACAAATTCTGCATCTGAATCTTTAGTAATTTGTAATCCATCTGTGATTATCTCACTATACGCTCCACTGTTATCACCATTTACAGTTAAATCACCATCGATAGTGAGGTCGCCGCCGATTGTACCGCCTGATGATAGACCAGATTCTGAACTTAAGAATGTACCGATCATCTTAAACCTCCACTACTTTTACAGTTGTAACCGCAACTCCAAGATGATTAAAGTAAATTGTATTACCTAATCCTCTTGGTACAGTTATAAATATCAATGTACTGCCGGGAATAACAAGATCATTTGCTGCTACACAATCCTCTCCTGCATCTGCAGAGAATCTGAAGTATATATTACCCGCTGCGTAGATGCCTAATTGTGCTGCTCCAGATACATCAAGATGTATTGTATCGGTTGCACTTGTGCCGCCATGCGTTGATGAAACAGCATTAACGGTCCATTGTCCTCCTGAACCGCCTGCATTTACGCCTTCTTGTACTGTTAGTGAGTGTAGTTTTGCCATGTTTGCCTCCTGCCCTAAGGATTGACGATCCGTGAATGGGCTTGTTTATTATTACATTAAAAAGCCGTCTGCGGGTTTTATGCTGAAGCCTGAAGAATCGAATGTCCTGTTGCGGTACTCGGTCCCCATCTTCTTGCATACTTCCCAGTAATTCCTGAAATATCCTGCTTTCTGTAAAGCTTGCGGGTCCTTTGAGATCTTGTTCTCATAACCCTTCATGATAACATAATGTGCCAATCCTTCATGGAATTGACTTGGTATATTAGGTGATTCTGATAACGCTATGCCAGTGCCAGACTCAACAAAATCCTCATCATATACAGAACCATATATTCTTACGTCCTTACCTGATGTGGCTGTAGTGAAGCTGGTAGTGGAATCTGCAGCTGTTACCTTGGCTATGGCAATTGACGGAACATGATATCCGGTACCTTGCTCTGATGCATACTCTATCCACCAGACATGTTCTAAGGCTTTTGTTCTTTCGCTAGCAGCCATTATGTACTCGAATATTTCTGTGGTGGATCCTGAAGTCTAGAGATCTGATAATTATTATAATCCACCCTATTAACATCGATGAACTTAAACTGATCAGCACTACTGCCGTCTGCATCAAGATCATCAAGCTTATAATAACGAGTGCTAGCAGTTGTCGTGAATGTTTGCTGACCCTGCAGTACTCTTGTGTGTTCACAGAACTCGTCCAGTGCCTTGTTGAGATGAAGCCGTGCTTCAGCATTAGACATCTCCGGATGATGCTGTTTTACCATTTCCAATATTTGTTTTTGTGTCATTATCCACCACCTATATTAAAACCTTTCATATAATCATCCTTCAATGTAGCCAGTGTAGCCTGTAGGGCTTGTACCAGCTCTATATCCTCATCATCCACAGTATAAGATGCAAGCTTTGCTTCTATCGATCTAATAGCAGCATATATGGCTACCAGATAGATCTTACTCTTTGGAAAATACTTTAGATCACTGTGGCTATACGCCAATGCAACTCCACTCGCATTCTGCGGACTATTGTTCACAAAATAAACATCGTATCCATCATCGGTCCCATCTGGCACAGGATAGACATTCACTTTTCCATTCTCATGAATAAGATATACAGGATCTTCTTTTGTTGCATAATGAATACTTCCACTATCTAATACATCAGACCTGAACTTTTCATTTACTTCTCTACATTTTCTCCAAGCTGTACTATCATCTGCATCTCCATCTGCCCCAGCTTCTCTTAATACAGTAACGATCTCAGCACCTTCTGTGTTGTATCCCTGAGATGCTTGAGTCCCACTCTTAAGTACAAAGATAGACCTATCCTGCGGTCTTACAGAAAGCCACTTATTAGTGATATCGATAACACCATCCTTTAAGAATTGAGATAGTTCATCCTGAGTAGGGGTGCTGCTACCACTAATAGCTAAAGATGTTAATGCTTCTACCTGTTCTTCAAATGTTGCCATGTTTTAATTCGAGGGGAGACTATTGATCTCCCCCCGAGTTTGGTTACCTGTTAGCTTGCATCAACAGTAGCTTTTGTTGAACCACTGCAATACCAGTTTGTGCCATCACAAAAAATATCGATCGTATCATTAATTGCACCAGCATTTAATGTTAAGGATGATACTGTTTCGTGTATGTCTCTACCAGTATTTGTTGCATGGTCAGTACCATAGCTGCCATGATAGTATATTTTACTTGCACCACCAGATATAACATGTTCACTATCATCACCAGATATAGCTTTAAAGCTAAATCCAGCATAGGAACTTGATATAGTAGGTAATGTAACAGTAATTGCACTACCAGATAGAATGAAAGCTTTTCCATGATCAGATGTTCCGATAGAAAAACTTGCAGTCTTACTTACGCTTGCAGCACTTGAGCCACCTAAATAAGGTCTAGCCATAATTAGCCTCCTTAATCTGTGACTTTGAACAGATGATGACTTTCTATTAGTGTCATACCAACACCTTCATCAGAGAAGTATTGATCTTTAACACCATCAAAGGCATTATCGGTCTTGATGTTCGCCTGATACATGGGTGAACGGTATTGAGCATGAAAGAGATTCTCTTCACTTACAACAAGCATGTACTTGTTATAAGGTCCACGCAATGCGGGGGTCGGGATCAACTGAAGGATACCGTGAGGTGTCTCAAGTACCTTATAGTTGAAGCCTAGAGAATCACGTCTCATATCGCTTAAGTTGACCGTCCAGCCTGATGATCCAGCTATGCCCTCAGAACCAGCCATCTTGGACCAGTATCCAAGTGCACCAGAACCACAGAAAGCTCTCTTTACACCAGCTTCAGGAACATACTGGAAAACTTTTTCCATGTCGTCCACGAAACTATTGTAAGTATAAGTAGCTTCTGATATAGTGAATACATTCTTATAATCATAAGAACCTGTTTCACCATATTTATCCATAGCACTTACTACACCATAGGTCGTCCTGATAACATTGCCACTAGCATCTGTTCTTCCATCGTCAGCAAAGGTTTCATCAACATTAGATGCTTTATTGCCAGCATCATATGCAGCTTCACCTAGACCAGTTCCACTATCACGCTGTCCGAAAAGGAAAGCCTTTTCTTTCTGCATCTTGTGTTCCTGATTCTTCTGTGCACGTAAACGTGCCAGTTCTGATGATTCACCACGCAGTGATGCAGCCAGTAGTGTTCCAGTGATCTGTAGGGGAGTCTTGAATATCTGTGAAGAATTATAGACTACCTGCAGTTCATCAGCCCACGCTTCGGGTGCTGTCATACCTTCACCCTGTGCATTACCGATCACATACATCGGGGCATCATCTACGACATTGAATGCGGCTCCAGAAAGCGACTTCATGGTAAGGTTAGAACCTGATACTGCAGTAACTACAGCTGTTCCAGCTTTAGTTGTTTCTGCAACATTCCAGCATTCGAATACTAATCCGATCCATGAATCATCTGGAGTAGATGACAAACCAACAATACCATCGACAGCAACTGTATCGCCACTATCATCGTCATCTAGTGTAACACCAGAACCGTTATTAACAAGACACTTCTGTTTTACCCAAGGATTACGATGCTCGAACATCTTAAAAATTGGGTCTGGTACTTTCCTGCTTTCACGGTTCGAAATCACCGTAGTGAAAGGGGCAACGTCCGTCCAAAGTTCCTTTACAACTTGTGGGCTGACGTAGAAATCCCTTCGATCCGTGAACAGGACTCCGGCAGTACCACCGTTATACATTGACTTTAATGTTTCAGCCATTGCTTATTGTCCTTTTTTTATGAACGCTTCCAGCTCATCATACTAGCATTAAACTGATCTTCATCATTCATGGGAGATTCGCTCTTGCCAGTTTCCACAGCTGCGGTCCTTGGCATTGACGCTATCTCCCTTTCTTTGATGACTTGATTCTTACGCTGTTGAACTTGAGCGTTCGGTGCATCCTTCATCTGATACAACTTGGCTAGATGGTCAATGGTGACATTACCGGGATTGCTTGCCCACTTCACAAAATCATTTGCTTGGTTGGGTGTCCAGCTATACGAACTGACAACATGGGAATAGGCACTGTTGCGAAGGCTGTTAGCCTCCTGCTCGATCATTGCCTTCTGATAGCGATCTGCATATTCATGCTCACGCCTCACTTCCCTGTCCTCGATGAACGTAATATAGTCATCATTGTACTTCTCTTTACCTAAACGGTACTTGAAGGATACACTTTCGGGGTCATTGTACGCATCAACCTCGTTGTAGTTGACTGGTTTCTCTGGTTTGACGGGCGGCTGAAATGAATCCTGCTGAACCATTTGTCCATTAGGTTGTCCATTTGGGGGTGTTTGCTGTTGTGCAGCCATTGCTTGATCTCGAAAGTACGCAAGCTCCTGCTGTGTTTGATTCAGCTCACCCTTTGCCTTGTCTGCCTGACTCTGCCAGTATTCAAATCTACTCGGGTCGTCTCTTGCAGGTGTCGTTTCTTGAGAGTCCTGTACACTTTCAGCCTGCTGCTCTCCTACAGGCGTTTCGTTGATTGATGGTCCAGTTGTGTCTACCTCAAACAGATTAGTGTTTGTGGCATCTTCACCTGCAGGAACCTCTACTCCCTGAACGGGAATCTTTGGGTTCTCTGTTCCGTAACCGAACGGATCAGCATCAACTTTCAGGCTTGCTTCTTGTGCTATGTCAGCCATGTTTGTCTCCTTTGCGATTTGTTTTCAGCAACCGCTATTTTAAACCGACTTTACTGGTTACTTTTTTCACTTCTTCACGAAGCTTCTTAAGTTCGTCTGAGGCTCTTTCTTTATATAGCTGTGTAGCCATTTCTGCTTTAGCCTCAGCCTTTGCCAGTTTCTTTTCAAATTCTTTGACCTCAACTCTTTTGCGATCATGCACAGACTCTCTCTGTGCCGTCTGCAGATCGCCCTTGAGTCTTTTGATCTGCTCCTGCTGCTGCTGGACTTGTCCCTGCAGTTTCTGCATCTGCCCAGCTCTTTCCAGAACTCCTTCCATATCAGCGACATCAGTCTGCTTCAATACTTCTACCTGATCTATTAAACCAGATTTAAAGAGTTCCATATAATATTCAAATCTAGCCCATCTATTGGATGGTAGAGTAGACCCAGAAACAACAATTACATCATACTTGCCAACAGTGATGTCATTCATCTTACTGATCAGCTCACCAGAGACTTCATCGTAGATGTTCTGGTTTATCCGAACTTCCTTCGGTTTATTGTTGGGCTGGATCAGCCTTACTATCTTTTCTGACTGGTACACAAACTGCATCAGACCGACCACAGCTTTGGCAAGCTGGTTAAGTGCAGACTCAATATCATCACGCTTGGATTTGATCCTACGCTGCCCGAACTCATCCATTGCGATAGTTCCCTTGAACGTCTGCGGTGCAGACCCAACATCGCCCTGCATGAATGTATATATACCCAGTATTCTTTCAATATCCTGCTTTGCATCTGCCTCATTCTTGTAAAGCTCATTCGGAAGAGGAACGGGTCCGGCTACGATAGGCTGTCCAAGTTCTGGATCAAATTCTATCACAGCCGTACCCGCTTTTGCCCATTCTTCTTCAAGCTGCTTCTTGTTCATTGATCCACGAGGTATTAGGAGTTTTACATTGGTAGATGAGCTTGCATGGGCAACTATGAGGGAGCGAATCTTATTTATATATTCCTGAAGACCCCTGACAAGCCTAACATCGCTTGTGGGGTAGGGGTTCCTGTTATGACCGTTCATAAAAGGAACTATTGGGTAGTCCTCGATTGGAAGGACTATTGAGTAGAGGTATGTATCGCCTATTGATATGCATTGCTTGATATTCGTATTCATGACCTTGGTCATCATGATCTTGTCGCTGTCCAGCAGTATGCCTTTATCTATGATGTCGATGTTTGTAGTGCTGTTGGGGATCGAGTCTAATGTCTCTTCTCCCTTTACTGGCACTGGCTGACCTGTCATAGGGTCTTCTTCTAAATGGTAAACTTTACCCACAGTCTGAACTATCTGCATAAAATTTTTCACATTGCTCTTCTCAGTGAATATCTGCTGGCTTTCAGCAGTAGTCACAATGACTGCAGGCTCTTTTCTATATTCATCATACTGGGGATCGTTTAGTATGATCTCCCTGTTCTCAAAAGGATCAAAAATCTTGTAATAAGGTATTTTTACTTTATCATAACGCTCAAAGACCTCAAGCTCACGCTCATTTTCGGCATTAAGAAGCGACTGCTTCCTAGACTGCGGAACCACATCCTCATCGAAAAGACCAAACCTGTTCTGGTCAAAATCGCTTATATGGCTGGTTTCATTGGAATCTCTGATAACATCAGCAAATTCGGGATACATTTCGGTAAGCTCTTTCTCAGTCATCCGCTTGGCAACTACTATATTAGACGAGTCCCTGCAGAACGGGTCTTCTGAATCAGGATCGAAATAGACTGAAAGCGGATCAATAGACTTGACCATTACCTCGCCCCTGCCGAAATCAGCATCAGGCTTGATATAGCTGATCATAACGCCCATGCCTTTAACGTAATAGTCGTCTATGCAGCGTTTCAGCTCAGTATTTCCTACTGATATGTCCCATACCCAAGACATGAGATCAGAGAAGATACGCCCTACCTTAGTATCAGAAGTATCCCTGCCTGTAGACTGGAACTTGGGAGCATTGGACGTAAGCATGGATTTAGCCTGCTCTACGGCAGGATGGATCACATTAACTACCAAAGGCTCCTGTGCACGTGCACGAAGAGCATTGACCTGCTCCTTTTTCCACTGTTTTCCAGACCTGAACTCCACATCTTCCACAGCCTGCCTAGCCCAGTTCTTACGGGCGGAGCTATAATCATTAAAGATGTCGTGAGTTAGCTTTGTCTCAGGATGTATCTCTGGCATATGATATTAATTTAAACGTAACCGTTCCTTATAAATTAAATAGAATTTAAGATGTCATCCAGTCAAAATGTTCATTTTTAATACTTTGAGTTTGTTTTTGTTCCTTTTCATCTTCATTTTTGTGATATGGAGGGTATATTTTCTTCATGGCATAATACATGCCGTCCAGAAGGTCGTCATGCTTGGCACGTGGGTACAATAGCATCTCATCCTTTAGCTCAGTCATGCTTTCCTGCATATATACTTTCTTCTGTGCAAAGTACGGCTCAAGTGTTTCCAGCCTTGCCGATTTTCTGTTTCTTGGGTTCTCACGTATCTCCAGACCTGCTATGAACAGTTTCTCTTTATCGCACTTGTCCTTTACATACTCCCTGAGCATTTCCTGATAGCCTACCGACTCTATCCGTACCTTGGAAGGTTTGTATATCTTGAAATACTCTATTATCTGGTCTGCTAAGTTCATAGGGGTTGCCCGTTTGCGGTAATAGGGGAGAATATATCTGTTATTATCATTATCAATGGCAACTGCAACTATAGCAGAGTAATCTGCCGTACTCCTAGTAGATGATGCCGGGTCAATCCCCATAAAAATATTTACAGGAATCTTTTCCTCAATTGCCTTCCCGTTCTTCTCCTCCATATCCAAAAATGCCTCCTGATCCTCATTATGAGTGATCTTTCCCTTGTAATACTGGAAGTATTCCTCCCTGAAGAGCTGATCTTCATCACCGATTATCTGACACAGGTACTCACGGTAGAATACCGATACTCTGTTAATGGATTCAAGCTCTTCTTTCTTTTCCAGAAGACTCTTTATGGGATGCCATTCCTCCCATAACGAGATATTCTTCTTTAGGCTTGGAGCAAAATGCATGTTGGTCCAGCCTTTCATTTCCTTAAGCGTTTCCACCATGCACCGCTGGTGCTGTGGCGTTCCGATGATCACTATCCTGCCATGCATCGGGTCAAGTGACGGAACCGCAGACTGCAGCAGCCATCTCAGATTCACTTCCATCGCCTCTGATGTCTTGGTGTTGTTCTCGTCCTCGGGGTCGTCCACAATGATCATGGTGGGACGCTGATTCCCTTTCTTTATTCCCCTCAGCTGCTGTCCTGTGCCCTTGCATACGATCATAGAGCCGTCCTTAAGCTCTATCTCGCTCTTAGACCACTGCCTTGCAGAGTGCTGTCCCCAGTATCCGAAGATAGACCTGAAATTGCCTGAATAGTCAAGCGTATCCTTGATGGTTCCAAGCAGTTTAATTGCATGATCCTGTGTTCTGGATACCAAGACTATGAGTTTCTGCCCCTCATGGAACATGAGATGGTAGAGAGGAAATACACCGCCTATTATAGACGATTTGGCGTGTCCACGAGGGGCTATTATATTTATCTGCCTTTGCGAACTGTCCATTAGGGCGTTCGCTATTTTATAGTGAAACTTGGGCGAAGGGGCGGAGAACATATTAGGCATGGTCACTTTACCAAACAGCACCATATTGCCCAGCATCTTCTTTTTGATCTTATTCTGCTGGCTCATCTTCCTCTATTTTCCGGGATAGCTTCAGCGACTTCTCTTCCTTGGCTATGAGATCGCCTATGTTGCTCGAAACATCAAGCTGAAACATATCCGTAATGATTTTCTTGCTGGGTTTCATCTCCAGCAAATCCATAAAAACATCTGAAATCTTGATCATATTAGTTACATCCTGCTTATTCCTTGCTATATCCAAACCTTCCAGCATGGTGTCAAGCACTGATGAACTGTTGATCCCCTTATCTGAAAGAACTTCCCTGAGTTTTTTCTCTACCATCTTCTTTATCACCTCCTGCTTTAATACCCTGCGTACCGTAGCTGCAGGGTTCTGCTCATCTGGGCGGTAAATCATCCCTAGTTGATTGTAATCCACCTTTCTGGTGGAAGTTAATTGCCCTACGTAGGCATTAACAAGATTCTTTGTACGTGTCATATTAGCCTCACGCTTAACCCATCCTGTTGGGTTAGCCTGAGTATACACGCCACATGATCTATTCTTAAGATATTGTATCTTATTGGTATTTCCCGCCCAGTTAGCACCGTATGCAAGCCTTACAAATGTCTTAACCCGACCCTTTCTGTCGGTGTAGTCTTTCCTCCCTATGCACTCGCCTACATATCCGTCATCGGATAAAGCGTACTCGCCCTCATTCGCCTGCTTCCAGTGGCTGTACTTGATACCAGTATCATCAGCCTCTGAACGCTCGTATATGGCGAAAGTAATCGCTTTCCCCTTAATTTTTCTTTTTAATTTCTCCATACCTTTACTTTTTTCTCTATAATTGCTATGGTGCAATGCTGTGCTCCTCCGTGTCCAAATACACATAATTCTTCCAATTCATAATTCCTTACTTTTCCCATGAATGTAGAATGATAACCAAAACTAATAACTCTATCTGTAATTCTATCTAATTCATCTGCTATTAACTTAAACTTACTGGAATAATTTCCATTATACATTTCCATTGACTTTCTATAAGCGTATGGTGGGTCTAACAATACAGTATCATATTTTATATTACAGTTTTTTACATAATCGTATGCATCTATATATTCATCTGCTACCATAGTTGGATCTACATCTATTCTATATTCGTTTATATTTAATTTAGTTTTTCCTGCAAATAGATTTAATACTGTTCCCCTGCAACTATCTTCCACCCACTCTTTTATTCTGGGTGACTGGAATGTATATCGCCTTAAATTAGTGGAAATGTAAGTTTGTTTCATATGCAATCGTTTCAACAGGGATTGGTGCTACAATATTCCATTTTTCAACCCTGCTGTAATCACAAACAAGCTCCCATGATCTTTTCTCAATCACATCATCGTGGATCCATCTAACGTTTTTCATACTAACTGTCATCGAACTATTCTCCTTTTTAATTTTGGTCTAACATTTTTTGAGCTTCCTTTTTAAGCTCTTCCCATTGATCTTTTTTTAAGTTTCTTGCAGTCCTTAGGAAATCATGCACTGCATAAGAATTCTTCCTAATAACCTTAATTACTTCAGGATCCACCTGCTTTGCACGAACCATTAATTTGTCAACATCAACATCCAAGGCTTCTGCAACTTTTCTTAATAGTTCTGGTGAAGGAGTAGCCTTATCCTTTTCAATGCCGGATATATGTACTCCCGTCACTTTCACTATTCTACCCAGTTCACGAACACCCATTTTCTTTTCTGTTCTGAGTCTGAATATCATTTGTCCAAGCGTTTCTTGTTTCATAATAACCTTTTTAATATATATCAGTAGTGTATAAACTTGTGTATATACACGTGTATATACTCTTAGTGTATATACTCTTAGTATATATACTTAATTAAAAGTATATATACCCGCCTTTAGCTCTTAGTGTATATATACTCTTAGTGTTAATCCTTACTCTCCCGTAATTTAATGCCCTCTATAGGCTGGTTTAGATGCTGTTCAATTATCCGGTTGATCACCTCTAACTCCGCGTCTAATACATCCTTCTCATTATCCAACTCGCTTAAATTGCGGATAAATTCGCCCTCTTCAATAATCTGCTCCTCCCATACACCGCTTATCGAATTAAACACATCGTATATTGCCTTCTTGCTCATATGCAAATATACGGAGAGTACAATCTAAAAAATATATTCAGAATGTGCGTGTGAGGGATGAGATAGACCCACCCCCCGCAAGTTACGATTTGGGGTTAGATATTAGGTTGAGTTGACTGCGGTGGTTGGTTAAGATCGTGGTGTACGCTTCACTCACCCGTCTTTACACATACCCCGCCCATGCTCACAGCTGGCATGCCCCTGCCTGCCCACTGGTCAGTCAGCCCCATGCAACAGGTGAGCGTACTCTTCCATATCATACTAATCCTTACTCAGGGTGGGTGAGTTTACTCATCATCTTACCCTTATTTGTGTTATATTAACACTAACTGAAAGGAGTTCTAATGGATAGATTCATGAACATAATTAAGACTGCTGGTTACTTCGGCATTGGCACTGTTGTCATTGCTGGTGAACAGGCTGTTAAGGGTTACAACTATGCTTCCAAGGTCTGCTGTTACACGGTAGACAAGGGTAAGGCTAAGGTATCCGAAAGTACCAAGGTCGAGGTTGAAGTTGACCTGTTTACTGCATAGGATCATAGGGGCTGGGAAACCAGCCCTTACCCTTTTATTTGCTCTTATTAACTAACAACAGGAGATAATAATGCTTGATACATTACTAGTGATAGGTTATTTCACTATTGGCTTTCTAATGTACTATGTTGTGAAATATCGCAGGAAGATGAGCTCACTTACAAGTGAGCTTTCGATACTTAAGTGTGATCATCGCAATGCGATAAGATATACTAAGGAACGATATGGTATTGATGTAAGTAAGCGAATATGATGAAAGAGGGTAGGTACATTGCTTACCCTTTTTTTCCCTGTTATTAACCCGAATTTTCAAATAAGGTGTCTATTCTATTCTTACCCTTTTTTTTGTGTCTATAAACAAAACACGAAAGGAGTGAATTATGGACTACTTTGAACTACTCAAGTCAAAAGACCTAGAAAATATAGTGAATGCTCTTGATCTTACTAAACTCAATGAGTACAGCCAGAATACACGTATTATGGTCTGGGCTTACAATAAGATTGAGTCAATGCGTAAACAAGTGAAAGACCTAGAAAATCATGCTTACTCTGAAAATAACCATATTCTCAGTCATAAGAAGATGAATGACGATCTTGAAAAGATTGTCGAACGACAGTACTCAGAAATACGTGATCTAGGAAAGACAATAAACGATCATGAGTCTACGAATGATGATCTTGAGCGTGAAGTAGCAGAATACGAACTGATTCAGGAAGATAACAAGCGTTTCTTCATGTATATAGTCGTTATATCTGTATTTGCTGGCTTTATGATGGGTTTGCTTGCTTACACGTTAATATGATCAGATTAGGGTAGGCTAAGGCTTACCCTTTTCTTTCCGTCTTTAAATAACAACGAAAGGAGTATGTTATGGATAGATGCCTAACTTGTGGAATCTTCCACGAACACGATTCGTATGACGGATACTGTTCTATTGAGTGCTTGAAGTTCATGCACGAAGAGATAGTTCCTGATGGTGCTCATGTGATCCTGTCCAAGATCAGAGAGTACAACGAAGACGAATCACCCGAACTCGACACTATAGAGAAAGTTTTATCCTACAGTGAGTACAAGGCTCAGTTCGGTTAGTCAATGGACACATGGGGTGGTAGAAATACCACCCTTTTTTAATGAGGTACCTAAAAAATTCCCAACCTTTCAAAAAACCTATTTCAGTCGGCTCTTTCAAAAAACCTGCTTCGAGTCCCATCCTATCATTTATACCCTTTTTTTTCGTATAGTTAACTAAACACGAAAGGAAAACACTATGAGTGAAAACACTATGTATCTTAAGGACATCTTAAGTAAGGTGAGAGAAGGGATCAATTTCCAGCGATCAGAACAGGTTGATGGAGAATGGTCTAACGAAAACATCGATGCCAGTAAGGTTAAACCATCCGTTCTTCCACAGGATGAGAATGACAAAACACCGTCCGTATTCTACAATATGTGGGTTCAGACATACACCACTGAAGAAGAGTTTGATAGGGTTAAATCCTACTTAGACTCTAAGGGATTGACTATCATGACATCCAAAAGCAGTGTAACCACTGCAAGAGATGAGAATGGTGCTGAAGTATCGAATCGTTTCATGATCGTTGCATCTCAATCCTAATACAGATGGGGAAAGGGCTAACACCCTTTCCCCTTTTTTTCGATTTTTTAAAACGGAGTACACTATGGCTAAAATACTAAAAGCAATAGTATTTCACAATACAAGAGAAATAAACCTGTTAGTAAAGATAATAGAAAATTCTCTTGCAATAAATAAAGACAACAGTCCTGCTGTTCTTGAACGTATTGTTCCTGAATGTGTTCTACACTCAGACGATATAAACAAAGCACAGCAACTTCTGGACGTAGCACTGGAAGTACAAAAGATGTTTATTGTTACAAAAAAGGAGTAGATCATGCCAGATATAGCAGATATGCAATTAGACGCACACCCTACTTGGAACGATATTTATTTGGAAACACTGGAAGCAGAGGTACATTTAATGGGAAACATAAAAGAAGCACTAAAAGACATGCAAAAAATGAGAAGAGGCAATCCTAAGTGGTATAAGGGAATGAAGGCTCCAAATCCTTACGGACGAAACGGAAAACCAAGTTTTATGGTTTTGGTTGTAAAGGGTCTGGAAAACTTTTTAAGTTCACCTTTCGCTAAGTAAAGGTAATCCACATGCCCATACCATTCGAGAAAAAACCCAGACTATTCAGCAGGCATCCTACAGGTATAACTCTAAAGGATGCCATATCTATGTATGAATGGCTGTTAGAATTGGGTAGGATCAAGAAAAATGGAGCAGCATACAGTAGGCTCAAACAGATCAGACGGATGTATGATTCAGGACTGAGACATTTTCCAAAAAGGAAAATTAAGGGATAGAGTTAGAACCACTAGGTATACCGTAAAAAGTCGAAACAATCGCTGCGTGGGGCTTCGACATATCCCTTAACATTCCGCAATCAGCGGTAGGAACACTAGGATGAGAATCACTTTTTCGTAAAGGACTCCCGACCTTCTTACCGCCTTTGCGGATTACTATTAGGGCAGATGGCTTAATAAAGTGCAAGTGCCTTCCAGTTTAAACAATTGAAGCACAAGAGAACACGTAAGAGACATGGGGCTTAATACCGTAGCATCGTTCTCACTGCCCTAACTATTCCCCTATATTTCATAATTCACAGGAGTTTACCATGAGTAGATGGGACTATTGTCCACGCTGTGATCATAAACTCACTTACACAGAAATACAAACTGGAACAAAGTTCTACAATGGTTTCGACTATGAGTATCATCACGAAGATGTTGCTTGGTGTGAAAAATGCTGGGAAAAAGACCAGTCAGGAGAAATTACAGGTGAAGAACTTTATGATGCATATCAGCTGGATAACGACATTAAACAAATGAAAGAAGACAGATGAGTAAAAGCAGAACAATCGCTTATGCAACATGGGCGATAGCCAATATTCTCAAAATGGCAAAGGATTTTACAAGTAAAAGCATAGACTGGGTGGCTGATAGAAAGAGATATAACGTAGAAATAACGCTGCAGGGAGTCATTTTAGACTCCAAGCATGGTCTAACAGCACCTCAGATCATAGCATTGCTTGATACTATGAGCAATTTTGGGAGTATAGAGATACATATAGCTAATTCAGGAGAACACAATGAGACAGACAACTTTCGTAGCGAGAACGCTGAAGAAAGCGATGAAGGAAGTGAAACCGATAAGACCGTACATACCGACTGAGAAAACTTCTCAGTTTGACGAGATCAGGAATATGAAGGAAATAGAATTGACTGAATGGTTCAAAAAGAACCGTCACTTCTATGATAAAATCATCAACGGTGATCGAAGACCATTTGTATTGAAAATGGTATCTAAACTGCAGTATGCTAACTTATTGTTGAAGAAAATAATTATCTCAGCATAGCGTACTCTGGGTAACGGGGCTGTTGGACATGTTCCAGCAGTCCCAATTATTAGGAAATCAAATGGTATTTAATAAACAGTGGCTGAAAAAGCAGGCTTACGGTGAGAATTACTGGGAGACTGATAATTTTCCGTCTTTTCTGAAATGGTATGCTAACAGTATAAGGAAAGACGCTATTTCATCTGTTACAGTATCAGATATAATAGATATCGTAGAAAAACCTTGGAAAAAGTTTTACAGAAAACAATACTATAACTACATAAAGGGAGTGTATGAAGATGCACTTACTTAAACATATGAAAACAACAATAAAAATTACTGAAAAAGATATAAGTGATGGCGATCCCGGAAGTTGTGATACATGTCCAATCGCACTAGCATTAAGGAGAGAAGTCGATCCTAAAACAGAAGTAATGTCAGACACTATTTTAATAAAAAATGAGCATGATGGTACAACTACTTCAATAGCAATATCTGACGATATTGCTGATTGGATACTTGATTTTGACACTAAAGCAGATTTAATCGCTACTCCTCCCTTTTCTATGATCATTGATTGGGATCAAGGAGATTGCAGGATTGGTCTTATTAATTTTACACATTGGCTTGGGATAAGTATATGAATATCGAGCTTGACAGGCTTAATCTTGAAGAATTTATAGAAAGAAATCTTCTTGATATAAAAGACAAAGTAACAGACATATCATATCATATTGATGGACAGCTTGAGTGCTGCAGAAGAAGAATAAAAAACATCAAAAAAAACATTGAATCTTATGAAGATACGATGGAAAATGAAGGGCTTGTATTCGATAATTTAACACCAATAGAGGAGGAAAATCATGGCACACGAGTTACTCGATAACACTATGTTTTATGTAGGTGAAACGCCTTGGCATAAACTTGGTATTCAATTACCTGATCCGCCTACAATAGCGGAAGCACTGGTACATGGCAATCTTGATTGGAAAGTCAAGAAACTACCCACTTATTTTGAAGAAAAAGGATGGGGAATGGTAAGATGGACTGGTGTACCTACTGGACATTTTGTTACTGTTAGAAAAAATAATGAAGGCAAATATTATCCATTAGGACATGTATCAGAACGGTACGAAGTACTTCAGAACAAGCATGCTTTTGAACCATTTAAAGTATTACTTGATCATGGTTACAAACTGGAGACTGCTGGAGCTGTTGATCTAGGCAAAAGAGTATGGATTCTGGCAAGAAAACCATCTGAATACGTCATTAGTGATGACGATGTTTTACATCAGTATGCATTGCTTATGAACTCTCATGACGGCAGTACGCCCGTATTCCTGCAGCCCACTGATATACGTGTAGTATGCAATAATACACTGAATTGGGCTTTAGACGGAAATAAATCCATGCGGTTTTCAATTAAGCATACTGCTGGAGTGACTCAAAGGCTTAAAGAAGTAAGTAAAATACTCGAACAAGCAGAGTCAAATTGGAGTAAGGCACATGACATCATGAGTATGATGAACGATTGGAAAATGGACGAGTTTATGGCTGAAACTTATTTTGAAGCCGTAATACCGTTCTTGCGTAATCGTGGAATGAGTGGTACTAACGATCTTGGTGTAACACACAGAGACATGGCAACGCCAGTATTTGAACAGCTAAAGCAAAACTTCAAATATGGCAAAGGCAATAGTGGTAAAACACTTTGGCATGCCTACAATGCAATTACTGAGTATTACGATCATCAGAAGAACTATAAGAGCTGGGTGCGTGGCACACAGTTCGGTAAGGCTTCTGACTACAAACGTGATGCATTTCAGTATGCTTCTCGTATTGTTAGTGGAGGAGTTGAACAAACACTGATAACAGGAAACGCATAAGACCTTAGAGAGCGTGGACGTTGCTAGTATGCACGTACAATTCAACTGGAATCTTCGTTCCACGCTCTTTAATTCCTAATAAGAGAGGATAAAATGAAATTACCAATAGATGCTAAAGTAGTCCGTACAGTCTATGCGACAAAGGATTACACATCATTCAGTTTTATAACTGGTAATAGAAATATAACTAAATCACATCTGGAGAAACTGCGTAAATCTATAATTCAAAATTATATACCAGTTCCGATAATTGTGAATGAGAAACTGCAGATCATTGATGGACAACACAGGTTTATAATCTGTAAAGAAGAAAAACTGTTTATCTATTTTATACAGATAACAGGTCTAAACCTGTCAGATGTACAAAAGATCAATGAGCTTATGAAGGTATGGACAGCTGATGCATTTATGCACTGCTATTGCGATCTTGAACTTGATAACGATACTGGTGAATATGAAAACTATGTTGAATATAGAGAGTTCAAACGCAAATATGGATTCGGACATAACGAAACACAGGCAATGCTAACAGGCAGACAGATGTTTACTGGTGCTCTATCAGAACGGTTCAGGAATGGAACCTTTAGGATAGACAACATAAAACTCGCAACTGCAGCAGCTAATAAGATAACCGAAGTCAGTAAATACTACCAAGGATACAAACGCAGGGGCTTTGTGATTGCAATGCTGCAGTGTTTGGCTAATCCAGAGTATGACCATGATCGGTTCATGAGCAAGTTAAGTTTTCAGACACATAAACTAAGTGATCAATCTAACTACAAACAGTATTTACAGATTGTTCAGGATGTATATAACTACCATGCTCGTGAAGGTGACAGACTGCTCTTGGTATCTCCCTAATTTCTGATATTGCTGACTTTATCGTTGAAGGAAAGTCACATATTTTGTAAATTAGAAGGTTTAAATAAAGAGGAAAATACATAATGAAAGACAGTACATTTACTGAGAAACTCATTCATATCCAATCTACTCTGAAAGTAAAGAAGAATAGAATAAATCAATTCGCAAACTTTAATTACAGAAGTCTAGATGATATATTTGAGGCAGTAAAACCGCTTTTGAAAGAAACTGGCTGCACTCTCACATTATCTGACGAAATTGTTGAAGTCAATGGTTTTAACTATGTCTTGGCAAAGGCATCTTTGTCAGACGGAGATACTAACAAAACCGTATCAAGTTATGCACGAGAATCTGTCGGTAAAAAGGGGATGGATGATCCCCAGATGACTGGAACAGCATCTTCGTATGCTCGTAAATATGCCTGTAACGGCTTGTTTGCAATTGATGATACAGAAGATGTAGACAGTATGGATAATCGTACACAAACTCTGATTAACGGTAAGATTCCAAAGTCTGGACATCTTACCATAGATCAAAATCTGAAACTTGACAGATTGTCACGCGATTCTAAATTCAAGGGAACAGATATGCAGAAACAAGTAAGAGATTTCATAGATACTAATCCTACGGAGAAGGAATCTGATGAAAAGATTCTTAAATTAAATAACATAATAAAAGAGGGTAAATAATGCCTAGTAAAAGCAGTGGTATTTTCACCACAACTACAAAGATAGTAGATGTAGTTGCTCGTTACAATGTTAAGGAAGACTGGCAAACGAGAGAAGACGATATATCTCTTGAGTTGACTCTCGACATTGGTAAAAGTTTCCAACCTACAACAGTAATAGGCGGTTATTTTAATCGAAATGATGACGGCAGTATCAAGAATTACGGTACTGCCACGAAGGTTAAAATACTGCTGGAAAGTGCTGGTCTGGACTGGAGAGAATCTGTAGATGATAACCATCAATTAACAGATGATGCTCTGGAACAGTTACAAGGTAAGGAAATTTGCATGCTATCGTATATCTACGGCACTAAGCCTAACGGCAAAACAGGCTGGACCTACTGGAATGAAGTAGCTACAGTCGGGTTTGATGAAGCACTTAGAAGAAAGTTTCATACAGCAGTAGGAAACGAATGGGTCAAGAATTACAGACCAGACGATACCGACAGTTTTGATCCCAAGAAGATCGAAGAATCAAAATCTGAAGGATATCAACTTTAACGAGTAAGCACGTCTTACGATCCTCATGTGGGGGGACTCATGTTCCCCCACTATTTTTAACAATTAAATGCGGAGTTCAGATGGACTACAGCAATTACTATGTTGAAGTCGCTATAGGAGATGTATCAGCAAGGAATACAGTTATACCGTTTAATGATCTTTATAATGTTGTCAAGAACAATACTGGTAAAGAGATTTATAGAAGTCTGTTCCTTTACACTGAAGACATTGCAGGTTATATTGCCGATCATGGCAGCATAAAGAACTACGAAGGAGTTCAGGCTATTGACCGAATAGTTTTTGACATTGATAAAGGTTCAGAAAACGGTGATGAAGTCAAGAACAAGACGTTCCAGTTATACAGAAAACTTGTAGAACGTGGAGCAAAAAAGGATCATATAAGTATATGGTTCAGTGGTCGTGGTTTCCATGTAGTAATACCTAACCTGTACGGATTCAAGCCTTCAAAACATTTAGCAAGAGAAGTAAAATCAACTATCGCAAGAGATTTCAGCGATATGGTTGATCTGATCTATGATCCAAAACGTCTTATAAGACTGCCTTTTTCACTCAATAAAAAGACAAATCTTTATAAGAACTATCTTGATCATAAGCAATTTCTGAATATGGATTATGAAGATATTACGGAATACTGTAAAGAGATTGTTTATAACACTCCACCATTGGTTAATGGGGCAGACCAAATTTGGGAACCCTTGGAGTATAGCAGGAAAGAAGTTTCTGAAGAACGTAAAATACTCATAAGCGGAAAATATCCTACAAATAGTGATGTTACCTGTGGACAGCATATAGTGAATAAGGGTGCTAACGTACCCAACAGGCACTTAAGTCTGCTCAGGCTGATATCTATATGGCGTAGGAAAGGTTTTACGCAGGATCAGTGTATTTTGCTTGCTAATAACTGGATAGATACATATCCTAAAGACTTCCCAAGTAAAGAAATAAAAAGAATAATTATCGATACTTTCAGACAGGGATACCAATTTACCTGTCAGGATGAGATACTTGCTGCACATTGTGATTCAAAGTGCAAGTATTATAAAACGAAAGACTACGGACATGGAATTAAGTTAAAGAACATTGATCAAATGATAGAATCATACAAGCAATTTCTTGAAGATTCTAAATACAACAATCAATTCAACTTGAAAGATGTCGTAGATATTCGGGATGACTATATATTCAGGTCTGGTGATCTTGTCATTCTTGGTGGAAATACAAAGATAGGCAAGACAGCCTTCGTACAATGGATAATAATGCAGTTCCCAAAAATCAAAACTGCATTTATGTCCCTTGAAGTAGGCGAAGACCTGATAAACAGAAGATTCTTTCAGTGTGCCATGAGTTTGAGCAAGGATAAGTTCAATGAGTGGAACGATGAATACGACATTTATCTAAAGAAAAGTATGGATCATCTTATTATTACAGACGGTTCTCCAGATATAAGGGATTATGATAAGATCATTGAAACATATGCTCCAAAGATGCTGGTAATAGATACTATTGACGCTATACCAGCAAAGTATTATGTAGATGAATATGAGAGACAGAACTTTATTATTAAGACACTTAAGGCATTAGCCAACAGGTATAAGATAATAATTTTCGGTATCTCTCACATTTCTAAATACGCTGCACAGCAGCTGGATAATGGCGAGAGACTCGGCATACATAGCTTTAAAGGAAATTCTGTTATTGAACAAAAAGCAGATAAGGTCATAGGTTTTGAAAGCAATCCAGAAGATGAACGGATAAGAAAGATATCATCACTGGGTACAAGAGATGAAAATCCATTCGAGATCGTCATGTCTTTCAACTATGAGACTTTCAGTTTTGAACAATTATAATACCTCAGGGGAGGGCGTGAACTCCTTTCACGATGGATTCCGCACTATCAGTGTTACTAACGCTCTCCCCTATTTATCATTAATCAGGAAAGTAATATGAACATTATACTATTTGGATTTCCTGTATTCAGGTATGTAAGAGTCAAGCAGACTGACTACAGAGGAATAAAACTTGTTCTATTTGGAATACTACTGTTTACAATCGGTATTGGAGTACAGAAAGGATATCATCATCACATGTCCATAGGAATACTAAATACAGAATTGTTTCTTGGATTTGCAATAAAGGATAGGATGTTACCATGAAATTTCCAAATGAGAACGATAAAGACTATAACAAAAAGGTCACTGACTACTGGAATAAATTAGCACAAAAACTATTATTAGGTAGAAAGATCACACAGGTTAGATATATGACTGACAAAGAAGTTAAAGATCATTACTGGACTTACAGCCCAGTGTGTATTCAACTTGATAATGAAGTTTGGATGTATCCTTCAATGGATGACGAAGGAAACGAAGCAGGAGCTTTATTTACTACAGATAATAAAACAGTATGTTTACCAGTAATGCGATAAGGAATATATATGAGTGGCAGAGCACCTAAACAAAAAGGCAACAGGATTGAGAGAGAATGTGTAAATTTAGCCAAAGGATTTGGCTTTGAATCAAAGAGAGCATGGGGATCAGATGGACGATCACTAGGCTGGCACGAAGAAGTGGATATGATAATAGACATAGGAAAGCCAATAGGATTCTACAAGTTTCAAGTCAAGGGACGTAAGGCTATTGCAGACTACCTTAAACCATGTGAACATGTATACGGACAGATACTGAAGGAAGACCGCAAAGAACCATTGGTGGTTCTGCGGTATAAAGACTTTTTAACCTTGTTGAAAAGGTTAACTGGATAATCTTAAACAATAACTATGAAAGGTTCTTTGGAATTGTTTGGTTGTGGTTTAGGGTTGACAAATATAGGGGGCATAGGTTGGCGTTTATGTCCCCTTATTTAAGGAGAATACAATGAAAGACATTGATAAAACAAAAGTATTTGATTACTTAGATAATCTGCGTGAAAGCGGTACAATAAATATGTTTGGAGCAGTCCCATATATTAGAGAAGAATTTGCTGTAAACAGTAAAACTGCACAGAAACTACTTTCAAAATGGATGAGACAATATAATCACATAAAATGGGATCAAGATAAATGAACACTAAAGACTTAGTACTTTATGAGAAATACCGTCACAAGCTGATGATGAATACCATTGAAGTAATAAAACACTCAAACTTGCAAGACCTGAAAACTCTTTGGGGGATTCTTGTAGAGAATGGATTTGCAAGGGAACTGAAAGACGATACGGTTTCTATTGTCAGCAAATATTCACTGAAAAGAGCAAGGGAAATGAATTCAGGACTCAATGATACAGAGATGGAAGTCGTTTCCTTGGTCAGGTCTAATGATGACGTTAAAGGAGTATATATGGTCGATGGAAAAATAAAAGACATAGACTATACGGCTGAAATAAATGAGGAAGAATAATGAACAGATACACGATCAACCAACCTATATGGGATGGTGGTTATAAAGAGAGATGCATAGGGATAGCCGAGTTTCGGCTTCCCTGTATAGTGGATATATCCTACAGAGATAAACATGGAAACATAGTGTTTCCAGATAACTATATGGTTACTCTTGAACAAGCTCGTAAGTACGATCTCAAAAATATCAGTGGTGCTTTTGGGAATATGTCTTTACGCATAATACCTATAAGCAAACTTAAAGTATATGTACCTGATAGTGATGATCCTGTACAGGTAGAACTGGAAAGTATTATCAGGCAACTGGATATTGTCATTGAACGTGAAGAACGCTATTATGATACAGAAAAGGCTGCACATAGTGAAATAGGTGCACAGACAGGATATATAAGCGGACTTGACAAAGCAAGGAGCATGGTAAACAATTGGAAGACAAGGATAAATACATACAAGAACTCGAAGAGTTAATGTTCATAGCAGTAGACTGCTTAGACAATATAATTTTAACTCAAACTAACAGTGCAAAGTATCGTAAGATGGCTAAAGATGCTTTGCACAAAATAATAAGGAGTCCACATGCCGAAGGGATACAAACCAGAAGTAATACAGAGGATTGAACTTGTACTGGCAAGGTATGGAGCGAATGCAAACCTTGGATCATATGCTGCCAGAGAGACAATCGCTAAAGAAATATGGAATGCAGTGCTCCAGATCATAAACAAGCCAGATGCTGGTGATGTTTTAATGTACAATCCCAACAATGAATTTGAAGAAGCTAAGGATCGACAGGTCAGAAAGGTCAAAAATTTAGGGAATGACATAGAATATAAGTTCGTTTCACCTCATGATCCCGGTGACGAGAATAATAACACCGAAGAAGAATGATGAAAAAGAAAAGGTGTTCAAAATGCTATAAAATTAAAGATAGAAGCGAATTCTATAAGAATAAAGGCAATAAAGATGGTCTTATGTATTATTGCAGCGTTTGTGATGCAAAACGATTAAGAGGATCAAATAAAATAGAAAATAAAAAATTGGAAGCACGTTTCTTATATGGAGAAGGAGATGTCCTTAAAAATAAGCAATATATGAAGGATAGAGCAGAGATGTTTCAGGGAAGTGGGAATGGCTGGTGGTGGAAAGTAGAAGATAGATCACATAGAAGGTTTAAAAGAGGAAAATATAAAAAGAGAAGGTTTGCAGGGAAATTTGCAAAGGAGTAATAATGAAATTAAAAGAAATTTATAAACTATTTGGGAGAATAGATATGGAAAGAATGTCATGGATAGCAAAACTTGCCGAAGAAGGCAATCTAAAAGACCTTACTGAAGAAGTAGGCAGTGTTGAAGTAGCACAAGGATTTATAGATGCAGTTACAAATATAAGAGATAAAAAGGATAACCCTGCATATAATAAACTGAATGAAATACAAACTGAGATGGTGAAAGATGCAACTGATAAAATTAGTGCAGCATCTGTAGGAATTAGAAATGAAGATAACTAAAGAAGATTTTGAAGGAATAGATCACAGCGATCATCCAGATTACTGTGATGCATATCCAGTCTCAGCTACATACGATGGCAAGGAGATGACTGATGAAGAACTGGAGGAGCTCACTGAAAAGCATCCAGATTTTATCTATGAAAAACTATGGGATTATATATTCTAAGAATAGGCTCTCCTAACCGAGAGCCTTTTTTCTTTTATACTTTAAAAACTCCGCCCCTTCATACGGGTTTAGGATCGTGGTTACTAACCTGTTATTATCGTCTTCGTAGATAGGGTCGATAATAGTGACAGGAGCATTAAATATATTCCTGTCATCCAGTCCTTTCTTTTCTGCAAAACTATCCCATATCTTGAAGGATGCTACCTGCAGGGCATGGCTTATCAGTCCTGATGCAGGGTCTTTAAGAACCTGATATCCTGATATATGTATATGACCGCAGGTAAGTATATGGTCTTTCCATCCCATCTGTGCAGCCTTTGCCACACCGTGAGCTGTGTTCCACATGGAGAATCCCTTGAAGAAGTGCCTTGCGTTGATCCTTATTTCTTTTCCATTGGGAAAAATAAGGTTCATTCTAGCTCCCCATTGTTCATACACGCCAGAGTGCTCACGCATAATAAACTCCAATGGATCACCCTCGCCACTCCATACATCATGGTTGCCAGCAACCAAGTAAAGCCATTCTACCTGATTGACAAAGTGTTCAGTCAGTCTCCATGACTCCTTGGCTGAAGTGGACTGCTGACCATAAAGGAAACTCAGCCTGCCTATCCAGTTGTTCTGTATATCACCCAGATTACCGCCAAATAAACCTTCTGTACTATTTATTAAATTGCATAATTGGTATATCTCTGCTATGTCAGTGCCGTCATCATCAATATGCGGATCACCAAAGTGGCATATGCCTATGGGACCAGGAATATTGATATTAACATTAATAAGCTTGCGTTTTCTTTTGGCTTTATCTTTTGTGCGGTAGGCTTTCTTCCTGATATCTATTAGTTCATTGATATCAACTAATTCAGGCTCTTTAATTTCAGCAATGAAAGGAGAAGGCTCTAGAATCGATGGATTGAGAGTCTTCCTTCCACATGCATAACAGAACCACTGCTGCTTCTTGCTCTTATCAGCCCTATAGGAAAAACCGTCTTTCCTCATAGTGCGAGCACCACAGTGTGGGCAGCCTATAATATTGCCAGCATCATCTTTAACTATACTCATGGTATGTGGATGAGGTTAGTTATTTACTCTTCTTAGGCTTATCTGGCTTTTTATACTGTTTTCTGCGATCTATGATCAAATCTTGCATGTTTTTGTGTGTAGGTATACCTATCCTCTAAAAAGTGTCCCTAATTTAGCGTATATGGACGTTTCTCTGTATAGGGTATAGGTAAGTATACCCTCATATGAGTTCATTTCTTCTTGCGTTTCCTAGCCATCTTCCTGAACGTCTTGGCTAATGACGCTTGACGTTTAGTTCTTGTGGATGATTTAGAACCCTTCTTAAGCACTTTACTAGCATAAGCTGAGACACTCATGCCTGCAGCCTTTGCTTTCTTTGTAAAAGCACCGGGACGCTTGACAGCCTTAGCCATCCAGTTCCTGTCACTGTTATACTTTCTTGATGCTGCCACTACAATTCTCTTCTATTTGATTCTTCTTTAAGTTTTTTTAATGCAAATATTTGTTCCTGTATATCCTCATCTGATCTGGAACCAATTACTTCATACCATTCCATTAATCTCATTAGGTCATCATCTGATACTTTTGATAGATCAGGGTCTTGCCTAGTGTGAAATCTAAAAAGTGTTCCTTGAAAATAATCGTTGTATTTAGAATCTGGGTCTTTTCCAATCCAATGGTTATATTTATCTGCTTCTTTTCCATAAATATAGTCTATTTTTTCACCTTTTTTATAAGGTTTTTCTTTATAAGGAATATAAATATTATCTCCCCAAGGATCATTAAATGATACTTTATCAGTACCAAATCCAAAGCTATCTTTAGCCATAATTAAAATGTTCTTTTTCCTAGAGGTATACCAAGATATTTACTGTAACGCAGTTCAGCAGAACCTCGTCCGGGTATATCTAGATACTCTGTACTACCACGACCTCTACCTCGTTGAGAATATTCCATTGGTCCTTCAGGTGTCTGAGTTATATCTTGAAACCAGTTAGGAGTACTGGTTGTTACATCTCCTCTTAGATTAGAACCTGTCACCTTACTGTAAAAGTTTTGTTCATCTTCAGTTAATTTTCCTCCTGCTCCCCATACTCCAACATTACCTATATCTCCAGAAAAGCCTTCGTATGGGTCAAAACCACCGAGCCTGTTAGGGTTGATACCAACTCCTTCCAGTTCTTCTCTGGTCAATCCTTGAGGATTAAATACCCTTGAAGCTTCACTTTGTATCTGTGTTTGACCTATCGACCCACCTTCATAAATTGGTCTACCATCATCATCAAATCCAATTACTCTACCTTCTGGATCACCATATTCTGATATATCAGACCATTTTTTTCTGTAATCTTCTGTTTCGTCAAAAAATCTTTCGGCTTCTCGTCCACCCCTCATAAGATCAAGTAAATTTCTTATTTTGCCCATCTAATACCTCACTACATCTTCAGGTTTGATACCAAAAAGCTCTTGACCTTCCTGTTGTTGAACAGGAGTACCGAATCCATAAGAATCCTTTACCCAGCCTCTGGGGGTTTGTCCTTCTTTTAATAATAGATTGTCATCAAATACATATCTTCCATCTTCCCTTTGACGATAATTTTTACTTATTAAAGATTGAAAAGCATTCAATTCTTCTGCAAAGTCCTCACCACCAGAGAATCCTGCATAATCACTGGGATCTATTTCCATCATTTTAGAAAATAATTCTTTAGGAACAGACTTGTCATCTCTTAATGATTTTTTAACAGCATCTAAAACTTTTACTGCTTGCTCTTCTGAATAAGCATTTTCTTTTTGATCTTTTCTACCATATTCTTGACCGTATATGTTTTCTCCTTCACCTGACCATGTTGAAGGATCATTCATTCTTTGTCCCTGTAAAGATTTAGGTATTATATCTTTTAAACCAGCCATAATTATTGCCTTTCTGTGCCAAAACCAAACGGATCTTTATCTGTTTGGTTTTTGCTATATTTTTGATTCCAGTAATCTCTTAATTCTTGCTTATTCTCATCAGTTAAAACAGGTTTAGGAAAATGAATCATTAATGCATCATGTATATCACCAGCACCATATCCACCTTTACCTAACTTAATTTCATTACCTTCTTCGTCAAAAATATTCATAGGATTTAATTTATGTATCACATCATCAACTGCATTTTTAAAATCATCAAAATTTAAATCACCATTATTACTGTTTATAAGGGTCTTAC
>Ga0208179_1000352_pt1 | contig 31630 bp, 27 predicted proteins | sample Malvired_Geostar_FD_184238 | JGI IMG/M metagenome (GOLD analysis project Ga0208179, IMG submission 184238) | Marine viral communities from the Global Malaspina Expedition - Malaspina viral metaG DeepMed_Geostar (SPAdes) (version 2) | ecosystem: Environmental > Aquatic > Marine > Oceanic | place... | reverse complement strand
GAGCGGGGGCCATCGCTGCACGCCGGGGACCTGCAGGCCCTGCGCAGCGTGATGTGGGAAGCCGCCGGGCCGGTGCGCAGCGGCGCCGGCCTTGCAGCGGCGCTGGAGACCGTAACGCCCATGGGCCGGCGGGGATGGCAGGCAGGGCTGGCCGGGCGTGTGCTGACCTGTGCACTGCAGCGGCGGGTCAGCACCGGCGCCCATTGGCGAGAGGACGAACCCCTGTTTCCGGTCGTCTCCAGGCCCGCCGCCTGAGGCCGGTTTCCGGCGCGCACCGGCCCTTCCAACCAGTAACGCGCGTACCCATACAGCAGCGTACGGTTCCGGCCGGTTGATGGCCGTTTGATGGCCGTCAACGCAATCATCGCGCCAAACCGGCAAAATCGGGGTTTCCACAGCGCCTGACGACATGAATCGACCTTCTTCGTTCGACTATGAGCAACTGCTGGCATGCGGCCGCGGCGAGATGTTCGGCCCCGGCAACGCGCGCCTGCCGCTCCCGCCGATGCTCATGTTCGACCGCATCACCGAGATCTCGACCGAGGGCGGCAAGTACGGCAAGGGCGTGGTCCGGGCCGAGCTCGACATCCGTCCGGACCTCTGGTTCTTCGACTGCCACTTCCAGGGCGACCCGGTGATGCCCGGCTGCCTCGGCGTGGATGCGATGTGGCAACTGTGCGGGTTCTACCTGCCCTGGCTGGGCGCCCCCGGGCGCGGCCGCGCGCTGGGCGTCGGCCAGGTGAAGTTCACCGGCCAGGTGTTGCCCGACGCGAAGCTGGTGAGCTACGAGATCGACATCCGTCGGGTCATGCGCGGCAAGCTGGAGCTGGTCATCGCCGATGGCCGCACGCTGGTCGATGGCCGCGAGATCTATACCGCTACCGACCTGCGGGTTGGATTGTTCTCCTCGACCGAAGGATTCTGATATGGCTGCCATCAATGCCGCTGGAGGCGGTTCCCGCCGCGTGGTCGTGACCGGCATGGGCGTGGTGTCGTGCATCGGCAACGCCGCGGCCAGCGTCACCGAGTCGCTGCGCAAGCTGCGCGCCGGCATCCGCTTCATTCCCGAATACGCCGAGATGGGACTCCGCAGCCATGTCGCTGGTGCGCCGCAGATCGACCTGGTCGAGCAGATCGACCGCAAGCTCAAGCGTTTCATGGGCGATGCCGCCGCTTACGCCTACGTGTCGATGCGCGATGCGATCGCGCAGGCCGGCCTGGCGGACGAGCAGGTGCGCGGTGAGCGCAGCGGGCTGATCGCCGGTTCCGGTGGCGGCTCGCCCGAGTGGCAGATCGCCACTGGCGACCTGATGCGCCAGAAGGGCGTGCGCAAGGTGGGCCCCTACATGGTGCCGCGCACGATGGGATCGACTGTGTCCGCGGCGCTCTCGACGGCGTTCGGAATCCGCGGGCTGAGCTATTCGATCTCCGCCGCCTGCGCGACCTCTGCCCACTGCATCGGCGCGGCCGCGGATCTCATCCGCCATGGCGTCAAGGACGTGATGTTCGCCGGCGGTGGCGAGGAACTGCACTGGGGCATGACCTCGCAGTTCGACGCGATGGGTGCGCTGTCGACCAAACACAACGACACGCCGGAGACCGCCTCCCGCCCGTACGATATCGGCCGCGACGGCTTCGTCATTGCCGGTGGTGGCGGCATGCTGGTGCTGGAAGAGTACGAGCATGCCAAGGCCCGCGGCGCGGACATCATCGCCGAGCTGGTGGGTTATGGCGTCACCTCCGACGGCGTCGACATGGTCGCCCCGTCCGGGGAAGGCGCGGTGCGCTGCATGAAGATGGCGCTGGCGGGATTCGATGGTCGCGAGGTCGGGACCATCGATTACCTGAACACCCACGGCACCTCGACGCCGGTCGGCGACGTGGTCGAACTGGGTGCGGTACGCGAAGTGTTCGGCGAGGACGTCCCGCCGCTGTCGTCGACCAAGGCCCTGACGGGCCACTCCCTTGGCGCCGCCAGCGTTCACGAGGCGATCTACTGCCTGTTGATGATGCGCGGCGGGTTCATGGCCGGCTCGGCCAACATCGAGACGCTGGATCCCGAGGCGGAGGGATTCCCGATCCTGCGCGAGAGCCAGGATGCGGAGCTGAAGACGGTGATGTCCAACAGCTTCGGCTTCGGCGGCACCAACGCCACGCTGGTGTTTGCCAGGGTCTGATGGACATGTAGGAGCGGCTTCAGCCGCGATCTGAAATCGTGCACCCGCGGGGCCAGTGATCGCGGCTGAAGCCGCTCCTACAAGAGTCCGGTCGAACGCCCCGAAGTGTAGGAGCGACGTGAGTCGCGACCTGTACATCCCCCCATGTCCGCAGGCGCGCGAGCGCGGCCAAGAGCGCGGTCGCGACTCACGTCGCTCCTACGACCGGAGGTTGTCCCCGCGGGAGTCAACAGAGTGCGCGGCGTCGGCTCGCGCAAACTTGACCCTGGTCAGAGTCGCCTCCACCCGCGCGCGAGACGATGGCGCCATGCCCACTTCCGCCTATCCCTACCTGTTGCTGGCGCACCTGTTCGGCGCGATCGCCTTCGCCGGCACGGTGTTCTTCGAAGTGGTGATCCTGGAGGGGGTGCGCCGGCACGTGCCGGAGCGGGTGATGACGCTGGTCGAAGGCGGCATCGGCAAACGCGCGCGGCAGGTGATCCCCTGGGTGTTGTTGCTGCTCTACGGCAGCGGGCTGGGGATGGCCTGGCACCACCGCGCGGCGTTGGCGGAGCCGTTTGCGGGCAGTTTCAACCTGCTGTTGACGCTCAAGATCACGTTGGCGCTGAGCGTGTTCGGCCACTTCCTTCTGGCGATGGCGCTGCGGCGGCGGCAGCGGCCGGTGGCGGATGCCTACCGGCGCATCCACTACAGCGTGTTCGCCCACGTGATGCTGATCGTGCTGCTGGCCAAGGCGATGTTCTACCTGCACTGGTAGCCGCGCGGCCCACTGGCCCGTCAGCCGGGCTCGGCGACGGGCATCGCCATGCCGGGCTCGCCATGCCAGTAGCCGTTGCGTTCGCCAAGCCGCGCCGGTGCCGTGTCAGAGCTGCGGGCCCGATCGAAGTGTTCGACGATCTCGCGGCTGCCTTCGGCCTGCGGGTAGATCCGGAGCAGGTCGACGCCCAGCGCGCGCAGGGATGGCAGCTCCGGCCCGAGGTCGGTGGTTTCCTCTCCCTGCACCTGGATGCCATTGATGCGCAGGAACGGCCGGCCCTCGCGGGTGGCCAGTGGCATGCCGTCCGGATAATCGATGCAGCGGAAGCCGCACTGGTCCTTGGGCACGTCGAGCGCGCGCGCGGTGAAGCAACGGGCCGAGAGCGAGAGCGGCAGCCGGCCCCAGGCGATCACCTCGAGTTCGGGCATTGTCTGGCCCGTCTCCAACATCGCATCGCGGAGCTCACGGACCAGGGTTTCGCCCTGCTCGACGCCCGGCACCCAGCGCCGCAGGCCGTCCTCCATCAGCATCGCCAACGCCTCGTGGTTGTAGATGTTGAGCGTGGGGCCCGCCACGAACGGCACGCCCGCTTCCCGGCACAGCTGCACCGCCGAAAGATCGTTCGCCTCGATCCAGCAGCCGCCGTCGGCGACCAGCCGCGAGAGCACGCCGAGTTCGGACTCTGCCTCGATCAGGGCCAGGCTGGACAGCACCACCTGCTTGCCGCTGCCCGCCAGCTCGGCGGCCAGCTCGATCCAGTCGCGGGTGCCGAGCTCGCGGCGCTTGCTGCACACCGTTTCACCGAGGTAGATCACGTCCAGCGGCCAGCCCGCGGCCTCGCGGTAGAAGGCGAGGGTGCGTTCACGCGGCCAGAAGTACTGGAGGGGGCCAAGGCTGAGTTTCATGTCGCGGCCCTCAGTGCCAGGAGCGGTGGTAGGGACCGAGCGTGGTCTGGTGACCCTCGGCGTGCCGGGACAGCGAACGCTGCCATTCCTCGTCCACCGCCCAGGACTCCGGATGCGAGGCATAGCGGTCCAGTGCGGTGCGCCAGGTGCGGGTGATGGCGCTGACGTAGGCCACCCCGCGCTGGCGGCCTTCGATCTTCAGTGCGGCCACTCCCGCCCGCGCCAGCCGCGGCAACAGTTCCATGGTGTTGAGGCTGGTCGGCTCTTCCAGCGCATGGAAGGTCTCGCCACCGACCTCGAACCGGCCCTTGCAGACCGTGGGGTAGCCGGCCGGTTCGCTGGGCTCGAAGCGGTCGATCAGCACATCGTTGAGGCGTGCGGTGCGGCTGCCGTCGTCGAACTCGTCCCAGCGCACGAACTTGGCCGGGGAGCACACGCCATGGCGGTTGGGCGAGGCGCCGGTGACATAGCTGGAGAGCTGGCAACGGCCTTCGACCATGATGCACAGGCTGCCGAAGGCGAACACCTCGATGGCCACCGGCGAGCGCTGGCACAGCCGCTCGACCTGCTGGATCGACAACACTCGCGGCAGCACCGCGCGGGAGATGCCGAAGCGCTCATGGGCGAAGCGCAGCGCCGGCTCGGTCGTCGCCGAGCCCTGCACGGAGAGGTGGCGTGGCAGGCCAGGATGGCGGCGGGCGGCATAGGCGAGGACCGCGATCTCCGCGGCGATGATCGCATCACAGCCGAAGTCGGCCGCACGGTCGACCGCGGCCTGCCACTGCGGCAGGCGCACGCTGTCCGGATAGGTGTTGAGCGCGAGGTACACCTTGGCGCCCTTGGCGTGGGCGTAGCGGATGCCCGCCTGCAGCTCCTGGTCGGAAAAGTTCAGCCCGGGGAATGCACGGGCATTGGTCTGGTCGCGGAAGCCAGCGTAGACCGCGTTGGCCCCGGCATCGACGGCGGCCTGAAGCGCCGGCAGGTTGCCGGCGGGACATACCAGTTGCATGCGTGCTCCGCGTTCAGTGGATCGGGGATGGTGGCGATCAACGGGTGCCCGCGTCGTTGACCTGGGTCAGGCAGCCCGACCACGGCCACGGATAGGATCGACAAGGACAAGCCGACCGATGCCGGAGACACCATGAAACTGCCGCCCCGATCCATCCTGTTGCCATTGCTGTTATGCCCCGCCATGGCGATCGCCGCGCCCGCGCAGGATCCGCACGGCGATGCCCATGCGGCCCATTCCGCACATGCAGCGCACGCAGTGCATGCGCCCGCTGTCGTGGCCCCCGACCATGTGCGCTACGAACCCGATGCGCTCCTGATGGAGGGGATGCGCCGCATGTCCGCGGTGGTCGAAGCACTGGAGCACGCCCGCCACGGACACCTGGGTGCCGCCGAGGTGGAACTGCTTGCAGCCGAAGTCCACGACGCCGCCGCCTTCATGTTCGCCCATTGCGAACTTCCGCCCGAGCCGGACGTGGCGCTGCACGGATTGCTGGCCCGGCTGATGGCCGGTGCACAGGCGCTCGAGGCCGATCCGGCCGATCTCTCCCCCGCGGAGCAGATGCGCGCCGCGGTGGAGGACTACAGGCGGCTGTTCGACGATCCCGCCTTCCCGGGCTGACCTGCAGGCTCAGTAGGTGTACTGCACCTGCAGCCAGAACTTTTCGGTATCGACGGTCGGGCTGGTGCGATCGGCGTCATGGCGCGCGTATTTGAACAGCGCGTCCAGCCCGGGAACGCCCGGGATGCCGCGGGCGTAGGACACGTCCAGTTCGGTCCCGTATGAAGCGCTGCCACGTTCGGCGCTGAAGTCGTGGTACCAGGCCTCCAGCGAGCCTCCCGCCACCGGCACCACCGCGCCGACGTAGCGGTCCTCGACGCCATCCGCTGGCGTGGTGACGAACATGTCGGCCCAGCCCTGGAACTTGTGCCGGGTGCCCAGTGGCGTCTGGAACGCACGGTTGCCCGGTCCGCCAGCACCGCCGAGCAGCTCCTCCCCTGCCGCGAGCCTCGCCTTGCCGAGCCGGACTCCCAGCTCCACCAGGTGGTAGCGGCTGTCGAGGTCCCACGGGTTGCCGTGCAGCGCATCCTGCCGGGCGAACTCGGCCGCGTAGTCCAGCCGCTCGAAGGTGCCGGCCAGGCGAACGCCGGTGGTGGCGCTTGAGAGCGAATCCAGCGGTGCTCCGGCGCTCACTGCCAGGTCGTCCAGATCCAGCCGGTAGTGGTAACCGGTTGCGACCATGCGCGGCGAGAAGGCGTAGCGCAGGTTGAGCAGATGACTGTCGCCTTCGGAGTCGGCGCGGTTGACGGCGTTGGCCCGGGGGCCGTCGTCGGGCCCGAAGACGGTGTTGACCCGTCCGAGCCAGGCGTAGGTCGCGCTCAGTTTATCGGTGGGGGTGAACTGCAGCAGGACGCCGTCGTAGGTCTGTTCGTTCTGGCGCCAGCCCACGCCGCCCACGAAGCGCTGATTGTCCAGGTTGATGCGCTGGCGGCCGACGGTCGCCGCGACGCGCTCACCGGCGAAGTGCAGCAACGCCTGGTTGATCGCGGTGCCCTCCGGATCGGCGACGACCGAGTGGCTGGTGCGGCCGTTGCGGGTGTCGTTGTAGCGGCCGCCCAGCCGGCGGACATCATCGGCTTCGACCAGTGCCGACCAACCGTGCCACGCGCCGGTACGGTAGCCGACGCGGGTGCGCAGGGTGTGCGCGTCGGCGTCGTCCAGTGCGTTGTCCTGGGTGACGTGTTCGAAGCGGTAGCGCAGGTCGAGGATGGCCCCGCCCTTGCCGGCGGCATCCCCGGCTGCGGCCGGCGCGGACGCCGCCAGCAGTGTCAGGGCAAGCCAGTGGATTCGGAGCGCTTGCATGGGCGTGGTCCCGTCTTTGAAGTTGCGCGGACGATAGGCGCCGGACGAGTCGGGCGGAATGACGCGCATCAAGCAGGCGCCTGATGCTCGCGGTGTGCGCTACGCCAGTTCCTTCCAGAGCGCGTCGACACGCTGCTCGACCAGCGGGTCGAGCCGGATCGGCCGGCTCCAGGTGCGGCTGGTCTCGCCGGGCCACTTGTTGGTGGCGTCCAGGTCCAGCTTGGATCCCAGCCCGGGCCGCGGACTGGAGAAATCCAGGTAGTCGATCGGCGTGTCCTCGACGATCATCGAGTCGCGCGCGGGATCGACCCGCGTCGACACCGCCCAGATCACCTGCGACCAGTCGCGCACGTCGATGTCGGCGTCGGTGACGATGACGAACTTGGTGTAGGTGAACTGCCGCAGGTATGACCAGACACCCATCATGATGCGCCGCGCATGGCCGGCGTACTGCTTGCGGATCGACACCACCGCGATGCGATAGGAGCAGGCCTCCGGCGGCAGGAAGAAGTCGACGATCTCCGGAAATACCTTGCGCAGGATCGGCACGAAGATGTCGTTCAGCGCCATCGCCAGCACCGATGGCTCGTCGTGGGGTGCCCGGCCCATGTAGCTGCCGTGGTAGATGGCGTCCCGGCGCAGGTGCAGGCGCTCGATGCTCAGCACCGGGAAGTGGTCGGCGGCGTTGTAATAGCCGGTGTGGTCGCCGAACGGCCCCTCCAGCGCCGTGTCGCCCGGACGGATCACGCCCTCGATGAGCATCTCTGCCCCGGCCGGGGCATCCAGTCCCGTACGCTCGCTGTGCCAGACCCGCGTGCGCTCGCCCCGCAACAGCCCGGCGAATTCGAACTCCGACAGCGTGTCCGGCACCGGTGCCACCGCCGCGAGCATGGTGGCCGGGTCGGCGCCGATCGCCACCAGCACCGGGAAAGGCCGGTCGGGGTGGTCGGCCATCCAGTCGGCATGGTCGAGCGCACCGCCACGGTGCGGCAGCCAGCGCATGATCACCTTGTCCGGGCCGATCACCTGCATCCGGTAGATGGCCACGTTCTGGCGCGGCTTGCGGGTGCCGCGGGTGATCACCAGGCCGAAGGTGATGAGCCGCGCCGCGTCCTGTGGCCAGCAGTGCTGGATGGGCAGGCGCGACAGGTCGATGTCGCTGCCGCCGAGGGTCTGGTCCAGGAACGCGGCCTCGCGCACGCGCCGGGGCGCCACGTGCGCCAGTTGCGCCAGCTCGGGCCACGTGGACAGGGCCTGCCTGAGGTTGGAGGGCCAGCGCGGCTCCTTGATGGCCGCGAGCAGCTCGCCCAGCTCGCGCAGGCTCGCCAGTGGGCGCCCGGCCAGTGCCGCCTCGATCCGGTCGCGGTGGCCGAACAGGTTACCGAGCAAGGGATGCCGCGCGCCGACCGGCTGCTCCATCAACAGCGCGGGGCCGCCCGACTTGAGCGCACGCAGGCACAGCGAGGTGGACTCCAGGACCGGATCGACCGGCTGCCGCACGCGGCGCAACTGGCCGGCTGCCTCCAGGCGGGCGAGAAACGAGCGCAGGTCGTGGTCGGCCATGGGCGGTCACACAGGCGGCGGGCCCGGCAGTGTCCCGGCCGCCGCTACTGCCCGCCCTGACCCGGGTCAAGCGGCCGGTGCCCGCGCCCGTCCCTCAGTCGACGGTGGGTGCCGCCAGGCGCTTCTGTACGTCTTCCCGCATGCGTGCAAGGTCGGCTTCGGCCTGCCGGCGCTGGTCGATGCCTTCGCGATGGATCTGGCGCACGTCCTCGACCGTCTGGATCAGCTTGTCGTGGGCGTGCTGCAGCGTCTCCAGGTCGATGACACCGCGCTGGTTGGCCTTGGCGGTCGCCACTGAACTCTCGTGCAGCAGGTCGGCATTGCGCCGCATCAGCTCGTTGGTGGCGTCATCGATCGCAGTGGCCAGCTCGACCGCCTGCTTCTGCTCGTTGAGCGACAGCTGGATGGCGAAGCTGCGCTTCCAGGCCGGAATGGTGATGTCACGGACCGAGGTGAACTTCTCGATCAACTGCATCGCGTTGGCCTGGATCATCCTGATCATCGGCAGCGACTGGTCGGCGGCATGCTGCATCAGGAGCAGGTCGCCCACGCGCTTGTCCAGCAGGCGCAATGTGGTGTCGATCTGCTGGCGCCGGGTGCGCGACTGCGGATCATCGGCGGATTCGAGCGAGGCGCGCTCATTTTCGAGTTCGCGCAGCCTCATCTTTCCCGCTGCCACGTGCAGGCCGAGCTGGTGGCGTTCGGTTGCGACCATCTCGTACATACGGTCGAAATCGCGCACTCGCTTGCCCAGGTCATCCTGCTGGCGAGACACGTCGCGCATCAGCTGCTCGACCTGCTCGTTGGTGGAGCTGAACTTCTGGACGAGCTCGCCGCGGGAGTCGCGCATGCGGTCAAGCAGGGGACCGACGATCGGCAACTTGGAGCGTGCGCTGAACTTGTGCAGGTTGAGGTTGCGCGCGATGCGCACCACTTCGCCGAGCTTTTCGCCGGTCGCGTCCAGGTCGCGGTTGCGGACCTGGTCGAGCAGCTCGCTGGAGAAGCGGGTGGTGGCCGCGGCCACGTCGCGGCCGTAGCCTTGGGTGTCGGTCGGCGAGAGGTCGGCGAGGCCGGCATGTATCGCGGTGACCTGCTCGAGGTCGGCGGGCACCAGGCCGAGTTGCTTGAGCGTCTCTTCCCCGAGCCCGGCAGGCAGCTGCACGGGGGGAAGGTCGGTGGTGGACTCGGTCATGGCGATGGCTCCCTGTCGGCGGGGTTCGGATGGGTTGGAGTATGCGTGGTGGGCGGGGATGTCTGCAGCGATGCGATCAATCGATGCAGTGCTTGCCGGTCGTTCTCGCCTGCCGGCAGTCGCTCCCGAAGCCGTTCCTCCAGGGCGCCGCCGGCGTGGTGCTGGCGCCAGAGCGGAACCAGCAGGTCGCGCACCTTGCGGTACCGGTCCAGCACCAGGTGGACGTGGTCCACCGCCATCCGGACCTGGGCGCGGGTGTGTCGCCAGGACACGCCGACAGCCTGGAAGCGTTCGAGGTGGCGGTGGGCAAGCAGATGCCGAGGGTCGGGTTCGTCAGGTGCCGGGCCAATGGTGTTCCGGCTGGCTTCCACGAATGCATCCATGGCGTCGATCTGTTGCTGCAGCGGTGAATAGACCGCTTCCAGGGCAGACAGGTGGCTTGCGAGCAGACCTGCATGCTCCGCTGCATGCGCCAGGTGTACCCGTACCCGGTCCGCCGTGGCATCCGGATTGGCGCGTGCCACCAGGTCACGTCCGAGCAGCCGGCCCAGCAACCCGGCCCGGCGCCGGGCACGGCCGGTATCCGAGGCGTCGATGACTTCCACGATCGCGTCGAGTTCCGCCATCAGCGCGGAAGTCGGCAGACCGGCAAGCAGGGTGTTGATCGCGTCCATGTCGACCGCCGCCGATATCCCGCGGCCGCCAAGTTCGATCTCCTCGGGCGTGGCGGCAGGTGCGGGGTGGGCGTAGGACCTGGTCACGGGCTGGCCGGATCGTCCTTCAGCCCGGCGTGCAGCCGCTCGAGTGCCTCGTCCAGTCGGCGCTCGTCGGGCGTCGGAGTATGCGGCCTGCGTCCGGTGCCCTGGCGCACGCTCATTCCGGCGCGTATCGCGCTGGCCAGATGGAGCATCGCCGTATTGAGCTGTGCCTGTTGTCCCTGGCTGGAGTGGATGGCGGCGATCAACGGTTCGACCGCCGTCTTCAGCAGCGTGCCGGCACTGTCCGGGCCGGCAGCGTCGGTGGCGTCGTCGGCGGCGCGGCTGGCGAGCACGCGCTCCAGCAGCACGAGCGCCTCTTTCCACGGTGCAGGATCCGGCTGCGGCGCACCATCGGTGGCAGAAAGTTGCCGGCGAGAGGCGGCCTCGCCCATGGCCTGCAGCCCGCCGGCGATGTCGGCCAGTTGCGCCACCACGCGCCCGCCGACGTCGGCGTCATCGGCCCCCATCGCCTTGTTGCGCAGGAAGTCGCGCTTGATCTGCTCCCAGCGTTCCTGCTCCGCGGATGTCAGGACCCCCCGCAGCTCTCCCAGCTTGAGCAGGTTTTCTTCCGCCCCGACCGTCAGCAGTTGCGCCTCGCCCAGGTAGTGGTCGCCGATCAGCTGCTGCAATTCGTCGTCATTCATCACCGGCGAGATCTTCTCCACCAGCTTGTTCATGTTGCGGTAGCTGCCCTGCAGCTTGAAGGCCGGCTCGGTGCGGTACTTGTCGGCCTGGGCGGCGCTGGCGATGTACTGCTGGTTCACGCGGTAGACCACGTCGCGCACCTTGATCACCCGGACCAGCGTCTGCACGATCTCGTTGATCTCGGCGGCACTGTAGGCATGCGAGAGGTCGTTGGTGGAGACCTCTTCACCGCGGGCCTTGTCCACCAGCCGGTACAGGTCGGCCAGGTCGCGCGTGGCCAGGGGCGCCAGCACCGGGTTGGAGGTCAGGCTGTTCTCGATGTAGCTCAGCGTGAAGGTGTCCTCCATCCCGCCCAGGACATCGCCGAGGTTGTAGATGTCGGCGCGGTTGGCAAGCATGTCGGGGATCTTGAAGACCTCGCCGGACTCCGTGTACGGATTGCCGGCCATGACCACGCAGAACTTCTTGCCGCGCATGTCGTAGGTCCGGGTCCGGCCCTTCCATACGCCTTCCACCCGGCGGGTACCGTCGCACAGCGAGATGAACTTCTGCAGGAACTCGGGATGCGTGTGCTGGATGTCGTCCAGATAGAGCATCACGTTGTTGCCCATCTCGAAAGCCAGGTTCAGCTTTTCCAGCTCCTGGCGCGAGGTGGCATCGGGTGCCTGTGCGGGATCGACCGAGCGCACTTCATGGCCGAGGGCGGGACCATTGACCTTCATGAAGACGAGGCCGAGGCGGCTGGCCACGTACTCCATGAGCGTGGTCTTTCCGTAACCGGGTGGCGAGATCATCATCAGCAGGCCCATGAGGTCGCTGCGCTTGTCCTCGCCGGCGGTGCCCATCTGCTTGGCGAGGTTGTCGCCGATGATCGGCAGGTAGACCTCGTTGATGAGCTTGTTGCGGACGAACGACGACAACGGGCGGGCCTGGAACTCCGACAGGCGGAGCGCGTCGCGCTCGCGCGCCGCGATCTCGTGCCGCAGCGCGTGGTACCGCCGGTATCCCGGCAGGAAGCGTTCCCTGTGGTTGCGTAGCCGGGCCAGCAGGTCGTCCGCGGCCAGCTGCATCCGGCCTTCGGAAACAAGCGGGTGCTCCCCCAGCAGCCCCTCGACGGTGGTCTGGAGGGCGACGGCGTGGTCCTGGAACGCAAGCGTCTCCCGGGTCAGGATCCAGGCAGCGGCTTCGGGCACATAGCCGGCCATGGAGGCCGCCGCGGCATCGTTGCAGAGCGCCTGCAGCCAGTGCACCACGTGCTGCCAGCGCGCACCGTGGCGCTCGCCCAGCTGCGCGAGGGTGTGCTGGAAGGGGGCGTGGAGTCCGGCCTTGCCCATCCTGTCCTGCAGCATCTCCGCCAGTTCGCGGCCGTGGCGTGACAAGGCGAAGGCCTCGTCGCCACCGATCAGCTGGTCGATGAGGAAGCTGGCGGCCGCAGTGGCCACGGATGGCTCGAATGGCAACGTGGCCTGCTCCGCGAAGGCCAGCAGTCGCGCCGACATCTCGCTGGTCAGCGCCTCCAGGCTGGCGCGCGAGCCGAACAGTCGTTGCATCGCCGATGCACTGGTCGCGCGGCCCGCCCATTGCGCGACGTCCTCGTCGCTGCGATGGGCTGCCATGAACAGCATCGCCAGCGCACGCGGTGCCGGTGCGTGGACTAGGGTCCCGGCCAGGTCGCGCTGCACCAGGAATACACGCAGGATGAGCGCCGCGTCGTGGTCGTGGATGCCGCGCTCGTAGCCATCGCGGTAGCGTGGCGCCGCGAACCCGCGGACCGCCGTGGTCAGGGCGGGCAGGTCACCGGACAGCTGCTGCAGGGTGTCCTCGTCCAGCCCCTCGGCGCCGGTCGCCGCGGCGGAGATGATCTCGCCAGCGAGGTACTCGCCCCGGTACAGCGTCGGCGATTCGGACTCCAACCCGGCCTGCCAGTATTCGCGCAGCTCCCCCAGGGCAGGGTCGTCGATCGGCTCCATGAAATCGGTGCCGGTCAGGTGCAGCGCGAGCTGGTCGCCCCGCGGCAGGATGGTCAGGTCCAGTGACTGGGTATTGACGCTGAAGCGGTGGCGGCCGAGCTTGATGACCTGGCCGCCGCCTTCGAAAAGATCCACGCGATCACGAAGGGCACGCACCGCCTGGTCGCGCGCGCCCTTCAGGCGCGCCTCGATGTCGTCGGCCTTGACCGAATCCTTCAGCGCCCGCAGCCGCTCGGCCAGCTCGCGGACCTTGAGGGTCAGCGGATCGCCGGCGAAGAAGGCGTTGAGCTCGTCGGGGTTGGAGAACTTCTCGGTGCGCTTGTCGAGTCCCGCCAGGATGCGATTGGCCGCGTCCAGAACCGACTGCGCCTTGCGGTGGCGATCATCCAGCAAGGCCTGCTTGTGCGCCTCGAAGGTATCCAGCAGCTCCTCGCGCTTGCTGAGGATGTCGCCGAGGAACTGTTCGTGTTCGCCGAACTGGCTCTCAAGCTCCTCGAGCTGGATCATCAGGCGCGACAGCTGCTCGTCGGCTTTCTCCGGATCGGTCGCCAATCCGAGGGCGCCGGTGATGGCCTGCCCGAACAGGGTGAACTGGGCAGCGAACTGGGCCACCGCTTCCGCCGACCCCAGTGTCTTGCGCCGTTGTTCGGCCCGGGCCCGGGCCTGGTTGAGGCGGCCGTAGATGGCCGATATCGCCTCCACCACCCGGGTGCGCTGGGCCGCGTCATCGACCTTCAGGGTCGCCATCAGCTCGGACAGCATGTCCAGGTCCGCCGACATCGCCCTCAGCGCGGCGAGGCGCTCACCCAGGGCGGTGGCGGTTTCGGCCTTTCCGGCTTCTTCGTCGAGCGCCTGCACCCGGTCGATGAACGGCGCCAGGGCCTTCTCGCCCGCCAGGAACCTCCCAGCAGCGGCGCCGATGCGCTCATGCTCCTCCTGCAGTTGTGCGCCAAGGGCGTCGATGGCGGCAACGTCGATGTAGCGGTACTCGCGGATCGTGAGCAGGTGGCCGCGCTGGCGGGTGATCTCGTTGAGCGCGTCGACGAACTCCTGCACCTGCGACCAGTTGTCGGGCAGAAGGCGCGCCACCAGCGCCGCATGTTCGGTACGTGCATCGACCAGGGCCTGGGCGGACTGCCGGCGGATGCCCTGCACCTTCTCGAACTCGTCCAGCATGGATTCGCCGGTCGCGGCGATCTCGCGCAGCAGGCTGGCGACGCCGTCGCAGTGGGCGTCATCAATCCAGTGGTGGGCATCGAACAGCCGCCGGGTGTCACGCGCGAGCAGCTGGTAGCGCTGCAGCGATACTTCTTCGCTGCCGATCTGCCTCGACAGGTTCATCAGGTTGGAGATGCCGCGCACGAGCTCGGCGTTGCCCAGCCGGCCCAGGTAGGTGTTGCCGGGTGGCCTGCTGGCCGCGAACTCGTCGCTCACGAAAGGCGTCTGCCAGACCTGCATCGGATGGATGCGGGTGGCGCCATCGCCCTCGGCATGGAAGACCACCATGCGCCCGTCGGCCAGACGCGCATAGCCGTGGCCGAAGACCGGGTTCTGCAGCTCGCGCTGGATCATGTTGTAGACGAACAGGGCCGACTTGCCGGCGTGGTGTTCGTAGAAGATGTACAGCACGTCTTCGCCGTTGGGCGAGCGGATCGCGCGCTTGAACTGCATGCCGTCCATGCCCGCGTCGAAGGCCTTGTGCTCGCCGTTCTGCAGGTAGTAGCCGCCCGGGAAGATGATGCCGTGGTCCTCGGGCAGCTGGACGCACGCCTGGATGATCGCGTCGTTGCGCTGTACCCGGCCGGTGAGCGTGTTGTAGATGAAGCCACGCCATTCGTTTTCGCGGTAGGGCAGGACCTTGAGCAGGACAAGCGAGCCGACGCGGGCGAAATCGAAGGTGGCGTCATCGAGCGACTGGGTCTTGTCCTCGACCGGTTCGGAGTGGATGCCCTCGCCGGTCTCGGTGTTGTCCTCGACCTTGATGGTGAGGTCGCCGCCGGTGGTCTCGACGAACAGGGTGTCGAGTACGTTCAGGTGCGGGTGGCGCCCGCTGACCATCAGCTCGCGCGTCGCGCGCGTCCACTCGAAATCGAACGGCGGCGGCATCGTCAGGTCGCGCTCGCCGCGGGCGTCGATGTACTTCACCTCGCCGTGGGCCGTCAGCGCCCATCGGAACACCCGGGTGTCGCTGCTGCGCTCGCCGATCTGGAACGAGGCCAGGAGCTTGCCTTCGCGCACGATCAACTGCAGCAGGCGGGCGTCCTTGTAGTAGGCGTACAACTCGGTGAAGTCGCGCTGGAACTGGGCATCGCCCAGGAAGCTGCCATCGAGTGCGACCTGCTCCACGTCGAAGGTGCCGTCGTTCTCCACCAGCCGGTAGAGGCCGAAGACGTCCTCGACCCGGGTGGTGGTCTTCAAGCCGATGAAGACGTTGTAGCCGAACAGCAGCAGGTCGCCGACCTGGACGATGTCCCGGCCCGTGCAGTTGTTCTCGGTGCGTACGCGAAGGCGGCCGATCACCTCCATCCGGCTGCTGCCGAACTCCTCCAGCCGCTGGGCATTGATCCGCTCGGCGACGCCGCGAAGGCGCGCGCCCTGGTCGGACAGGCGCCGGCGCAGTACTTCGTAGGCGCCGCCCTGGGCGACGGCCTGGTCGACCGATCCGGTTTCGGGGGCGTTGTCGGGCAGGGTGTCGGTGGTTGCTGAAGACGTCATCGTGGGACCTCGCCCGCGCTATCGGGCGTTCCATGCGGCATTCGGGAGGGCAGGCGGTGGCGGCGGTGGCTCAGGCCGCGGGCTCCGCTGGCGGCCCGATCTTCCGGCGCAGGGCATCCAGGCGCATCTTCATCAATGCATCGATCTCGCCGGGCGTGATGCGCGCGATGATGTTGTGCAGCACGCGGGTCTCGTCCTCGTTGATGGTGCCGTCGCGCTCGGCGATGGCAACGATGCGATCGAGTTCGGCGGCATCCAGCCGGCCGTCGTCGGCGAAGCAGGTGATGGAGTGGAAGGCCATTTCCAGGTGGTCGCGTTCAGCGGTCATCTTGCGGATCCTTGCTTGGGTAGTGGTGCCGGCGGCGGCACGGGCTGCCGCCGGCAATGAAGGCGCCCGGTTCAGGCGCCCGCGTCCGGGATTGCCGGCGCGACGCGTTCGCCAGTGCCATGTCCCGACAGCTTCGCGGGCGCCGGTTCAACCGCGGTGACGCCCAGGTAGCGGCTCATCAGGTCCTGCACGATCGGGCTCTTGCCTGCGAGGCCTTCGACAGCCTTGCCCAGCGAGAGCGACTTGGAGAAGGCTTCGAACAGGCCGCCGTCGCCACCGACCAGGTCGATGTTCGCGTTGCGCAACGCCGATGCGATGACCTCGGCGTTCTCCTTGGCCACGTCCTTGCCCGCCGAGATCGACGCGAGCGCCTGCTGGAGGTGGGTTTCCAGCGACATGCGGAACTCCTCGTGGCTGCGTGCGTTGACCGACAGCGAGTCGATCGCCTCGAACTTCCGGGTCAGGCCCTCGGCTTCCGCGGTCAGCTTCTTGACCGTCACGTTGGCCTCGGCGCTGCCCACGGCTTCGACCGATGCGGCGTTGGCCTGGCCCTGCTTCGCCGTGCCTTCGGCCTCGGCGGCCATGCGCTCGGCAAGTACGCGGGCATCGTTAGTGCCCTCGACCAGTCGCGCGGCGGCCTTGGCTTCGATCACGCGGGCCTCGGCGACACCCTGCTTCTCGATCGCCTGTGCTTCCGCCTCGCGCACCTGCACGTCGGCCAGCCCCGGGGCGGCCTGCTCGGCCTTGACGCCGTCGGCCAGTACCCGCTTGGCTTCGGCCTCGCGGGTTGCCGCTTCCAGCTCGGCCTGCGCCAGCGTAGTCCGCTCGACGGCCCGGTGCCGGGCGGCGGTTTCGGCGGCCTCCGCTTCCTTGACCTTGTGGACCAGGGCTTCCTGCGCCGCAGCCTCGGCGGCCAGTACCCGGGCCTGCTTCTCGCGGTCGGCCTCGGAGACGACGCGCACTTCCATGATGCGCTCTTCCTCGATGGCTACCGTCTTGTCGATGGCGATGCGCTCGCGGGTGATGTTGGCCACGTCCTTCTTGCCGACCTCGACCACCTTGTCGCGCTCGACCGCCTGCAGCTGGACTTCGCGATCGGTGGTGACCTTCTCCAGTTCGCGGGCGCGCACTACGCGCTCTTCCTCGATCGCCACCGCACGCTGGCGGTTCTGCTCGGCGACCTCAACTTCACGATGCACGTTCTGCTCGCGGATCTGGATCTTCTCGTCCGATTCCAGCCGCGCCTGCTCGGCAACCAGCCGCTGTTCCTCGCGGACGCGCGCGGTTTCGGCCTCCTCGCGCGCGCGGATGGTTTCGATCTCCCGCTGTTGCCGGGCCTCGGCCTCGGCCTGCTGGCGCTCCAGCGCCAGGGTCGCCTCGCGTGCCTCGACGTTCTTCTTGGTGATCGCCAGCTTTTCGTTCTGTTCCAGCTCGTTGGTAACGACGTTCTGCGTCGCCGTGATCTGGGTGATCTTCTTGATGCCCTCCGAATCCATGATGTTGTTGGGATCGAGCTCGGACTTCTTGGTCTGCTCGAGGTAGTCGATCGCCACGTCCTCGAGCACGTAGCCATTGAGGTCGTTGCCGATGATCTTGATGATCTCGTCGCGAAACTCCTGGCGCTTCTCGAACAGCTCGGTGAACTCGAACTTCTTGCCGACGGTCTTCAGCGCCTCGGAGAACTTGGCGTTGAACAGCTCGTCGACGGCGGCCTTGTCCGATGCGCGCTCGGCGCCGACGGCCTTGGCCACGCGCAGCACGTCCTGCTGGGTCTCGTTGACGCGCAGGTAGAAGGCAACGGAGATGTCCGCCCGCATGTTGTCGCGGCAGATCAGGCCCTCCCGTCCGCGGCGGTCCACCTGCAGGGTGATCAGGCTGATCTGCATCAGCTCGGCCTTGTAGAGGACCGGGATGATGAGGCCGCCGGTGAAGCGGACCTTGGGCGTGGCGCTGAGATCGTTGACGATCAGCGCCGTGCCCTGCGGCACCTTGACGTAGAAGGCCTTGAACAGGCCGAAGATGCCGAGCATCACGACCAGCAGCACGCCTGCGCCGACTACGAACGGCAGGATCATGGACATACTCATTGCTACCTCTCCTTGGGAATCGAACTCTTACAGGGCCTGGAACTGCCGTTCCGGTATCACGCGGTAGGCATGCTGCGCATCGAGATATTCGATGAGCACGACCCGGTCGCCGCGTTTGAATCGGCCGGGTTCCTGATCACGCACTTGCAAGACCAGGCCGGCGCCGCCGTCATCGACCGTCGCCATGCCGTAGTCCACGCTTACTTCCGGGGTGCTGACTACCGCTACGCGCCCCAGGATCGAGGGGTCGCGTGGCGGACGCAGCTTGAGCAACCAGCGGCCCAGCGGACGCAGCATCGCGGAGGTCGCGAAGATGCCGGGAACCAGCATCGCGACCGCGACCGCCGCGCCGATGACCAGGCGCAGGGTGTCGCCCAGGTGCGCCAATAGCAGCAAGTGCACGAAGTAGGTGCCGAGCCAACCAACGAAGGCCAGCACGGTGATCACCACCATCACCGGCACGCCGGACAGGCCGAGCCTGGACAGCATGGCGGCAGCGCCGCTGGAATCGCCGGCATCGCCGTCGCCACCCAGCAGGCCATCAAGTGCGTCCGTCTCCACCAGCCCGGTAGCCGCCAGCGCCCAGTAGATCGTGCATACCGCCAGCACCACGCTATAGGCGAGCGTGGGGAAGGTCAGGACGGTCAGCAGGAACTCACTCATCAGGATTCTCCTTGTTTGCCGCGGTGCCGGATCGCTTCCCGGACCGGCCCGGCGGTCGTGCGGTGACTCCTGCCTGTTCCGCCAGTCGGGCCAGGACGGCGTCCACCGGCGACGCCGGCTGCGCGATTCCCGCTTTCCGCAGCTTCTCGTCCAGCGGATCGGGACCTGCGGAACCGGTCGCCGGAGCAGCATCGGACTGCGCGGCGGCCTGTCGCGCCCGCAACAGCTCGGCGGAATCGATGGCGGTGGGGATGCCGGCCCCTTCTCCGGCCTGGCTTCCGGCGAAAGCCTGTTCGGCACTGGCGACCGCTTCCGACGCGCGCAGCAGGTCGAGCTCGTGCTTGAGGCGTCTCAGCGTGTTCTCGCCCTGCCGCACCATCGCCTGGAGGCCAGCCGCCTGCTTCGCGTTGGCCGCCAGTAGCGCCTGCTCGGCCCGGTGTTCGGCTTCCAGGTCGACGATGGCTGCGGCGACCTCCCTTGCCAGCGCCGGATGTCCGGTCCGCAGCGCATCCATCGCCTGGGTTTCCCGCTGCAGGAGCTTGTCCGCCAGGGCATCGCGACGCTCCCGGGTGGTGAGGGCCTGCACCTTGAGTACGTCCATCTCGCGGCGGAGGGTGCGCAACTCTTCATCGACCCGATGGATCCGATCGTCCAGCTCACGGCCGGCATTCCACTCGCGGGCGATCTCGCCGATCCCCGCGATCTGCGCGCTCAGCCGGCCGAGGAAGGTGCTGCCCGGTTTCATGGGCGTGTCTCGTCCTGCGGCAACACGTCATCGCGCAGGAAGAAGCCGTAGGCGTCGACACAGGCGATGACGTTCTCGGCCAGCGTGTCGATCTCGAACAGGATGTCGGCAAGGCTGGACTGCGTCCCGAGCGAGCCGAACATGATGTAGCTCGGTACCCCGGCCACAGGCTCGATGCCCATCGTGGTCAGGGGCAGCAGCTTGTGGGTGCGCAGGACGTGGGCATTGAAGGCGGCCGGATCGGTCACGTGGTCGACCGGCCACATCAGTACCTGGACCACGATCTGCCAGCCGCCGACGGCGATGAACACAGGCAGGTCGCCGTACTCGCGCATCACCAGGCGCAGGGTCGGGTCGGCGCCTTCGGAGCGGTGGACTTCGATCCCGCCCGATTGCACAAGGGGAGAGGTTTCCAGGGCGTGCTGGAGCGAGGGCAGGGTCCAACCCGGCGTTGCGGCGGCGTCGTCCCGCTGGGCCGGCGCGGAAGCCGCGGTCGTAGCTGTGCCTGGGATCTGGCGGAATCGCTGTTCCGCCGCCGCCAGGTCCCGGGCGTACTCCGGCCGGATCCAGACGTCCTTCTTGACCAGTCCGGCCTCGCGCATCCGCGCCCGGAATTCCCGGACGTAGACTGCCGACGACTTGGGCTTCCCTGCTTTCATGTAAGTGATCCTAGTTTCTTACATGTAATTAAACAATCGGCATCCACGACGATCCGACGAACGGTCGGTTCGCCGGTTCATTACTTGTGCCTCGCGTGGTCCCGTCCCCCGACGGGTCAGGCCTTCTACAGGCCGTGCCATTCCCCGGTGGCAATGATCGCACGGAGTGCGGCCTCGGCGCCGGACGGGTCCAGCCCGCGTCGTGTCAGCCATGCCGGGTCGTACAGGGTCTGGTCGTAGCGCTCGCCGGGGTCGCACAGCAGGCTGACGATGCTGCCCTCGATGCCATCGGCGCGCATCTGCGCGGCGAGCCGCAGGCAGCCGACGAGGTTGGTGCCGGAGGATCCGCCATAGCGCCGGCCGAGGTGCTCTTCGAGCAGCCGCATGGCGGCGATGGAGGCGGTGTCGGGGACCTCGACGACTTCATCGACCACGTCGAACAGGAAGCCAGGTTCAACACGTGGACGGCCAATGCCTTCGATCACCGTCGGATGGCTGCAGGTGGCATCGCGGTCGCGACGGTGCCAGCCATGGATAAATGCGCTTCCGGCAGGGTCGGCGACGCAGAGGCCGGTGGGCAGGCTGCGATAGCGCAGGTAGCGGCCGATGGTGGCGGACGTTCCACCGGTACCGGCGCCACAGACGATCCACGCCGGCTCCGGATGTGGTTCTCCCGCCAACTGCCCGATGATCGACTCGGCGATGTTGTTGTTGCCGCGCCAGTCGGTGGCGCGTTCGGCCAGGCCGAACTGGTCGAGGTGGCAGGCACCGTTGGCGGCATGCCAAGCGGCGCGCTCGTAGACCTGCGCAGGGTCGTCGACAAGGTCGCAGTGGCCGCCCAGCGCCTGTACGTCGGCGATCTTGCGCGGTGCGGTGCAAGCCGGCATCACCGCGGTGAATTGCAGCCCGAGCAACCGCGCGAACCAGGCTTCGGAGATCGCGGTGCTGCCCGAGGAGGCGTCGACCACCGGCTGCCCGCGCCGCAGCCGCCCGTTGCAGAGCGCGTACAGGTACAGAGAACGCGCGAGGCGGTGCTTGAGGCTGCCGGTGGGGTGGGCGGCCTCGTCCTTGAAGTAGAAATCGATGCCCGGGAAGCCCGGGAACTCCAGCTTCAACAGATGGGTGTCCGCCGATCGCGCGGCCTCCTGCCGAAGGCGCGCGAGCGACTGCCGCGTCCACTGGCGCATCTCTTCGGTCGAGGCGGCCGCCTCGCTCACGCCGCCGGTACCGACAGCAGGCTGCGGATGCGCCGACCCAGGTACGCCAGGTACATGTCGATGTAGCTGATGCCGTTGGCGTGGTCGACCAGGTAGGGGTTCATCAGCGTGTGGCGCAGGATCACCAGCCGGTCGTTGTCGTTGCCACCGTCGGGGTCCAGCGTGTTCGGATCCAACCCGATCGAGCCCAGGATCCGTGCCATCTCGACATCGCCGACGGCTTCGGGCCGCAGCGTCGTCATCGAACCGAAGAACTCCTTGAGCTGGAGCGGCTGGCGCGGGTCGCTGCGCAGTTCGTCGTGGATCCGGCGCACGAAGGCGTTGGCCACCGACAGGTCGTCGTTGCTGGCCGGGTTGATCGCCAGGCACACCAGGTTGCTGTCGGGGGCGAACGGCACGGCCACGCGGGCCACGCCGTCCAGCTCACGGGCGAGGCCGAGGGTCGCTTCATGCAATGCCTCCGCCGCCAGCACCGTCTGCCGGGGCAGCCGGCCGAAGTTCTCATGGTCCAGCGGCAGCACCTTGTGGGTCACGTATACCGCGGCCGCGGCGGCGCCGGACTTGGAACCCTCGGGCACGAACTGGCCCAGCTGCCGGTAGCGCGTGAGGTAATTGCGCGCCGGGTCCGGATCGACCGGCCCCTCGCGGAACACATAGTCCGCCGCCTCCGACAGCAGCGCGGTGGCGCGATGGTCGCGGCAGATGAAAGCGCCGGCGCCGTAGGGCAGGTAGCCGAGCTTGTGCGGGTCAACGGTGACCGAGTCGGTCCGCCCCAGCGCGGCGAAAGCGGCATGTACCTCCGGCAACGGGAAGCGCGCGTAGTCCTCGCGCACCTCGTCCAGGCCGCGCAGGCTGCCATCGGGATTGCGGAACAGGGTGGCGAGGTAGCCGCCCCAGGCGCCGTCGACGTGCACGCTGAAGCCCAGGCCACGTTCGAGTGCGCGGGCGCGTGCGTCGACCACCGCATCGACCGGGTCGACCGTGCCGTATTCCGTCGTGCCCAGTACCGCCACCGCCATCAGCACCGGCTGCCTTTCGCGCCCGCATCGCTGCAGTGTCTCTTCCAGCGCTTCGGCATCCAGGCGCATGCCGCGTTCCGGTAGCAGTTCCAGCTGGTCGCGCCCCAGGCCCAGCAGCTTCAGCCCCTTGCTCCAGGAGTAGTGCGCGGTGATCGGCGCGAGCACCTTCGGCACCCGCAGGTCCCGGTGGCGGGCGAAGAAGCCCACCATGCCCAGATGCTCGATCCGCTCGGCCTGCACCGCCTCGCGCCAGCGCCTGCGGTCGCGCGGCGACTGCGCCGCGAGCCAGTCCTGCCACTTCACCAGCAGCTCGGTGCCTGCGTCAGGGCCGGCGTTGAAGGCCGACCAGTCATCGCCGGGCAGCTCGATATCCGGCACGCCCGCCGCCCGCAGGGCCACCGGGAATGCCTTCAACGCAAGCGCGAGCCGCAGCGCCTGGTAGTTGGCGACCGTGCCGCCAGAGGTAAGGTGGCCGAAGGCGCATTGCGGCTGCGCGGGGTCGCTCGGATAACCGAGCATGCGCGCCAGTTGCAGGCCGACCTGCACCTCAAGGTCGATGGTGACCGGCGCGGCGTCCTCGCTGACGTTGTTGGGGTTGTAGGGCAGGGTGAGCATCTGCGCGGCCAGGCCGGGCAGCAGCAGGTCCGAGGCCATGTGGCCGATGTAGCGCGGGCTGTGGAACGGCACCGACTTCTTCAGCGAGGCCGACAGCTGGTGCAGTTCCCGCCGCAGCCGGGCCTCGAAGGCCTGGTATTCCGGCTGCTGGGCCGCGTGGGTCGGGATCGCCGGCGGGTCCTCGGGATGGAAGTTGCGGCGCCAGTAGACGTGGTCGCGCAGGAACTCCACCACCAGCTTCTCCAACAGGGTGTCGTTCTCGCCGTAGGGCCCCAGGAACAGTGCGTCCAGCAACGGCCGGTCCGGATCCCGGGCGGGCCGGGGCGTGGGTGCGGGCAGGCTGCCCGGCACCGGCAGGTCAGCCGACAAGGCCATAGAGGAACCCCATTGGATGGTGCGCGCGGGCAATGGAGTAGACCATTGCGAAGGTGGCCAGGGCGGCGACATAGAAACCCGCGCGCACTGCCCGTGTGCGGCCGCGACGCAGGGCGAAGATGCCCAGCACCACGTACACCACCAGCAGCATCAGCTTGGTCGCCAGCCAGCCGTTGGCGAACATGCCGCCGGGCAGGATGGTCAGCAACATCAGCGCCGCCGTCAGCAGGGTGGTGTCGATGCCGTAACTGGTCCAGCGCACCGCGGTCCACTGCGGCCAGCGCATGCCGGCCAGCGCGCCTGCGCCGCGCAACGCGAACAGCAGGCCGCTGGCGACCGCCATCATGATGTGGACGTGCTTGATCTGGGGGTAGAACTCGATCACGAACGGGTTTCCTTGAAGTGGGGTCGGGATGTCAGCCCGGACGGCCATCGATCCGCGGGGTCAGGTAGATGGCGCCGATGCGGACCACCCAGGGTGTGAAGGCCACCAGCCAGCCGATCGCGGCGGCGGCCTGCCAGGCCATGGCGTCGGGTGCGATTTCCGCCACCACCCGGGTCACCGCCACCAGCTGGATCGCCACGAACGCGAACCACGCCGTGGGCGACATGCTCAGCGGGCGGCCCGAGTGCCCCTGGGTGACGCGCGTCACCATGGCCACCAGCACGCTGCCGAAGAAGCCGATGAACAACGCATGCGCCGGGCCGCGCCCAAGCCAGTAGATGCCGGTCAACTCGTAGGCGATGCTCTGGCCGACGTAGAGGGCGAAAGCGATCGGCAACCAGGCCAGGCCGACGAACAGCACCGCCAGGATCCCCGGCTTCGGCCCGGGCGGCCACCAGCGCCACAGCATCAGCGTCGTGATCGCCAGCAGCGGGACGTCGACGATCCACAGCCAGCCGTAGGCATGGAACAGCTCGAGGATCAGGTGACCGAGCGCCAGCGGCCAGAATGCCGCCAGCAGCCACATCGGCCGCCACTGCGCGTAGCCGGGCACCACCCGGCTGGCGAAGAACGGGAACATGCGATGCGCGACGGTCACGTAGACCGGCAGCAGCAACCCGAAGGTGCCGACCTTGATGCTGACGAACACCCAGAAGGGCGAGGCGCCGAGCACGGACGCCGTCCATGCAAGTACGCCGATGAAGCCCAGCGCCAGGCCGGCGAAGCAGGAGCGCGCATGCCAGGTGGTGCCCTGTTCGCGCCACAGCACCGGGGCGAGGGTGGCCAGGCCGGCAAACCAGCCTGCGATGGTCATCAGCAGGCCGACCATGATCCCGGCCTCCCAGCCGACAGCCCCCAGCAGCGTGGCCAGCTGTCCGCCGAACAGGCCCAGACCGACCGGGACATAGCGCCAGCGCTCGAAGTCCGGTTGGCCGGTCCACTTGGGAAAGGTGGTGAGCAGGAAGCCGAAGAAGAAGCTGGGCAGTACCTGGTACTGCATCACGAAGGCATGCAGCCATCCGGCAAAGGGGGAGGGCTGCGGCATCACGAAGCCCGGCCAGCGCGCCGACACCAGCCATGCGGCCCACCAGGCCATGGCGAGCAGCACGTTGGTGGCACCGATGAAGAACATCAGCCGGTGGGGGGCCTTGCCGAGCATGGCCGGCGACATCCCGGGAGCGGGGCGGGGGGTGGAATTGGGCATGGCGACAGGATGGCTCCTTCTGGCCCGCGCGACATTGACCCAGATCAGAGGCGCCGGCGGGCGGTCCTGCGAAAAAAAAGGGGCGGCCATCACGGCCGCCCCCTTGGTCGTTGCCCGGATCAGCCGGCCCGGATGTCGGACCGGTGCTTGTCGGGCTCTTCCAGCTTCGGACGCACCCAGAGGCGCAGCACGAAGTAGATCAGGGCCAGCGCGCCGATGCTGAAGATCGTATCGCCCGGTACCCGCATCCACACCAGCAGGTCGACGATGGGCTTCTGCATGAACTCGGCCGAACGTGCATACCAGTAGCCGTGTTCGATCGCCGCCAGCAACTGCAGCGTGCCCAAAGGCAGCAGCGTGAGCACTGCCATCAATGCCAGGCCGATGTTGAGCGACCAGAAGCTGAGCCGCAGTGCCTTCTCGTTCCAGATCTGGTTGGGCCGCAGGCCGCGCATGCAGAACAGCACCAGCGCGATGCCGAGCATGCCGTACACCCCGAACAGTGCGGTGTGGCCGTGCAGCGGCGTCAGGTTGAGGCCCTGCATGTAGTACAGCGACAGCGGCGGGTTGATGAGGAAACCGAACAGGCCGGCACCCACCAGGTTCCAGAACGACACCGACAGGAAGAAGAAGATCGGCCAGCGGTAGCGCCGCATCCACGGAGTCGACTTGCCCAGCCTGTAGGTGTGGTAGGCCTCGAAGCCGATGTAGGCCAGCGGCACCACTTCCAGTGCACTGAAGCTGGCGCCGATCGCGATCACCGCCGTCGGGCTGCCGACGAAGTACAGGTGGTGCAAGGTACCCAGCACGCCGCCGGTCATGAACACGATGGTGGCGAACAGCACCGCCACCGCGGCCGTCGAGGTGCGCAGCAGGCCCAGCCGGGTGAAGATCAATGCCATCACCGCGGTGGCGAACACTTCGAAGAACCCTTCCACCCACAGGTGCACCAGCCACCAGCGCCAGTACTCGACGATCGAGATGTGGGTGTGCTCGCGCCACATGAGGCCGGCGGCGAAGAACACGCCGATGGCGACGGTGGACATGAACAGCAGGCCGACGATCGCCTTGGCGTCGGTCTTGGGGCCGGTCAGGATCGGCCACAACGAACGGCCCACCATCGTCAGCCACAGCAGCAGGCCGATGAAGAGGAACCACTGCCAGAAGCGGCCGATGTCGGCGTACTCCCAGCCCTGGTGGCCAAACCAGAAGTTGTTGGCGATGCCGAGCTTCTGCATCACGGCGAACCACTGGCCGGCGAAGGCACCGACTACGATCACCACAAGGCAGACGAACAGGAAGTTGACGCCGAGCCGCTGGAAGCGCGGCTCATGGCCCGACAGTGCCGGCCCGATGTAGAGGCCCGTGCCCAGCCAAGCGACCGCGATCCACAGCACCGCCAGTTGCGTATGCCAGGTGCGGGTGATCGAGTACGGCAGGATCTCCGCCAGCTGGTAACCGTAGGCCTCCTGGCCTTCCACCTGGTAGTGCGCGGTCATCGCGCCGAACAGGATCTGCACCAGGAACAGCGCGAGCACCAGCCAGAAGTACTTGGCGGTGGCGCGCATGGAGGGGGTGATCTTCAGCTGTGCCAGCGGATCCCGGTCGGGAATCTTGTGGGTCGGATCATTGTCGTGGGTGACCGCATGGTGCCAGCCCAGGATCGCGATGCCGGCGATCAGGAACAGCACGCTGAAGGCCGACCACACCCAGGTGCTCGGTGGCGGCGTGTTGCCTACCAGCGGCTCACCCGGCCAGTTGTTGGTGTAGGTGACGCGACGCTCCTGGACGCCCGGCTGGTCGGGGGTGAGGGTCTCCTCGACGCCGGTGTGGCGTTCCGTGGTTGCCGCCCATGCGGTCCACCAGAAGAACGAAGCCAGGGTCCGGCGATGCTCGGCATCGGGGACCGTGTTGTTCTTCATCGCATACGCTTCGCGCAGCTCGGCGGTCGCCGGATCGTTGCCGAACAGGCTTTCGTAATGGGCCGAGACGTTGGAGATCGCCACCACCCGGTCCATGTCCAGGGTGATCGTCCCGGTCTCCGGGTCGTAGGTGTTCTCGCGCATCATCTCCTGCAGGCGACCCTGCAGCGCGGCGCGATCTCCGGCGGGGAGCTCGTCGTAGGTGGCGGCACCGCCTTCGGCGCGCGCCCACATGTCGAGGATGGCCTTCGCCTCGCGGTGCAGCCAGTCGGCACTCCAGTCAGGCGCGACGTAGGCCCCGTGGCCCCAGATCGAGCCCAGTTGCATGCCGCCCATGGTCTGCCAGACCTGTCGGCCACGCTCCAGGTCGGCACGCGTGTAGATGACGGTGCCGTCCTCGGCCACCACCTGCTCCGGCATTGGAGGCTTGTTCTTGTTGATCTCGCCGCCAGACCACAGCAGCACGCTGAACGATGCAATGAGCAGGGCGGCAAGCCCTATCCATAGCTTTCTTGTGTTCCCCATCGGGTCATCTCCGTGAATGGCTGCTGCATGCTCGCGGCTGCCGGTGGTTGCCGCGTTGATACAGGTCAAGCCGCCGTGGCGAGGGATGCCGTTCGCGATCAGGCGATGGCGGGGCGAGGGTTACGCACATGCCGTCCCCTTCATGTGAAAAGGAGGTGAGGGTCCCACTTCGTGACGTGGCCGATCAGGCGCGGAGCACCGGCTCGGCCAGGTCCTCGAGCTTGTCGCGCTCGAGCAACTCCAGCTCGCGCCGGTCGACATCCAGCAGGCCATCCTTCTGGAACCGGCGCAGCACCCGGCTGACGGTCTCCGGCGCCAGGCGCAGGTAGTTGGCGATGTCGGTGCGCGCCATCGTCAGCTGGAAGCGGTTGGGCGAGAAGCCGCGGGCGGCAAGGCGCCGTGACAGGCCCACGAGGAAAGCCGCCATGCGCTGGTCCGCCGACCAGTCACCGGCGAGCAGCGCGGCGCGTCCGATGTCTCGGCTGAGCAGGCGGAACAGGTGTTTCTGCAGGCCCGGCAAGCGCGTGGCGAGCACCGCGATCTTGGGAAACGAGAACCGGCAGAGCATCACCGTATCCAGCGCCACCGCGTTGCAGGGGTAGGTCTCGCCGTCGATCGCATCGAGGCCGATCACTTCGCCGGGCAGGTAGAAGCCCAGCACGTGCTCGCGGCCGTCCCGATCGATCACGTAGGTCTTGACGGTGCCCGCGCGGACGGCGGCGATCGCTTCGAACGGATCGCCGACGCGGAAGATGTGGTCACCGGCATGGAACGGCCCGATGTGCTCGACCAGCACGTGCAGGTCCATCAGCGAGCGCTTGTCCATGCCCTCGGCCATGCAGGCCTGGGAGAACGCGCAGGTCGAACAGAACGAGAACTCGTCGCCGTCGTCGGACAGGGTGCGGGCGTCCTGCCGCGGGAATGCGGTCGGCTTCACCCGCGCCCCCGCTGCGCAGTCAGATCGCGCGGGAGAATCGGGGGGTGGCCGGGGCCGGGGAGGGGTCTAGGTATCGGTCGAAGCACATCGCCATGTTACGCAGCAACAGCCGTCCGCGCGACGTCGCGACGATCCTTTTCTCCTCGACACGTACCAGGCCGTCCTCCACGAGCGGGTGCAACTTGTCCAAGGCGTCGGCGAAATAGTCGGCAAAATCAATCAGGTAGCGGCGCTCAAGGGCATCGATCGGGATCTCGCCCTGGCACATCAGGCTCTGGATCAGGTCCGCCCGCAGCTGGTCGTCCTCGGTCAGGCGCATGCCCCGGAAGACCGGCAGGCGGCCCTCGTCGAGCGCGATCTGCCAGCTCGGCAGGTCCCTCGGGTTCTGGCTGAAACTGTCGCCGATGTGGCTGATCGCACTGACGCCAAGACCCACCAGGTCGGTGTCGGCGTGGGTGGTGTAGCCCATGAAGTTGCGGTGCAACCCACCACGATCCTGCGCGGTGGCGAGGTCGTCGTCGGGCAGGGCGAAGTGGTCCATGCCGATGTAGGCATAACCAGCGGCAGTGAGCTTTTCGATCGCCATCTGCAGCAGCCCGAGCTTGACCTCGGGCGTCGGCAGGTCGGCCTCGTCGATCTGCCGCTGCGGCTTGAACATCGCCGGCAGGTGGGCGTAGCTGTAGACGGCGAGTCGATCCGGACGTGCCTGCGCCACCGTATCCAGCGTGCGAGAGAAGCCTTCCGGGTTCTGCTTGGGCAGGCCGTAGATGAGATCGACGTTGACCGACCGGAAGCCGTGCTCGCGGCAGGCCTCGATGATCGCCACGGTCTCCTCGACGCTCTGGATGCGGTTGACCGCCTGCTGCACGACCGGATCGAAATCCTGCACGCCGAGGCTGGCACGGTTGAAGCCGATCGCGGCCAGCTCGGCGACGTCGGCCGGGGTGACGAAGCGCGGATCCAGCTCGATCGACAGGTCGCGATCGCGCGAGTCGGAGAAATGGAAGTGGCTGCGCAACGTTTCCACCACCTCGCCCAGTTGCGCGGGAGAGAGGAAGTTGGGCGTGCCGCCGCCGAAGTGCAGCTGGATGACCTCGCGATCGCGGTCGAACAGCTCGGCCATCATCGCGATCTCGCGGTACAGGCGGACCAGGTAGGTCTCGCCGCGGCCTATGTCGCGGGTGATGATGCGGTTGCAGCCGCAGTAGAAGCACGGACTCATGCAGAACGGCACGTGCACGTACAGCGACAGCCGCCTGGGGATCGGGTCGCCGTTGCTCGCTGCCGCGCAGTCGCGCAGCTCCGCCTCGCCGAACGCCGAGGAGAACTGCGGCGCGGTCGGGTAGGACGTGTAGCGGGGACCGGGACGGTCGTAGCGCTTGAGCAGCGCAGCGTCGAATGCGGGGAGTCTGGCCATGGACCGCAGGCTACGCAGCCTGCGGCAGGACCTTCTTGATGTCGATCAAAAACAAGCCACTACGGCGCAATGGCCTTAGGGGTAATGCGTCTACCAGTCGCCGTGGTCGTCCGGATCTCGCATTGCTTCAGCCAGCAGCGTGTGGTCAAAAGATGCGGCGTTGATTGCCCGACCTGCGTGGAGGTCGGGCGGCAGGCTGAAAAGTCGGGGTGGGCGTTCCACTTCAAGCGAGGCCGCAAAGCCGATCCCCGCGGCCGGCGCTTCCTGCCGGCCCGCGGCGCGTTCGTTCACGATGCGACCTCACCGTAAGACGGATCAGGCGTCAGGACTTCACGGGCGCCCTTGTAGCTCCAGGCGTCGTAAGCCACCGGCGCCACCAGCGCCCAGTCCCCGTGCTTGGCCGCATAGTTGCGCCGCCAGCAATTGCTCAGTGCCGGGACGATCTCCGGCCAGGTCTTGCCCCCGAAATAGGCTCGTGCCTCGATTCCCAACATGCTGGCCGCGGTTCTGGCAGCATCGGCTGGACCAGCACCGTCGGACTTGTCACCAGCCCTTCGCACGGCGCACCTCCTTGGTTCTACGCGGGGATTCAAGCTAGTCCGCAGCGCATGAAGCCGGGGTCAAGAAACCGGAAGCTCGCGTCAATCGACGGGAAACGCCATGGTCGTCATGAGTGCGTTTTCGGCCTGGCGCGAATCCAGCCGGGTGTGCTGCACCACGATCAGGACGTCCGACCGGATGATGCTGGCGAACGGGGTGTCCTTGGGGACCGGTTCCGGGTCTTCGAGCTCGTTGAAGCGAAGGTGTGCGGTCCTGCAGGCCTCCACCTGCACCTTGTAGGGTCCGGCAGGTCCGCGGTCGGCGAAGTAGATGGTCAGCTCGATGTTGGCGGGCCGATCCCCCGCATTGAGGATGCAGCAGGTCTCGTGGCTTTCCAGCTGAGGTTCCGGGCCGTTGCTCCAGCCGGGGATGTAGCCCTCGGCGATCGCCCAGCAGGTGCGTCCGACGGAGGAGGTCATGGCGTGCTCCGGATTGGCCTGCTCCCGAGTCTCCAAGCGCCCGCGTGATCGCACCGGCAAGCCAGAGCCACTGCCGCGGACACAAAAAAACCCGCGAAATCGCGGGCTTGCGGGCGTTCCCGAATGGTGGCTATGGGTGGATAGCATTATGAGAGCGTAGCTCGAACGTAGTTCAAACGGATGCCAATGTATTGCTTGATACCGACGTCCCCCCGCTTTTAGTAGCGGGTCGATCTAGAGCCGGGGTTGATGTTAAGGGATGCCAGTTGCCTTGCGTAGGCACTCGGAGTCAGTGCGCCGAGAGCCTTCTTCGGACGCTCCTCGTTGTACTCACGGCGCCAGGTCTCAATGACTGTCCGGGCGTGCAGCAGGTGGGTGAACCAGTGTTCGTTGAGGCACTCGTCACGCAGCCGCCCATTGAAGGGTTCGACGTAGACGTTCTGGTTCGGCTTTTCCGGTTGGATCAGCCGCGGTTGCACGCCACGCTCGTATGCCCAAGTAACCATGGCCTTGCCGCAGAACTCCTTCCCGTAGTACATCTGGAAGCATCACCAAGAAGTGGGCAGCCACCGTCTCCAAGGTCATCCTGAGGGTTCTCACACACCACAGGAGCTTGTCGACGATGACTGCCTGTTCCAATGCTACGCCTACGGCCACGTGGGTGGCGATTGATATTGCCAAGCGCCATCACGCCGTCCTGATTGAAGCGCCGGACGGCAAGCAGCAACGGCTTCGGATGGCTAGCTCGATGGAGGACCACGACCGCCTGGTCTGAATCGCCCCGGCTTCTGTAGACACCCCGAAGCCTCAAACTGATTGCCGCTTTTCGAACTCTACCGGAGGCAGCCCGCCATTGTGTCCGTGCTGCCTCCGGGTGTTGTAGAACATCTCGATGTAGT